>Ga0136624_1000395_pt1 | contig 16484 bp, 14 predicted proteins | sample AntDrymUQ4692206_2_FD_104802 | JGI IMG/M metagenome (GOLD analysis project Ga0136624, IMG submission 104802) | Polar desert sand microbial communities from Dry Valleys, Antarctica - metaG UQ469 (22.06) | ecosystem: Environmental > Terrestrial > Soil > Desert | place: Antarctica: Dry Valley... | reverse complement strand
GTGCCCTCTCCAGGTCGATGCACACCGCTCGCTCAAAGGCGCTCGCCGTTCGTACCGCACCGGCATCGGCATCCACGCCGTGGACGACGATGTCGCGGCGCGGCCGGTGGCGGCCAAACGTCCCCGTGCCACAGCCAAGGTCAAGGATGGTCCGTGCGCCGGCGAACGCACGGTAGTACCGAGCAGCGAGCTGGGGGTGCATCTCGCGGTCGTGGTAGTAGGCGAGTTTCTGTTGCGCAGTCATGGATCCGTGGTCCTGGCCGTTCCAGTGGCCCACGAATCTAGTGCCCCGGCTCCGACAAGGCCAAAACACGGCCAATGTGGTTGAGCCGCGCGCACTGATAGCCTGCGTTCCATGGCTCACGTCCCGCACGAGCGTTCCCGCGCAGCGATCGTCCATGATTTCTTCGTTCAGGACGGCGGGGCCGAGCGATGCGCCATTGAGCTGGCCGAACTGCTGCCCACGGCAACGGTCCACACCACATTCTTCGATGCGCAGCGCTTCGGGCCACGACTCTCGCCCGGCCGCGTCAGGACATGGCCGCTGCAGCGGCTGACCGGCGCCATGCCGCACTTCCGGGCCCTGCTGCCACTGTACCCGGCGTGGTACTCGCTGCTCGACCTGCGGCACGCCGAGCTGGTCGTCAGCAGCTCGGTCGCGTTCGCCAAGGCGGTCCGGACTTCTGAGCGGGCCGTTCACATCAGCTACGTGTACACGCCGATGCGGTATGCGTGGGATCTGGACGACTACCTGGCGCGGTCGAGTTACAGCCTGCCGGCACGCATCGGCGCCCGAACGGCTCGGCCCCTACTTCGCGCGTGGGACCGACGCAGCGGCAGGCGGCCCGACGTGCTGGTCGCCATCTCGCACGAGGTGCGCCGGCGCATCCGCCGGCTGTGGGGACGTGACGCGAGAGTCATCTATCCGCCCGTCGACACCGACGTCATCCGCCTGTCCGACAGGGATGACGGCTTCTACCTCGTCGCCGCACGGTTGCTCGCCTACCGGCGCCTGGACCTCGCGATCGAGGCATGCCGCGTCCTCGGTCGAGAGCTTTTCGTCGTCGGCGAGGGCCCGGAGCGCTCGCGCCTCGAACGGCTGGCCGGGGGGGCGACGGTGCGATTCCTGGGCCATGTCGACAGGGCGTCACTGGTCGACCTCTTCGGGCGTTGCCACGCTTACCTGCTGCCCGGCGTTGAGGACTTCGGGATCGCACCGTTGGAAGCAGCGGCGGCGGGCAAGCCGGTGGTCGCATATCGCGGCGGCGGCGCACTCGAAACTGTGCGCGACGGCCTGACCGGCGTATTCTTCGACCGACCGGAGGCCGGCGCGCTGGCCGATGCGATGGTCCGTCTGGATGGACTGGAAATCGATCGGAACGCCGTGCGCGGCCATGCGCGCAGGTTCGATCGCCAGGTCTTCCTCGATGCCTGGCGGGATCTGCTGGCCGAGATGGGTGTCGACGCCAGCCTGTACGCTCCGAGCGTGCCAAGCCTGTCTGTTCACGGCGCGCAATAGGCCACGCGACATTGCTCGTCTCTATCGTCGGCGCCGGCTATGTCGGACTCGTCACGGCGGCCTGCCTGGCGAGCCTGGGACACGAGGTGCGATGCATCGAGATCGATGAGCTGCGCCTACAGCAGCTGCGGCGCGCAGAGATCCCGATAGACGAGCCGGGCCTGCCGGAACTGGTGGGCCAAGGCGTGGCCGCCGGTAGGTTGACGTTCCACGCAGGTTCCGAGGCGACGGTCGGCACGCAGTTGGTGATCATCGCCGTCGGCACTCTGGACGAACAAGATCGCTGGACCTCCGAACTGGTACGCGGTGCCGTGTTGAAGCTGGCGCGAGAACAGTCGTCCCCGCGCCAGATCGTCATCCGGAGCACGTTGATGCCAGGCACGTCGGATGGCATCGCACTGGCTGCGAAAGCGATCGATGCCACCATCGAGGTGGCTCACAACCCGGAGTTCACGCGTGAGGGCTCGGCGGTACCTGACTTCCTGCGCCCTGACCGCGTGGTGATCGGCGTCGAGGGCGGCGATGCCGAGGCGGCCGTATGCCGGCTACTGGCAGAGCTATACGCCCCCATCGGAGCACAGCTGGTCATCACCGACATGGCGAGTGCTGAAACGATCAAGGTCGGCTCGAACGTCTTCCTGGCGACCAAGATTGCATTCGCCAACGAACTGGCCAGGTTGTGTGCTGCTACGGGCGCAGACATCCAGACCGTCGTCGATGCGATCGGCCTCGACCGGCGAATAGGCCGGGCGTTCTTTTCGCCCGGCCCGGGGTTCGGCGGCGCCTGCCTGCCGTCGCAGGCGCGCGCGCTACCGACGGTCGCCACCAGCTTGGCAGTTCGGACACCGCTGATCGACGCCATCGGCGCCTCCAACGACGAAGCTGCCGACTGGCTGGTGCGGAGGCTGCGGACGGCGATGGACGGATCGCTGACGGGCAAGCTGGTGGCCCTGCTCGGCGTGACCTTCAAGGCCGGAACCGACGACCTGCGGGAGTCGCCGGCCCTGCGCCTTGCCCGGTTGCTGGCCTCGCAGGGCGCCCAGATCCAGATGTACGACCCTTCCGGGGCGGAACGGGCAGCAGCTGAGCTGGCGGCGGGCGGGGTGGCAGCCACGGCGTGGGGTGATGTCCGTCAAGCCGCCACGGGTGCCGACGTAGTGCTCGTGGCCACGGAGTGGCCCGAATTTCGCTCGCTCGACTGGCAAGCCGTGGCGCGGGTCATGCGAGGTCGGCTGGTGGCTGACGCACGCAACGTGGTGGATCGCGCGGCAATCACCGCCGCCGACCTGGACCTGTGGGTCCTCGGCCGAGGATACGAGGGGCCGAACGGGTAAGCCGGCGCCGTCGCCAGACCCTTCATCTCGGGCAGCGATGGACACGGCACCGTAACGTATCCCCTGATCCCGAAACGTTGCCCATGTTACGACAGGGCTAGTATCGGCGACCTAAGATGGCACGGTCGCGGGGGCAGGCAGTCTGATGGTGCGTCGACACGCAACCGCTCTGCAGTTGGCACTTGGAGCAACCGACTTCCTGGGAGCGATACTGCTCTTCGTCGCCGTTTCCACCTTCCGTTACGAGAACGATTGGCTGGCCACGTTTCGTCGCGTAGGCCTCGACCCGGCGGCCGCGGCACTGGGCTACGCGATCGGCTGGACGGTACTTGTCTGGCTGCAGGGCCTGTATCGGCCGCGCGCCCGGCTTTCGATCCGCAGCGAAGCAGCCGCCGTCGTTCGGGCGACGATCGTGATGGCGGTGCTGAGCCTGAGCGTGCTGTTCCTGGTCCGTGTTCCGGACTTCAGCCGGTTGCTATTGCTCATCCTCTTCGTGTCGCAGGTCGTCCTGGCCGTCACGGCTCGGGTCGTGCTGCGTCGACTGTTCGAGTGGCTGCGCACTCGCGGCTTCATCAGGCGCTTCGTGCTCGTGGCCGGCGCCAACGAGTCAGCGCAGGATTTCGCCGATCGCATCGAGCGTCACCCGGAGCTGGGACTGCGCGTGATCGGTCACCTGACGACCGGGCCAGACGGCGCTTTGCCCGGGCTCACCCGACCGGTCCTGGGTAGGCTGGACGAGATCGAGCACGTGCTCCACAGACAGGTCGTCGACGAGGTCGCCGTGTGCCTTCCGCCCGAAACATGGGACCGCGTAGAGCCGCTGACCCGGCTGTGCGAGGAGGAAGGCAAGATCGTGCGCATTCCACTCGACGGTCGCGGCCCACACATTCCCGGCGGCCAGGCGGAAGAGTTCGATGGCATGACCGTCCTGTCGCTCGTGTACGGGCCTGACCGGGCACTGAGCCTGGCCATGAAGCGCGTCGGCGACGCCGCGCTGGCGGCGCTTGGACTCGCGATCCTGAGCCCGGTCCTGCTGATCATTGCGCTGTGGCTGAGGCGCGTGGACGGCGCGCCGGCCATCTTTCGCCAGACACGCATCGGCCTCCATGGGCGCCAGTTCCAGGTGCTCAAGTTCCGGACAATGATCCCCGGCGCGGAAGAGATGGTCCCTGATCTCGAAAGGCTCAATGAGATTCGTGGCCGCGCGTTCAAGCTGACTGACGACCCGCGATTGACGCAGACGGGTGCATTCCTGCGGCGAAGCAGCCTTGACGAGCTGCCCCAGCTGTGGAACGTGCTTCGTGGCGAGATGAGCCTCGTCGGACCACGCCCTCCCCTGCCGCGCGAGGTGGAGGGATACGACGTGTGGCATCGGCGCCGGCTGTCGATGAAGCCCGGCATCACCGGGCTGTGGCAGGTCACCGCGCGCGACAACCCAGACTTCGACCGGTGGGTGGAAGTGGATCTGGAGTACATCGACCGCTGGTCGCTGTGGCTTGACTTCACCATCCTGCTGCGGACCCTGCCGGCGGTGCTGGCCCAACAAGGCCGCTGAGATGCGTCGTCAGGGCGGCGCGGTCGGCGACGCCCCCGGTGTGACGGATGGAGCGGGGCTCAGGCCCGCGTAGCGGCTTTCTTCGCCGAAGAGACGCACAGACAGCGCAGCCACCTCGTCCATCTTCAGTCGGGTTGCGAACTGCCCGCCTATCTCGGCCGGCGGGACCCGCTCGGCATATCTGCGCGGCCCGAGCACGACGTTTCGCGTATCAGCGTCGCCGCTGGCCTGAAGGAGCCCGATGAATTCCGACACCCGCTCGAACGGCACGTCCGTCCGAACCATCTGGCCGGCGGCGTCGAGCAATGAAGGCATGTTCAGCAGGACGGCTGGATCGCGGAGCCGCTGCCGCAGCGCCAGCAGGACCTGCTGCTGGCGGCGAGCGCGCACGTAGTCGCTGTTCCCGGGCCCGTATCGGGAGCGGACATAGGCCAGCGCCGTCCTGCCGTCAAGGTGGTGCGGGCCGGCTTCCAGGTAGAAGCCGCGCCGCTCGGGCAGGTAGGAGTAGACCGGGTCCGCGATCGCCCGCTCGAGGACGACGTCGACACCACCGACGAGGTCGATGACTTCCCAGAAGCCGGCCATCTCGACGGATGCGTAGTAATCGATCGGAACGCCGACGAGGAACTCCATCTCGCGCACCAGCGTGCCCATGCCGCCGTCTGGAAACTCGTCCGGGTTCGCTTCGGCGTAGTGGTACAGCGCGTTGACCTTGCCGTCCCACGTGCCTCCCGAGTACAGCGGCACCTGTGCCGTGTCACGGGGAAGGCTGATCATCACGATTCGGTCCGTTCGCGGATCCAGGCTGGCCAGCAGGATGGTGTCGGTATTCGTGTTATCCATGAGACCACGGTCGATGCCTACGAACAGGACATTGATCAGGCCGCTGACTGGCGAATCGGTGGGCACCGGTGAGCCGCCGATGATCGGCGCGGTCGCCGTCGGAGCCGCGCCCTCGACCGGCGTCGGTGCCGGGGGCGGCTGCGCGCTGGGCAACGGCTGGAAGATCTGCTCTCCGGCTCGGTAGAACGAGTATGCGTAGTAGCCCGCGAACCCATGCGTTCCGACGACAACCAGAGACAGCAGGCTGGCAACGATCAGGGATCGCCTCGAGGTTGAGTCGGGTGGCTGGTGCGCCGCACGCCGGCGGGCATCGAAGATCGCGATCACGCGCCACACGCCGAGAACTGCCGCAATACCCACGACACCCAGCGCGACCTGGGGAGTGAACAGGCTGATAGCCAACTGTTCGAGGCCCCCCGCGACGGCGGCCACGGCCGCGCCCGCCACGAGCGCCGGCGGCAAGGCGTATACCAGCGCAGTCCGGCGACGGCCGCGGTACAGCTGGCCCAGGCCAGGCCATAGGAAGGACATCACTGCGGCCCAGCTCGCCGAGCGCCGGCCGGGCGCGGTCACGAGCGGCGTCGCATCGCGGTCTGACTGCACTGACCGTCGAGTCTACACCTCGACTGGCTGATTACACGGCGTCAGCCCTGCTCCACCGGGTAGCCGGCCGCGCGCCAGGCCGGCACGCCGCCGCTGATCCAGGTAACGTCCCTGAAGCCCTCGCGCCTGAGCAATCCGGCAGCCACGGAGCTCCGATAGCCGACCGTGCAGATCGTCGCGATCGGGCGGTCATGAGGCAATTCGGCGAGACGCTCGGGCAGGTCGCCGGCCATGATGTGCAGCGCTCCCGGGACGTGTGCCCGCTCGTACTCGTCGCGCTGCCGAACGTCGAGCACCAATGGTCGCGAGCCGTTCCGTTCGCTGCCGGCCTCCAGCCAGTGGCGCAGCTCGCCGACGGTGGCACCGCCACTCGCCTCAATCGGCCGACCGTGACTCTGCCACTCGCGCATGCCGCCGTGCAGGTACCCACGGACGTCGTCATAGCCGATCCGCAGGGCCTGCCGGATGGCGTCGTCCCATTGACCGGCGTCGTCGAGGACGAGCACCAGCGGCCGGTCGTGGGGCACGATCCAACCCAGCCACGTGCCGAATGAGCTGCCCGCGGGCAGCGACAGGGCGCCCGGCAGGTGAGCGACCAGGTACTGCCCCGGCGATCGCAGGTCGATGGCCATCGCCTCCCCCGCCAGCAGGCTGGCGACCTCATCCTGCGTCAGCGGACGAGCACCGGGAATGCCTCCGAGGGGCGGCGGCCCAGCCTGGTTGATCGGCCGCATACGCGAGAAGTAGCGGGGATAGGACGGCTGTCCATCGAGCAACGCCCGTACGAAGTCGGCGATGTCGGCGATCGCAAGCAGCCCGTTGTGCCGGCGCTCGAAGCCGACCGTGCTGCGCGGGGTGCTCGCGATGTCCTTCGAGCACAGCGATCCTCCGCCGTGAGTGGGCAGCAGCTCGACGTAGTCCTCGTGGGCGAGCAGGCGCTGGTGCAGTGACTCGAACATATGGCGGGCGTACGGCTCGGCGTTTTCAGCGCCCAGCAAGTCGGTCCGGCCGACGGCACCTACTAGCAACGAACCGCCGCTGAAGAGCACCATTGGGTCGTCCGCCCGCGAGCGGTCCGCGACGGCATAGGCCACGTGCTCGGGCGTGTGACCGGGGGTGTCGATGGCCCGAAAGCGCAATGAGCCGACGTCCAACGTCTCGCCGTCACGAATGGGCGCGTGATCATGGGCCAACTCGGCCCCGGCACCGATGATGTGACTGGCGCCGGTCGTGGCGGCCAGTTCTCGCCCGCCGGAGAGATAGTCGTTGTGCAGGTGCGTCTCGATCACGTGGGTGATCTTCCAGCCGCGCTCCGCTGCCGCCTGCAGGTAGACGTCGACGTCGCGCCGGGGGTCCACCACCGCTGCCACGCCCTGCGCTTCGTCGGCCACCAGGGCGCTGATGTGACCGAGTCCCTCGATCACGAACTGTCGGATATCCATCTGGACCGAGCATATCAGCGGCCCTGGCGTCCACTACTCCTGCAGCCACCGCGCCGTCGGGGCGGAACTTATACTGGCCCCCGGGTCCGCCGGCCGTGAGCGGACGCGAGTCCAACTGCGCGGTGTTTCTTCATGCCCACCCCAGAGCTGACGAACAGCAAGGGTCCGACTGCCGGCAGCGACGCCCCGGATCGGCCCCTCACACACGGCGCGGCAAGCGCGCCGATCTTCGTGATCGGCTGCGCGCGCTCGGGAACGACGCTGGTGCGGCTGCTCCTCGACTCACATCCCAACATCAGCGCCGGCGCTGAGACCAAGTTCCTGCCTGAGCTGGAGAGGATGATCGAGCGCGCCAACCTCGATCGGAAATTCGACCTGCAGCGGGCTTACCTGTTGGACCGGATGCGCGAGTTCTACGGCACCATCCAGCATGACTACATGGCCCGACGGGGCAAGCGTCGGTGGGCTGAGAAAACCCCGGCCTACACCCTCCACCTGCCGCTCATCGACGAGTTGTATCCGGATGCCCAGTTCGTGCACGTCATACGCGATGCCCGCGACGTCGTCGCCTCGACGCGTGATCGATGGGGCTATCGGGCTGCGCTGGGGACCGCCCTCAGCAAATGGCGACGCTACGTGACCGCCGCTCGCGCCTTCGGTCGCCGGCTGCCTGCGGGCCGCTATCACGATCTGCGCTACGAGGCCCTGGTCGAGGATCCCGAGACTGTGGCACGCGAGCTCTTGGCCTTCCTGAACGAGCCGTGGGAGGCGCAGGTGCTGGCCTACGATCAGTACAGCCATGCCGACCTGGACCAGCATGTCGGGCTGCAGGAGGAACGAAGGCGCAGCGCCGAGGACCGCCGGCTGATCTACGCCAGCCGCGTCCGTCACGGCGCGGACCTCGATCCACTACTCCGAATGGCTGTCCGGCTCGGCGGCCGCCGGCTGATGCGAGAGCTCGGCTACACTGACAGCCAGCGCTGAGTGAGCGGCTGGCCTCAGGCCGCCAGCCGCCCAGTCACCGTTCATAGGCGGCGAGGAGTAGACTCCGTCGCGCCTGAAGCCACAACCGAGGCTACCTGAGTGAGCGCGCCGACAATCTCGGTCGTAGTCAATACCCTCAACGAGGCGCGCAACATTGGCCTGCTGCTGCAGGCGGTAGGCCCGTGGGCGGATGAAGTCGTGGTCGTCGACATGCACAGCGATGACGGCACGGCCCAGATTGCCCGGGACATGGGAGCGCGGGTCTTCGAGCACGAGCGCATCGGCTTCGTGGAACCGGCACGCGAGTTCGCGGTGGCGCAGTCAAGCGGTGATTGGATCCTGCTGCTCGACGCTGACGAGATTCCGCACCCGAGCCTGGCTCGGCGCCTGCGCGAGTTGGCGGCGACGAACGCGCCATACGATGTCGTGCTCATTCCACGGCTCGAGATCATGCTCGGGAGGCCGATCATTCACGGCGGGTGGTGGCCCCTCAAGAAGGCGCGCTTCTTCCGCCGAGAAGCGATGGACCTGACGCCGATCATCCACCACGGGCTCCAGCCGCGGCCCGACGCTCGCATCCACCGCCTGCCGGCTTCTGCTGACGCGGCCATCTGGCACTTCTCACACTTCGACCTGGCCGAGTTCGTCTCCTCGGCCAACCACTACACGTCGATTGAGAGCCGCCAGATGGCCGAGGCAGGATGGCGGCCGAAGCGCCCACACCAGCTGCTGTGGCCGATGATCGTCGACATCGCGGTTCGCTATGTGAAGCGACGGGGCTATCGCGACGGGGTTCCCGGCCTTGCCCTGGCAGTCGTCCGCGCCATGAACCGCTTCCTGCGCGCGGCCAAGGCATGGGAGCAGTCAGACCTGCAGCGGCGGGCGGATCGGATCGCAACGCTGAAGACGCGCATGGTCGCCCTGTACGACGCCATGAACACCGACTCTAATTCGGTGCCGCCAGCGGCATCCAGGCCGCGAAAGCGCCGGCCGGCCACGAAGCGCGCTGCGCCAAAGCCGGCCGGCAGCCGAGGTGCTCGCGCCACCGCTTCGTCCAGTCCGCACGAGACAGCGTAGAACCGGGTGATCGTCAGCGACGAGCATCGGTACGTCTTCGTGGAGCTGCCGCGAACTGGCTCCACGGCCGTCAGCACGGAGCTGCAGGCGAGCTACGGCGGGCGAGAAATCCTGGGCAAGCACAGTACCTATCGCGATTTCCTGCGTATCGCCACGCCTGACCAGAAGCGCTACTTCGTGTTCAGCGGCATCCGCAACCCGCTCGACGTCGCGATAAGCCGCTACGTCCAACTGAAGACGAACAAGGGCCAACGGTTCACCGACCCGATCAAGCTGGCGGATCGCGACACGGCCGTGGAGCGCCTGGAGAACCGGGTCTACAGGTGGGTCCAACAAAACGACGCCAGCTTCGAACAGTTCCTGCGCCGCTGGTACGTCCTGCCCTACGACACCTGGGCCAGCCTCGATCACAAACGCATGGACATGGTGCTCCGCTTCGAGCACCTGGCGGACGACTTCGCCGAGGTCCTGCGGCGCCTCGGCCTGGACCAGGTGCGCCCGCTGCCGGTCGTGAACCCGACGTTGGCTCGGGAGCGCGAGTACGAGAGCTACTACACCCCCGGCGCCATCCGGCGAGCGACCTGGACGTTCGGCCCTTACATGCAGGAGTGGGGCTATTCCTTCCCCGAGTCCTGGGGGTCAGTCAGGGTGCCGTGGTGGAGTCGCTTCCTTCAGCGCGTGGTCCGCGTGGGCCGCGGCATCTACTGGAGATACGGTCGAGTGGCGCGCGGCGTGCGCCGGCCGAAGATGGCGCCGGGCTGAGCTCTGGGCTGAGGGCCGGGAGGCAGGCTCCGGGTGACGGCCATCAGGCGTATCCGAGGCGCCGCAGCAGGGCACCCGCCTCGATCTCTATCGTGGCCAGCTCGTCCCCCCCGAATGCTGCTCGCCAGCCGCCCACCGAGCTGCTGTCGGCCGTGGCGAGCGCATCGAGCAGCGCGGTCCGCGAGCTGGCCCCGCGAATCTCCAGGAAGTCGAGCAGCCGCTGCCCCTCGGCGGACGGATCGGTGACCAGATCCTCGTAGCGCAGCTCGTGGTACCGCTGCGCCGGCAGGTCGCGGCCGCCCGACAGGGCAGACTCGGTGTGGCGGCGCCATGACCAGATGCACCGATGCACGTCGCTCGCCGTCTCGAACTCGCGCCTCCGCGCCGGCTCGACCCAGAAACGGGCGTCAGGCCCGTGTCGGTAGCCGCCGGGCTCACGCCGGCCGGTCGACAGCGAGGCTGCCAGCAGCCACGGCTGGCGCAGGTGGGACACGGTCCCGTCGCGCCCGTCGCGCACGATGTGGATGAACACCGCGTCGGGGAAGGCGCGCGCCAGGAAGGGCACGATAAAGGAGTTGGTCGGCGTCTTCTCGGCAAAGCGCAGGTGGCCGTCGAAATGCGCTCGCAGCAGCCAGCCGTAGACCGTCCTGAAGAACAGCCGCGCCCGCCGGTACGACCACTCCTTCTCGTAGACGTGCCGCGCCGCCGCCTTGATTGCCTCCGGTTCGTGGTGGTACGAGATCTGGGGCACGGCCGCCAGGCAATCCCCGAGGAAGGTGGTGCCTGAGCGGTCAGCGCCGACGATGAAGATTGGCGCCCCTAGGTTCGGCCGGAGCGTGGCGGCGATGCCACGAGCTGATGGCAGTCCACCGTGGCCGCGGTAGCGTCGCCTGTCCCACGCGAACGTCCGAGCAGCCCACCATACGAGGTTGCGGGCGTTGATCGGCTTCGGGCGGGGGTCGCTGTCGGGCTGCACGGGCAGTCCACGATACAGCCGCCGACGCTCAGCCGCGCCTGTCGTGGCGGCGGATGTCGAGCACCTGTCCGGTCAGGTCGGACTGGACCAGACGAAGGGTGGCAGTGGCCACCTCGACCGGCGAAAGCATCCCTGCAACGGACTCTTCGGGGAATGCGCGGCGGCGCATCTCGGTGTTGGTTCGCTCAGGACTGACGGCGTTGACCCGGATACCGACGGTGTGCCATTCGTCGGCGAGACCCTGGGCTAGATTGACCACAGCGGCCTTGCTGGCCGAGTAGGCGACGTAGTCCGCCCGGCCGCGGGTGAAGGAGCTTGACGCGAACAGGGTCAGTGAGCCGCCGGTCGCCGCCAGGTGCGGATAGGCGGCCCGCGCGACATTCAGCGAGCCGGTCAGATTGACCTCCACGACTTCGGCGATATCGGCCGGTGCAGACTCGACGAGCGGCCCGACGCGCAGCATCCCGGCGGTCACCAGCACGTGATCGAGACCGGACAAGCGGCTCGCCGCGGCATCGATGCCGGATACTAGGGTTGGGTAGTCGCGCACATCCAGGCCGACGGACCTGCCGGCCACCTCCACCTTGGCTCCCAGGCTGCGGGCCTCTTCGGCGATTGCCAGGCCGATCCCGTTCGTGCCGCCAACTACGAGCATCCGGGCGCCGGCCAGGTCATGTGCCACCGGCAGTCGCGCACTGTCCGGGAGATTCAGCGTCTGCATCTGGATCAGCCGGTCGGCGAGCACCATGTCCAGCCGGGTCGTGATCTTGACATTGGCCTCATCGCCCGCCACGGCCAGCACGCGCGCCGACGGGATGTACTGCAGGACCAGGCTGCAATCGTCGGTCGCGCTCAGGTCGCCGGCCGCTTCGGCAGCGGCATACGCCCGGGCAAGTATCGACTTGGTGAAGACCTGCGGCGTCTGGCCGCGCCGAAAGCGCGAGCGGTCCGGGATCTCGACGACCACGTCGCCTTCGACCACGACCAGCGTGTCGGCGCTGGGAATTACCGTGTCCGTCGCGTCGGCAAGGCCCTCCGCGACTGGCGCGATCGAGCGCCTGATGACATCCAGTGGCACCAGCGGACGAACTGCGTCGTGGACCAGCACCACGTCGTCATCCGCCGCCTCCAGGGCCCGCAGGCCGGCGCGGGTGCTCTCGTTGCGTGTGGCACCGCCGGCGACCACCCTCAGCGGTACCGTTCCGGCGGCGGTGGCCACGAGTTCGTTCGTCTCATCCACCCACGCCGGATGGGCAACGACAATCAGCTGGTCGACCCCGGCAGCGACTATTGTGTGGATCGTACGGGCCAGGATCTGCTCCCCCGCCAGGCGCAGGAACTGCTTCGGCATGTCCGAACCGAAGCGCACCCCGCCGCCGGCGGCGAGCACGATTGCATGAACGCGCATCTATGGGACTCCAGTTTCAAGCGACGCATTATCCGCCGCCGATCAATACGGCGCCGCGTTGTCCGGCGTCGGTGCTACCCTCGCGGACTGACGAACGTGGATGGGAGCTTGTGATGGACAGCCTAGCTGCGCGGGCGGGCGAAACGGGCGGCCTCCCCAGCCACGAGGTCGACGCGGGGACACCAGCCGGCGCCGCCTCCGATGCGCGCGTGGCGTTCTACGTCGATCAGCCGTTTCACGACGCCATATTGAGGCCGGTCTGTTCGATCCTGCGGCCGCAGGTGAACACCATCTACACCGCCGACCGGGCCGAGGTGGTGCGCTTCGCACCACACGTCCTGGTTGAGGCATCGTTCGCCGACCTGGCCTATTTCCGACGCCACCTGCCGCTGACCGTCATCGGTTCGGTGGACCATGGCCTCACGCCCAAAGGCGGCCCACGGCGGATCGGGCTTCATGCCGACGAGGCGGGGAAGCGTTTCGACTTCATCTGCGTCAGCGACGACAACATGGCCAACGCCTTCCGCGAGGCGGGGGTCGAGCCCAAGGAGTTCTGGTACACCGGCTATCCGCAGCTGGACCCGCTGTTTCGACGGGACGCGCCACCAGTGCTGGGGCTGGATCCCGCACAGCCAACGGTCCTGTTCGCACCCACCTGGAATGCCGGCTTCAGCGCAGCGCCGGTGCTGGGCAAACGCGTGGCTCAGCTCATCCGCGGTACGCGTCCGCGGCTGAACATCATCATCAAGCCCCATCCCCACATGGCCGTGCGGCGCGGACGCTGGATGGGCTGGTGGCGCGATCTGGCCGAGCGCGACCCGGGCGTCCTGCTCGTCGCCGACACGTCGGCCGATGTCACGCCCTACCTGCTTGCGGCTGACGTGCTGGTGTCGGACGTGTCGAGTGTCACCTTCCTCTACCTGGCACTCGACCGGCCAGTCGTGCTGGTCACCAACCCGCATCACCGGTTCGACCCCGCGTACGACCCGGACGACCTGAACTGGCGCTGGCGCGACTTGGCGACCGAGGTGACCGACACCAGCAAGCTGGCCGGCGCGGTGGCGGATGCCCTGGCCCATCCCGAGGCACGAGCCGAGACCAGGCAGAGGTATGCGGACAGCTTGTTCGGCCCTCGGCGCGACGGCCGCAACGCCCAGCGGATCGCCGACAAGATCAACGAGATGATTGCGGGCATGGGTGCCACCGTCCCGTATGCCATCACGCCTCGTCCGGCGGGCCGCGGCTTGCGCGCAAGGTGGCGCAACAGGAACCATCGGCTGGTGCGCAATGAGTTTTACCTGCGCCACGTGAAGGGCCTGACGGAGGATGCGCGTCTGTGGGTCCGGATGGCACGGGCACGCCTTCGGCAGCTGCTCGGACGCTAGACTTCCCGCCGTGACCAGCCCACGTCCCGCCGGGGGCTTCTGCCTGTGGTTCACGGGCCTCTCGGGTTCGGGCAAGTCCACCACCGCCGAGCGCGTCGTGGAGTTGCTGCACGAACGCGGGCGCACCGTGACCGTCCTGGACGGCGATGTGGTGCGGACCCACCTGTCGCGTGGCCTGGGCTTCAGCCGCGACGATCGCGACGAGAACGTGCGCCGCGTGGGATTCGTGGCGAGCGAGGTCGTGCGGCACGGCGGCGCCTGCGTCTGCGCCCTGGTCAGCCCCTACCGCGCCGCCCGCGATGAGGCGCGGGGAATGATCGGGGCCGCGTTCATCGAAGTCTTTGTCGACACGCCGTTGGAGGTGGTGCAGACGCGCGACGTCAAGGGGCTGTATGCAGGCTCGCAGCGGGGCGAAGTGAGCCAATTGACCGGGGTCACCGATCCGTACGAGCCGCCGACCGAGCCCGAGATCCGGCTGGAGACGGTCGGGCGAACGGTGGACGAGAACGCCCGGCGCTTGATCGAATACCTCGAGGGGCGCGGGCTCCTGTAGCCGGAGCGCTCGCTACATCATCACCAGGCCGCCGTCGACGGCGAGAACCTGGCCCGTTATGTAAGCCGCATCGTCGGACGCGAGGAAGGCAACCGCCTGCGCGATTTCCTCGGGCGTTCCGAAGCGGCCCAGCGGCGTCCGGTCCTTGACGATTTCGAGCAGCTTCTCAGGGAGGTCCTGCGTCAACTCGGTCAGCACGAAACCCGGTGCGACGGCGTTGACCGTGATGTTGCGCGACGCCAGTTCGCGCGCCGAGGCCTTGGTCAGGCCGATCAGCCCTGCCTTGGCCGATGAGTAGTTGGCCTGCCCTTCCTGGCCGGCCTGGCCCGAGACGCTGGTGATGTTGATGATCCGGCCGCCCTTGGCGCGCAGCATCGGCCGCGTCACTGCCTTCAGGGTGTAAAAGGCCCCGAAAAGGTTGGTTTCCAGGACCTCGCGCCAGGTGTCGGGAGTCATGCGCATGATCAGGTCGTCGCGCGTGATGCCGGCGTTGTTGACCAGGATGTCGACCTTGCCGAAGGCGTCGATCGCCGCCTTCACCAGGCCGTCTGCGGCCTGCGGGTCGGTAACATCAGCCTGATGTGCAACCGCCTTTTGGCCATGCCGCGCGACCTCGCCCACGACCTCCTCGGCGGCGGCGGCGTTGCCCTTGTACGAGAAGCACACGTCGGCGCCCTGCTCAGCAAGGCGCAGCACGATGGCCCGCCCTATGCCGCGCGATCCGCCAGTCACGATGGCCGCCTTACCCGAGAGATCGATCATGCGAGCCAGTTTATCCACCTCGCGGACGGATTACTGCCAGGTAAGTCACTCAGCGGAACATCGGCGGCATGGACGGTGACCGCATCGGCCGGCTGCATCGCATCCTCCGTCATCGGGCGAGGCTGACGCAGGAAGACCTCGCGCAGAGAATCGGCGTCGGGCGTTGGAAGATCGTCAGGCTGGAGGCAGGCAAGGCGGCCGATCTGCGTCTCGGAGAGATCGAGCGCTGCTTCGCGGCATTGGATGCTCGCCTGGACGTCCGCGGCTGGTATCACGGTGCCGCCGCCGACCGCCTGCTGGACGAGCGTCACTCACAGATCGTTGGCGCCCTCGTCCAGGTACTGCGGCACTACCGATGGGTGGCGAAGGTCGAAGTATCGTGCTCCGACTACGGCGATCGTGGCTCGATCGACGTTCTCGGCTGGCAGCCAAAGGAGCGCGCGCTCGTCGTCGCGGAGGTCAAGTCGGAGGTGGGCTCGATCGAAGGCACGCTGCGCCCGCTGGACGTCAAGTGCCGCCTCGCCGCGAAGGTCGCTCGGGACCGGTTCGGCTGGCACGCGGTCACCCTTGGCAGGGTGCTGGTGTTGCCCGAGGACCGGACGGCCCGTCGCGCCATCGAACGCCACGCCGCCGCGGTGGATGCCGCCCTGCCGGCACGATCACGGGAGGTGCGGACCTGGCTGCGCCAGCCAGTGGGAAGCGTCGCCGGCGTCTGGTTCCTGACAGATGTGGGCTTGGTCAACGCTAAGCGGAATCCGTCGGCCATCCGTCGCGTCCGCAAGGCTGGCCCACGCTCAGGCCGCGGGTCGCAGACGGGTGCGATGCCGCGTGAGGACCATCCAAAGCCGCGTACCGTTGAGATGGCCGACAGCTGACTGGTCGGCGTGGGCCGGCGGAACGTAACGTTGGCATCGCCGACAGCTGACGGGTCGGCGTGGGCCGGCGGAACGTAACGTTGGCATCGCCGACAGCTGACGGGTCGCGTCGGCCAAGTGCCGCGCGCGGCTGCGCTGACCCGCTGCTAGGCAGGTGCCTCGGTGTGGCGTGCGGGCTGATCGCCGGGCACGTCATCGTCGAGGGGCGTTGGTGGCCCGCCCTCGAGCACCTGGCGCAGTCGGTCCAGGATGGGGTCAACCGAGCTCCAGTCCTGCGGCTCACGAACGCTGGCCACCGGCTCGACCGCCACCGACCGGGCGCCGTTTGCCGGGTCGGCCGTCCACTCGAGGGCGATAGCGCCGCTGGTCAGTCCTGCGCCGAAGGCGACGAGCACGACCTTGTCGC
>Ga0136624_1000394_pt1 | contig 16492 bp, 9 predicted proteins | sample AntDrymUQ4692206_2_FD_104802 | JGI IMG/M metagenome (GOLD analysis project Ga0136624, IMG submission 104802) | Polar desert sand microbial communities from Dry Valleys, Antarctica - metaG UQ469 (22.06) | ecosystem: Environmental > Terrestrial > Soil > Desert | place: Antarctica: Dry Valley... | reverse complement strand
CCGACGTCCGCCGCGCTGGTGTGCAGCACCTCCACCTCCCGCAGCGCGGCGGCGACGGTGCGCACGGGAGCGTCGACCAGGATGGTGCTGCGCAGGACGGGCACGGGCGGCATAGTCGCATCCACCATCGCATCCGCCCCCGGATGGCATGGGGTCGGCAAGGTCGGGGCCCCGTCCTTACGCAGCGGCAGCTGCTGGCTCCTTCGCTGCCGGCGGCAGGTCGCGCAGCCTGCTGACCGGCGAGACGATGAGTCCGATCACCACGGCGGCCGAGCCGATGGCCGCCACGGTCAACGCGCCCTTGGCGCCGAGCGCGCCAGAAAGCAGGCCAGCGGACAGCCCACCGAGGGCGCCGCCACCGAACAGCAGCGTGCGGAAACACGCGGTCATACGGCCCATCATCGAGTGTGGAGTGGTGGTCTGGCGCAGGCTGACAATGATGACGCCTGCGACGCCGAGGCCTAGGTAGGTGGTGAAGAAGGAGAGGACGAACATCCCCACCATCACCGGCCTCGGGCCGGCGGCCAGGACGATCAGTGTCGGGCCGAGGAGGAGGGCTGACTGGGCGACCAAGTAGACCCGCCCGAGCCGGAACCGCCCGATCACCTTTCGGGAGATCACCGCGCCGATCAGACCCCCCACGGAGGCCGTCGCGAAGATGCCACCGAGTGTCATCGAGTCGAGTTGTAGGTCGCGCGTGCCGTACAGCAGGAACATGGTCCATACAGTAATCATGGAGAAGTTGCAGCAGAACCCGATGAACGCCAGCCATCGTAGGATCGGGTCGCGGAAGACCCAGCGCAGGCCGTCGCGCAGTTCCGTCAGCAGGTGCCGCTTTGCGGCAGGCGGCTCGGGACGCGGCTCATGCGTGCGGATCAGCAGCAGCGAGATCAGCGACACCAGGTAGGAGAAGGCGTCGACGATCAACGCGACCGGCGGCGTCAACCAACTGACCAGTACACCGGCGAGCCCTGGGCCTGCCACTTCGGCCGACGAGGAGCTGATCCCCACCTTGGCGCTGGCTTCGACGTAGTGCTTGGTGTCCTTCACCAGGGCGGGAACGTAGGACATCCAGCACAGGTCGAACAGCACCGACGCGATGCCAACGGCACATGCAATGATCATCAGCGATGGCATGCTGAGGGCATGCCGCCAGAACAGGATTGGGATAAGAGCGAGCAGGACCATCCGGACGAGGTTGGCCCCGAGCATGACGTGCCGCCGCCGTACCCGGTCAACCCAGACCCCGAAGAGCAGGGAGAGCCCGATGTAGGGGACGAGTTGCAGGAACCGAAGGACCCCAACCTGCTCGTCGGTGGCGTTGAAGGAGAGGATGGCGGTCAGTGGCAGCGCGAGGTTCGTGACCTGGGTTCCGAGCAACGACAGGGTTTCGCCGAACCAGAACTTGAGGAAGTCACTGTTGTGCCACAAGCTTTTCGGCGGAGAGCGGGTTAATGTCCTAGGTTCAGTAGTTAACACTGATCTTCCCATTAGCTGCTCAGAGACTGACGGACGATCTCACTCATCGTCACGAGGCTATCGCCAGTCCAAATCGAATGATGTGTTCCGGGAACTGTGTGTTCCTTGAGGTCAGGTGCTACCCGGTCCCAGCGCATGTCCTCCGCCGGCGATTCCGCCGCCAGGATGTGCACGGCGGGCCCGGTGTAGGTCCCGGTGACCTCGACGGAGTAGAAGGCCGTGAGGTGTGCCCGGAACACGGCGTACTGGTTAGCGAGCAAGTCAGCATCGATCTCCTCCGGCAGGATGCCGGCCTCCTCGACAGCCTCGAACACCACCGTGGGCTCGACCTCCTCGGGCCAGTAGTTGAAGATGGCCTCGAGACCGGGCGGCGATTGGTCGGACATGCCCATCATGTCCCGGATGTACCTGCGCAGGATGTCCCCCTCCGGCGGGAGATCCATCACCTCAGGCAGCCCGGCGTCGACGAGGATGAGGCTGGAGACCTTCGCGCCGGCCGCCACCAGCCGCTTGGCCATCTCGAAGATCACCACGCCACCCAAGGACCAGCCCAGGAGCTGATACGCCGCCTCGGGCTGGAACTCGCGGAGGGTCGCCGTGTACTCGGCCGCCAGCGCCGACAACGACGGCACTGGGATGCGATCGTTGTCGAATCCGGGAGCCTCGAACCCGTAGACCGGCTGGTCGGCGCCGAGCAGCCGGGCGAGGCCCGCATAGGCGTACGCCGAGCCGGAGACGGCATGCACGCAGTACAGGGGTGGCTTGGCGCCCCCCGTCTGGAGCGGCAGGATCCGGTCGAGGTCGTTATCCATTGGCCTTCGCCTCGATCAACTCGTCGATGATGGCGGAGATTCCACTGACCGTGGCGTTGCCGTACAGCAGTCGAACGCTGATCCTGATCTTGAAGGTCTTGTTGATCCGACTCACCACCCGCAGGGCCTGCAGCGAGTTCCCGCCAATGTCGAAGAAACTGTCCTCGGTGCCGATCTGCGGCAGCGACAGAACCTCGGCGAAACACTGGGCGACATCCGCCTCGGTGGGGGTCCGGGGAGCGACGAGGTCTCGGCCGCTGTCGTCATCAACCGGGTCCGGCAGCGCATTGCGGTTGATTTTCCAGCCGTCGTTATTCATCGGGAGCTTTTCGAGCGCCATCCACGCCGTCGGCACCATGTATTCCGGCAGTGACTCGGCCAGGTGCTTGCGGAGGTCGTCGATCTCCGGCGCTTTGTTCACCGAGGTGAAGTAGGACACCAGCCGGTTCTCGCCCTTCCGGTCGGGACGCATCAGCACCACGGCCCGCAGGACACCTGGATGCGACTGCAGCGCGGTCTCGATCTCGCCGAGTTCGATCCGCAGGCCGCGTAGTTTGACTTGCTTGTCGATCCGGCCGAGGAATTCGATCTGACCTGCTTTGCTCCAGCGCACCAGGTCACCGCTGCGATAGACCATGCTGTTCGCTTCGAATGGGTCCTGGATGAACTTCTCCGCGGTCATCTCCGGTTGGTTCAGATACCCGCGGGCCAGTCCACCTTTCTCCCCACCGATCAGCAGCTCGCCGTTGACGCCCTTGGGCACCAGGTTGCTCCACCGGTCGACGACGTATACCTGCCGGTTGAGCTGAGGGCGACCGATCGGTGGCGGTGTCTTCCACTCGATGTGCTCAACCTCGTACTCCGTCTGGCCGATGGCGCACTCCGTCGGGCCGTACAGGTTGAGGTACTTGCGACCCGGCAGGTTCCACTTGTTGACCAGCTCGGGTGGGAGCACCTCGGCTCCGCCCATCACGTACTTCAGAGCCGGATACGGCTCGGCGTCCATCACCGACTGCATCGAAGGCGGCAGACCCGCGTAGGTGACCCGCTGCTCGCGCAGCAGCGCGGCGAGGGCCTCCGGGGACTGGGCATCCTCCGGTGACACGGCCACGATGGTCCCACCGACCAGGAAGGCGGTCCAGATCTCGCCCTGCGCCATGTCGAAGTTCAGCGCGGGCAGCTGGAGGAGCCGGTCCTGGGGGCCGAAGTCGAACGAGCGCCGGTAGGCCTCGCAGAAGAATGACACCGCCCGGTGGGCGATCGTCACCCCCTTCGGGCTGCCGGTGGAGCCTGAGGTGTAGAGGACGTAGGCGAGGGACTCGTGGGTCGTCCACTCCTCGAAGGGCTCGTCAGCAGGCACGGCCTCCACCGTGTTCCAGTCGGTGTCCAGCAGCACCGTCGCCCAGCCCGATGACTCCGGCAACCGGTCAGCCAGCGACGACCGGGTCACGACCACCGGTGCCGCCGTGTCACGGATCATGTAGTCCAGTCGGGCAGCAGGCAACTTCGGATCCATCATCGCGAAGGCACCACCCGCCTTCAGGATGCCCACCATGGCCATGTACGCGTCCAGGTCCCGGTCGATCACCACGGCGACCACCTGTCCGTGTGTCAGGCCGAGGGATCGCAGGTAGTAGGCCAATCGATCAGCGCGGCAGTCCAACTCGCCATAGGTGAGCTCGACCCCGCGGCACACCACCGCCACCGCGTCCGGAGTGGACCGCGCGACCTTCGCCAGGCCGACGTGCAGCGGCTCCTCCGCGTACTCGGCGAGCTCGCCCTTGCCGAGCGACAACAGTTCGTCGCGCTCGGCGTCGGCCAGGATCGGCAGCTGGGACAGTCGCAAGGACGGATCCTTCACCGCCGCCGCAACCACCGTCTGGATATGGTCGAGCAGCGCCTCGATCCGCCACTTGTCGAACAGGTCCGTCGAGTACTCCACGAAGGCATTCAAGCTATCGCCCGACTCGACAAAGTCGATCGCCATGTCGAACCGCGAGCCCGTGGACGGCAGGGGAATCGGCTCACTCGTCACGCCGGGGAAGGTCACGCTGCCCCCGGAGTTGGCGGCGCCGAGCACCTGCATGGAGACCTGGAACAGCGGGTTGCGGCCAGGTGTGCGCACCGGTTGCACCCGGTCAACGATCAGGTGGAACGGGACCTCCTGGTGCTCATAGAGGTCGAGGTTCGCATCCAACGTCCGTTCGAGCAGCTCAGCAAAGGACGGATCGCCTGACAGGTTCGACCGCAACACCACCATGTTGATGAACAGCCCGACCACGTCCTCGAGCTCCGGGTCCATCCGGCTCAACATCGGCACCCCGATCGGGATGTCGTCCTGGGCCGAGTACCGGCTCAGGACCACGTTCAGCGCGCCAGCGAGGACCATGAACAGTGACACACCGTGCTCCTGTGCGAGCGTGCGCGCCTGCGCCAACAGCCCCTCCGGAAAGGTTCGGATCGCCGAGTCAGCCCGGTGGCTCGGCGTCCCAGGCCGCGGCCGGTCCGTGGGGAGCTCCAACGTGGGTAGATCTGCCAGCTTTTCTGCCCAGAACGTAAGCTCCTCCTCCAATGTCTCGCCCCGCATGTGCTCACGCTGCGACCTGGCGAAGTCCGTGTACGTGGAGCCCGGCCGGTCGAAGTCGGGCTCACGGCCCTCCAGTAGGGCCTGGTAAGCGGACGTGAGCTCCGCGTTCACCACGCCCGAGGACCAGCCGTCGGTCACGATGTGGTGGAGGTTCTGCATGAACACGTGGTGATCCTCGGCCAGTCTCAGCACGCGGTACCGGTAGAGCGGCCCGTCCTCCAGGTCGAACGGGAGGTTCGACAGCTCCCAGATCGACTCCTCGATGGCACGCTCCTGCGCCTCCGGGCTCAGCGCGGGGTGGTCGAGGATCGTCAACTCCACGTCCGCCGGCGGTGAGACCACCTGGAAGGGGGTGCCGTCGGTGGCGCGGATCGTCACGCGCATGGCCTCATGCCGCTCGACCACAAGGATGAGGCAGCGGCGGAGGATGTCGACATTCAGCGGGCCACGCAGCCGCGAGGCAAGAAGAATGTTGTATGTCGTCGCCCCGGGGGTCAACTGGTCGAGGAACCACAGCTGCTCCTGCCCGAAGGATAGTGGCGTTCCCGTGAGGTCTTCTGTGGACGTTGTCATGGGATGGCTCTCTTATCTGTTCCTGCCAAAACCCTGCGATGGGGCCGGCATGAACTGGTTCACTTACGGCTGCCGAGGGGTTACAAACGTATCGTTGATGACGTAGCCGTCCAGGCTGTGCTCCTCGCCGTACTTGATCAGATCGCTGGTGCGATTGATGAATCCGCGGCCGTTGAAGTTGAGCGAGGTGTTGCAGAGCACGCTGAAGCCGGTGATATCCCGGAACGCCTCCAGCACGTCAACCATTCCCGCGTTCCGCTCCCTCGTCACCGTCTGCGTCCGCGCCGTACCATCAACGTGTGTGATCGCCTTCAGGTCGTCTGAAGTCACGTGGTTGAAGTAGAGCATGTACGGATCCTGCGCGGAAGCGGCGAACCACTTGCCGACATCCGACTCAAGGCAGATAGGCGCGATTGGGCGGTAGCCCTCACGCCGCTTGATCTTGTTGAGCCGGACAGTTGTCTCTTCAGTGAATGGTGCGGCAAGGATGGAGCGGTTACCGAGCGCGCGCGGCCCCATCTCATAGCGCCCTCGGGCCCAACCGATGATGTTGCCCTGTTCTACGTACTTCGCGACCTCACTGGCGACCAGCGGTCGACAGTTGTATTTCGTCGGATCGGGTTCGACGTCCTCCACGAACTCCTCTCCCGCATACACATCCCATGAGATGGCTGCTGAGCCCGTGTGATACCACTGGGCGTCAATACCTGTACCGAGCGCCGAGCCGCTGTCGTTGGGGCATGGCGGCACGAAGACCGACGAGAACAGGCCGCTTTCGCGCCATAGGCGGTTCCAGTTGCAGTTGAGGCCACAACCACCGGAGATCAGCAGCGGAAGCCCCTCGGTGAGGTTCTCCGCAGCATAGTCATAGAAGCGGTCGAAGATTGCCTGAGAGAATTTCGCCGCTATGTTTCTGTACGCCTGCGATTCTACCCCGGAGTTGTGGATGTGCGACCACGCCACGTCATCCTTCGACAAGCCGAGGATGATCCCCTCCTGCTTCAGGATGAAGTCGATCGTCTCTTGCTCCGCCTTGGTGACCAGGCCTTTCTCGGCAAAGCCTGTCAACGCCATCTGCTTGCCGGCGTCGTTGTAGCGGAACAGTCCCGTCCCGGCGGGAAACTTGGGGTCGGCCAGTGCGAAAAGATAGGCATACTTGTTTCCCGGATCACTCATGACATGTTTGAGATGGGTAACTTCGCCGCGTTCATCGATTCGGTAGAACGAGCCGATGTTGCCTTCCCACACCAAGCAATAGTATGCCTGTCCGGTAGCTGGCGGTACCATCCCGTACGCCGTCATGATATGCGATCGTTCATGAGTTGAGGAGAAAATTCGGACATTACGTCCGAAGAACTTGCCGACCTCGTCCGAGATCGCTCCTTCCCCGACTCCGAAATAACCTGTACGCGACGGAGGCTCCACAGAGTGGAATCCCTTGACCCAACCGCCCAGTGCCACTACATCGGGCTGGCGGTCCAACAGGCCGGCAGCAGCAATGAGTACCTCGCCGGTCAGCCGATCGTATCGAGGGTAGTTGTCCTTCTCCGCCTCGAGTGCGAACAGCAGTTCGCCATCTTCGATGGCCGCAATTCCGCCGTCATGTCCCTCTTTAAGAGATAAGATCAGCATGGCGTCATCACCCTTTCGTTCTCAGAAATCAGAAACAGCGTTGAAAGCATTGGGAACAGCGGTGAGCACGGGTCCGAGGACCCGGTCCAGATCGGTCAGTGCCCGGGACCAGACGCCGGGCGACGGCACGTAGTGGTTGTAGTAGCTGACGCCCTCGGCAGGCGGTCCGAAGACCGCGACCGCCGGGGTTTCGGCGGCACCGAGTCGGGGGATGGCGAACCCGTCGCGGTCGAGGCCCAGGCAGGATTCCCCGCCGGGCCCGTGCGCGACCCAGGTCCGCAGCGAGTCGACGATCGGGTCAAGTCCGGGATCGCCGGTCGGCCGGTTCAGGTTGGCCTTGACCACCACGTCGACCCCGATCCAGTGCGGCTGCTCCAGCCGGGTCGAGCTCAATGTCCAGCCCGGCTCCGTGCGGGTCAGCTTCGGTCCCGGCCCGGGGCCGGGAACCACGATCCCTGAGGCGATCAGGATCAGCAGCTCGCGGATGCGTTCCTTCTGCGGGCCGATCACGAGCCGGTTCACGCGCGGGACGTACTCGGCCATGAAGTACCGGTGCGACTCCTCGGTCAGCCCCGGTGCGTCGACGGCGGCGCGCAGGCCGTCGCGGAGGTCGCGGAGGACCTCCAACCCCTCCTTCACCAAGCTGACTCCGAGGCCACGCTCGGCCTCCCGCAGATCCAATCGGGCCCGGTCCAGCAGCGCCGCCACGTACTCCGAATGCCCGGCCCAGTGGTCCTCGGCAGGGTGAAGCGCCTGCTCGACGGCCTCGATCTCCACCAACGTGGCCGAGCCCATCCGCCCCAGAACCTCGCGGTGGACCAGCGGTTCGATATCGCTCCGGAAGTCCAGCCGGCCGTCCGGAGCGGACTTGCGGAGTTCGGCGACAGCAGTGGGTGTGAGATATCTGGCCGGTGCCGCCCGCCGACCCGGTGTGATGGCCGGCCGGGCGCAGGACAGCCGGCCCGACCGGTTGGTCAGCACGATCCGCGGTTCTCGACCGGACGGCACATAGCCGCTGCTGGCGAACTCGCCACCCCGCCCGACGGTAAGTGCCGCGATCACGTCCATCGCGCTCAACCCAGTGCCGAGAAGCGCGACCGTCGCCCCGGCCGGGATCTCGTCGACCCGGTCCGGCAGCGGGTAGGGCGCGGCGATCAGGCCATCGGCGGCGATCGGTGCAGGATTGGCGAGCCCGTGGCCCGTGGTCACGATCGCCAGGTCGACTTGGTGCTCCGTGCCATCAGCAAGCGTGACCGTTGCGCCAGCTCCGTCCTGGCGGACATCCCAGGCGACGGTGGACCGATGTTGGACACTCAGTCGGGCAGGCGCCCGGTTGAAGAACTCCCCGACGGCCCACTGCAGATACTCCCCGAGCAACCGGCGCGGCAGGAACTCATCGAACCGCACCGAGCTCCGCCGGACCCGGCACCAGTCGAAGAAGTTGGGCCCGGTTGTGACCGGCGCGCCCGGCGTCATCTGCTCGTCGGAGAAGATCGTCAACTGCGAGGCGATCGTATTCAGCAGCAGGTAGTCGGGCTGCTTCAGACGGTGGATGCCGGTCCCGAGCTCGCCGGGCTCGATGAGCAGCAGTTCGATTGGCGGTCCGTCGAGTTGCGCGTGGCTGACGACCCGCTCGAGCACCGACAGCCCGCGCGGGCCAACACCGATCACGGCGATCCGCATGGCGCTCACCACCGCCGGGTTTCGCCGAAGAAGTTTGCGATCTCCAGCGCCAGTCCCTGCTCACGGGCCATGGCGAGGACATAGTGCCCGACCGCGAGGTCGAGAACTCCGAGGCCGAATGGCGAGAAGACCACGCCGCGCCTGCCGTTGGGCAGTTTCTGTCCCTTGAGAACGTCTGCGATCGTGCCAGTCACGAAGTCGCGCCCACCGGTGGCTTGCTCGGCCAGATGCGGGGACGTGTTGGCCTTCATGCAATGCTCGACGTCGTCGAAGTAGTTCTCCGCGCCAAGGATGACCGCCGGCTGGAAGTCCCGCAGCGAGATGTTCAGCGCCACCTGGCCCGCTCGGAGCAACTCCCCGATATGCGGAGCCAGCGCCGTCGTCGCCGTAATCACCGTCTGGGCCGCGAGCGCCTCGTCGAGCGTCCCGACCGTGCGGGCGGTGAGCCCCAGTTCCACGGTCGCAAACCGAGTCAGGCTCACCGCCGAGTCGGCATGCAGATCAAAAACCCGTAGATCATTGATCGGGTACGCCGTAGCCGTCAAATACCGCAGAATGGTCCTGGCAATGACTCCCGCCCCGATGATCGCGACCTGGCCGTCGGCCGGCACATACCGGGCGATGGCCCGCGCCGCCACGGCCGCTGAGGCCGCCGTCCGGACCGCGCTGATGTTGGCCGCCTCGAGCAGCGCCATCGGGTAGCCGGTGGTGTAGTCATTGAGGATCAGCACCGCCGAGGCGCGCGGGACCCCGTTCGCGACGTTGCCAGGAAAGCTCGAGATCCACTTGATCCCAGCGACCTGGGCCTCGGGGAGCTCGATGAAGGCAGGCAGCGCGATGATCCGCGAGTCTGGCTTATCGGTGAAGCGGAGGAAGTAGCTATCCGGGTTCACCGTCCGGCCCGCGCCGTGCCGCAGGTAGGCGTCCTCGACCAAGTCGACGACTTGGGTCATCGAGGTGTCAAGGATATCCTTGACACTCTTGCCGGAAATTACGTCAAACGAGGACATCCTGCTGCCCCTTCTGTAACTGTGCGTTAGTGTCGGGGACCTGATCCAGCCCTCGTTTGGCCACCCATTCGTCGTCGTATACGGAGTTCAGGTAGCGCTCACCCAGGTCCGGTGCGATCGCTACCACTGTCGCGTCCACCGGAATCGAGGCTGCCTGGCGCCGCACAGCCGCCAGGACGGTGCCGGTCGACCCGCCTGCGAGCAGGCCGGTGTTCCTGGCCAGCCAGCGGCACTCGCGGACCGTCTCCCACTCAGGGATCAGCACGACCTCGTCCGGCGCATGGGGGTCGAGGATCTCGGGCCGCTGACTGGTGCCGAGTCCGGGGATGTGTCGGGTGCCCGACGCGTACCCGAAGTTCACCGAGCCGACAGCGTCGACCGCGACGATGCGGGTGTTGGGGCTCTGCAGGCGGAAGTAGTCGACGCAGCCCATCAGTGTGCCGCCAGTGCCCACCCCGAGGAACAGGTAGTCCACCCAGCCGAATGCCTTGAGCACCGCCGGTGCGGTGTGCTGTTCGTGGGCCGCCGGATTGCTCGGATTTGCGTACTGGTTGAGCCAGTAGAGATTCGACTCCACGGCCAACCGATTCTGAATATAGGCGATTCTCGAACCGAGGTAACCCCCGTTGGTGTCCCGGTCGTGGATCGTGATCACTTCCGCACCGAGTGCGCGCATGATGGACACGGCCGCCGCATTGGAGTTCGCATCTGTCACGCAAGTCAACCGATACTTCTTCGCCGCGCAGATGACGGCGAGGGCGACGCCAAGATTACCCGATGTGGACTCGATGAGCCGGGTACTGGACATATCCACACCAGATTTCTCCACGGCCTGTATAATGCCGCGAGCTGTCTTGATTTTGATCGACCCGCCCGGATTGAAGCCCTCAACCTTGAGATAGAATCGATTGAGGTCCGCAATGTCGGCGACCCGAAGGAATATGTCGTCCGAAACCAGATCGTATACATGGTTGGTAATCAACGAAACCTCCCGAATTTGGTGTGAAGAGTGCCACCTCTACCACCCACACGCACCGGAGGCGCCGGAGAATGTCGATAGTAAACGGTCTCGGCCAAGCGTTCGGTGACGACTCCAGCCCTAGCGCCTACCTGAAACGTGATACCCAGACACCCCCCTGAGCTCGCCTTTCCTAGAGGCTGCTGCCAGTAAACGACCACAGTGAGCCTCCCTAGTCCGACGTGTTGAGCGTGATGAGCGGCGGCATTACTGAGAAGATCTCGGTCTCGACGGCTCCGGCGAAGGAGCACGCTTGGAAGCTCGCGATCAAGGACCTGCGGCCACGGGCGTGCATGTCCTGTAGGGAACAGATCGTGAACTCGGTCCGGCTTCTGGCTCGGATCGCCCCGACCATGGCGAGCAGTCCGGCAACCGTTGTCACATAAGGAACTGCGTGTTGTGCCGCTGCGGTGCGCAGCACGCGATCAATGCTGCGGTTGATGCCGCCCGCGGACAGGCTGATGACCAGGCTGATCTCGCGGTTGCCGATCCGACGCGCGACCCCCGCCGAGTCGTCGCCCTCGACAGGCGCACTTGCCGTGATCCCGTTGCGCCACAGCAGACCGACGGTCCAATCTTCGCCGACGATCTCGAAGCCGATGCCCTGTAGCGTCTTCAGTGCAGGGATGACCCTGGGCAGGTGCCGGAGTGCCACAGAGACGTAGATGCGACCGGAGGTCGGTGGCACGGTCCCGGACGCCAGCTGCGCTTTGGCGAATGCGATGCCGAAGCTGGTGTCGATCCCCATGACCTCGCCGGTGGATTTCATCTCCGGGCCGAGCAGGGAGTCCACGCCGTGGCCCTCGGGGGTGCGGAAGCGGTGGAAGGGCAGCACGGCCTCCTTGACGACCACCGACGCGCCAGCGGGCAACTCGGCCCGGTCGCCACTGGCGGGCAGCAGCCCCTCGACGCGCAGCTCGGCGATGGTCGCGCCGAGCATGATCCGCGCCGCGGCCTTGGCCAGCGGCACGGCGGTCGCCTTGGAGACGAAGGGCACAGTGCGACTTGCCCTCGGGTTGGCCTCAAGGACGTAGAGCTTGTCGTCCTTGAGCGCGTACTGAACGTTGAGCAGGCCGCGCACGCCGATGCCGGCCGCGATGGCCTCGGTGGACGCTCGCACGGCGTCGATGTCGGTGTGGCCAAGGGTGATCGGCGGCAGCGTGCAGCAGGAGTCGCCGGAATGGATGCCGGCCTCCTCGATGTGCTCCATGACGCCGCCGAGGTAGACCTCGTTCCCGTCACACAGGGCGTCTACGTCAATTTCGATGGCGTCCTCGAGGAACCGGTCGACCAGCACCGGGTGCTCGAGGGAAGCCTCGGTAGCGCGCTGGATGTAGCCGGCCAGGGAGCCCTCGTCGTAGACGATCTCCATGCCGCGCCCGCCCAGCACGTAAGAGGGGCGCACCACCACGGGGTAGCCGATCTGGTCGGCGATGCGCGTGGCCTGGGTGAAGGAGGTGGCGGTGCCGTGTTTCGGGGTGGACAGCCCGGCGGTGGCCAGGACCTCCGCGAAGGCTCCCCGATCCTCGGCCAGGTGGATTGCCTGCGGCGGGGTGCCTGCCACCGGCACGCCAGCCTCGGCCAGCCGGTGGGCCAACCCCAGCGGGGTCTGCCCGCCCATCTGGACGATGACCCCGGCCACCGTGCCGGACTGGCACTCGGCGTGGTAGACCTCCAGAACGTCCTCGAAGGTCAGCGGCTCGAAGTACAGGCGGTCGGAGGTGTCGTAGTCGGTAGAGACGGTCTCCGGGTTGCAGTTGACCATCACCGTCTCGTACCCGGCGGCGCGCAGCGCCATCGCCGCGTGCACGCACGAGTAGTCGAATTCGATACCCTGCCCGATTCGGTTGGGGCCGGAACCGAGGATGAGCACCTTGGGACGCTCGCGCTGCGGGAGCACCTCCGACTCGGCGGCCGCGTCGGACTCGTAGGCGGAGTAGTGGTAGGGGGTGGTCGCGGCGAACTCGGCGGCGCAGGTGTCCACCGTCTTGTACACCGGGCGCACCCCCAGCCGGTGGCGCAGCGCGCGGACCCCGTCCTCCCCGGCAAGATCACCGCGCAGCGCGGCGATCTGCCGGTCGGACAAGCCCGCGCGCTTGGCCCGCCGCAGCAGCGCCTCCTCCAGCACCGGCGCGCCGAGGATCTCTCCGCGTAGCTCGACCAGCCAGGCGACCTGGTCGACGAACCACGGGTCGATCCCTGAGGCCGCCGTGACCTGCCCGACCCTGGCACCCAGGCGCAGCGCCCGCTCCACGGTGTACAGCCGGCCGTCGTGCCCAGCGTGCAACGCGTCCAGGGCGGCCTCCAGCGTCAGGCCGTCTGGATCCGGGGTGGTCCAGAAGCCGGCCGCGGTGGTCTCCATCGACCGCAGCGCCTTGCCCAGCGCCTCCACGAAGTTCCGGCCGATCGACATCCCCTCGCCAACGCTCTTCATCGCCGTGGTCAGCGTCGTGTCCGCGCCGGGGAACTTCTCGAAGGCAAACCGGGGGACCTTGACCACGACGTAGTCCAGGGCCGGCTCGAAGCAGGCCGGGGTCTCGCCGGTGATGTCGTTGCGGATCTCGTCGAGGGTGTAGCCGATGGCCAGCTTCACGGCGATCTTGGCAATCGGGAACCCGGTCGCCTTGGACGCCAACGCGCTGGACCGCGACACGCGCGGATTCATCTCGATCACAACCAGCTGGCCAGTCTCCGGGTGGATCGCGAACTGGATGTTGCAACCGCCGGTGTCCACCCCGACCGCGCGCAGCACTGCGATACCAACGTCCCGCATGTGCTGGTACTCACGGTCGGTCAGGGTCATCGCCGGCGCGACCGTCACCGAGTCGCCGGTGTGCACTCCCATCGGGTCGATGTTCTCGATGGAGCAGACGACGACCACGTTGTCGTTGCGGTCGCGCATCAGCTCCAGCTCGTACTCCTTCCACCCCAGCACGCTCTCCTCGATCAGCACCTCGCCCACCGGGCTCTCGGCCAGCCCGGTCACGGCCAGCCGCTCCAGCTCCTGCTCGGTGTGCGCCATCCCGGAGCCCAGCCCGCCCATGGTGAACGAGGGCCGGATCACCACCGGCAGCCCGAGCTTCGCTACGCAGGCCCGGATCTCGCCCATGGACCGGCACACCACGCTGCGCGGGGTCTCGGCGCCGACCGAGGCCACGATGTCCTTGAACCGCTGCCGGTCCTCGCCGCGCCCGATCGCCTCGATGTCCGCGCCGATCAACTCCACGCCGTACCGCTCGAGCACCCCGCGCTCGTGCAGGGCAACCGCGGTGTTCAGCGCGGTCTGCCCGCCCAGCGTGGCCAGGATCGCGTCCGGCCGCTCCAAGGCGATGACCTTCTCCACGAACTCCGGGGTGATCGGCTCGATGTAGGTGGCGTCGGCGAACTCCGGGTCGGTCATGATCGTCGCCGGATTGGAGTTCACCAGGCTGACCCGCAGCCCCTCCTCCCGCAGCACCCGGCACGCCTGGGTCCCCGAGTAGTCGAACTCGCAGGCCTGCCCGATCACGATCGGCCCCGACCCGATCACCATCACATGCCGGATATCCGCGCGCCTCGGCATCAGCGGGCCTCGCTCATCAGACTGGCGAACTCATCGAACAACACCGCCGCGTCATGCGGCCCGGCCGCGGCCTCCGGGTGGTACTGCACGGAGAACGCCGGGGCCTCCAGGCACCGCAGGCCCTCCACCGCTCCGTCGTTCGGGCAGTGATGCGACACCACCGCCGGGCCGAACTGGCTGTCGAACCTCTCCCCGGCATCGCCCTCCACGGCGAACCCGTGGTTCTGCGCGGTGATCGCGACCCGGCCGTGTGCCGTGTCCACCACCGGGATGTTGATCCCCCGGTGCCCGTAGCGCATCTTGTACGTGCCCCGACCCAGCGCCAGGCCGAGGATCTGATTGCCGAAACAGATCCCGAACAACGGGATCCGCCGGGCCAGGACCTGCTTGGTCAGCGCGACCACGCCAGTCATCGCCGCCGGGTCGCCAGGACCGTTGGACAGGAACACCCCATCCGGTTCGACTGCCAGCACATCGTCCAGTGCGCACGACACAGGCAACACATGCGTCTCTACGCCCCGCGCGGCCATCATCCGCAGAGTGTTCGACTTGATTCCCAGGTCCAGCGCCGCCACCCGGAATCGGTTCCCCCCCACCGCTGGCACGACATAGGGCTCCACCGTGCCCACCTGGCCGGTCAGATCGGCCCCGGCCATCGGCGGGCTGGCCAGCACCCGCGCGGTCATGTCATCCACATTGGACAGCGCGTCGCCGGAGAACACCCCCGCCCGCATCGCACCCCACCCCCGGATGTGTCGGGTGAGCGTCCGGGTGTCCACACCAGACACGGCCACCACACCCTGCCCCGCCAGTTCCTCGCCCAGCCCACGCCGCGACCGCCAGTTCGACGGCGCCCGCGCCGGATCGCGCACCACATAGCCAGCCACCTGAATCCGGGCCGACTCGTCGTCCTCGTCATTCCACCCGGTGTTGCCGATCTGCGGCGCGGTCTGCACCACTATCTGCCCGTGATACGACGGATCGGTCAACGTCTCCTGATACCCCGTCATCCCGGTGCAGAACACTACCTCCCCCAGGGAACTGCCCACCGCGCCATAAGCCTCACCGCGAAAGACCCTCCCATCCTCCAACACCAGCGCCGCGTGCGTCCTGCTGCAGGTCCTGGTCGACCTCGAGCTGGATCGCCTCGCCATTTTTCCGCCGTACGTCACCTGGGACATGCCAACTTCCTCCGAACGGTGCTCGAGTCCGGCACTCCACGGTTCTACCTTCGATGAAAAGAGCGTTCTGCAGTCCGCCAGATACATCCGCGACGGAAAACCTGGAGGCCTGTGATCATAGCCGGGCGGCCGGATGGGCTCTCGATACGTCAGTGTCGCTCCGACGAAGGGATCGCGTACCGCGTGAGCATTGGGCGCCAGCTCAACCCGCTCCGCGACGAGGTCCTGGACGCCCGAGGCTGACGCCGCTGCGGTGCCACGACTCATTCTCGCCTCCATTCCTGTGCAGCCAGACAAATCCGTGCATGCCGGTAGATCAGGCGCTCAGACGCCTGCCTCGCAGAGTGCCTTCGAAGCACTACGGCCAATAAGCCACGGTGAGGTAGAGCGGTGCACCGGCAGCATTGATACTGCCCGCTAGGCTTGTCACCCGTCCGGTACATCTCGAACAGGTCCAGGTGCGGGAGTGCGAGGCTCGCCCCGATGTCGACCCAGTCGTAGACCTCGCAGCCAACCACCGGTGCTCATCGGTGCAGCCGGAGTCAGCGCCGCCGCACGATGCGGGTGGCGCGGCCATCCCGGTCCCCCGGTCCGGCCGTCTCCGATCTTCTGACGACCTGATCATGTGGCGCGTGGGGTTGCACTCGGCGGTGACGACGCGGGGCTCGACGCCGTCAGGCTCTTCGCTGTTGCAAGTGGGTTACTCAGCGTCATGCCATGTAGACGGGCATGGGGTTGGCGACTGTGGGTAGTTGGAGCTTGGCTGCGGTGAGGTAGATGATTGTGATCATCTTGTTCTTGTTGCGGTAGCCTCTGGCTCGGGCCTTGGCGGCTTGGCGGCTTGGACCAGGGAGTTGATTCCTTCGAGCAGGCCGTTGCTCAGGCGGTTGGCGTGCCAGGCGATGACGGGCGTCCCAGTGGTTCTCGACGAGGGTGACGAAGTCTTTGATGGGTT
>Ga0136624_1000393_pt1 | contig 16495 bp, 10 predicted proteins | sample AntDrymUQ4692206_2_FD_104802 | JGI IMG/M metagenome (GOLD analysis project Ga0136624, IMG submission 104802) | Polar desert sand microbial communities from Dry Valleys, Antarctica - metaG UQ469 (22.06) | ecosystem: Environmental > Terrestrial > Soil > Desert | place: Antarctica: Dry Valley... | reverse complement strand
TCGTTGGCGCCCTCCGACCCCGGTGACAACACCCCCCAGATCATGGGTAACAGGGGCGATAAGTCATGCCGTGGCCGGTGGCCTGCAACCCCTCTTTGGGGCTGATCAAGACGGTAACGGGTCGGGCGGGAGCGAAACGGGAGCGCCAGCGTCAGCACCGCTCTACACGGGACGCCACGCCAGGGGCATGACCCGCAGCTCAGATGGCACGCGACGTCAGCAGGACGGGTGCGATGGGGGAGCGGTGCCCCATTCACACCGAAGAGGTCACTGGTTCGATCCCAGTATCGCCCACAGCCGACCGGCCTGGTCAGAGGCTCATCACGAGCCCGACGACCAGGCTGTTCGTCGTTTCCGTGGTTGCTGCCTGACTATCTGCCTGACTACCCCAGCGGACGCGGGCGGTCGGAGGGGGACGACTTCTCCGCGTCGAGCGCGAGGTGCGAGTTCCTGAAGCGAAACGGATCGCGGGGCTCGGGGAGGACGGCTACCACACCGTCGAGCGCTGGTTCGGGGTCCCGTGCCACGGCGTTGCGGCCCGTGGCCGATCTCTGACGATCTTACGCGTGGGGGTTCGGGTCCGAGGGGGGACTTGACCACTACGTACACGGACTTCACCGGCAGGTCCGACTCGCTGCGGGCGGTTGACTTCTTTGTCCCGAAGCAACGTGAGAGCACGCTGACCAGCATGTTTCTGCAGCTCACGGCACGTCTGGTGTCCGACGACGTCCGTCTGGAGCGGCTGTTGTGCGAGGTGATTGGTACTCACTTAGGTACTCAGTTGTCGATCTTCTCGGGTAGGGGAGCGGCGCCGAACTGACGTCGACACCGAGCTTTCGACCGAGCCGGGCTTGCTCGTAGTGGTAGCCGAATGCGTGTGCCGCCCCGGCTCTGGCTGCAGTGGGATGAGCTCGGCTGCCGATCGACTGACACGCCAAGTCGGGGACTGTCCGATCTGGCACAGAAGAGGTGGTCGGCTCGGCGTGTCCAGTTCGGGTGACGAGCGCTGGTCTGTGATCGTCACCGGCCGTGCGTTCGCGATCTTGCTGCGGTTCTCCTCCCCGGGCTGTCTGCGCTGGTCATCGACGAGGTGGACGACACCGGCGCTGAGGTGCGACTACGCGCCCGGACAACGACACTTGACGGGATATGCCCGCGCTGCGGCGGCACGTCGCGACGGGTTCACGCCTGGCACGCGCGACGATTGGCCGATCTGCCGGTGGCCGGGCGCAGCGTGGTGATCGAGCTGCAGGTCCGACGCCTGATCTGCCCGAACGCCGGGTGTCCGCAGCGCACGTTCCGGCAGCAGGTTCCCGAGGTAGCCCGGCGCTACGCGCGTCGCACGTTGCGGCTGAGCGCGACGGTCGGGCGGCTGGCGATCACCCTGGCCGGTCGGGCCGGTGCGGCGGTACTGGCCGGGCTCGGAGTGGCCATCTCGCGATCCACGGTTTTGCGGGTGCTGATGGCCATACCGATCCCGCCGCCGCCGACACCGCGGGTGCTGTGCGTGGACGACGCTGCGCTGCGGCGCGGACACAGCTATGCCACGGTGCTGATTGACGCGGTCAAGCACCAGCGGGTCGATGTGTTGCCCGACCGCAAGGCCGCCACGCTGGCCGGGTGGCTGCGCGAGCATCCCGGTGTCGAGGTCGTCTGCCGGGACGGGTCGGCCGCCTACGCCGAAGCGATCCGCCAGGGCGCACCGGCGGCGGTGCAGGTCAGCGACCGCTGGCATCTGTGGCACAGGCTGGGCGGGGCGGTGGAGAAGACCGTCATCGCCCACAGCAGCTGCTGGCGCTCTCACTCGCCGAGCCCAGTCCGGGCGATCGACGAGCGGACCCAGGCTCGGCACACGGCTGTCCACGAGCTGCTCGACCAGGGCGTGGGTTTGCTGGAATGCTCGCGTTGCCTCGGGTGGGCGCTGAACACGATCAAGCGCTACGCCCGCGCCGCCACCGCTGAGCAACTGCAGCGCCCGCCACGCTACGGCCGCACGCTGGTCGACCCCTACCGCGACCACCTGCGGCGCCGATTGGCCGCCGAACCCAACGTGGCCGTGACCCGGCTGCTGGCGGAGATCCGCGAGCTGGGCTACGCCGGCAGCGCGAACCTGCTGGTGCGCTACCTCAACTAGGGCCGCGCCGACACCGAACGGGCCACCCCGGCGCCGCGGCGGCTGGTGTCGTGGATCATAACCCGGCCCGCGGACCTGCCCGAACACGAACATCGCCACCTGCAGGATCTGCTGGCCTCCTGCCCGTACCTGGCGATCCTCGCCGAGCACGTCCGCGGGGTTCGCCGGACTGCTCACCGACCGGCGCGGCGCGGATCTGGAGGGCTGGATGAGCGCGGTCGAGGCCAGTGATCTGCCCGCCCTGCACGGGTACGTCCGCGGCCTGCGCAAAGACCTGCCCGCCGTGACCGCAGGGTTGAGCCTGCCTACAGCAACGGCCCGGCCGAGGGCGTCAACACCAAGGTCAAACTACTGAAACGGCAGATGTACGGCCGGGCCGGCTTCGCCCTGCTCCGGCGGCGAATCCTGCTGAGCTGATCAGCACCCACCACTTCTGTGCCAGAGCCGAAGATCAGACAGTCCCCGTCCGGAGACTCCGGGCGCACCGAGGGAATTCACGGAGATAGTGCGCTGACTGTTTGACGCCGGGTCAAACGCTCATGACTCGAACTCTTTGACCGGTGGAGAGCAAAATGTGGAGCGCAGGTTCGACCTGACCCGGCGTTCCTCTGCTTGGGCAGCGCGCGTAACGGTGTTGCCCGTCCGCGGCGCGGCGAGGATGCTGGCGGGGTGCGCAGCTACGGCCGATGCCCGTGTTCGGGGCACTACGAGGCTCGCTCGGTCGAGGTAACCATCGCCCTCGACCGCGACGAGCCGGTCGTCCTTAGCGACGTGCCGCAGGGCGCTTGTGACACCTGCGGCGCGCGGGTGTACCCGGCGGCGGTGCTGAGCAGGCTGGAGATGCTGAAGCGCAACCGGCACGAGACGGTCGACATCGCTTGATCCGACACCGCCTGATCCGCGGGATCACCGCACCGCGGTCTCAGGCCGTGTGAGCCGCGCGATGGGCTGTACCACGACGGTGTCGACGAGCTCGTTGAATGCGATCACCGGGACGTTCGAGAACTCCGCGGCGGTCAGGCGGGCGAGCGCGGCGCGCACCTCGGTGGTAGTGATCATCACGGGCACCAGCGAGGTGGTGGGCAGCAGGCTCAGCTCGGCGCTGACCGCGGCGGCGACGGCGTCGAGCTCGGCTTCCGAGGCGGGGGGCTCACGCCGCAGCAGCTCCTCGATATCGGGTCCGACGAGGTAGCTCACGACCGTTGTCGTGCCAGGGCGGGCGAGCTGCTGCGAGATCTGTCGGCCGAGCCCGACGCGGACCTGGGTGAGAAGCATGGCGTCGTCCGGCTCGGCCGTGCCGTCGGGAAGCCGATCCACCACGATGTCGAAGATGCGGCGCAGGTTGCGCATGGACACTCGCTCAGCGGCGAGACCGCGGAGGAGCGCGGCCAGCCGCCATGGGGGAAGCCTGCGCTGTGCGGCCTGGACGAGCTGTGGGAAATTGGGCTCGAGATCACGGACGAGGCCCTCGGCCAGCGAGGTGTCGACCAGACAGCGGGCATGCTCTCGTACCGTCGCTGCCAGTGCGAGGAGGAGGAACACGAGTGGGCTCCAGGTCGTGTACCCCTGCGCGCTCAGGTCCGCAGCGTGCCGCGAGGCAACGACCGCGGCAGGCTGGCCGTCCGCCGGGTTCGTCACGGGCGTCGCGTCGATGCCTGCTGCCGCCAGCTGGTCGGCCGCGTCGTTGACCAGCACCGAACCGTCCGCCATGCCCGCCAGCGGCGTTGTCGTCAGCGCGTTGACCCGGAACCGGATCGCCCGCCCCTGCAGACCGTCGTCGTCAACGAGGCGCAGCGCGGGCAGTGGCAGCCCCAGCCTCCGGAAGAGCTCGCGGCGCAGGAAGGTGAACAACCCGTCGTCGACGCTGTCGTTCGCCGTGGTGTCGGTGATCTCCCTCAGGTACCCGGCGGGGATTCGGATCTCCAACACGTCCGGAATCAACGCGCTGACCAGTGACTCCCGTGCGGCCGAGGCGTCCGCGGGGCCTTCCGCCAGGACACGGGCGACGGTCGGAACGTCGGCGAGCGACAGTCGCAGGTCCAGCACGTCACGCAGGAGGTCGAGCAGCGTCTCGGTCTTCCATCGGGCAATGCCCTCGGCGTCGGTGGGCATGCCCGCGCGGTAGACGTCGAGCTGTGGCGGCCCCAGGAGGACGCCCGCCCGCGCCGAGAGGGCCTCCGCGCAGACCGTGGCCAGAATGTCGACGAGCAGCCCGCGGTCGCGCGCCTGCGTGAGCCAGTCGGCCGCCGCGGCCTCGCCGCCGAGATGGAACTCTGCGGCGCGCCGGGCCGCGGCATCGGAGTAACGGCATCGACGGTCGTCGACGGTGATATGCAGCGGCAGCCGGGCCCGCGGCGGCGGCTCGGCGATCCGCACGGTGACGACGGCCCGCCCGGGCACCCCCAACTCGCGCAGCAAGGCGTCGGTCCCGTCGGCCACCGCTACCTCGGCCCGACCGACGGCATCGGATGCTTCCAGCGCGGCGTGGACAGCCGCGCTCAGCTCGACGAGGACCGGCAGCGCCGGGACGGCGTCGGTCGTCATGGTGCCCCTCCGGTGTCCGCGGCGTCGATGACCTCGTCGGCCGTCAGCACCTCGACGTCCTCGATCTCCCGGTCGAGCAGCACCCGCAGCGGTGGCCGCACCCGCGCGGACCTGGTGACCACGGTGACCAGACGCTCCCCGTCGGCCTGGTAGACGCCGAGGTCCAGCAGCAGCGCGTGGACGCGCTCCGGTGGCAACGACAGCGCGAGGCCATCCGGCCCGTCCCAGACCGCCGCGGCCAGCTCCACCTCCCAGGCATCCGACAGTGGGAGGCGTAACCTCCCGGAGCGGTTCCCCGGCAGCTGGTCGCGCAGCCGCCTGCGCACCGCCGACACCACCTCGTGGCGTGGCACCGACCACCACCCCGCCTCACGCGCCGCTTCCAGCACCGCCACCGGGTCGACCAACGGCACGCGCTCAGCAAGCAGGCCGCGCAGGACGCCGCTCAGCCGCACGTAGTCCTCATCATCGGGTACGAGCTGCTGAAGAAGCCCCTCGACGAGCACGTCCTTGCGCCATTCGGCCAGCAGACTGGCGATCTCCTGGAGTCCGACGATCTCATGGAGATTCCGCCGCAGCACCGCGTCCACGCAGTGGATCACGAACTCGAGCGGATCCTCCTCGACGGCCAACCCGGCCGCCCGCGCGGCGGTCGCGTCCGCCTCCGCGATCCAGCTCCCTCGCGGACGCGTCGAGCGTTCCTGCGCGGTCACCCCCGCGACGGCGAGCCCGGCAGCCGTCGCCGGAGTCCACCGCGCCCCCTCGGCGATCGTGCCGCCGATGACCAGGTCCTCGTCGATGCGCACGGCGTAGCCCAGCGACGGCAGCTCGCTGGCGCGCACTCGGACACCGGGCACCTGGACACCGAGCTCTGCCTGGATACCCCTGCGCATGGCGGGGATGTAGTCGGTGAAGAGCGTCCATACGTCGAGGCCGGTGTCCTCCGCGACCAGCCCTGGCCCGATCTCCAGCACGACCGGGGTGACGACGGGGAGAAACTGCTCCTCCTCGGGATGGCGGTCCTCCTCGAGGAGCCGCTCGACCGCCGGGCGCGTCGCCGCGCGGATCTCGGCCAGGCGCTCGGCGATCCGCTGGTCGGGGAACCCCCGACTGAGCGTGTCGTACAGCGCCCAGTACCGGCGCATATCGGTGATGAGCCCGGCCGCGATCTCCCCGACGTGGCCCGCGTCACCAGCGGCAAGCAGGTGTTCGCGGGTGACTTCGGCGTCCTCGCTCGCACTCACCAGCACCAGCCGCGCGTGGACGTCTGCGAGGTCGCCGTCGACCGCGACGCCGGGCGACGTCAGCCCGTCGAGCGCGCGTCGCCACGAGCGGCCTGCCGCGGAGACGTCTCCTACACGGAAGGCGTCGTCGCCCTCGTCTCGATGCGCATGAGCGTAACGACGCAGCGGGCGGGTCGCTTCGGGGCAGTACGCAGCGCCTTCGGCGAGGAGCCTCCCGTAGATCTGCGCGGCGTCCTCCGAGTGGCCTTCAGCCTCGGCGAGGCGTGCGCTGGTCGCTGCCGCGCCGAACCGCAACCAGGGCTCTTCGACGGGCTGCGCGAGCGCCGCGGCCAGCTCGTTCTGTGGGGTGGGATCGTCCAGCTCAGCCCGACGCCCCTTGGCGGCGGCGGCCATCCGGTCGAGCGTCTCCGCGACGCGGGCGGCCGTGGGCCACGGCGACGAGGCCCTGCGCAGGTCGTCGACATCGTCGAGGAGGTCGACGAGGTCACGGTCGAACAGATAGAGCGGTCGCGCCTGCTCGACCAGACGCATCGCCTTCTCGGTGTCGCCGAGCGCTGCGGCGCAGAGGGCGATGTCGGTCAGCGACGTCGGACGATCGTAGGTGGGCTCGCTCAGCAGCGGCTGGATGCGCTCCAACAGGGCGGCGGCCTCGGTGAGGAGCGCGTGGTCCGGCGGCGAGCTAAGGACGGCCAGCCGGTACGCCGCGAGCCCGACGACGCGGGCGTCATCGAGGACGGACGGGTCGGTGCGCATTGTCCACGTCTGCGCGAACTCCTTGAGCGCCTCCTCACGTTGGCCTGTCCGCTCGAGGACTTCGGCGAGGGGGAAGCGGAACCCCGGCAGCGTGGGGTACTCCTCGGCGAGCCGCCGGACCAACGGAAGCGCCTTGGCGTACTCCTTCGCCCGGGCGAGGAGCGCGGCGCGGATCGGCCAGCGCGCGATCCACGCGTCTCCGTCGTCGGGATCGGCTGGCAGCCACGCGCGGGCGAGCTCGTCGCGACCGAGCTCGGTGGCGACGGCCGCCCGTTCCAGGGCAACGGTCGGGTCGGTGTCCGACAGCCCGTCGAGGGTTCGCAGCGCGGACGTCCTCCTGTCCATGTATCGCAGCTGCTGCGCGAGCTGGACGGAGCATCGGAGGTCGTCGGTCCCGAGCAAGTGGTAACGCTCGAGCGTGAGCACGGCGCGCCATCCGTGCCGAGCGGGAGCCACCGCGGGCAGCCGTGCCTGCTGGTTGAGCAGCCCCACGAGGATGAGGAACACCCATCCCCATTCCTCGCCCGGCTCGGGCTGCAGCCGCTCGGCGATAGCCCAGTGCTTGAGGCCCCGCGCGACTGTCGGCCCGTCGACCTGCCCGAGACGGCCTTCCGCGTCGGGGACGTAACTGAGGATCAGCGCGTACTCGGCCAGGTACCAGTGGGTCGGCGCATGCCCGTCGCGCAGCCCGGCCGCACGTTCCATGAGCGTGCGGGCCTCCTGCCACTGGCCGCCTTGCCAGTACCGGCGTCGGGATGCCTCGTAGAGCAGCTCAGCTCGTTCCTCATCGGGCCTGCCCTCGGCATATGCCAGCTTCGCCTGCAGCTCCAACGCGGACGCCGCCACGTCGTCCGTGTCGGCCGCGGCGAGGGCCTCGGCCGCCGCCGCCCATGCCGCCGCGGGCGCGCTCTGTGCGCGCAGCGCTTCGGCGTGCCGCAGGCGGGCAGTCGCGTCGCCGGGCGAGGCGGCGACGACCGCCGCCCACGCATGGACCCGCACGCCCGGGTCGTCATCGGGACCGAGCGCCTCGGCCGCCCGCCGGTCGCGCCTGCGGGTCAGCTCGCCGCGCAGCCGCTCGCGGCCGGGCGCGCCCGTCGGGTCGACGGTCGCCGCCGCGGCGAGCGCGGCTTCGGCCTGGTCGAGCTCGTCCGCGTCGAGATGCGCGCGCGCCAGCTCCAGGCGGAGCGCGGCCTGGTCCGACGCGGGTGCCAGATCGGCCAGGTTCGCCATCGCCGCGGCGATCTCCGCGCCCGGACGCTGGCCCGCCTTGAGCGCGTCCACCAGCATCCGGTGCCCCGCGACCTCGCGCGGCCGCACGCGGAGGTACCCGCGGGCGAGCCGCTGAGCCTGGTCGGCATCCCGACCGGTGGCGACCAGCGTGCGCACGCGCGCCGCAATGGCGTCGAGATCGGTCGGCGCGGCCGACAACGCGCGCGCCGACGCTTCGTCGGCTTCCTCCGCGCGTCCCATGTCGAGCAGGAGCTGCGCCTGCAGCACGACCGCCCGGATGCGCCCGGCCGACCCGTCCGGCATCGCGGCTTCTGCCTGCAGACTCCTGGCGAACGCCTCTGCCGCCGTGCCGCGCTCGCGCAGCGTGTTCGCCAGGGCCAGAAGGGCAGGGGCGCGGTGGGCGCCGTCGGTTCGGGTCGCCTCGACCAGGACGTGCTCGGCTTCGACGCCCCGGCCTGCCGCGGCGAGGGCTTCGCCGAGAGCCAGCCTGAGCCTGCCCGTCTGCTCGTCCGTCGTCGCCCTCGTGACCGCCGCTTTGACGAGCGCGACGGCCTCGTCGGACCGGCCCAACCCGCAGAGGGCGATGCTCAGCTGCTCGACCGCCACGAGGTCCGCGCTGTCGCGCTCGACGATCGTCCGCCAGTGCGTCTCCGCCGCTTCGTCGTCCCCGGCGGCGGCGGCCACGCGGGCCAGGAACCGGTGGGTGGCCGTGGCGTCCGCATCCAGGCCCGCGATCCACTTCTGCTTGCCGAGCTTGCGCAGCGGCTTAGCGAGCCGTTCGATCACATCACGGTCGAGCAGCTCCGTCGCGGCCGGCAGCGCGACATCGGCGCGGCTGGGATCCAGCAGTACGGCCTCGATATACTCGGTCACCGCCTCCAGACGCTTCCCGGCGGCGCTGAGCGCGCTGCCGAGATGCACGCGCAGGGCCCCGATCTCGGGCTCCTCCCGCGCGGCCTCACGGAAGGCGTCGACGGCTGCCGCGAGACGTTGGCCTGCCTCGGTCTCCGAGCCGTCGGCGAGCGCCGAGCGGGCTGCCGCGAGCAGCGTGTGCCCCAGCTCGGCGAAGACCTCGACGAGCGGGCGCGGAGGATCGTGCGGGTCGACGGAGGAATGGCTGGGCTCGCCCGGGGCCATGATGCTCATTTGTCGCCGCCCTGGCCTCTGCGGACAACCGACCTCAGGTATGCGCGGCAGGCTGGCGGGTTGTCCTTCTTGAGGAACGCCAGTATGTCGAGATCGGCGTCGCCGTTGGCCATGCTGTCGTTAAACATTTGTCCGAGGTCCGGCCGGTCGATGAGCGCGCTCAGCACCGCTATCTGGTCATTTATCACGGGGTTGGCCGCGGGCTGGGACGTGACGTTCGACCGCTCCGAGTAGGGAGTGGGCTCGGGCGAACCGTCGTGGGCTGCGGACGGACTGGACGTCTGACGCGGATGGTCCCGCTGGGAAGTCCCTCCGCGGCCAGTGTCGACGGCGTCGCGTTGCTTCTGCTCGGAGGCCGGTTTGACGGCCCCGGTGTCGCCGACATCGAGGAGCCTCAGCGCGACCCGCTCGATCATCAGCTCGGGGCCGCCGTCGATGCGGGCCTTCCAGGCAGCGTTGACCACGGCCCACGGCTGCGGCCGCACGGGGTGGGGCAGCCGGTTGCTCTTGAGAACGTCCACGAGCTTGAGAGTCTGCTGCCAGCAGGGATAGACGGTGGCCTGGTTCCTCCCGTCGCGCCAGGCCGAGTCGGTCACCGCCCGCCAGATGCGGTCGATCCAGGGCTTCAGGCGCTTCGCCGTGGTGTCGTACGGGTCGTCGCGGACGCCCGCGGACTCGAGGAACTGCGTCCATATCGACGTGAGGCCCGTGGAGGGGTCGAGCACCAGGTCGAACGGCTTGTGAGGGAACTTGAGGCTCCGGTAGCGGGCCTCGTCGTCGTTCATACGGCGGAGCGTCTCCAACGCCATCACGAACCGCTCGACGAAGGCGGGCAGCATCGGCCCCGGCTCAGTCAGCAGCTTGTCCGGCCGGAAGCGCAAATGCAGGAGGGCCTGGACGTAGGCGGGTCCTACGAAGTAGGTGGCGAACGCGTCGGCGAACAGCCTGCAGAGGTGCGCTGTCTGCCGAGCGCGCATCTCGCGCAGCGATGCGGGTACCTCGTCGCGGTCCTCCGGCAGTTTCACGGAGCGCCAGAACTCCTTGACGTCCACGCGGTAAGGGTGGTCGCCCGGGTACTCCGCGTCGCCCGCTTCGTGCAGGCGTGGGTCGACGTAGTGCTCGACCTGTTGCCGGAACTGCTTGAAGGCGGGCGATGCGTCGTCCGACCGCGCGACAAGGTAGCCGTACTCGTGGGCGGTAAAGGGCAGGTTCCAGACGTCACAGGCCGGGAAGCGCAGGCGGACGATGCCGGTGCCGATCGGCACCTGCCGCTCCTCGCCTACGATGAGCAGGGACCCGACGGCAGCGTTCGTGCGCTTGTAGAGGTCGTTGAGCAGGTCGCGCGCCACGTTGGAGAAGGAGATCGTGCGCGTGTCGGAGGTCCGGTCGTCGTGCTCGTCGAGCGGGTGCATGTCGTCGAGGTCGCGGGTGCTCAGGTAGCGCCCGCCGATGACCGCGAGCAGCTCGTTGGCCAGCTGCGGCAGGTCCTCGCGCTGGAGCCGGGCGTAGCGCTCCCACGCCGAACTGCCGCGGCCGTTCGTGAGATCGCTCTCGATCTCGCCGAGCTCGTCGTCCATGCTGTTGATGAGGCCTCTGAGCTGGCCCCCGAACTGTTCGACGATCTCCGGCTCACCGAACGGGTGCTTCTCGCGCGGTTGGATCCACGAGCGGATCTGGGACAGCTCGCGGCGGACCGCGGCGAGCGGGATCGTCAGCGGGCCGAGCTCAGTCATCGTCGCTCCTGCGCAGCAGCCGGGTGAGCCAACGACGGCTCACCCGCTCGAGGGTATCGAGCGGGGTCGCGCTCCCTGCCCGCGCCAGCCACAGCGCGCCGAGCGCGTCGTCCGGGCTTACGTCCGCTAGAGGGGTAAGGGGTCCCGCCATGCCCTCGTCCGCGCCTCCGGCGGCGAGCTCGGCCACCGCGGCCCACCGCTCGGGCCGGTACGCGGCGCCGAGTCGGTAGTCGGTGCGAACGAGCCCGAACAGCTCGCGAGCGAGGTCGTCCCATGACGGGTCGAGGGGACGCCACACCTGACCCGCGGTGGCCAGCGCCGCAGCCCACGTGCCCTCGAGCGCCGCGACGACGGCACCGTACGCGCCCACGTGGTGCGGCGTGGGCCGGTCCTGGTCGTTCATCGCGCGCAGTGTCGCCAGCAGCGTCGCCACCCGGATAGCGTGCGACGGGTGGTCGCCACGCGGCAGATCGGCCCCGGCAGGCGTGAAGTGCAGCTCCAACGCCGCGCAGACGAACGCGGGGCCCGCCGTGAAGGTGGCGAAGACGTCGGCAAACAGCTCCTCCAGCCAAGCGTTCGCTGTTGCGGGCGGCAGCGCGGACAGGGGCAGTCGGGCGATGCGGCCGATCCGCCACGTCGCGAACCGCGGGGTGTCGCGCGCGACGAGGTGGCCGAACTCATGCGCGACGAGGACCACGCTCCACGCCGACGGATCGGGGAACGGCACGCGGACGACGTCGGTCGCCGTCTCCAGCATCGGGGCTGGCGCGGGAATCGCGCGCGCCCCCTGGCCGAGGCCGGTGCACTCGGAGTATCGGGCGAGCATCCCGTCGGCTAGATCGACGACGAGCGTGCCCGCCGCCTCCCCGCCGCCCGACATCAGCAGCGAGGCGCCGAGGTACTCGAGGGCCTCCCGGCGGGCCGGGCGGGCCCCGTGTTCCAGCGTGCGCAGCGTCTCCCACGCGCGTGGGCCGCCGCGGGCCGCCGCGATCTCGGACCGCGCGTCGGCGATGCGCTGGAGCTGTTCACTGAGCAGGCGCATGAACCGGCCGGTCACGGCGGAGCGGACCCGGCCCGGCACCCGGTCGTCGCGGAGGAGGTCCCGCAGCTCGTACCAGCCGCGCTCCAGGCGGCACAGGCGCAGCGCGGCGACGTCGTCAGCGCGCAGTCGCCGGTCCGCCTCCGGGACCAGGGGATGCCGCCCGTCGAGCAGGTCGTCCGCCGCCCGCTTCAGGAGGTCGTCGGCGTCGGGTCGGAGCAGCTTCGCCAGCCATGTGGCGTCGAGCACGGGAAGCCAGCCTGGCGCGGGGCCTGCTGGTGCGGGGCCTGGTGCGGGTCCGCCGTCCCATGCGGCGCAGCGGGCCGTCGCCCACCGCCACGCCGCGCCCGCGGCTCGGAGCGCCGGGGCGAGCCGGGGGCTGACGACCTCGTGGTAGAGGTCGTCGACCTCAGGCGTGGCCTGAGCGTCGGCCGCCAGATCCGCGAGCTGGGCGATCACGGCGGTGTACGGGCCGAGGTGGTGCCGCGTTCCGCGCTCTGCGGCGTCCATGCAGCGCAGGGTCTGCAGCATCGCGCCGATCCGTCGCTCCGAGCCGAGGACGAGCCGGTGGTCGAGCACCGTGAAGGCGATCGGGTAGGCCGGTCCGACCAGCGCGGTGGCGATGACGTCGGTGAGAACGGCGCGCAGGTCGGGACCCTCGGCGACGGCGGCGGCCTCCCGGGCGATGTCGGGCTCGTCACCGATCTCGCGGGCGACGGCCTCGGCCAGCAACGGCAGCCGCCACAGGTCCGCACCAGGGAACGGGAGGGCCACCACGCCGGGCTGCTCCTCGTCGGTCGGCACCGCAGGCAGCACGACCAGCGGCGCGCTCACCCCGGCCCGTTCGCGCAGCTCGTCCACCCACGCCTGCCCGCGCCCGTCGGGCACCGCCTCGCCGACGGCCAGACCGCCCAGCAGGCGCAGCACCACGCCGCACAGCCCGGTGACCTCGTCGCGGGCGCCGTCGAGCGCGGCCCACGTGTCCGCGTCGACGGGCTGGGCGACCAGGGCCGTCAGTCCGTCCAACGTCCCGTCCAGTCGAGCGAGGTCGCGGGCCAGCCCGTCGGCCAGCGGGGGATGGGAGTGCCGGACGATCCCGTCGACCATCTCACCCAGCCGCCGTCGGTCGGCCCACAGGCCGTGGATTCGGCGTTGGGCCACCTCGGCGGGCGCCCGGGGGATGAGATCGATCACCTGCCGGTTGCCCTCCGACTCAGCACGGCGTGGGCGCGGTCCAGCGCGGCCTGCAGCTCGGGTCTGACGGTCGGGCCAGTCCCGAGCGTCCCGGCCTGGGCGCGGGTGTCCGTGTCGACGGCCCGCGTCAGGTCGGCGAGCGAGCTCGCGCTCTCCTGTGCGCGGTCCTCCGCGTCGACCCGACCGCGGTCGGCCCCAATCGCGACCTCGCCTGCCTGTCGGGCGACGGTCTCCGCGTTCTCCGCCCGCCGTTCGCTGGTGACTCGGTTGAAGTAGTAGCCGATAACGATGCCGACGAGCGGGTTGAGGAACAGCAGCAGGTCCTTCAGCCGTCCGAAGTTGTCCGCCGACCCGACGGCGGTCGCCGCGAAGACCACGAGGATCACCATCCCGATGACGACCACAGCGGCGAGGCCCGCCGCGGTGTACTCGCGCAACCGCACGATGCCGGTATCCAGCATCGACACCGAAGGCGGGTCGTGCGGCGGTGTCGTGTCTCCATCCGTGCTCACGGGATCTCCTCTCCCCACGGGGCCCCAGGGGTCGCGACCGTGTCCGCATCGCAGTACAGGGCGTAAAGCAGGCCGAGCGGGTTGCGGTCGGCGTCGAGGAACTGGGTGCGCACGTCGAGCAGTACCGTACCGAGGGAGCGCCTGCCGCCGAGGAACGCGCGGAAGAAGCGGTTCGCCCACTCCGCCGCGAAGAGCGCGGGGACGTCACACTCGGTGCCGACGACCCCACGGGCTCCCCGTCCCAGGAAGTAAGGGAGGAATCCGCCGTAGAACAGCGGTGACATCGCGGCCGAACTGCAAGCGTTGACCAGGATCAACGGCCGCCGGGGCAGCGGCGGCAGCCGCAGCACGTTCTTGAGCTCGGCCAGCCCCACGCGTGTACCGCCGGTCAGCTCGAGGTACGCGGCATCGGGACCACCGCCGTCCGCGAGCGAGCCCGCCGCTGCGTGGCAGTAGAAGTACCAGATGTCCTCGGCACTGTCGGGATCGTCGAGGGCCGCGCGTACCTCGTCGGCCGTGGTGCGTGTGCGCACCCGTACCGCGCTCGCCGTCGCGGCGGTTCGTTGCTCCACGCGGTTCCACATGGCGAGCTGGTCGGCGACCGCCGTCATCGCGAACTGGGTGTCGATGTCGCGGTTGACGCCCATGCCCACGGTGACCTGCGGCGCGGTCGGCAGCTCCGGGGCGGGGCTCTCGCCCTGGGCGCCGACGAGCACCTGCTCGACGACGTGTCCGAAGCCGAGGAAGCGCCGCGGCTCGACGGCGCCCGCTGCAGCGGTGGCGTCCGCCAGGTAGAGCGTTCCCCACGGCAGGAAGGCGTCGTCGGACACGACCTGGACGGTCAGGGTGGCCTTCTCCGCCAGTGCGCGGAGCCGGTCGCCGAACTCCATCGCCGCGGGGTCGCCCCGGTCGTAGAAGAGCCCTCGGAAGAGGGCGAAGCCCGCTCGCGCTAGTACGTCGAGCCCGGCCTGAGCCACGTTCTCGGGGATCGTGATCCTGCTCAGGAAGGTCCGATCCGCGACCAGCTTGCCCAACGCCGTGCGTGCGTCGAGGAGCATGCGCTCGAGCTGCTCCGGCGTGTGGCGGAGGGTGAAGTCGGCGCGGACGGCGCCGAAGGCGAGCACTGTGTAGCCGTCGCCGGAACGCCGGATCACGATGGACAGCTGCCGGGGCCGCAGCGCGCCGAGCCGCACCATGGGCCGGCCCAGCTCCTCGGTTCCGACGATCCTCGCGCCCTGTCCGTCGACCCGCAGTCCTACCTCGAGGCCCGCCACGAAGTTGCCTTCCTTGAAGACGTGGACGGTCGCTGTGCCTTCCCGCGGCCCGGCGTCGACTCCGTCGACGACGAGCGCGACATGGACCACCGTGCGCGACGGCCCCGCCCGGCCGACCTGCAGCGTCTGTGGCCCCGACGCGACCGCGAAGTCGGCGGAGGTCGCCACGACGTCCAGGGTGACGACGTCGTCGGTGGGCGCGAACGCGGCTGCCTCATCGAAGAAGGAGGCGACGCCACCGTTCGGCGTGCCGTACCCGACGCCGACGACGAGACCGGTCAGCCACGGGCGTTCCGGGTCGATGGGTTCGGTCCACACCTGTAGCTTGCGCGCGATCCGTTGATCGGCTCGCGCCGGCACGGCGGGGGCGTCGAAGCCGCGCGGGGTCAACGACGGGTCCGCATCTCCGGCCCCACGTTCCCGCGCATCGTCGAGGGACTCCGTCACGGTCACCGGACGTGAGCGCCCGCCTGGTGGTGTGGCGCCAGCCCACGCGGCCGTGAGCGCGTGCCGGAGATCGGCGTCGCGTGCGATCAGCAGGGCCAGCTGCGTGCGCAGGATGCCGCGAGCCTCGTCGTCGTCCGGGTCCCGCGCGAGCGCGCGCCATGCGGCCAGCGCGCGCGGGGACCGGCGGAGGACGGTCGCGAGCACCCCCCAGAGCCGCCCCGCTCGGTCGTCGGCAGGCGTGGTGCCGTGCACGAGCGCGCGCGCGAGGGGGGCGAGTACCTCGACGATGCCGCCAGCATCCACGACCGGTCACCACCTCCACGGGCGTAGACGGAAGATACCTGCAAAGAGGAGGCGGCGGCGTGCCCTGATACATGGAGTCGCGGGTCGGCGCGACCGGTCCCAAGTCATTCCGAGACCGGCACGCCCCGTTGTCACGATCCACGACCCCTACGGTTGGGGGCGGTTGCGGAGCTCAGAAGATGCCGCGGCGGGCGCCGACGTCGAGGGAGAGCGCCGAGCCGCCGAGCGGGCCCGCCTCGGGGGCGAGCAAGGTGGCCACGGCCCACGCCACCTCGGCCGGAGTCACCAGGCGCCCGAGCGGAGACTCGGCGGCCCGTTCGGCGAGCACCTCGTCGACCGGGACACCGCGTGCCGCGGCCGTCTGCTGAGACAGCGTGCAGCCGCGGGGTGTCGGCCGGACCGGGCGCGACCAGGTGCGCGGTGACCCCACGGGGGCCGTACGCGATGGCGAGTTGGCGCAGGAGGTTGGCCAGCGCCGCGTTGGTGACGCCCGCGGCGCAGGCATATGGCGCGGGCTCGATGCCGTAGTGCCCGCCGAGCGCGACGATCCGGGAGCCCGGCCCGAGGTTCGCGTCGACGGCCCGCACCAGCCGCAGCAGCCCACCGCATTTGAGTGCCACGGCGCGGCCCAGCGCGTCGGGCTCGATGGTGGCCAGCGGGCCTGCTGCAGGCAGCCCGGCCGCCTGGACGACCATGCGCACCGCCCGGTCGCCGACCGCCGCCGCGATGGCCGGGATCGCGTCGTCGGAGCCGATGTCGGCCGCACAAGGCACTTGCTATGCAGCTGCGCAGGCCCCACTCCTCGCGACTCCGACGACCGTGGGCTTCCCCTCGTAACGTAGAGACATCGCCTTTAAGGAGGCAGGGGCGATGCCGGAGTCACGACGGAAGTTTGATCAAGACTTTAAGGAGGGCGCGGTCCGGCTTGTCCGTGAGACCGGG
>Ga0136624_1000392_pt1 | contig 16526 bp, 19 predicted proteins | sample AntDrymUQ4692206_2_FD_104802 | JGI IMG/M metagenome (GOLD analysis project Ga0136624, IMG submission 104802) | Polar desert sand microbial communities from Dry Valleys, Antarctica - metaG UQ469 (22.06) | ecosystem: Environmental > Terrestrial > Soil > Desert | place: Antarctica: Dry Valley... | reverse complement strand
CCGGAGTGGCGGTGGTAGAGCTTCTCCTGGCGCTTCTTGCCGGTCACGGCGATCTTCTCGCAGTTGATCACGACCACGAAGTCCCCCACGTCGCAGTGCGGCGTGTACTCGGGCTTGTGCTTGCCGCGGAGGCGCCCGGCGATCTGCGTGGCGAGGCGCCCGAGCGTTTCGCCCGAGGCATCGACCACGAGCCAGTTGCGCTCGCGGTTCGCGGGGGTGGCGACGAAGGTCTTCATACGTGAAACGACCGCGCGACTGGCGCGGTCGGCTGAACAGTGTGGCACAAGGGCATGGAAAGGCGTCAGCGAGTTGTGGAGCGCGCCGCCGCCACAACGATTCACCTGTACCGGTTCCTCGGTGCCTGGGATAGTTGGTCTGACGGACTCAGAGGACGCGACAGCCTTCAAGCAGTTCGAGGCCGCCGGCTGGAGCCGGCAGGCCTACAGCTACGAGCAGCTGACCGGTCGCGTCACCGCTGCCGCCGCCGGCGCCCTGCTGGACGCGGCACGGGTGGGACCTGGGCTGCGGGTGCTCGACGTGGCCTGCGGCTCGGGCCACGTTGCCGCCGCAGCCGCCGCCCGGGGAGCCGAGCCCGTCGGGATAGACATCTCGCGGGGCATGCTCGACGCCGCCCGCCACGCCCACCCCGACCTGGCGTTCGTGCACGGCGACGCGGAGGCGTTGAACTTCGCCGATGGCTCGTTCGGCGCGGTGGTCGGGGGGTTCGTGCTCAACCATGTGCCCCGGCCCGAGCGGGCCGCGTCCGAGGCTTTCCGTGTCCTCGCCGCCGACGGCTGCGCGGCCTTCTCCGTATGGGACCGGCCCGAGCGCGCCCGCCTGATGGGCATCATGAGCGACGCCATTGACCGGGCGGGGCTCGACCGCTCGGTGGGGGTGCCGCCGGGCCCGGACGGGTTCCGCTTCGCCGACGAGGGCGCGTTCACCAGCCTGCTGGAAGACGCCGGACTCGGCCAGGTCCGGATCGACACCTTCGACCTCTCGGTACGCGTGGAAGACGGGGACGAGTTATGGAACGGCCTGCTGGGTGGCACGGTCAGGGCCGCCGCGGCCGTGCTGGCGGCCTCGGAGGAAGACCGCCGCCGCGTGCGGAAGGCCTTCGACGAGCTGGCGGCCGGCTACGAGACCGAGGCCGGCGGTCTGGCGCTGCCGGCCGTGGTCAAGATCGGCTCGGGCGTCGCACCGTGAGCGGGGGCTCACTACGTTCCGTCCTCATGAGGGACGTTTCGTAGTGAACCCCTCCCCACAGCGCTGTTTCTTGCCCTGTGCTACTCCCACTCGATCGTGCCCGGGGGCTTGGACGTGATGTCCAGCACCACGCGGTTCACCTGGCGGATCTCGTTGATCATCCGGGACGCGATCCGCTCCAGCAGGTCGTAGGGCAGGCGAGCCCAGTCGGCGGTCATCGCGTCGTCGCTAGTGACCGCCCGGATCACCACCGCGTAGCCGTAGGTGCGCTCGTCACCCTGGACGCCCACCGTCCGCAGATCGCCCGGCAAGACGCAGAAGGACTGCCACAGCTCGCGATAGAGACCGGCCCGGCGGATCTCGTCCTGTAGCACGAAGTCGGCGTCGCGCAGGAGCTCCAGGCGCTCCTTGTTCACCTCTCCGCCCACGATCCGGATCCCGAGGCCGGGACCGGGGAACGGCTGGCGCCACACCAGGCGCTCAGGCAGACCCAGCTCCACCCCCACTCGACGGGCCTCGTCCTTGAACAGCTCGCGCAGCGGCTCGACCAGCTCGAACTCGAGGTCCTCGGGCAGCCCGCCCACGTTGTGGTGGGACTTGATCGTGGCCGCGCCCGTGCCGCCGCCCGATTCGATCACATCCGAATAGAGGGTGCCCTGCACGAGGTACTTCGGGCCGTCGAGCTTGACGGCCTCCTCCTCGAAGACCCGGATGAACTCCTCCCCGATGATCTTGCGCTTGGTCTCGGGCTCGGTGACGCCCTTCAGGCGCTCGAGGAAGCGGTCCTCGGCATCGACCGCCACCAGGGGAACCTTGAAGGTGTCGCGGAAGGCGGCCACCACCTGGTCGCCCTCGTTCTTGCGCATCAGGCCGTGATCGACGAAGACGCAGGTGAGCTGGTCGCCCACCGCCCTGTGTACGAGAAGCGCCGCGACGGAGGAGTCCACACCACCCGAAAGGCCGCAGATCACCCGGCCGCCGCCCACCTGCTCTCGGATCCGGCGGATCTGCTCCTCGGCCACCGACGCGGCGTTCCAGCCCATCCCGGCGCCGCAGATGTGATCGAGGAAGCGCTCGAGGATCTGGGTGCCGTAGGGCGTGTGCACGACCTCGGGGTGGAACTGGATGCCGTAGATCCCGCGGCCGGGGTCCTCGAAGGCGGCGACGGGCGACTCGGTGGAGGAGGCGAGCGCGGTGGCGCCCGGGGGCGCCTCGTAGACGGTGTCGCGGTGGCTCATCCAGCAGCTCTGCTGCGCCGGCAATCCCTCGAGCAGGCGACCGTGCTCGGTGACGGTGAGCTGGGAGCGGCCGAACTCCCCGACCTCGGCCCCCCGCACCTTCCCACCGAGCGCAAGCACCATCGCCTGCATCCCGTAACAGATGCCCAGCACGGGAATGCCGAGGCCCAGCAGCTCTTCCCGCAGCGCAGGAGCGCCGTCGGCGTAGACCGAGGCAGGGCCCCCGGAGAGGATCAGCCCCCGTGGGCGGCGCCGGCGCACCTCCTCGAGCGGCACGTGGTGGGGCAGCAGCTCGCTGAAAACGCCGCACTCGCGCACCCGGCGCGCTATCAGCTGCGAGTACTGTCCCCCGAAGTCGAGGACCAGCACCTCATCGTTCGTCTGCGCAGCCGCCGGCGGCTCGTCCGGAACACGGACAGCGCGCGCGGCCTCCACTACTCGACGAGCGCGGGATCCGCTGACGGAGCGGAGCCATTCGTGACGCCGTCCGACGCCGGCGCGGCCTTCGCCGCGGACTGGGCTCCCATGCCGATCGCCTGGTCGCGCTGAAGCTGCTTGCCCTCGGTCTGGAGCGAGGGCGCCACCATCACCTCGGCGCGATGGAAGGACGGGATGTCCTCGTATCCGCACGTGGCCATCGAGGTGCGCAGGCTGCCCATGAGATTGAACGTGCCGTCGTTCTCGTGGGCGGGACCGAGCAGGATCTGCTCGAGCGAGCCGTTCTGGGTCGTCTTGACCCGCGCCCCGCGGGGCAGGTCGGGATGGAACGTGGCCATGCCCCAGTGATAGCCGTGACCCGGCGCCTCGTAGGCGCGCGCGAGCGGAGAGCCGATCATCACGGCGTCGGAGCCGCACGCGAAGGCCTTGGAGATGTCCCCGCCATTGCGCATCCCCCCGTCGGCGATCACCTTCACGTACTCGCCGGTCTCGAGCATGTTCTGGGAGCGCGCGGCGGCCACGTCGGCGATGGCGGTTGCCTGCGGCACGCCGATTCCCAGCACGCCGCGCGTTGTGCATGCCGCACCGGGGCCGACGCCCACGAGCACGGCGACCGCGCCGGTGCGCATGAGGTGCAAGCCGGTGGAGTAGGAGGCGCAGCCCCCCACCACGACGGGGATCGGCAGCTCGCGGATGAACTCCTTGAGGTTGACCGGGGGCCGCGACTCGTCGGTCGACACGTGCTCGGCCGAGATCACCGTGCCCTGTATCACCAGGATGTCGAGGCCCGCCTCGAGCGCCGCCTCGTAGTGGGTGCGCACGCGCTGCGGCGTGAGAGAGGCGGCGCAGACCACGCCCTGCTCCTTCACCTCGCGGATGCGCTGCGTCATCAGGTCGGTGTCGACCGGCGCGGAGTAGACGCGCTGCATCTCGGCGGTGGCCTCTTCCTTCTCGAACCCGGCGATCTGCTCGAGCTGCTGCTCGGCGTCCTCGTAGCGGGAGAAGATCCCCTCGAGGTTGAGGACGGCAAGGCCGCCGAGCTTGCCGATCAGCCCGGCGGTGCGCGGCGACACCACGCCGTCCATCGCCGAGGCGAGCAGCGGCAACTCGAATCGATAGGGCCCGAGCGTCCAGGCGATGTCGATGTCGTCGGGATCGCGCGTGCGCCGCGACGGCACGATCGCGATGTCGTCGAACCCGTAGGCCCGGCGCCCCTTCTTACCCCTACCGATCTCGACTTCCATGGCGGCAACCTTAGGTTCGGGGCCGGACGAATACCTAAGTTAGCAAGGCCCCGATGCCCCTCTGGAAAGCGGTGTTCCCGCACTTTGCAGGGATGTTGTGGGAGTGCGCAGCCGAAACGTATCGGGAGGAGCGCAGCCGGAACGTCGTCGGGAGGAGCGCAGCCGGAACGTCGTTCCGGCGTTCTCGGGGAGGAGCGCAGCCGGAACGTCGTTCCGGCGAGCACCGCACCTGAGATTCTCCGCACCGCACCCTTATCTTACGACGGCACTCGCGCGGGCCCGGCGGCGGGCGCCAGCACGGGCGCGCCCTCGACCTCGATCTGCACCTCTCCCACCAGCCGGTCCACCTCGCGGGGGTCGACCACGCCGGCCCCGAAGTGCTGGGTCGACTCGGCCCCGCAGGCCACGCCGAAGCGCAGGCAGTCGAGATCCTCCCCGCCGCCATAGCGGGCGGCCACATAGCCCGCCAGGAACGCGTCACCAGAGCCGACCGAGGACACCGGCTCCAGCGGCTCGAGGGTGGCCCGGCACAGCCGGCGCGGGCGGGCGGGGTCACCGTCGCAGCCGACCAGCGCGAGGCAGCCGTCCGCGCGGGTCATGAGCGCCTCACGCGCGCCTAGCTCGACGATCTCCCGCACCGCGGTGCGGCGGTCCTCCTCGTCGGCGAACTCATGACCAACCAGCTCCTCGGCCTCGAGCTCGTTGGGGCTGAGGATGCTGGGGCCCGCGCGCGTGGCCAGGCGCAGCGGCTCCCCCTCGGAGTCGAGCACGCTGAGCACGCCGATCCGGTGCAGCTCGGTGATCAGTCGCCCATAGAGGCCGGGGTCGACGCCGCGGGGGAGGCTCCCGGAGAACACGCACACGGCCGCGCCCTTGGCCAGGTAGAGGAGCTTGTCGACGAACAGCTCGAGCTCGGCCTCCGACACCGCGGGCCCCCGCTCGTTGATCTCGGTCTGCTCGCCCGAGGTGGGATCGACCACCGCGGTGGACATGCGCGACTCCTCGCGGATACGGACGAAGTCGTTGAGGATCGCCTCTTCGGTGAGCTGCTCGATGATGCGGGTGCCGGTGGGCCCCCCGGCCAGACCGGTGGCGATCACCGGCTGTCCGAGAGCCTTCAGCGCCCGCGCGACGTTGACTCCCTTGCCGCCGGCCATCGAGGCCTGCTCAACGGCGCGGTGGCGGCGCCCCAGCCGAAAGTTGGGCACTGCAAGCGTCTTGTCAATCGCCGCATTGAGCGTGACGGTGATGATCATCACGCCTGAGGCTAGTACACCCGTCCATGCCGAGAAGGACGCGCAGGGGGTGCGGGCAAAGCGCCGTCACTGCCGTCATCCGGCTCTCGGTGGTGCCCGTACCAGCTAAGTAAACTGCCGCCTCGCGGCCCGCTCCGCGTCGCGCCTGCGACGGGTCTTGGCCCGGCTGGCGAGCACGAACGTGGCCGCCCCGGCGCCGAGGGCGAGCAGGAGCACCCAGGCGCCGCCGCCCAGCCCGTGAGCGATCACGCGCAGCGGGCCCGCCCCGGGGACCTTCGCCGCCGTCACCAGCCCGACCCGCCGCACCAGCCGTCCGTCGCGGAACACGGCGATGCTGCCCACCCGCTCGCCGGCCGCCAGCTCTCCCTCCACCGTCTCCGGAGCATCGACGCGCGTGGTCACCTTCTGGCCCCGGCGCGTGACCAGCCGCAGATCCCGTGCCGGCACCAGCTTGGCGGTCTCGTCGCGATGCTCCACGTCGGCCGAGGCCGCAGGCCGAGCCGAGTCGAGGGCCTTCACCCGGCGGAACTGAGCGAGCCCGTAGCGCAGCAGCGCGAGGGTGTCCACGTCGCGGGCCGACTCGCTCGGCTCCCCCAGCACCACGCTGATCACCTTCGAGCCGAGCCGGCCGGTGGCGGCGCCGACCAGCACGTATCCGGCGCTGCTCGTGTAGCCGGTCTTGACCCCGTCGACGAAGTCGTAGGCGGCGATCAGGTCGTTGCGGTTGCCCACCACCCGTGGGCGGTCACCCGACTCCAGCTCGGCGGAGGGCAGGTCCACCGTCCGGGCAAAGCGCCGGTTGCGCAACAGGCGGCGGGTGAGCGAGGCGAGGTCGCGCGCCGTCGAGTAGTTGGCTGGGTCGTCGAGCCCGATCGGGTTGGCGTAGCTCGTGTCCTGGAGCCCCAGCTCGTCCGCGCGAGCGTTCATGTCCTCGACGAAGGCCGCCCGCGAGCCGGACACTCCCTCGGCCAGGGTCGCCGCGGCATCGTTGGCGCTCTCGAGCAGGAGCGCCTCCAAGAGGTCGTCGACCCGCATGCGCTCGCCCGCGCGTAGAGCGATCTTCGACTCGATGGGCAGGGCGTCGTAGGGAGCCGCCTCATAGACGTCTCCCGGTCGGGCCTCCTCCAGGGTGAGCAGCGCAGTCATCAGCTTCGTGGTGCTGGCGATGGAGCGCCGCTCGCCGGGGTTCTTCTGGAGAATCACCGAACCGTCTCGGGAGTCGATGAGGATGGCGGCGGCCGCGGTGCCCAGGGAAGGCGGGGGTGCGTTCGGGGCCTGCGCTATGCCCGTGCCGGGAGCCAGGAGGGCGACTACCACCGTCGCCAGGATCACCGCGTACCGGTCGAGGCTCACTCGCGCAGCTTGATCTTCTGACCGGTCACCAGGGCCTGCGGATCGAGCTCGGGGTTGAGCTCCTCGATCGTGTCCACCGGCACGTCCGTGTCCTCGGAGATGGCCCCGAGCGTGTCCCCGGACTTGACCGTGTACGTCTTCCTGGGCGGGGGGGGTTCGGGCTCGGCCGGCTCCAAGGTGGTCTCGGGGGCGGTGGATCCGACGGATCCACCGCCGCTGTCGCCATCGTCATCGCCTCCCCCCGCGCCGGCTCCCCCGAGCATCACCAGCAGCGCGACGACGACCGCGACCAGCGCGAGGGGCGCGAGCAGGCGTGCGGGGCTTCGGCGTGGTTTGTCGGCCATTGGGCTGAGAGCGGGGCGAAGGTGCGGCATCCCCGCCAAATCCTGAACACGAGGCGAAAGATTCGGCATCGAAGCCGAATCCTTCAGAGCCGAGGATAGGGCGGCCACTACACATTCCACGTAACCGTGCGTAGCTCCTGCGCGGCGGACCGGGCCGCCAGAGCAGGATCGCCACCCCTCTCGCGGTGCGCACCCACGATCGAGCGCGACGCCGCGACCAGGCCGGCGGCCGGGTGGGGTTCGAAGGCGGGGCCGAGAGCGCGTGCGCTGCCACCCTGCGCGCCCACTCCCGGCAGCAGGAAGATGGCCCGTGGCATCAGCTCCCGCAGGCGGCCCAGGCGCTCCGGCCGTGTCGCTCCCGTGACCGCTCCAACCAGCGAGAGGCCACAGTCGCCCGTGTGCCCCGCACCGACGTCGTCGACCAACTCGGCGATCCGCTCGTGCAGCGGCGTGCCCCCGGCATCGAGGTCCTGCAGGTCCGACGCGCCGGGATTGGAGGTGCTGACCAGAACAAAGCAGCCCGCGTTCGCTGCGCGAGCCCCCTCCACAAGCGGCTCGAGCGAGTCGCGGCCGAGCAGGGGGTTGGCGGTGAAGGAATCAGCCCCGAAGCCCGCCACCTCGCCGAACGGCGTGGTTGTCGAGCCCACCAATGCCTGCGCATAGGCGCCCGCGGTCACGGGCACGTCGCCGCGCTTGGCGTCTGCGATCACCAGCAGCCCGGCCTCGCGGGCGCCGTCGCGCACCGCCACGAGCGCACCCCACCCGCGTGCTCCGAGCCGTTCGAAGCACGCAAACTGGAGCTTGACGGCCACGCACGCCGGCCCTGTCGCCTCGATGGCGGCAAGGCAGTGGCGTTCGACCGCGGCCCCGGCCAGCTCGGCGGCCTCCGCGGCCGGGGCCGTAGGCCCGTTCCGCTCGGAAAGGCCGGGCGGTCCCTCGAGCGCGGCCGGCCAGAGAGCGGCCGGGTCTGGATCGAGGCCGAGAACGATCCGGCTGCGGCGCTCCTCTACGAGCGCCGCGAGCCGGTCCGCAAAGTGGACTGCTGTGCTAACCGCCCTTGACTGCCTTCTTGAGCGCGGAACCGGCGGAGAAGCGCGGCACGCGGCTGGCGGCGATCTGGATCCGCTCCCCGGTCTGCGGGTTGACGCCCTGGCGGGCGCCGCGGTCGGCCACCGAGAACTTGCCGAAGCCGGTGAAGCTGACCTCCCCGCCACGCTTGAGGGTGTCCTCGATGACGGTGAGCACCGCGTCGACGGCCTCGCCGGCGTCGCCCTTGGACAGCTTGGACTCGGCAGCCACCTGATCGACGAATTCGGACTTCGTCACGTTCTCCTCCTTCAACGGGGATCTGACAGTTGCGGGCGAACCTAACAACGAGAGCGGACGACCCCGCATGGAAAGCGGGTTTCAGAAGGTGATACGTTCGCTATTTGCGGACTTTGACCGGATTCCGCCTGCCCTGGAAACGCGCTCAGGAACCGGACATCGCCATCTCGCGGAGGAGCAGCGGCGCCGCCCGGACGCTGCCCGCCACCGGAACCCACCGATCCTCGGAGCCGACGGCGGCGATGTCGCGCAGCATCCCCACGAGGTCGCCCGCGATGGTGATCTCCCTCACCGGCGCGCCCAGCTCACCTCCCTCGATCAGGCGCCCGGAGGCGCCCACCGAGAAGGTTCCCGACACCGGGTTCACGCCCGAGTGCAGCCCGGCCACATCGGTCACGTAGAGCCCGTCACCGGCCTGCGCGAAGAGCTCGGCGAGGCTTGCGTGGCCCGGTTGCACCAGCAGGTTGGTGGCCCCCACGGAGGGGGCGGATCGATAGCCGCGGCCGGCGTTGCCCGTGGTCTCGCGCGCGTCCTTGCGCGCAGTTCGCGTGTCGTAGAGAAAGCCCGCCAGCCGGCCGTCCTCGATCAGGGACGTGCGCCGAGTGGGAGAGCCCTCGCCGTCGAACGGAGCGGAGGCGGGGCCATCGGGGTGACACCCCTCGTCGACGAGCACGAACGACGGCCCTGCCACCTCCTCGCCCTGGCGCCCGGCGAACAGCGACCGCCCGCGCTGCACCGAGTCGGCGGAGAGCATCCCGCCGATGAAGCCGGCGAACGAGGCCGCGACGAAGGTGTCCAGCACGACCGGGCAGCGTCTGCCCGGTGGCTGGCGGGCGCCCACCAGAGCCAGGGCGCGCTCGGCGGCCTCGACGCCGATCGCCTCGGGATCCAAAGCCGCGGGGTCGCGGGCCAGGCCCACGCCGAGCCCCGTCATCAGATCCTCCCCGTCGCCCGCGAAGGCCGAGGCGTAGGCCCACGCCCGGGTGGTGGCATACGACGCCGAGAAGCCGCCCGAGTTGGCGATCGCCGCCGCGCCCTCGGAGTCGGAGTAGACGGCGTTCTCCACCTGGGTGACCCCGGGCCGCGAGCGCGCAGCGCGCTCCACGGCCAGCGCCAGCTCGACCTTGCGCTCGGTCGAGAAGCCCGCCATCGCCGGCGACTCGAGGCCCTCCACCGGCGTCGCGCCGCACACCTCGGGAAGACCGGCGTACTCGTCGGGATCGGCCACGGCGGCGACCGAGGCTGCCGTCGACGCGATCGTTCGCAGCCCTTCGGGGCCCAGATCGGTGCCGTAGGCGTAGCCGACCCGGCCGTCGAGGAAGGCGCGGATGCCGATGCCCCTGCCGCCGGAGTCGCTGAGGCTCTCGACCGCACCGTCGTAGACCCGGATCTGGCGGCTCGTGGTGTCCTCGCACCAGGCCTCCGCCTCGCCCGCGCCGGCGGCCAGCGCGGCCTCGACTCCGGCGCGCGCGAGGGCTTCGAGGTCGGCGCTCACCCCGTGCCGCCCACCGTCAGCTCGGCCAGGCGCACGTGCGGCTGGCCTACCCCGGCCGGCACGGTCTGACCGGCCTTGCCGCAGTAGCCGGTGGCGATCCTCAGGTCGCCGGCGATGCCGTCGACGGCGCGCAGGGCCTCGAGGCCGTTGCCCACCAGCGTCGCGCCACGCACCGGAGCGGTCACCCTGCCGCCCTCGATCAGGTAGCCCTCCGAGACGCCGAACACGAAGTCCCCGGTGGCGGGCTCCACCTGGCCGCCGCCGAAGGAGACCGCGTACAGGCCGCGCTGCACCCCGGCGATCAGCTCCTCGGGCGTGGCCTCGCCGGGGGCGAAGTAGGTGTTGGTCATCCGCGGGACGGGCAGGTGGCGGAAGGACTGGCGCCGGCCGTTGCCGGTCGATTCCACCCCGTCGGCGCGGGCGCGCACGAGGTCGTAGAGGTAGGAGGTGAGGCAGCCGTCCTCGATCACGGTGGTGCGGCGCGTCGGCGTGCCCTCGTCGTCGATGCCGTCACTGCCCCACTCCCCCGTGCGCCGGCCGTCGTCGTAGGCGGTCACCGAGGGGGCTGCCAGCTGCTGTCCGAGCTTGCCGGCGTACACGCTCGCGCGCTTTTGCACGGCGTCGGCCTCGAGCCCGTGACCCACCGCCTCGTGCAGCAGCACGCCGCCGAATCCGTTTCCCACGACCACCGGCAGCCGGCCCGAGGGCGCGTCGACGGCGTCGAGCAGGGTGAGCGCCTTGCGCGCCGCCGATTCGGCAACGGCGCCCGGATCGCCCGACAGCAGCTCGAACCCGGCATGGCCCCCACGGGTGTCGGTCCCCGTCTCGACCCGCGGGCCGCTCGCGCCGTTGCGCCTCGCCACCACCTGGGCCGAGAGCCGGACCCGAGTGCGGTCATCGGCGGCAGCCAAGCCGTCGGAGTTGAAGACCTCGACCAGGCGCCGCTCTTCCATGTATCCCACCGACACCTGGGCCACCTCGGCGCCCGCCGTCCGCGCCCGCTCGTCGCACTCGCGCAACAGCTCCGCCTTGCGCGCCGCCGCGACCCCTTGCGGGCGCTCAGTGACCGGGTGGCCTTGCGCCACCCGCACCGCGCCGAGCGCCGCCGGCCGGCGTTCGTCGCCGCGCACCGCCTGGGCGACCGAGTCGGCGACCTTCATCAGAGAGGCCTCGTCGGTGCCGTCCACGTGGCCGAAGTAGCTTGCCTCGCCGCGCACCACCCTCACCGAGGCGCCGCGCTCGGCGCCCGCCCGCGGATCCTCGACGCGCCCATCGTCGAGGGTCACGCTGAAGCCGTGCCTGTCCTCGGCGTACAGCTCTCCGAGGTCGCCGCCGCGGGCGAGCGCCCGCGCGATCACGCGCTCGACCAGCTCCGGGGCGACCATCGTCAGACCCCCTCCCCGTCCCTTCGCCTCGGCCGAGCGGTGCGGCCGGCGGCCGGGCCCCGCGGCCGCGGGCCGCCCTGCTCCTCGTCGACCAGCTCGATCATCCGCTCGGCCAGATCGAGGATCTCGTCGTGGCCCTTCGCCCCCGGTGCGAGCACGCGTGGGTCGCCGGCCCGGCGGTAGAGCAGCACGCGCGGCTCGCGGTCGCGCTGGCGTCGTCGCACGGCCGCCGCCACGCCCTCGGCGACGGCGGTGGCGCGTCCGAACGGGCCCTTGGCCGGCTCCCTCAAGCCTCCTCCCCGAGCGCGAGGAGGGTCTGGCGCATGTCGTAGAGCACCAGAGCCGGCAGGGCCAGGCGGCGGGTCACGCAGGCGAGGGTGTGGCGGGCGTCTCGCACCGCGAAGACGGCGCCGGCGCCGGTGAGGGCCTCGACGTGCTCGTTCGGCCCCGAAGCGGCGTCCGCGGCGGCCAGCAGGTCGTGGGCGAGGCAGGCCATTCGCCGCGCCCGGGCGCGGTCGGTGCCACTGGCCGACAGCAGACCGCCGGCGGGGTCCACCAGCACCGCTGCACGGACGTCCGCCGACATCTCGACCAGCCGCTCTGGCGCTCCGGCTGGCGTGGGCGGCGCGCTCATGGCCCGCCCTGAGCGGCGAATGGGCGCGGGCCGGCCATCGCCGTCAGAATAGCGCCGTGCCCCTGCCGCGGATCGCATGGATGGTGACCGTCGCCATCTGCCTCGTCGCCGCCCTCCTGGTGCTCCTTCAGGGCTATCAGGGCTACGCCGGAGTGCTGCTCGCGGTGGCCGCGGCGGCCGCCGTCAACCTGCGCTGAGGGAGAGCGGCGAGGACGCCGGATCCGCCGTCACCGCAGTCAGCCCGCGCTGATGTCCTCGGGGGGTTTCTGCTCTGGCTCCAGATGGATGAGGATGTCCGCGTCGCGCAGGCGCAGCGCGATCGCCCCCTGCAACTCGTGCGTGATCTCGTGGGCGCGCCTCAGGGTGGTCCCCTCCGCGAACTGCACGTGCAGATCCACGTAGCGCCGGCTCCCTGCCCGGCGGGCGCGCAGCTTGTGGTAGCCGGCCACCTCGGGCGTGGCGTACTTGGCAAGCGTTTCGCGCACGGCGTCGAGCTCGTCGGCGGGAAGCGCCTCGTCGACCAGCACGCGGGAGGATCGTGTCAGGATCCGCACGCCCGCTCCCACGATCGCCACCGCGACGACCAGCGCGGTGATGGGATCGAGGATCTGCAGGCCCGTGACCTCGACCAGCACGAGGGCCGCGAGCACCCCGGCCGAAGTGGCGGCGTCGGTACGCAGGTGCGCGGCGTCGCCCTCGAGCGCGGGCGAGCCGGTGGCGTCGGCCCGCCGGTACAGGTAGGTGGACACGGCAAGGTTGGTCACGGCCGAGAAGGCGATCACCCCGATGCCGAAGCCGAGCGAATGCACCTCGGGCGGGTCCACCAGCCGCCGGGTCGACTCGAACACGATGATCGCGGCCCCCACCAGGATCAGCATCCCCTGGATCACTGCCGACAGGTTCTCGATCTTGGCGTGGCCGTAGGGGTGATCCTCGTCGGCCGGCTCATCGGCCTTGCGCACCGAGAAGTAGGCGATGATGGACGCGATCAGGTCGATGCTCGAGTGCACCGCCTCGGTGATGATCGCCACCGACCCCGTGATCACTCCTGCCACCAGCTTGAGCATGATCAGCAGCGAGTTCGAGACGATCGAGACGCCGGCGGCGCGGGTCTTGCTCGGCGGCTGGCCGGCCGGACGGACCGCCCGCAAGGGGCCGATCACCGAGAGCCGCCCTCTTGCCGGGGGGGTTGCGAAGGGGGGCGGTGCCCCCCTCTGGTTCCCTCGGGGGGTTGCGAAGGGGGGCAGTGCCCCCCTTCGATTGCCTCGACGCGCGCTAACAGCGCCCGCGCCGCCCGCCCGCGGTGGCTGATGGCGTCCTTCTCCTCAACCGAGAGCTCGGCCATCGTGCGGCCGTCGTCACGATCGGCGGGCACGAACGCGGGGTCATAGCCGAAGCCGCCCTCGCCGCGGGGCTCGTGCGTCAGGGACCCCGCGCAGCGACCTTCGACGGCTATCTCGGCGCCATCCGGCCGTACAAGGACCAGCGCGGCCACGTAGGCCACCCGCGTGTCGCCGCCAGGAGGAACGGCCCGCAGGAGCTTGGCCAGGTTCTCCTCATCGCCGGCGCGCTCGCCGGCGTAACGGGCCGAACCGATGCCCGGAGCGCCGCCGAGCGCCGACGCCTCTATGCCGGAGTCATCGGCCAGCGCCGGCTCGCCGGTCGCCGCCGCCGCCGCACGCGCCTTTGCGAGCGCGTTGTCGGTGAAGGTGGAGCCAGTCTCGGGGGGCAGGTTCACCCCGTCGGGCAGGGCGACCAGCTCGTGCGGGGCCATCAGCACCCGGAGCTCGCGCAGCTTGTGCGCATTGCGTGAGGCGAGCACGAGCCGCATGGCAGATCTAGGGTCCCTAGGAGGCAGGCGGGGCGACGGCGGCGCTCTGAAACTCGCGCAGCCGCTCGATGCCCGTGGCCGCCAGCCCGAGCAGCTCGTCCAGCGAGGTTCGCGAGAGCGGCGTGCGCTCGCCGGTGGCCTGCACCTCCACGAGGCCGTCGTCGCCGGTCATCACCACGTTCATGTCCACCTCGGCGGTCGAGTCCTCGGGGTAGTCGAGGTCGAGCAGGGCCTCACCCTCGACCATGCCGCAGGAGATGGCCGCCACGGACTGCGTGAGCGGGAGCGCCTCCAGGAGCCCTTCCACGATCAGGCCCTGCAGCGCCAGCTCGAGGGCCACATAGCCGCCGGTGATGGCTGCGCAGCGGGTGCCGCCGTCGGCCTCCAGCACGTCGCAGTCGACCCACACCGTGCGCTCGCCCAGCCGCTCGAAGTCCACGACGCCGCGCAGCGCGCGCCCGATCAGCCGCTGGATCTCGACGGTGCGCCCGTCGGGGCGGCCCTTCGACACGTCCCGTTGCTTTCGGCGGCCGGTCGAGGCCGGGAGCATCCCGTACTCCGCGGTGACCCAGCCGCGGCCCTTGCCCCGCATCCACCTTGGAACCTCCTCCTCCACCGAGGCGGTGCAGATCACGCGCGTGCCGCCCATCTCGATGAGGGCGGAGCCGCTTGCCGAGCTCATGAATCCCGGCTGGATATAGACCTCGCGCAGCTCGCCGGGCGCCCGGCCGTCGCGCCTCACGCCGCCTCCGCGCCGGCGGGCTCGGAGGGCACGGGCCGGGCCACCTGCACGTGCCCCACTCGGGCGATCGGGAGCTGCAGGAAGCGGGTGCCGAGGCGCCGGAACTCCTCCGGATCGCCGGAGGACAAGAAGCCGTACTGACCGCGGCGATCGGTCGGTGCGGCAAGCCCTCGGCCGGCCAGCTCGCGCTCGACCTCGGTTGCGATCGCCGCGCCCGAGGTCACGATCTCGACGCCGCGCCCCAGCGTGCGCTGGAGCAGCGGTCGCACGAGCGGGTAGTGGGTGCAGCCGAGGATCACCGTGTCGACGTCCGCGTCGCGGAGGGGTCCGCAGGCACGCTCCACGCACGCCACGGTGCGCTCGTCGACCTCGCCCCCCGCCTGGATCAGGGGCGCCAGCTCAGGCGCCGCCACCGCATGCAGCTCCGCCCGGCCGGCGGAGGCCTGCGCCAGCGCGCGGTCGTAGGCCCCGCTGGCCACGGTCGCCGGGGTGGCGATCAGGCCCACGCGGCCGTTGCGGGTGGCCGCGGCGGCCAGCCGCGACTCGGGCGCCACCACGCCGACCACGGCTACCCCGCCGGCCAGCCGCTCACGGAGGGCGGGCAGCGCGGCCGCGGTCGCGGAGTTGCACGCAACCACGAGGAGCTTGGCGCCGCGCTCCAGGAGGATGTCCGACAGCTCGAGCGCGAAGCTCAGGAGCTGCTCGGCGGGGCGCACGCCGTAGGGAAAACGCGCGGTGTCGCCCAGGTACAGAAAGTCCTCGTGGGGTAGCGACACGAGGCACTCGTGCAGCACGGTGAGCCCGCCGACGCCGGAGTCGAACACGGCGACGGGCAGCTCGCTCTCGGGGATCCTCATCGAAGGCATGGTCGCACGGTGGGCGGCGGGGAGCCGCCCACCGCCCACCGTGGTCAGGCGGGCAGCCCATGGGCGGCCCCCGAACCATCTAGAACTTCACCTTGCGCACCGCCTCCTTGATCTTCCCGAGGATCGCGTCCCCCAGCTCCTTGCCGTCGTCGGAGCGGAAGCCGCTCATCGCCGCCACCACCCCGGCCATCACGAGAGCCACGAGCAGGATCAGCGCGACGTACTCCACGGTGCCCTGGCCGGTCTCGCGGCGCAGCGCCCCGAGGGCTCGGTACGACGTGGCATGTACGAGTCCCATCAAGCGATACATCTGCGACCTCCCTGTTCGATCGTTGAGGGAGTGATCGTCCGACTCGAAGGCGCACGCATCCAGACGCGCGGGTCACGGATCAGGCACGGCTCCGCGACAAAGCGGTGGCAGGGGCTAGAGGCCGCCGACCTTGCTGATAATGCCCCGCACCGTCTTCTCGACCCGATCTCGCTCTCGTCGTGCTACAGGGAGATCAGGGACGCGCGACAGCAGCACGTCCGAATCTGCAAGACCTGCTCGAAGCGCCTCCTCGGTGAACTCATAGTCCCTGGCTCGGCCGGCGACGCACTTCGAGAGCACCAGATCGTGGATCTCCAGACAGCGAGCGATCGCCTCTCTGCCGGTGCTCGGATGCTCGACGACCACGGGGATCAAGCGCGACTCCCAGCCGGCGGGCGCCTTGGCTGTCTGGGGTCCGACGCCGCGCGCGAAGTAGCCGAACGTGTCGTGGAAAGGCGAGCCCTCACCGAGTGCGCCGTCGATTTCCACTGCCCTCGCAGGATCGCTCGCCGGGTAGATGTCCGCTTCCATCGATCGAAGCAGCGCTGCCGGCGCGTTCGGGAACTGCGCCAGCACTGCCTGGCTGCCGACGATGACGAACTCTTCTCCCCGAACTGCGTCGGCCCCGGCTCGGATGACGTGCTCCACCTCGGCTCGGGTCATTACGCCGCGATCTCGATGACACGACGCCGCTCCGGTTCGCTCAGGATGCCGGTGAACGGCGAGTTCCGGCGCAGGTCCTGGCCCGTCTGAGTGTCCTCGCTGATGACGCGAGCGATCCGATCGACCGGCCGCGACAGCACGTTCTCCCACTGCGCTGCGTAGCGCTCATCGAGCTTGCCTTCCGTGCGCCACCTG
>Ga0136624_1000391_pt1 | contig 16531 bp, 9 predicted proteins | sample AntDrymUQ4692206_2_FD_104802 | JGI IMG/M metagenome (GOLD analysis project Ga0136624, IMG submission 104802) | Polar desert sand microbial communities from Dry Valleys, Antarctica - metaG UQ469 (22.06) | ecosystem: Environmental > Terrestrial > Soil > Desert | place: Antarctica: Dry Valley... | reverse complement strand
TTTCCGCGCCGCGCGGCACCGGCGGCGATGAACCCGCAGGCGCGCCGCGGCCGGTGACCATCGTCGACGCCGGCGTGCGCAAGCAGCTCGACCTGAGCGTCGTCGTACCGGTCGAGGACATGGCCAGCCTGGGCGAGGTCCTGCCCGTCACCGAGGCAACCGGTGGCTCGGCCGCCGGGCCCGAGGAACGCAGCTCCATCTGGCCGGCCATTCACCCGCGCGTCCTCGAACTGATACGCGCACACCGCAGCACCATCGTGTTCGTCAACAGCCGGCGCCTCGCCGAACGCCTGGCGCAGCGGCTCAACGAGCTCGCGGGCGAGGAGTTGGTTCGGGCGCACCATGGCTCGCTGGCGCGCGAGGAGCGTCTGACTATCGAAGAGGCACTGAAGGCGGGGCATCTGCCGGCACTCGTAGCCACCAGCTCGCTCGAGCTGGGCATCGACATGGGCGCCGTGGATCTCGTGATCCAGGTCGAATCGCCGGGGTCCGTGGCGCGCGGCCTGCAGCGCATCGGGCGTGCCGGCCACCAGGTCGGCGAGCCGTCGCGCGGCATAATCTTCCCGAAGTATCGCGGCGACCTCCTAGAGTGTGCCGTCGTCACGCGCGCCATGCGTGCCGGTGAGATAGAGCCGACGGTGGTTCCACGCAATCCGCTGGACGTGCTGGCCCAGCAGGTCGTTGCCGCCGCTGCCGAGCGCCGCTGGACGGCCGACGATCTCTTCGTGCTCGTGCGCAGGGCCGAGAACTACGCCGACCTCGGCCGCGACACGTTCGAGGCCGTGCTGGGCATGCTGGCCGGGCAATACCCGGCCGATGAGTTCGCGGAGCTCCGGCCGCGCATCATCTGGGATCGATCGGCGGGCACTGTCGAGAGCCGGCGCGACGCCCGCACCGTGGCGGTGATCTCGGGCGGCACTATCCCCGATCGCGGCCTGTTCGGCGTCTACCTGGCGGACGAAACGAGCACCGCGCCGGTGCGTGCTCGTGACGGCCGGGCGGGCGGGCGTCGCGTGGGCGAGCTGGACGAGGAGATGGTCTACGAGGCGCGCGAGGGTGAGGTGATCCTGCTCGGTGCCAGTGCCTGGCGCATCGAACAGATCACGCACGACCGCGTGCTCGTTACGCCGGCTCCCGGTGAGCCCGGCAAGGTGCCGTTCTGGAAGGGCGAGGGCCCGGGCCGGCCGGTCGAACTCGGCCGATCCCTCGGCTCGTTTACGCGGCAGATCGGCGAGTTGGCGGCTGATGGCAACGTCGGCCGAGGACGCGCCGAGCGACAGCTGCGCGACGACCACGACCTGGACGAGCTGGCCGCCCGAAACCTGCTCGACTACCTGGCCGAGGAGCAGGCCACGACGGGCGTGCTGCCGACTGACAAGACGATCGTCCTGCAGCGCTTTCGCGATGAGCTGGGTGACTGGCGCATCTGCCTGCTGACGCCGTTTGGTGCCCGTGTCCACGCGCCGTGGGCGCTGGCCATCGAAGCCCGACTGCGTGAGCGCCTGGCGCTGGACGTTCAGCCGATGTGGTCGGACGATGGCATCGTCATCAGGCTGCCCGCTGCCGAGGAGCAGTGGTCGGCCGATGAGCCGGCAGCCGGGTCGGCCGGCTCGGTCGACGCCGCCGAGACGGCCGTGCTCATCGAGTCCACCCAGGTCGAGGAACTGGTCATCGGTGCCGTCGGTGGGTCGGCACTCTTCGCCAGCCGGTTCCGCGAGAACGCCGCTCGGGCGCTGCTCCTCCCGCGACGCCGCGCCGGTCAGCGCCAGCCGCTGTGGCAGATGCGCCAGCGATCGGCGCAACTTCTTGCCGTGGCCAGCCGCTACGGCTCCTTCCCGATCATCCTCGAGACCTACCGGGAGTGCCTGCAGGACGTGTTCGACCTGCCCGCGCTGCGCGAGATCCTGGCCGGCATCGAGCGCCGTGAGATCCGGCTGGTGAGCGTCGAGACGCGCCGCGCGTCGCCGTTCGCGAGCTCGCTGCTCTTCGACTACATCGCGGCCTACATGTACGAGGGCGACGCACCGCTGGCGGATCGGCGTGCCCAGGCACTCGCCCTCGATCGGGATCTGCTGCGCGAGCTGCTTGGCGCCGAGGAACTGCGCGAACTGCTCGATGCCGATGCACTGAGCGAGCTCGAACTCGAACTCCAGTCGCTCATCCCCGACCGAGCCGCCGGTTCGGCAGATGCGGTGCACGACCTGCTGCGCCGGCTGGGTGACCTGCGGGCCGACGAGGTGGCGGCGAGGGTCCGTGGGCCCGACGAGCGCGCCCGAAGCGCGGCGGCGGGGGAGTGGCTGGAAGCACTCGGCGCCGACCGGCGGGCGGTAGTGGTTCGAGTTCGGGGAGAGGAACGGTGGATCGCCATCGAGGACGCCGCGCGCTATCGCGATGGGCTGGGTGTTACCCCGCCACGGGGCGTTCCGGATGCCTTCCTGGGCGCTACTGCAGACGCCCTCGGATCGTTGCTGATGCGCTGGGCGCGTCACCACGGGCCGTTCCTCGCGACCGAGCCGGCCGAGCGATGGGGACTGCCAGCGGTCACGGTCGAGCGCGCGTTGGAGCAGGCCATGTCCGAGGGCAATCTTCTGCGCGGCGAGTTCCGACCGTCTGGCGTCGAACGCGAGTGGTGTCATCCCGACGTGCTGCGCATCCTTCGCCGCCGGTCGCTGGCGCGGCTGCGGCGCGAGGTGGAACCGGTCGAGCCGCCGGCCCTTGGACGCTTCCTGCCTCACTGGCAGGGCGTCGCGGCCGAGGGGCGCAGCGCACAGCGCGCATCCGTCGAACGCCTGGCCGAGGTGATCGCCCAACTCGAGGGCACACCCCTGCCGGCCAGCGTGCTTGAACGGGACGTACTGCCGGCTCGTCTGCGGGACTACGCGCCACGGCTGCTCGACGAGCTGGGCGCGGCCGGCGAGGTCGTGTGGGTCGGCATTGGCGCCCTCGGAAAGAACGACGGGCGAGTGGCGCTGTTCCGCCCCGACCGCCTGGACCTGTTGCTGCCGCCAGCATCGGCCGATGCGCCGCAGGGCTGGCTGCATGACGCGCTGCGGACTCAGCTGGCGCAGCGCGGGGCGTCGTTTCACCGTGACCTCATGCTTGCGGCGCAGCGCGCCGCGTCCGATCAAGGCGAGCGACCGGTGAGCGAGCGGCAGCTGCTGGACGCACTGTGGGACCTGGTGTGGGCGACGGAGGTGACCAACGACACGTTTGCGCCGCTGCGTGCACTGCGCTGGCCGCGCTCTGGCCGCGGACGGCAGGCACCCGCTCATCCGCGCTTCCGGGCGGCTGCGCGGATGAGCCCGCCCGAGGCGGCCGGCCGCTGGTCGTTGGTGTCCCGCGGGACGGCGCCTGACACCGAGCGGCGACACGCGCTCGCCACGCGACTTCTCGATCTGTACGGCGTCGTGACCCGCGACGCCGTCGCCTCGGAGGCTATCAGCGGCGGCTTTGCGCAGGTCTACCCGGTACTGCGCGAGATGGAGGAACGCGGCCGAGTCCGGCGCGGTTACTTCGTTGAAGGGCTGGGCGGCGCCCAGTTCGCCTTGCCGGCGGCTCTCGACCGGCTGCGCAGCGAGCGCGCCGATGCGGGCGGCGCCGACGGTGCTGGGCTGCCCGAGGCTGTCCTGCTGGCCGCCGCCGATCCGGCCAATCCGTATGGCGCCGCACTGCCCTGGCCGCGCCTCTCGGACGACGATCGGCGACCGCTGCCCCGCGTCGCGGGCGCATACGTGGTTCTTGTCGCCGGCGAACCGGTGCTGTACCTCGAGCGCGGCGGCCGTTCGCTGCAGACGCTGCCGTCATTTTCAGCCACGGCATCTGCCGAGAGCGCGGTGGCTGCGCTGGCAACACTGGTCGCCGATGGGCGTATCCGCTCGCTCCAGATCGAGCGCGTGGACGGCCTGCCGGTGGCCGAGTCGCCGGCGCGCGAGCTCTTGGCGGCGGCAGGCTTCCGGCCCGGTTATCGGGGCTGGTTGCTCAGATCGGAAGCAGGGCGTGTCTGAGGGCGACACGCTGGCCCGCATTGCCGCCGTTGTGAGCGAGACGCTGGTCGGGCAGGTGGTGGTGGCAGCGCGCGGCCGCGCCGGTGGCGCGGCGCTGCAGCGTGTCGTGGGCCAGCAGGTCGTCGAGGTGAGCGCGCGCGGCAAGCATCTGCTGATCACGTTCGGCGGTGGCTTGACGCTGCATACGCACCTCGGGATGCACGGTTCCTGGCACACTTATCGTGCCGGCGAGCGGTGGCGGCGAGCAGCGGCGCGCGCGGTGGCGGTCGTGGAGGTGCCATCGAGCGTGTGCGTCTGCTTCGATGCACCGACGATCGAGCTGGTCGAGACGCGGGCTCTGGCCATCCATCCCCGGCTCTCGCGGCTCGGCCCGGATCTGCTGGCGCGCGAGCCGGACATTGACGGTGCGCTCGCGAGGCTGCGCCACGCGCGGCTGGCTGCAGTGCCAATCGGCGCCGCCCTTGTCGATCAGCGGGCCGTGGCCGGGCTGGGCAACGTGTACCGCAGTGAGCTCTGCTTCCTCGAGCGGATCGACCCCGCCACGCCGGTCGTCGACGTAGGCGATGACACGCTGATCAGGCTGCTGCATCGAGGGGCCAGCCTGTTGGCAGTCAATGCGCGCGGCGGGCGTCGCGTCACGACGGCTCCGGGAGTGGCCGGCCCAACGTACGCGTATGGGCGAACGGGGCGGCCGTGCCGTAGATGCTCGACGCCCATTCGCAGCCGCGTCAGTGGCGATCCTCCACGGCGTGAGTACTGGTGTCCGACCTGTCAGCCGTCAGTCCGAAGAACGAGCGAAGCCAGTCAATCGGGCGTCGCATAGCCGCCAGGCGGCGGCCGGCTCCTTCGCGCCGCAGCCAGTCGGGTGGCCACGGCTGGCTCCACAGCCATGGCACGGCGGCCCAGATCAGGATCAGATAGTCGAGCCGAACGGGACGCGGAAAGTTGAGCACGACGTCTATCTGCTGCAGCGTCTGCGGCCAGGTGGCGACGGTCAGGACGGCGAACACCGCCAGCCAGGCCATGCCCCACAGGCGGGCCCGGGGCGCGATGAAGACGATCAGCACGGCGGGCAGCCACTTCATGGCCGCGCCCAGGGCCCACGCCAGTCCGGCCGCCCGCGGCCGCAGAAAATGGGCGGCCCACACGCCGAGGACGATGAGCACGTTGATATTGCCCGTATCCAGATTGGCCACCAGTGGCACGCCGAGCAGCGCGACCAACACCGCCGTGGCCAGCGGTCGTCGCTGATAGGCCCAGCCCACCGACCAGGCGAAGCCGACGACATTGACGGCGCGCCAGACCAGCCACGCCATGTCCCACGGCAGAAGCGCCCACGGCAGGAACAGGTACAGCACCCACGGGGCGTACGGAAAGGGCATGAAGGGCGGTGCCGGCACGTACGGATCAGCGCCGCCGAGCCAGAAGCGAATCGAGGCCCAGTAGGCCAACGCGTCGGCACCGGCCAGCGGGCCACGGGCGGCCAGAAACGCGAGCGCGATGCCGCCGCTGAGCCCGAGGAGCAGGATGGCGGCCAGCCGCCGTGGCTCCCGAAGCACCCGCGACGAGCGTCCGAGCAGAGATGCCTCCTCGAGAGGGGACGGGTCGGGCGGGGCTCGTTCGACCTCCTCGCCCGAACGTGTTGGGCGCCCCCGCCCGGCGCACATGCTACTCGGCCGGCGCAATCAACGTGGCGGTCAAGCCTCTCCTGAGCCCGCAGCCTATACTCCGCCGAATGACCGACGGGCACGTGATCGTGATCGGCGGAGCGGAGGACAAGGTTCGTGAGCGGGTCATCCTGACGCGCTTCATTGCCCTTGCCGGCGGCCCCGACTCGCGCATTGCAGTGATCAGCAGCGCGTCTTCCCTGGGTCCACTGGCGGGGGAGATGTACCGCCGCATCTTCGGCGAGCTCGGCGCGCGCGAGGTCAACCCGATCCATGCGCTGACGCGAGCCCAGGCCAACGACCGCTCGGCCGCACGTACGGTGCGCGATGCGACGGGCATCTTCATGACCGGCGGCAACCAGCTGCGCCTGAGCTCGACGATCGGCGGCACGGCAATTGCGCAGGCGATCGTGCAGCGCCATCGGGAAGGCGCGGTCATCGCCGGCACCAGTGCCGGCGCATCTGCCATGAGCACCCACATGGTCGCCTTCGGCGCCAGCGGCGCCACGCCCAAGCAGCGCATGGTCCAGATGGCGGCGGGCCTCGGAATCCTGCCCGGTGTGATCATCGATCAGCACTTCGAACAGCGGAATCGGCTGGGCCGGTTGCTGGCCATCATCGCTCAGAATCCATCGCTGCTGGGCGTCGGCATCGACGAGGACACGGCCGGCGTGGTCGGGCCGGACCGCGTCCTGGAAGTCGTCGGAAGGCGCAGCGTGACCATCATCGACGGCGCGGATTCGGAAACCGACGCGTGGGAGGTGCGCGCGCACAAGCCACTGATGATCAGCAACGTGACGCTGCACTCGCTGTCAGGCGGCTACCGCTTCGACCTCGAGGGCCGACAGCGCGTGCCGGCGCCGGTGCTGCGCGCACTCGACGCGGGTTCGGCGGCCTCCGGGTGACAACTCACCCGCCGCGGCTCCGATGACCGACACCGGCAAAGCCACAGAGCGGACAAAAGCCGCTTCCGCGCGCGCCAAGGTTGGCCCGGCCAAGCCAGATCCCGCTCCCGGTGTGATGACCGACGTGCCGCCGCCGTCGCTGCGCATTCTCGAGACGCGCGTGCTGCGCGGGCCAAACGTCTGGTCGCGTGGCCCGGCGATCCGCATGCTGGTCGATCTCGGGGCGCTCGAGGAGTGGCCGTCGAACACCATCCCGGGCTTCAACGAGGCGCTGGTCGAGCTCCTGCCAACGCTGGACGACCATGCCTGCTCGCTCGGCCGTCGCGGTGGCTTCATCACCCGGCTGGCCGACGGAACCTGGCTCGGTCACGTCGCCGAGCACGTGGCGCTGGAGCTGCAGAAGCTTGCCGGCACTGAGGTGCGCATCGGCAAGACTCGTTCGGCGGGGGTGTACGGCCGCTACAACATGATCTTCGAGTATCGCGAAGAGCAGGTCGGCCTCGAGGCCGGTCGGCTGGCCGTATCGCTAGTCAACCACCTCGTGGCCCCCAACGAGACCGAGCTGGACTTCGCCGAGGAGCTCGAAAAGTTGATCCTGCTAGCCGAGCGGCAGGCCTTCGGACCATCGACACAGGCGCTGATCGACGAGGCGGTTTCGCGTGACATCCCGTGGATCCGCCTCGACAAGCACAGCCTGGTCCAGCTCGGCCAGGGCATACACCAGCAACGGGTGCGGGCGACGATGACCTCGCGCACGTCGGCCATTGCCGTCGACGTTGCGTCCGACAAGGCCCTGACCAATCAGCTCCTCAGCTCTGCCGGGTTGCCCGTGCCCCGTTCCCAGACCGTCCGCAGCGAGAACGCGGCGGCCGACGCGGCGCGGGCTCTCGGCTACCCGGTGGTGGTTAAGCCGCTCGACGGCAACCACGGCCGGGGAGTCAGCCTCGATCTCCGTACTGAGGAAGAGGTCCGGCGCGCGTATGCGCTGGCCCGCGGACAGAGCCGCAGCGGCGACTCGGTCGTCGAGACCTACGTCACCGGCAACGATTACCGGGTGCTGGTCATCGGCGGTGCGGTGGCGGCGGTCGCCGAGCGCGTGCCGGCGGGCGTCGAGGGCGATGGCGAGCACACTGTCCGCCAGCTCGTCGACATCGCCAACAGTGACCCTCGCCGCGGCATCGGGCACGAGCGGGTGTTGACCAAGATCCGCATCAACGAGGTGGCCGAGGAGCTGGTCCGCAAGCAGGGCCTGGGCATGGAGGATGTCCCCGCGGCGGGCAGGCGCGTGCTGCTGGCGCTGACCGGCAACATGTCCACCGGCGGCACGGCCATCGACCGGACGCTGGAGGCACATCCGGACAACGTGGAGATCGCCGAGACGGCGGCGCGCATCGTGGGCCTCGATGTTGCCGGCATCGACTTCATCGTGCCCGACATCGCGGTACCGGTGCGCGAGCAGGGCGGGGCGATCGTGGAGATCAACGCAGCGCCCGGTTTCAGGATGCACACCAACCCCACCGAGGGTGACCCGCAGTACGTGGCACGGCCGGTCATCGACCTGCTGTTTCCGCGTGGCTCCGGGGCGCGCATTCCGATAGTCGCCGTCACCGGCACCAACGGCAAGACGACGACCGTCCGGATCATCGCCCACATCCTGAAGCTGATGGGTCGCCGCGTGGGCATGACCACCACCGACGGCATCGTTGTGGACGGCCGGCTGATCCGGAAGGGCGACATGTCCGGCCCGCGGTCGGCGCAGATGATCCTGCAGAATCCGTCGGTCGACACAGCGGTCTTTGAGGTCGCGCGTGGCGGAATCCTGCGTGAGGGGCTGGGCTACGACCGCAATGACGTGGCCGTGGTGACCAACATCAGCGGCGACCATCTCGGACTGCACGGCATCGACACCCTGCCCCAACTGGCGGGCGTGAAGGGCGTGCTGGTGGAGGCGGTGCCGCGCGCCGGATCGTCGGTCCTGAACGCCGATGACCCGCTGGTATCGCGCATGGCCAGGTCGTCCCGTGGACGGGTCGTGTATTTCTCGATGGCCACCAGTAGGCGCGACGAAGGCTTCGATCGCGTTGACGGTCACTGTGGTCGGGGCGGCGCGGCGATGGTTCTTGAGCAGACCGATGACGGCGAATTGATGGTCTTGCGGCAGGGCAGCCGGACCATGCCACTGGTATACACGCACCTCATCCCGGCGACATTCGGCGGCCGGGCACGCATGAACGTCGCCAATGCGCTCGCTGCGGCGGCGGCCGCGTGGGCCGCCGGTGCGCACCTTCACGACATTCGGCAGGGCCTGCGCACCTTCACTACGTCCTTCTACCAGGCACCGGGCCGGCTCAATGAGCTGGAGGTGAATGGCTTCAAGGTCATACTCGACTACTGCCACAATGTCGACGGCATGCGCCGGCTGGCCGAGTTCGTCGACCTGTACGTGCGGCCGCCACAGACGTCGGGCGGCCGGGGAGCTCGAGGCGCTCCCTCAGCCGCCGCCGACGGCAGTGGCGCGCCTACCGGCCGGGCGATCGGCGTCATCGGCATTCCCGGTGATCGGCGCGACGAGGATCAGCGCGAGTACGGACGCCTGGCTGCGCATGCTTTCGATGTCGTGCTCGTCAGGGAGGACAAGAACCTGCGCGGCCGTCGTCCCGGCGAAGCAGCCGAGAACGTCCTTGCGGGCGTTCGTCTGGCGCAGTCCGAAGGCGCGCGCTGCGCTGAAGCACAAGCGATCACCGAGGAGCTGGCTGCCGTCCGTGCCGGCATGCAACGGGCCAGGCCGGGCGACCTGGTGATGATGTGCGTCGACGACGCGGCGGCGGTCTACCGCGAGACCATGACCGCCGGCGGCGCCGGCCGGCGAGGAGTGGCCATAGCGGCGCCGGGCGAGTTCATGGTCGAGGAGGGCTAGCGGACTTCACTCAGCGCGCAGCGCCTGCAGCTCGGACGGATCCTCAACTGGTATGGCGCCCAGCTCGAGCAGCATGCGCTCGGATCCAGGCACGTCGGCGTGGCACATGATCAGCACAACGCGTGGCGTGCCGTCATCGAGGGCCGCCAGGCGGCCGTCCGTCGTCAGCTCGCCGCGCAGCGCTGATGGTTCGTCGTCGTAGACGGGCACCTCCGCGTGCCTGACACCAGCGGCGCGGATCCCGGCGCGTATCTCGCCGATCACGCCCTGGCGTGTCCGTCCGCGGAGATAACGCAGCGTCTCCTTTATTGCCACCTCGTCAGCCCGGCTGGCCGCGATGCGACCAAGGGCGCGAAGCGAATCGTCGGGCCGATCACCCGCCGTGCCAACGATTGCCGTCACCGTGCCACGGCGAGTGCCGCGCGGCCCGAGCAGGCCCTCCGCCAGGTCGAGAAGGGCGCTCATGCCGGCCTCGTTGTGGGCGTAGTCGATGACCACCAGCCGGCTCCCCAACCGATACAGGTTCAGCCGTCCGGGCATCTGCTCGGCGGTCGGGCGGAACGTTCGCAGGCCGTCGGCCACCTCGTCCCAGCTGGCGCCCATGGCGCGTGCGCCGGCCGCGGCGGCAAGCGCATTGGCGACGTTGTGGCGGGCCAATCCGCCGAGCGTCGCTGGCAGGTCGGCCACCGCCGCCACCTGCCGCCGCCTGCGTCCATCGTGGGCCACGACGTAACCGTCCTCGAGTGTCACGGCATCGCCTCCGCGTGACGTGTGGCGACGGACGCGGACGCTGGCACCATCCATGCTGAAGAAGACGACGCGCGCCTTGACCGAGCGGGCGATGGCCGCGACCAGCGCGTCATCCGCGTTCAGGACCACGGTCCCGTCGGGCCTGGTCATGCGCGCAATCACCGACTTGACCTCGGCCAGCTCGGGCAGCGTGTGGATCCCGTGGAGGTCGAGATGGTCGGCCGACACGTTGGTCAGAACTGCCGCGTCGTTAGACTGGTAACCAACGCCGCGCAGGACGATCCCGCCGCGCGCCGTCTCCAGCACGCCGACGTCGAGGGCCGGCTCCCGAAAGACGCGGTGGGCGCCCTGCGGTCCGGTGAGGTCGCCCTGCTCCACGAGCTCGGCACCGATCATCACGCCGTCCGACACGGCCGTTCCCACTCGTCTTCCGGCTCGCCGCAGGATGTGGCTGATCATGCGCGTGGTGGTGCTCTTGCCGTTGGTGCCGCTGATGCTGATGACGGGCAGCGTCCGGTCGGCGTCCGTGATCCATTCGGGCGCCCTGGTGCCGGCCTGGGCAATGCTCCGCAAGGAACGGGCAAGGTAGCGCTCGCTGGCATCACGGGCCAGCCGCAGGGCGGCGTACGCGATGACCTCGGCGCGTTCGGCTTCCCGCCACGGGAAGGCCACGATCCAATGTCCGGGCTCGCTCGTCTGGTGGATGACGACCGGCAGCTTCTGCTCGCCGCGCCCCTCCTTCGCCAGCCACTCGTCCGCTCCGGCAAGCAGATGGAGTCGTGCTATCCATTCTGCCACCGCCGCTACCGGTCGCGGTGCGGCGGCCCTGGGAACGGGCCGCCTGAGCCGGACCACGGCATGCCGGCCTGGCTGTCGCTCGCCGTACCAGGTGCGCCGGCGTCCGACGCTGAGTTCGATCTTGACGGTCGGCTCAAGGCGGTAGACGTTGGGGCCATCGAGCAGTCGGACTTCCAGTAGACGCACAGTGCGCCGGAGTATATGTCCGCCTGTCGTACAGTCAGCACATGAAGGACAGCGTGGCTCTGGAGCGGCTCCGTGCGATCGTCGAGGCGTCCGTGCCGGCCTATCTCACCGACCTTGCCCAACTCGTCAATACGGACAGCGGCAGCTACACCAAACCGGGTGTCGACGCTGTCGGGCAGTGGCTGGGCGGGCAACTCGCGAAACTCGGCGCCAGCGTGTCGGTCGAGCGCAATGAGACCTTCGGCGACACTCTCGTGGCCACCTTCGATGAAGGCTCAGGCACGCGGCGGGCGCTGCTCGTCGGCCACATGGACACCGTATTCGCGGTGGGCACCGCCGCCGCCCGGCCGTTCACGATGCGCGACGGGCGCGCCTTCGGTCCCGGCGTGACCGACATGAAGAGCGGCCTGCTGGCCGGCCTGTACGCCCTGCGGGCGCTGCGCACTGCTTACGGCGAGCTGCGTGAGCCGTTGGAGTGGCTGCCCTTCCGCCGCCTGGTGATGGTGTGCAACCCGGACGAAGAGATCGGGTCGCCGGTCAGCACGCCCGTCATCGCCCACCACGCGGCCCGCGCCGATGTTGCCATCGTCCTCGAGGCGGCCCGGGCCAACGGCGACATCGTCAGCTCGCGCAAGGGCATCGTCGATCTCGCGTTGCACCTGACGGGCCGAGCGGCACATGCGGGTATCGAGCCCGAGAAAGGGCGCCACGCCCTTCTCGAGGCGGCGCACAAGACGATCGCGCTGCAGGCGCTCAACGGACGCTGGCCGGGAGTGACGGTCAACGTCGGCGTACTGAAGGGCGGTACACGCCCGAATGTCGTGCCCGACTCGGCTGCGCTCGAGGTTGACGTACGCGCCGTCACGCGCGACGCGCTGGTCCAGGCCGAGACAGCCGTCCGCGAAATATGCGCCACGTCGACCGTCCCGGACGTGACGTGCCAGGTCGAGGAGCATGCCCGCCATTGGCCGATGGAGAAGACCGGCGGCACTGCCCGCCTGGTGGAGCACGCCCGTGCTGTGGCGGCGGAGCTGGGCTTCGAGCTCCACGACGCGGCGACGGGCGGGGCATCCGACGCGAACACGACGGCCGGCCTGGGAGTGCCGACGCTGGACGGCGTTGGACCCGTCGGCGGGCTCGATCACTCGCCCGACGAATACCTCGAGGTGGCGTCGATCGGCCCGCGGATCACGATGCTGGCCGGTCTGCTCCAGCGCATCGCCGGTGACGAGTCCCTGGAGCGCGAGGGCAGATCAGCGCAGGTAGGTTGACCCACAGGCATCACAGACGGTGTACAGCGCACGGCGCTCGAGGGCGTAACCGGCGACGTGCAAGCGCCCATCGAAGGGCGGCTTCGGACAGACGAAGACCCACCAGCGATGCGGCCGTCCGGGCTCGTCGAGTCCGAGGTCCTGTAGCGGCGTCGTCTCCGTTGCGATCTTCTGGCCGAGGCCATCGAACTGCTCGATGGCCCGGGCCACCGCCGCAGCACGCTCGTCCTCGGTTTCGTTCTGATAAGGGTAGTTCTGGGCGACATTCGAGCTCACGGGCTGCCTCCCGAGGGAATGGAAGGGCCAGCCGCGGACGTCGTGAGCGCAAGCGCGGCCGGCCGGCCCCGAGTATAGCCAAGCGAGCTCACCAGGCCAGCGCTGCGCCCGTCGCGCGCGGGTCGGCGGCGGCGGCCAGTGACCGTGCGCCGGCGCTGTCCTCGACGATCTCGACTGCCTGTGCATGGCCCATGCTTGAGGAGAAGGGCGCGCTCCACGAGACTTCATGGCCGCGGCGTCGCAGGCCATCTGCAACTTCTTCGCTGTACGGTCGCTCGAGAACGGTCAGCGACGGTGGCAGCATGTGCCCGGCCACGTCGGCCGCCCAGCGCGGCGCCGCCAGCGCGGCCGCGATGTCAAGGCCGCCATCGATGACCGCCGACAGGAACTGGGCGAAGACCTGCGGCTGAATCTCGCCGCCCATCGCGCCGTGGGCGATCCAGGCCCGGCCATCGCGCAGGAGCAGGCCCGGCGTCAGCGTGTGGACAGTCCGCTTGCGTGGCCCAAGCACATTGGGGTGCCGCGGATCGAACCGGAAGAAGGCGCCGCGGTTCTGGTAGGCGATGCCCGTCTCCGGATCCACGAGGCCCGACCCGAAGCCGGCGTAGTTCGACTCGATCAGGCTGACCAGGTTGCCTTCGCCATCGGCCGTGGCGAGGTAGATCGTGCCGCCGCCAGCGGGCATTGTCGCCGGCCGTGGACCGGCTGCGCTGTCGGGATCGATCGTCGCGGCCAGCCGGTCGAGCCGGGTGCCGTCGAGCAGGCTTTCGACGGCCCCGGCGGGCATGTAATCGGGGTCTGTCAAAACGGCATCGCGGTCGGCGAGCGCGATGCGCGCCGCCTCGAGGCCGAGGTGAACCCACCGGTCGTCCTCCACGCCGCGTGGTCCGAACGCCTCCGAAGGCGGGGGAGGAAAGCGCTCGAGCAGACCGAGCATCTCGAGGGCGATCGGACCGCTGCTGTTGGGCGGGTGGCTGACCGACGTGAGTCCGCGGTAGGAGATGGAGATGGGCACGACCCAGTCCGAGGCGTGCCGCGCGAAGTCCGCCGCACGGAGCGGTGAACCGCGCTGCCCAAGGTACTCCGCGGCGCGAGCGGCCAGCGCGCCGGTGTAGGCGGTGTCGGGGCCTTCGCCGCCGATGCGCCGCAGCGTGGCCGCCAGACGGGGCAGGGCGACACGTTCGCCGACGTGCCACGGCCGGCCATGCGGTCGGAACGTGCGCGCCCAGTCGCCGTCGGTACCGAAGACGACGGCCGACCTTTCCACCGCTGCCACCCAGTCATCACCCGCGGCGAACCCGTCGGCCAGCTCGGCGGCGGGGGCGAAGAGATCGGCCCACTCGAGGCGCCCAAAGCGGGCGTGCGCCGCGCCCCACGAGTGGATCGCTCCGGGTACGTTGACGCTCCACGGGCCCCGAAGCGGCATGTCGTCCAGCCCGGCTGCGGCGGCCGCGTCAAGCGTCGCGCCGGCGGCCGAGCGGCCGCTGCCGTTGAGGGAGTGCACCTGCTGCCCATCCCAGATCAGCCAGAACGCGTCACCACCGAGCCCGCACGAGTGTGCAGCCACCACGGACAGTGCCGCGTTCGTGGCTATGGCCGCGTCAACCGCCGAGCCACCGACGCGCAACACGCCGATGCCCGCCTGGCTGGCCAGATGCTGGGGGCTGGCCACGGCGCCGCGCATCCCGCGAACGACACGCGCCGGGACGAGGACGGGTTCACGGTGCTGATTCGCCTTCACGGGCCAAAGCATAGGGCCGTGGCGGGCAGGAATTTTTGTGCCGAAGGGGCGTCGGAGGGACCTATACTGCCCGCTGAAGAGCACAGCTCGTCGTTGAGGGAGGTCGACATGGCGGACAGGTCCTATGGCGATGGTGAGCGTTCCAGGCTGCATGAGCTGCTCGGGCGGGCAATCTCCGACGACGACTTCGCGCGAAGAGTCGTCGACCCGGAGACCCGCGCGGAAGCGCTCAAGGAGGTGGGCATCGACCCCACACCCGAAATACTGCACGAGGTCAGCCATTCAATCCAGCATCTCGAGCAGGTATGGAAGTCGTTCGGCGTAAAGCCAATGGCCTCGTAGGAGGCGCAGGCGCGTCGTGTGGGCGGACTCGCAGCGGCGCGCACACGAGGTTCACTGGCCGGACGTAGATCGTCTTTTCACCTCGTTACCGGCGCATCTGTTTCGCCAGGCAAAGCTGCTCGAATACGACCTGGCTCTCAGATACTCGGCCAGCGGGCAGTTCCGGGAAATCTATCGCGGCGCCGACCAGTTTCCGATCCTGTCGATTGCCGGCTGGTTGACCGACGACCTCGGCATACCCGTCGATGTAGATCGGCAAGACGTTGAGCGGCGGTTGTTCCTGGTGCAGCTGCTGCTGGCGGCGCAGGCCCAACTGCTCGAGGGCATAGCTGATTCGTCCTCTTTTTCGGACGAGCGGCAGTTCGCGCTGGCGGAGTTCTGCACGACGCGCATCGGGCGCGAGTTGGCGTGCCTCATCCCTGCCGGCGCCCCGTTCTGGGACGAGTACGACGTATTGGCCACTGATCAGCTGGACCGGCGACTGGAGCGGCGCGAGCGCGAGACAGGCGCCGTCCTCCACGACGAGCCGGAGGCGTACCTTCACGGTCGCTGGGCGGCGCCGGCGAGGATCGTGGCACTCGCGGCCACATCGGTTGCCGGCGTCACTGACATCGGGCCTGCCGTTGGCGACATGCTCGCTTCCCTGGCTAACGCGTTCCAGGTAAGGGACGATGTCGCCGCCCTCCATCGCGACCTGCAACAGGGCCGGATCACCTACGCCATCGCCATCGTGGCGCAGGCGGCGGACATCCCACTTCGCCCGGCGCCGAGTCCGGACCGGGTGCTGGGCGCGATGGTCGCGACGCGGTCACTGACGACCATCCTGCAGGTGCCGGCGACGATCGTTGAGGAATGCCAGCGCACCGCACTCGAGCTTGGCCTGCCGACGATGGCGTCGTACCTCGACGCGGCAGGGGCACACTTCGCGGAGGCCGCGGACCGCGTGAGCATGGCAGCCGCGACCCGGCAGGCCCCGGCGCCGCCGCCGGCTCCGTCGGTGGCCCTGATGCTGAGATTCGAGCCGACGGTCCTCCAGGCCCTCGGCATGGCCGAGCGGTTTCTCCTCGCCGACAGGACGTTCCGCGAGAGCTGGGAGATGCATCGTGAGGGCATGTTCGGCGCGGCCGAAGTGTGGTCCCGGTTTCCGGCAGGCCTCATCGTTGAGATCCTGCAGCGCTGGGGACACGATGTCACGAGCGACATCGACGATTTCCTGGCGAGGACCGTCGCCAACGGATTTCGCTACTACGAGCACCCTTGGTCCGACGCCGACGCGGACACGGTCGGCGTCTTCCTCAGGCTGCGGCCGCACGCCACGGCGCCCGACGCGCATGCTCAGCCGACGGCGCACATCCTGGACTGCCTCGATAGGCTCGTCACGCCTGCAGGAGGCATCCCCGTCTGGATCGCCGATCCCGACGCCACCGACGAGTTGCGCCCGCCGCTGATGGCTCTCGGGGAAGGCTGTGGGACGGTAGCGGCGCACCTGCTTCTCGGCCTGGCACCTGAAGCGGGCGACAGATACCATCGGACCGTCCGGTCGGGCGCGGCGCACCTGCTCGACCGACTGTCCAGCGTCGGTGCTGCCGCGAACGTGAACTATCCGCCGCTCTACGCCATCGGCATTTTCTGCCGGCTGCTGGTCCTGCTGGACGAAGGCGTCATTGATGGCCC
>Ga0136624_1000390_pt1 | contig 16538 bp, 15 predicted proteins | sample AntDrymUQ4692206_2_FD_104802 | JGI IMG/M metagenome (GOLD analysis project Ga0136624, IMG submission 104802) | Polar desert sand microbial communities from Dry Valleys, Antarctica - metaG UQ469 (22.06) | ecosystem: Environmental > Terrestrial > Soil > Desert | place: Antarctica: Dry Valley... | reverse complement strand
CGGGCACCCGCGCTACACCGTCACCGCCGGCACCATCACGCTGGACGGCGCAGACGTGCTCGCGATGACCGTCGACGAGCGGGCCCGGGACGGGTTGTTCCTGGCCATGCAATATCCCGTCGAGGTCCCCGGCGTCTCGGTGTCGAACTTCCTGCGCTCCGCCGCAACCGCCATGCGCGCCGAGGCGCCCAAGCTCCGGCTGTGGGTCAAGGAGCAGAAGGCGGCCATGGTCCGGTTGGAGATGGACCCGGCCTTCGCCGAGCGCAGTGTCAACGAGGGTTTCTCCGGCGGCGAGAAGAAGCGCCACGAGATCCTGCAGCTGGAGCTGCTCCAGCCCAGGATCGCCATCCTCGACGAGACCGACTCGGGGCTCGACGTGGACGCGCTGCGGGTGGTCTCCGAGGGCGTCAACCGGGTCCGCGAGGGGGGCGAGACCGGTGTGCTGCTGATCACCCACTACACGCGGATCCTGAAGTACGTCTCGCCGGACTTCGTGCACGTCTTCGTCCAGGGCCGCATCGCGGAGTCCGGCGGCGCGGACCTGGCTGACGAGCTCGAGGCGCACGGTTACGCCAAGTACGGCGAACAGGCGGCTGCGGTGGCTGGCCGTTCGGCGCTGCCGACCGGCCCGGTGCTGCCCGGGGTGCTGGCGCCGTCATGACCGCGGTGCTGCCCGACCTCGCGAGCTACGACGTCGACGCAGTCCGCGCGGACTTCCCGATCCTTGTCCGGGAGGTGTTCGGGCTGCCGCTGGTCTACCTCGACAACGCCTCCAGCTCGCAGAAGCCGCGCCAGGTGCTCGACGCCGAGCGGTCCTTCGTCGAGCAGCACTACAGCAACGTGCACCGCGGCGTGCACACGCTCTCGCAGGAGGCCACCGATGCGTACGAGTCGGCACGCTCGACCGTCGCGGCCTTTCTCGGTGCGCGGCACGAGGAGGTGGTGTTCACCAAGAACGCCACCGAGGCCTACAACCTGGTGGCGCACTCGTTCGGCAACGCGCCGGTCGGCTCACCGTTCCACCTCGGTCCCGGTGACGAGGTTTGCGTCACCGAGATGGAGCACCACTCCAACCTCGTGCCGTGGCAGATGCTCTGCGAGCGCACCGGCGCGACGCTGCGCTGGTTGCCGCTCACCGACGACGGCCGGCTCGACCTGACCGACCTCGACACGCTGGTGAACGAGCGCACCCGGATCCTGGCGTTCGTGCACATCAGCAACATCCTGGGCACCGCGAACCCGGTCGACGTGCTGGTCGCGCGGGCCCGGGAGGTCGGGGCGTTCACGCTGCTCGACGGTGCGCAGTCGGCGCCGCACCAGAGCGTCGACGTGACCGCGCTCGGGGTCGACTTCTTCGCGCTCACCGGTCACAAGATGTTGGCGCCGTCCGGCATCGGCGTGCTCTGGGGGCGCAAGGAGCTGCTCGACGCGATGCCACCGTTCATGGGTGGCGGCTCGATGATCGAGGTCGTGCAGATGTCGGGTTCGACCTACGCGCCGGCGCCCGAGCGATTCGAGGCCGGCACCCCGGTGATCAGCCAGGCCGTGGCGCTGGCGGCGGCCTGCGACTACCTGCAGGCGGTCGGGCTGGACCGGATCGCGGCCCATGAGCAGGCGCTGACCGCGCAGCTGCTCGACGGCATCGGCGCTCTGGAGGGGGTCCGGGTGATCGGACCGGACACTATCGAAATGCGCGGCGCCGCAGTGAGCTTCGCCATCGACGACGTGCACCCGCACGACGTCGGCCAGTCGCTCGACGAGCTCGGGATCGCGGTGCGGGTCGGCCATCACTGCGCTTTCCCGGTGTGCCGCCGTTACGGGGTGGCCGCGACCACGCGGGCGTCGTCCTATCTCTACAACACGGCCGCCGAGATCGACGTGCTGCTCGAGGGGATCGTCACCGTGCAGCGCTTCTGGAGGCGCTGACATGTCGAACGAGTCGCTGTACCAGGAGATCATCCTCGACCACTACCGCAACCCGCACCACTCCGGCCTGCGCGACCCGTACGACGTCGAAGTGCACCACGTGAACCCGACGTGCGGCGACGAGGTGACGCTGCGGGTTCAGGTGGCCGGCGGTGTCGTGCAGGACGTGTCGTACGACGGGCAGGGCTGCTCGATCAGCCAGGCCAGCACGTCGGTGATGACCGACCTGGTCATCGGCAGGGGCGTCGATGAGGCCATGCAGACCTCCGAGGCATTCCTCGCGCTGATGCAGAGCCGCGGGCAGCTCGAGCCGGACGAGGACGTGCTCGAGGACGGCATCGCCTTCGCGGGGGTGTCGCGCTACCCGGCGCGCGTCAAGTGCGCGCTGCTCGGGTGGATGGCATGGAAGGACGCGACCGCACAGGCGGTCGCGGCGAGCGCAGGAGGAGCGTCATGAACGAAGCCACCGGCACCGAGACCGACCTGGCCAGCCCGACCATGCGGTCGCTGCCGAAGGAGCACGTCCATGCGACGCCGACCGCAGGCGACACTCCGCGCCCGCGCCCCAGCGAGGACGACATCACCGAGGCGATGAAGGACGTTGTCGACCCCGAGCTCGGAATCAACGTCGTCGACCTCGGCCTGCTCTACGGCAACCAGGTGCACGAGGACAACACCGTCACCCTGGACATGACGCTGACCTCGGCGGCCTGCCCCCTGACCGACGTGATCGAGGACCAGACCCGCAACGCGCTCGCGCCGCTCGTCGACGACGTGCGCATCAACTGGGTCTGGATGCCGCCGTGGGGCCCGGACAAGATCACCGACGACGGCCGGGAACAGCTGCGGGCACTGGGCTTCAACGTCTAGTCCCAGAGGACGGCGACGTCGTACAGCCGACAAGCCGATCGCGGCTGACCAGCGTCAGGCCGTCGGCTCGCGCCTAAGGTTGCTCAGACGGTGGGGACGGAGAAGGTGTCGCAGTCGGCCGGGTTGCCGCGCGAAAGGCCGGTGCGGAACCACTTCTGGCGCTGCTCGGCGGAGCCGTGTGTCCACGACTCCGGGTCGACCCGGCCGGCGGACTTCTCCTGGATCCGGTCGTCGCCGACGGCCGAGGCCGCCGACAGCCCCTCGGCGATGTCGGAGTCGTCGAGGGTCAGGAAGTCGCTGGACACAGCGCTCGCCGCCCACGCGCCGGCGTAGCAGTCGGCCTGCAGCTCGAGCCGCACCGAACCGGACTGTGGCCCCTCCCGGTCGCCCGAGCGCTGCACCTGCTCGCTCGTGCCGTCCAGGTTCTGGATGTGATGGCCGTACTCGTGCGCGATGACGTACGCCTGGGCGAAGTCACCGCCGGACGCGCCGTACTGCGTGCGCAGCACCTCGAAGAAGCTGAGGTCGAGGTAGATGCCCTGGTCGGCGGGGCAGTAGAACGGGCCGACCGCCGAGGTCGCCGACCCGCAGCCGGTAGTGGTCGCGTCGCTGAACAGCTGCGTCGTCGCCGGGTCGTAGCCGCGCACCTGGCCGGCCCAGAAGCTCTGCACGCTGTTGACGACCCCGACGACCCGGCAGTCCTCGTCGCGGTCGGCGTCGGCGCCGGTCTGGCAGCGCTGCTCGAGGTCGGAGGTCGCCACGGGCGGGCCACCGAGCGAGTCGGACCCCCCACCGCCGGTCAGGTCGGCCGGGCTGACCCCGAGCAGCAGGGCGACCAGCAGGCCGACCAGGCCGAGACCGCCACCGCCGAGGGCGAGCCCGCGGCCGCCGCCGCGCCGGCCGCGGACGTCGCTGACCTGTGACGTGTCGAGCCGGGCACGGTCGTTGAAGTCCACGGTTCTCCTTGGGAGGGCTGTGCGTACCCGCAGTGTGCCTGCAACGATCGGCTCATGGATGTCGCTTGAAGTCGAAGGCCGGCTACTGGATCGGCGGCGGGCTGATGGTTCTCGCCCTCGTCGGTTCGATCCTGTACGGGTTCCTGTCCCTGAAGCAGACCGCCCGTACCGTCGAGGCCTTTCAGCGCGTCGACCTGCCGGGCACGGCGACGGTCGAACTCGAGGCCCGCAAGTACATCATCTATGCCGAAGGGCCAGGTGCTGACCAGAGCACCCCTGAGGTCGAGGTCGCCGTGACCGACCTGCGATCGCAGTCCCCGGTGTCGATCCGGCCCTACCTGACGTCCCTGACCTACTCGTTCGGCACGGCCGGCTCGGCGGTGGCGACGGTGACCCCACCGCAGGCCGGCAGCTACGAGATTCGCGCCACCAGCACCGATGGGACAGCCACCACGCTGGCCCTGGGCGACAGTGTCGCCGGCGGGATCCTCCGCACCGTTCTGGGCGCATTCGCCGTGGGTGGCGTCCTCGGTGTCAGCGGACTGATCCTGGTGATCATCACCGGCGTGCGACACGCCATCCGGCATTCGCGACGGCCGCCCGGGGCGTAGCGCCCGCGCAGCGGCCGCTCGCCGACGCGTACCCTGTTGTTGTGCCCTTGACGACCGACTGAGCCGGCGCGACTCGCCGCCCGTCCCGTCGTCCCCGAGGAGTCCTTCGCGTGATCACCGTCCAGGACGTCGAGCTGCGGGCCGGTGCGCGGCTGCTGCTCGACGGGTTGAGCTTCCGGGTCCAGCCCGGGGACCGGATCGGGCTGGTCGGGCGCAACGGCGCCGGCAAGACCACCCTCACCAAGACCCTCGCCAAGCAGACGCTGCCGGCGGGCGGGACCATCACGCACACCGCGCCGGTGGGTTACCTCCCGCAGGACCCGCGCACCGGCGACCTCGACGTGCTCGCCCGCGACCGGGTGCTGTCCGCCCGCGGCCTCGACGAGATCATGCGCAACCTCGAGAAGTCTCACCTGCAGCTGGCCGAGAGCCCGGACGACGCTTCGATCCTCGAGCGGTACGGCCGGCTCGAGGAGCGCTTCACCGCACTCGGCGGCTATGCGGCCGAGGCGGAGGCGGCCCGGATCTGCAGCAACCTCGGGCTGCCCGACCGCGCCCTCGGACAGCAGCTCGGCACGCTGTCCGGTGGGCAGCGCCGCCGGATCGAGCTGGCCCGCATCCTGTTCTCCGACGCGACGACGCTGCTGCTCGACGAGCCGACCAACCACCTCGACGCCGATTCGATCACCTGGCTGCGGGGATTCCTCGGCAAGCACCAGGGCGGGCTCGTGGTCATCAGCCACGACGTCGAGCTGCTCGACGCGGTCGTCAACAAGGTGTTCCACCTCGACGCCAACCGGGCCGAGCTCGACCAGTACAACGTTGGCTGGAGGACCTACCTGCAGCAGCGCGAGACCGACGAGAAGCGGCGCAAGCGGGAGCGGCTCAACGCCGAGAAGCAGGCCGGGGTGCTCAACGCGCAGGCCGAGAAGATGCGCGCGAAGGCCACGAAGGCCAAGGCGGCGCAGGGGATGTTCAAGCGGGCCGAGCGGCTGCTGGCCGGGGTCGAGGGGGAGCGGGTCCAGGACCGGGTCGCCAAGCTGCGCTTCCCCGAGCCGGCGCCCTGCGGCCGGACACCGCTGACGGCGCAAGGGCTTTCCAAGTCGTACGGGTCGCTCGAGATCTTCACCGATGTCGACCTCGCGATCGACCGGGGTGCGCGGGTTGTCGTGCTCGGGCTGAACGGCGCCGGCAAGACGACCCTGCTGCGGGTGCTGTCCGGCACTGAGCTGCCCGACACCGGCGAGGTGCTGCCGGGGCACGGGCTGCGGCTCGGCTACTACGCGCAGGAGCACGACACGCTCGACACCGACCGGACGGTGCTGGAGAACATGCGCTCCTCGAGCCCGGACCTCGCCGAGCCGGAGGCCCGTCGGGTGCTCGGGTCGTTCCTGTTCAGCGGCGACGTGGTGCACCAGAGCGCCGGCACGCTGTCCGGCGGCGAGAAGACCCGCCTGGCGCTCGCGACCCTGGTGGTCAGCGGCGCCAACGTGCTGCTGCTCGACGAGCCGACCAACAACCTCGACCCGGCAAGTCGCGCCGAGGTGCTGGGCGCGCTCGCGACCTACAAGGGGGCGGTCGTGCTCGTGACGCACGACGAGGGGGCGGTCCTCGCGCTCGCACCCGAGAAGGTGCTGCTGCTGCCGGACGGCGTCGAGGACCAGTGGAGTGACGACTTCGCCGACCTGGTCGCCCTGGCCTGAGCCGAGCGGTCAAGCCGGGAAGACCACGACCGGACCGCGCACCCCGACGCGTACGCGCGCACCCACGTCCGGCAGCGGGTGCCCGGGCGTGCGGGCCGTCGCGGTGGCCCCGCCGGGCAGCGACAGCCGCAGCAGCGCGTCGTGGCCGTAGAACTCCCGGGCGGCGACCACCGCATCCACGCACGGCAGGTCGGCAGAGCCGATCTCGAGCTGCTCGGGCCGTACGACAACAGCGACCTCGCCGCCGGCCGGCGACGACGTCGTGTGGACGCCGAGCGGGGAGCTCACGGCTCCGGCGGCGGCCCGCCCGGGCAGCACGATCGTCTCACCGACGAAGGTCGCGACCCCGAGATCGGCTGGGTGGGCGTAGACCGACCACGGGTCGGCGGCCTGCACCACCCGACCGTCCCGCACGACGGCGACGAAGTCCGCGACCGACAGCGCCTCCTGCTGGTCGTGGGTGACCAGCACCGCGGAGGCGCCGGCGGCCCGCAGCGAGGCGCGCACCTCGGCGCGCACGGTCGCCCGCAGGCCGGCATCCAGGGCGCTGAACGGCTCGTCGAGCAGCACGAGCGAAGGACTCGGCGCGAGGGCCCGGGCCACCGCGACGCGCTGCTGCTGGCCACCGGACAGCTCGTGTGGCATGCGGGCGCCGAGGCCGGCCAGCCCGACCAGCTCGAGGACCTCGTCCGGGCGTGGCCCGCGTCGAGCGGGCCGTGGCAGCCCGAAGGCGACGTTGTCGTGCACCGACAGGTGCGGGAACAGCGCCCCCTCCTGCGGCACGATGCCGACCCGGCGCCGTTCCGGCGCGACGTGGCGGTCCCTGGCGGTCTCGGAACAGCCGGCGACGAGCTGCCCGCCGACCTCGACCGTCCCGGCTTCGAGTCGCTCGAAGCCGGCGACGACCCGGAGCAGGGTCGTCTTGCCGCAGCCGGACGGCCCGAGCAGGGCGACGAGGGCGCCGACCGGCACGTCGAGGTCCAGTCCCACCAGCACCGGCGCGTCGTAGGACTTGTGCACCCCGCGCACCCGCAGGGCGAGGCCGGTCACGGGCCACCCCTGTCGAGGGCGCCGGTGCGGACGCCCAGCAGGTAGGTCGGGACGGCCGACAGCAGGACGAGGACGACAGCGTACGGCGCGGCGGCCGAGTAGGCGGCAACGCCCGTCTCGGTCCACAGCTTGGTGGCCAGGGTCGCCGAGCCCAGCGGCTGCAGCAGCAGCGTGGCCGGCAGCTCCTTCATGCAGGTCAGGAACACGAGCACCGCGCCGGCGGCGATCCCGGGCGCGGCCAGTGGCAGCGTGACCCGGCGCAGGACGGCGAGCGGGCGGGCGCCGGTGCTGCGGGCGACCTCCTCGAGGCCCGGCGGCGACTGCGCTGCTGAGGCGTGCACCGCCCCGACGGCGAGCGGCAAGAACAGCACGGCGTACGCCAGCACCAGCACCGGCGTGCGTTGGTAGAAGGGGAACGCGTAGCGCACGGACAAGAAGACGAGCGCGAAGGCGACGACGATCCCCGGTAGGGCGTGACCGGCCCAGGAGGCCCGCTCGAGCAGCTGCGGGAGCCGTCCGCTCCGACGGGCGGCGAGCACCCCGACGGGTACGGCGAGCACCGTCGTCGCGAGGGCGCCGAGGGCGGCGAAGGTGAGGGTCGTCAGCGCCGCGCCGCCGACGTCCACCGCCGGGAAGCCGCCGCGTACGCCCACCGATGTCCAGTAGAGCAGGGCCACGGCGGGAACCCCCAGCGACAGCGTGGCGACGGCGACCGGCACGATCACCGCCGGCAGCCGCAAGCGACCCAGCCGGGCAGTCGCGCCGACGCGGGCGCCACCGCGACCGACCCGGGAGTATGAGGCCCGACCGCGGCTGCGCGCCTCGAGCCAGACGAGGACCAGCGTCACGGCGACGAGCAGCAGCCCGAGCACGGCCGCCGGGGTGCGGTCGAAGGAGGACCGGTAGGAGGTGTAGATCACCCGGGTGAAGGCGTCGAAGCGCATGATCGACACCGCCCCGAAGTCGCTCAGCGCGTAGAGCGCGACCAGCAGCCCCCCGGCGGCCAGGGCCGGCCGCAGTTGCGGCAGCGTCGCCCGCCGGAAGGCCTGCCACGGCGACAGGCCCAGCGAGCGGGCGACCTCCTCCCCGGCCGGGTCCATCCGCCGCAGGGCGGCTGCGACGGGCAGCAGGACGTAGGGGTAGGAGCAGGCCGTCAGGACGACAAAGGCGCCGAGAAAGCCGGACAGGCCGGGCAGCAGTGAGATCCACGCGAAGCCCGCGACGTAGGTCGGGATGGCCAGTGGCAGTGTCGCGACGACCGCCCAGCCGCGCCGCCAGGGCAGGTCGGAGCGCACCGTCAGCCAGGCCAGGGCGACGCCGATCACGAGGCACGCAGTCGTCACGGCGCCGGCCAGCAGCAGGCTGCGGACGAGCAGTCGGGCGGTGCGCTCGCGCAGCAGCACGTCGCCGACCTCGTCGACTCCCTGCTCGAACGCCCGCACCGCGAGGTAGAGCATCGGCAGCAGGGCGATCGCAGCGGTCAGGCACGCGGGGACGACCAGCAGCAGCGGTGGCCGGCTGCGCCGGCCGGCCCGGACCGCTCGGCGACCTGGCGGGGTGCTCCCGTCCGGGACGTTCCCCTGCCGGGCTGGCGCGCCGATCAGCAGTTCGGTCATCGGCGGCTCAGGTCAGCCCGACCTCGTCGAGCAGCGCGAGGGTCTGCTCGAGCGAGTCCAGCTGCGAGAGATCGACTTTCGGACCCTGCAACGACGCGAGCGCCGGCAGGTCGGGCACGTCCGGCTGCACCCCCTCGATCAGCGGGAACTCCTTGGTCACCTCGGCGAAGTAGGTCTGCGCCTGCTGGCCGAGCAGGAAGTCCACGAACGCCTGCGCGTCCTCGCTCTGCTTGCCCGCTAGCACGCCGACGCCCGTGACGTTGACCAGCGAACCGGGGTCGGCACCCGGGAACAGGTAGTTGCGGGCCGTCAGCTTGTCGAGTCCGCCTGCCTCGGAGGCCTTCTCGTACAGGTAGTAGTGATTGACCAGGCCGAAGGGGATGACGCCGCCGTTGACGGCGTCGACGATGAGGGCGTTGCCTTCGTAGGCCTTCGGGTCGTTGTCCCGGAACCCTTCGAGGAAGGCCCGGGTCCGCTCCTCACCGGCGGTGACGCGCATGCCCGTGACGAAGGACTGGAACGAGGCGTTCGTCGGGGCGTAGCCGACCTTGCCCTTGTACTGCGGCGCAGTGAGGTCGAAGACGCTCTGCGGCAGCTCGGCGGCAGGGACGAGGTCGGGGTTGTAGACGAGCACGCGCGAGCGTCCGGACACACCGACCCAGCGGCCGTCGGCGGAGGAGTACTGCGCCGGCACCTTGGCGAGCGTGCCCGCGGTCAGCGGCTCGAGCCGGCCTTCGTCCTGGAGCGCGCCGAGGGCGCCGGCGTCCTGGGACAGGAACACCGCCGCGGGGGTGCGGTCGCCCTCCTCGAGCAGCTGGGCGGCCAGCTCGGCGCTGCCGCCGTAGCGGGTGGCGACCTCGATCCCGGTGGCCTCGGTGAACATCTCCAGCAGCGGCCCGACCAGGTTCTCGTTGCGGCCGCTGTAGACGACCAGCTCACCGGCCTCGGCCGACGCCGCGAGCTGCTCGGCCGGATCGTCCGCCCCCGAGCCACAGGCGGAGGTGGCCAGCACGACGATGGCGAGCAGGGCGCGCAGGGTCAGGACGAGCGGGCGAGCCACGGCAGTTCTCCTGGGGTATCGGGTTAGGGCAACCTCACCAAACTACAGGAAGGGATGTCGGGTCGCCGGGTCGTCTGCCGGGTTGGCAACGATCATGCGGGGCAGAGCCCTTTCCACCAGGACCAGCGAGGACAGGGGCAGGACGTGACGGAGCTCAAGAAGGGCAGTCGGGTCACCGGCGAGAACCGCGACAGTCTCGCGGCGGACCTCAAGAAGCGGTACGAGGGGGGCGAGAGCATCCGACTGCTGGCCGAGTCGACCGGCCGGTCCTACGGGTTCGTGCACCGGATCCTCAACGAGTCAGGTGCGACGTTGCGCGGGCGCGGCGGGGCGACGCGCAAGAAGCCCTCCTGAACGCACGCTCCTCACCGGGCGTGCGCCCCGGGCCGTACTGCGAGGCTGAGCGCATGGACATGGCGCTGACCGCCGAGCAGGGCGCCGTGCAGAAGGCGGTACGGCAGTGGGTCGACGACGTCGTCGTGCCGCGCGCTCTGGACAACGACCGCGCCGAGCGCTTCCCGCAGGAGGCGCTGGACGGGCTCCGCGAGACCGGCTTTCTCGGCCTGTCCATCCCTGAGCAGTACGGCGGTGGTGGCGGCGACCCGATGTCGTACGTCCTGTTCATCGAGGAGCTCGGGCGCGGTGACGCCAACGTCCGGTCCATCGTCAGCGTGCACCTCGGCCTGGTCGCCGGGTCGATCGAGCGCTGGGGGACGCCGGAGCAGAAGTCGCAGTGGCTGCCGCGAAATGGCGACCGGACAGGTGCTCGGCTGCTTCGGGCTGACCGAGCCGGACCACGGCTCCAACCCGGCCGACCTGCAGGCCTCCGCCGTGAAGCAGCCCGGCGGCGGCTACCTGCTCAACGGCACCAAGGATCTTCATCACCAACGGCACCATCGCCGGCCTGACGCTGTTCATGGCGCGCACCGGCGGGCCAGGGGCCCGTGGCGTCAGCGCCTTCCTGGTACATCGACGAATACGCCGCCGGGAAGTACCTGTGATGCCAGGGTGACGACGCTATACGAAGGCACCTCGCAGATCCAGCAGCTCATCATCGGGCGCGCACTCACCGGGATCTCAGCCTTCTGAGCCAGCGATGACGGCTGGAATCGACCCTGCGCTCACCAGCATGAGGCTCGGTGCCACAAGACGGCACGAGTTGCGACCGGGAAGTACCTTCGGAACAAACGGGTTACACCGCGAAACAAGGGCACCGCGCAGGTCCAGCAGCTCATCATCGGGGGAGGAGGAGCGCGCCGAATGGAGAGCTACGGCTCGCACTCCATGATGGGCCGGCACTCCATGATGCGATCGTTCGGCCGCGACCCGTCGGTGACCGAGGTCCACCTCGCGCCCGGGACGGGCCGCCGCATCGTGCGGTTCGCCGCGCCGTACAAGCGCGAGCTCATGATGTTTCTCGGCCTGATCGTCCTGGCCGCCTTCGCCGGCGTGCTGAACCCGCTGATCTTCAAGCTCATCATCGACGACGGCATCGGGACGAACCCGCCGGCAACCGGCGACCGCGGGCTGGTCGTGAAGCTCGCTCTGCTCGTGGCCGGGCTGGCGCTGTTCGAGGCGGTGCTGAAGCTGTGGCAGAAGTGGTGCTCCGCGCGCATCGGCGAGGGCCTGATCTACGACATGCGCTCGCAGGTCTACGCCCACATCTCGCGGATGCCGATCGCCTTCTTCACCCGCACCCAGACCGGCGCGCTCATCAGCCGGATCAACAACGACGTGATGGGCGCGCAGTCGGCGTTCACCGGCACCCTGTCCGGCGTCGTCAGCAACGTCATCGGGGTCGTGCTGACGCTGATCGCGATGGCGATCCTGTCGTGGCAGATCACCTTGCTGTCACTTGTGCTGCTGCCGGTGTTCATCGTCCCGGCCAAGCTGATCGGCACCAAGCTGCAGGCGCTGACCCGCGAGAGCTACTCCCTCGACGCCCAGATGACCAACGAGATGACCGAGCGCTTCAACATCTCGGGGGCGCTGCTGGTCAAGCTGTTCGGGCGGCCGGAGGTCGACGCGACGTCGTTCCGGGACAAGGCCGGTCGGGTCCGCGACATCGGGATCACGCGGGCGATGTACGGCGCGGTGTTCTTCGTCTCGCTGACCACCGTGGCGGCGCTGGCGACCGCGATGGTCTACGGCGTGGGCGGCGTGCTCGCGGCCTCCGGTTCGCTCGGCGTCGGCACCGTGGTGGCGCTCGCGGCCTATCTCACCCGGCTCTACGGGCCGCTGACCGCGCTGTCGAACGTCCGGGTCGACGTGATGACCGCGCTGGTCAGCTTCGAGCGGGTCTTCGAGGTGCTCGACCTCGAGCCGATGGTCGTCGAGCAAGCGGGCGCGGTGGAGCTGCCGCGCGGCGCCACCTCGGTCGAGCTCGACGCGGTCTGGTTCGGTTACCCGACCGCCGAGCAGGTCTCGCTCGCCTCGCTCGAGACCGTCGAGGTCCTCGAGTCGACGCCGTCCTCGCAGGTGCTGCACGACGTGAGCCTTCGCGTCGAGCCCGGCCAGCTCGTCGCGCTGGTGGGCCCGTCCGGCGCCGGCAAGACGACGATCGGCCAGCTCGTGACGCGGATGTACGACGTGGACTCCGGCGCCGTGCTGATCGGCGGCCACGACGTCCGCGCCGTGACCATGCAGTCGCTGCGTGACACTGTCGGTGTCGTCACGCAGGACGCCCACATGTTCCACGACACGATCCGCGCCAACCTGCTCTACGCCGCTGCCGACGCCGCCGACGATCGGCTGTGGGAGGTGCTGGAAGCGGCCCAGGTGGCCGGACTCGTCCGGTCGCTGCCGGACGGGCTGGACACCCTGGTGGGGGACCGCGGCTACCGGCTGTCCGGTGGGGAGAAGCAGCGCATCGCGATCGCCCGGCTGCTGCTCAAGGCCCCCGGGGTGGTCATTCTGGACGAGGCGACGGCTCACCTGGACTCGGAGTCCGAGGTCGCCGTGCAGCGGGCGCTGTCGACCGCGCTGGCCGGACGTACGTCCCTGGTCATCGCGCACCGGCTCTCCACGGTGCGGGACGCCGACGCGATCCTGGTCCTGCAGGACGGGCGGGTGGTCGAGCGCGGGCGGCACGAGGAGCTGCTCGAGCGGGGTGGGCTCTATGCCGAGCTCTACCGCACCCAGTTCGAGAGCCAGGCCGAGGTGGCGGTCGTCGCCGACTGAGCCGGCCGGGTGAGGGCCGGAAACCTCAGGTCAACCGACGTAGCTGGTGATGTTGCCCTGCTGATCGCGGATCGGGGTGCGCTCCACCTGAAAGACGAGGTCAGGGAGCCCCGGTACGTCGTACCTGCCGGCGACGGGTCGTAGCGTGCCGCCGATGGACGCGGCCTGCTCGCCGGTCACGGTGAGCGTCCAGCCGGACTCGGTCTGTTCGAGGGCCTGGGTCGAGCCGGCGACGACGGTCAGGCTCGCCTCGGCAGCGGTGAGCTGGAAGGGCCGCCCGAAGGGGATGCGCAGCGGAAGCACGAGGCAGAGGCTGTCGATGACCGTCGCCGGCAGGGTGATGGCCGCCGGCCGCCGCGGCAGCCGCCTGCTCGGGCGGACGGCCAGTGTGTTGATGAACAGCGCTCCCAGCGACGAGCCGTCCCGGTTGCGTCCTTCCACGATGGCGCGGTCCACCTCGTGATCGTTGAGCAGCGACCGACGGTTCAGGTCGGTGACGAGCAGCGGCAGATGCCCACTCAGGATCGGTTTGGCTGCGTCTGCGTTCCAGCTGCGGATGGCGGCCCGTTCGTCCAGCGTGACCCCGACGATCTGCAGGAAGCGCACCTGCCCGAACGGCCCGTCGACGGCCGCGAGCTCCGGGTCGTCGTAGAAGATCGCGCCCTGGATCAGGGTGTCCGAGCCCTCCTCGATGGGGCCGAACAGGTCCAGGGAGTGGCCGGCCGCGAACACGTTGCCGGTCTCGAAGACGTAGCGGGCGACGTTCTGCAGCACGTTGGCCATGAAGATCGGTGGCTCGGTCTCGTCGCCCCGGCGCAGCCGAGCCGTGAGCTCGAAGCCCCAGCCGCTGACGTGCGGATCCTTGTTCTCTTTGGCGTAGAGCTCGGTCAGGCCGTAGGAGACGTAGTGCCAGTGCGGCACCGGGTCGGACCGTTCGTAGACCGAGATGCCGTCGAGCGGGTCCGGTCCGCCGAGTCGCCATTTCAGGAGCGTTCCCCAGTGGCGGGCGGGCTCGGCGTCGCCGTAGACGGCTGACAGCGCGGAGTCGATGGCGTCCCACCCCGGGGCGGTGTCGTCCTCGTCGGTCATGCGTTCATCGTCTCCCATCATCAGCCGCGGGCTCGAACTCTGCCGATGCGTCGAAGGCAGCGCGGTCGGCGACTCGGAGGCGGCCGGGTCGGGCTCACCGGTAGCCAGCGGATCCGCGGTCGGACCGGGGTCAGCTGACGGGCTGGCCTGCCCGGGAACTGCGCTGGGGCTCGGCTCGGGGATGGACTCCCGCCGGGGCCGACTGTCGGCGAGAAGAGGGCCGCGCAGAGGGCGAGCCACCGCGGCCGTACGCGTACCCGCCCCCCGACGTTGATCCACCGTAGGATCGCCGCCGTAGGGCCGTCCGCCTCGCCCCTGAGGACCAGCGATGCTGCGGTCGATCTGCAACGGGGCTTCAGCCGGCGCCACCGGGGGAGCCGCCGCCCACCCCGCCGAGCGCCTGGTCTTCGGTGAAGGCCGCGGGATCACTGGTCGCCGGGAGGTTGTCGGTTTCCACATCCTCGGGATCCACCTGCACGTCAGTGCTCTCCAGGACCTGCGGGACATCGTGCTGTGGCTCGGTCATGACGTCCCCTTACCCGGCAACCGTGGACCGCAACGGCGGACCGTCCACATGGAGATCATCGGGGCGCTGACGTCGTACGCGCTGGGCGGGTCGCGCGGCGACCCACTGCTGATCTTCAGAGGGCCTCGCTGCTGGGGTGCGCCCCCCAGCAGACGCAGAATGCGTAACGATGAAGACCACCCCGGAGGAGGCCCGCGTGGCAAGACTCGTGCTCGGTCCGCTGCTGCGGCACGTTGACGAGACCTCAGCGACGGTCTGGGTCGAGACCGACGCCGCGTGCGAGGTGTCGGTGCTCGGCTGTACGACGCGGACCTTCGCGGCCGCCGGCCACCACTACGCCCTGGTCGTCTGCGGAGGTCTGGAACCCGGAACCACCATGCCGTACGCCGTGGAACTCGACGGCGAAACCGCCTATCCAGAGGCAGAATCGCCTTTCCCGGCGCCGACGGTGCGCACCCGGACGGGCGCCGGTGACGAGCCGTTCCGGCTGCTGTTCGGGTCGTGCCGGGTGGCCCGGCCGCACGTGCCGCCGTACACCGACGCCAAGGGCGAGAAGGCCGTCGGTGTCGACGCGCTGCACGCCTACGGACGGCGGATGCTGACCACCGAGGAGCCGGACTGGCCGGACGCCGTGCTGCTCGTGGGCGACCAGGTCTACGCCGACGAGGTGTCGCCGGAGACGGTGGCCTACATCGAGCGCACCCGCGGGACCGAGAAGCCGCCGAAGGACGGGGTGGCGGACTTCGAGGAGTACACCGTGCTCTACCGCGAGGCGTGGAGCGACCCGACGATCCGCTGGGTGCTCGCGACGCTGCCCACCGCGATGGTGTTCGACGACCACGACATCCACGACGACTGGAACACCTCCGCCGTCTGGCGCCGCCACATGCAGGCCCAGTCCTGGTGGGCGGCCCGCATCGAGGGCGGGCTCATGGCGTACTGGCTCTATCAGCACCTGGGAAACCTGTCGCCGAAGGCGCTGGCGGACAACGAGATGTGGGCGGCCGTGCAGCGGGCCGGCGCCGAGGGGGTCGACTGCGAGGTGATGCTGCGTGAGTTCGCCCGCCGGGCCGACGCCGAGGCCGACGGCGGTCAGGGGGTGCGGTGGAGCTACCGGCGGGACTACGGCGACGTGCGCCTGCTGGTGATGGACTCGCGCGGCGGTCGGGTGCTCGAGACCGGCGAGCGCTCGATCGTCGACCCGGCGGAGTGGGACTGGATCGTCGAGCAGACCAAGGACTGCGCCTCGCACCTGCTGCTCGCCTCCTCGCTGCCGGTGTTCCTGCCGCCCGCCATTCACTACCTGGAATCGTGGAATGAAGCCGTCTGCGACGGCGCGTGGGGCAAGCGGTGGATGGTGTGGGGCGAGAAGATCCGGCAGGGAGCCGATCTCGAGCACTGGGCGGCGTTCCGGCGCAGCTGGGAGCGGCTGGTGCAATTGGTGTCGGACGTGGGCGCCGGCAAGCACGGACCGGCACCCGCCACCATCACCTTCCTCGGCGGGGACGTGCACTTCTCCTACCTCACCGAGGCGCACTTCCCAAAGGCGGACGGCGTGACGAGCCGGGTCTTCCAGGCGGTCTGCTCCCCGGTCCGCAATCCGATCAACGTGCCGATCCAGCTCGGCGACCGGTTCGCCCGCACCCCGGTGGGGCGGATGATGGGTCGGCTGTTGGCTCGCAGCGCCGGCGTCCCGGCGCCGAAGGCCACCTGGGGGATCGACCACGGGCCCCGCTTCGACAACGAGATCGCGGCGCTCGAACTGACCGGACGCAGCGCGCTGTTCCGGCTGGAGAAGGCACTGCCCGGTGATGCGAGCGAGGCACTCGAGACGGTCCTCGAGCGGCAGCTGTCCTGACAACGCTTCGCCCCGTGATCAACGCCGCACTTGGGGCGGTTTCACCATGGCTAGAACCGCCGAAGTCCGGCGTTGATCACGAGGGGGTGGTTG
>Ga0136624_1000389_pt1 | contig 16550 bp, 17 predicted proteins | sample AntDrymUQ4692206_2_FD_104802 | JGI IMG/M metagenome (GOLD analysis project Ga0136624, IMG submission 104802) | Polar desert sand microbial communities from Dry Valleys, Antarctica - metaG UQ469 (22.06) | ecosystem: Environmental > Terrestrial > Soil > Desert | place: Antarctica: Dry Valley... | reverse complement strand
CGGCGGGGACGGTCTGGTGTCGTCGTACGAGCGGCGCGCCGACTTCGCCGCGGTGGCTCGGACCAACGTGGAGCGCTTCTTCGGCGCCGCGCCGCCGGCCTGGCGGCTGACGATCGGTGACCTGGCGAGCAGCTTGGCCGAGGACGAGGTCGACCGGGTCGTGCTCGACATGCTCGCGCCGTGGGAGTGCCTCGACGCGGTCGCCGGAGCGCTCGTCCCCGGGGGAGTCCTGTGCTGCTACGTCGCCACCACGACCCAGCTCGCCCGCGCCGTGGAGGCGCTGCGCGAGCAGGGTAGCTTCGCCGAGCCGGCGGCTACCGAGACGCTGGTTCGCGAATGGCACGTAGAGGGCTTGGCCGTCCGCCCCGAGCACAAGATGGTGGGTCACACCGGTTTTCTGATCACCGCCCGTCGGCTGGCCCCTGGCGTACAGGCCCCGCTGCGCCGGCGCCGACCGGCTCCCGGCGCCCAACCTTGATATCGGTTCGAATGCATCCACGGCGTGGCGGGCGCCGAATCACCGGGTAGCGACAACGATAAGGAGGTCGGCGCACGCAGGGGGATTCGCCCAGATTCCTCCCCGCACCGCCGGAGGTAGGCTCGTGGAGCCGATGCTCCGGAGGAGGTGAAGTTGTGACAGCCAACGACGACGCCCCCGGCCGGGCGCGGCCGACCCGTGAGATCGACGGCCTCCGCGCCCAGGTCACTTACCTCGAGGAGGAGGTGGCCGTGCTGCGCCGTCGGCTTGCCGACTCACCACGCAGCACCCGCGCTCTCGAGGACCGCATGGTGGAGGTACAGCAGCGGCTGTCCAGCCTGACGTCGTACAACGAGCGACTGGTCACCACCCTCAAGGAGGCGCGCGAGCAGATCGTCTCCCTGAAAGAGGAGGTCGACCGACTGGCGCTGCCCCCGGCAGGCTTCGGGGTCTTCATCGGCCACGGCGAGGACGACAGCATCGACGTCTTCACCGGTGGACGGAAGATGCGGGTCGCGGTGAGCCCCCAGATCGACGTGGAGACGCTGCGACCGGGCCAGGAGCTGCTGCTCAACGAGGCACTCAACGTGGTCGCGGCGATGGCCTACGAGCGCCTCGGTGAGGTGGTGATGCTCAAGGAGCTGCTCGGTGACGGCGACCGCGCCATGGTCATCGGCCACACCGACGACGAGCGGATCGTGCGGCTCGCCGAGACGCTGCGCGACGCCCCGCTGCGCCCGGGCGACTCGCTGCTGCTCGAGCCTCGGTCCGGTTATGTCTACGAGCGCATCCCGAAGTCGGAGGTCGAGGAGCTCGTCCTCGAGGAAGTCCCTGACATCGACTACTCCCTCATCGGCGGCCTCAGCGCTCAGATCGAGCAGATCAGGGATGCCGTCGAGCTGCCCTATCTGCATCCGGACCTGTTCCGCGAGCACCAGTTGCGGCCACCCAAGGGGGTGCTGCTCTACGGGCCGCCGGGATGCGGCAAGACGCTGATCGCCAAGGCAGTGGCCAACTCGCTGGCCAAGAAGGTGGCTCAGGTCACCGACACGCAGCAGGGGAAGAGCTACTTCTTCAACATCAAGGGCCCGGAGCTGCTCAACAAGTACGTCGGCGAGACCGAACGCCACATCCGGTTGGTGTTCCAGCGGGCACGGGAGAAGGCTGGCGACGGCACCCCGGTCATCGTCTTCTTCGACGAGATGGACTCGCTGTTCCGCACCCGCGGTTCGGGGGTGTCCTCCGATGTGGAGAACACCATCGTCCCGCAGCTGCTCAGCGAGATCGACGGGGTAGAGGGCCTGGAGAACGTCATCATCATCGGCGCCTCCAACCGCGAGGACATGATCGACCCGGCGATCCTGCGGCCGGGCCGGCTGGACGTGAAGATCAAGATCGAGCGCCCGGACGCCGAGGCGGCCCGCGACATCTTCTCGAAGTACATCACCGAGACTCTCCCGCTCCACCCCGAGGACGTCTCCGAGCACGGCGGGAGCCGGGGCGCCACGGTGGCCGGGATGATCCAGCGCACGGTGGAGCGGATGTACACCGAGGCGGAGGACAACCGTTTCCTCGAGGTCACCTACGCCAACGGCGACAAGGAGGTCCTCTACTTCAAGGACTTCAACTCCGGCGCGATGATCGAGAACATCGTCGACCGGGCGAAGAAGATGGCCATCAAGGACTTCCTCGACCACGGCCAGAAGGGGATTCGCATCGCCCACCTGCTGGCGGCCTGCGTCGATGAGTTCAAGGAGAACGAGGACCTGCCGAACACGACAAACCCCGACGACTGGGCGCGGATCTCGGGCAAGAAGGGTGAGCGGATCGTCTACATCCGCACGCTCATCTCCGGCAAGCAGGGCACCGAGGCGGGTCGGTCCATCGATACCGTCGCCAACACCGGCCAGTATCTCTAACCGTTCGGTTCGCCGCCGCCCCTCGCCGCGGGGAGCCGGGCTCGTACGCCGGCTAGCCCGCTGGCAACGAAGGCGTCACCGCCTCCGTCCAGGCCGTGCAGCACTTCGTACCACGGCCCCAACCGATGCCAGCCGAGCGCCCGGTCGCACAGGGCGTCCGGTACGCCGCCGTACGCCGCGGCGACCACCGCCCCGAAGGTCGCGTCAGCTCCGTGCAGCGGCCAGGCGAGGTCGCGGGCCGGGTCCGCGACACGCGCGTCCGACCAGTCGATGACCCCGGCCAGCCGGTCGCCTGCGGTGAGCACGTGGTCGGGGCCGAGGTCCCCGTGCACCAGCTGGTGACCGTCGCAGGCACTCGCCGCCGCGAGCACCGCCAGCCCACCGCGTCGTTCGGCACGGTTGAGCAGCGGGAGCACCCGCCGGTGCATGTCCGCGAGGTGCGCGCGACTTTCCTCTCGGCTGCGCTGCTGGTCCGGGACCCCGCGGGCAACCGCCTCGGCAACCGGCACCGCGTGCAGCGCGGCCAGGAAACGTCCGAGACCGGCGGCCGCGCCGAGCTGCCCGCGGGCTACCGGCTCCCCCCGGACGATGCGGTGCCGGACACACAACGGCTCGGCGGTCACCAGCTCGGGCACCGGCACAGCCGCGGGCAGCCGCTGCTGCAGCCAGGGCAGCAACGTGGTCTCCGTGCGCAGGTTCTTGCCGACTTCTGGACGTCTCGGGTAGCGGACGATCCATTCGTCGTCGACGAGGTAGGCATGGCTGTCCCACCCCGTACCGACCGGCTGGATGCGCTCGGCCCTGAGGTCGGGGGAGTGCGCGCGCAGGTGTTCCCGGACGGATGCCGGGTGGTCGATCACGGACGGAGGCTAGCTCCGCCGCGTACCCTCGCGTTATGAGCGTGCGGCGGGTCATGGGGGTGGAGACCGAGTACGGCGTCGCCCTGCCGGGCAACCCGGGAGCCAACGCGATGCTGCTGTCCTCCCAGGTGGTCAACGCCTACCAGCCGCCGAGCTCCCAGCGGGCTCGACGAGCCAGGTGGGACTTCGAAGAGGAGAACCCGCTGCGCGACGCGCGCGGGTTCGACCTCTCGCGCGAGGTCGCCGACCCGAGCCAGCTGACGGACGAGGACTTGGGGCTGGCCAACGTCATCCTCATCAACGGCGCGCGGCTCTACGTTGACCACGCGCACCCGGAGTACTCCTCTCCGGAGATCACCAATCCTCGCGACGCGGTGATCTGGGACAAGGCGGGGGAGCGGATCATGGCCGAGGCGGCTCGGCGGGCCGCCCAACTGCCGACCGCGCAGCCCATTCAGCTGTACAAGAACAACACCGACAACAAGGGCGCATCGTACGGGTGCCACGAGAACTACCTGATGAGCCGGGCGACGCCCTTCAGCGAGATCGTCCGCCACGTGACGCCGTTCTTCGTCTCCCGTCAGGTGGTGTGCGGCGCCGGGCGGGTCGGCATCGGGCAGGACGGTCGCGGCGAGGGGTTCCAGGTCAGCCAGCGCGCCGACTTCTTCGAGGTCGAAGTCGGACTGGAAACGACGCTGAAGCGGCCGATCATCAACACCCGCGACGAACCACATGCCGATCCGGAGCGCTACCGACGCCTGCACGTCATCATCGGCGACGCCAATCTCGCGGAGATCTCGACCTACCTCAAGGTCGGTACCACCGCGCTCGTGCTGGCGATGGTGGAGGAGGGGTTCCTTTCCGTCGATCTGTCCGTCGAGCAGCCGGTGGCGGCCGTGCACGAGGTGTCCCACGACCCCACGCTGCGCCACCAGGTCACCCTGCGCTCCGGGCGGACGGTGACCGCGGTCCAGCTGCAGATGGAGTACTACGAGCAGGCCCGCAAGTTCGTCGAGGACCGCTACGGCAGCGACGCCGACCCCGACACCCGCGAGGTCCTCGACCGTTGGGAGTCGGTGCTCACCCGGTTGGAGACCGACCCCATGTCGCTGGCCCGGGAGCTGGACTGGGTGGCAAAGCTGTCGCTGCTCGAGGGGTACCGCGACCGTGACGACCTTCCGTGGTCCGCACCGCGGCTCCAGCTCGTCGACCTGCAGTACTCCGACGTCCGCGACGACAGGGGGCTCTACAACCGGCTCGTGGCGCGCGGGCGGATCGAGCGGCTGGTCGACGAGGACACCGTGATGCAGGCGGTGCGTACGCCGCCGGAGGACACTCGCGCCTACTTCCGTGGGCGGTGCCTGCGCAAGTACGGCAACGACGTCGCCGCCGCGTCGTGGGATTCGGTGATCTTCGACCTGCCGGGCCGCGAGTCGCTGCAGCGGGTGCCGACGCTCGAGCCGCTGCGCGGGACGCGGGCGCACGTGGGGGACATCCTCGATCGCTGCGAGACGGCGGCGGAGCTGGTCGAGGCCCTCACCGGGGGCTGACCGGCGCACCCGGCGCGCGGTCGAGAGCGGCCAGCCGCTCCCGGGCCGCCTCCGCAGCAGCGTGTGCGCGGCGGGCTCTGACCGCCGCTTCCCGGACCGCACGATGGGTGGCTCGTTGCTGGGCCCGCGCCTCGGCAAGGGCGTCGCGGGCCTCCCGGACGACGGCTTCGGCCTGCGCCACGTCCGTCGCCGCCCGCTCCGCCTGCGTCGTCGCGGTTTCGTACGCGCGCTGGGCGTCGTCCGCCGCACCGGCCAACTCGCGGGCTTCTCGGCCTGCCTGCGCGCGCTCCTCGACGGCCGTGCGTCCCCCGCGCTCGCTTCGTCCCGGCGTGCGTGACGTCCGCGGCCGAAACCTCCGGGGAACTGTGGTCTCGGGGGTCTTCCCACCGTCCACCGCGGTCGCAACCTCCGGCAGTGGGCCGAAGCCGGCGTACGCCAGTGGCTGGACCAAGCGACCGGAACGGACCGCGTCCGCCACGGCCGGGTCCGCCGTCGCCGCCTCCAGGGTCGCCGTCACCTCGGCGAGAACTCCCGCCGCCACCTGCCGGTCGGCCAGTTCCGCGGCCGTGCGGGTCAGCGCCGTCACCTGGCGCCGGCGCTCGTCGGTCAACGCCCGCAGCGCGGGATCGGCTGCGGCGCTCGCCGTACGCATCCGCGCGCCTACGTCGAGCAGTTCTTCCAGCGCCGGCCGCTGCGTTGCCGCCAGCAGGTTGACCAGCCAGGCAGCCACCGCGGGGCGGCGCAGCCGGCGTACCTCGTCGGCCAGCTCGCGCGCGCCCGCCCGCCGCAGGGTCCGAACCCGCTCGTCCCGCGCCACCACGAAGTCCTCGGGCGGCAGCCGGTAGAGCTCCTCGGCGAGTTCGTAGAGACGCACCCGGCCAGTGTGCCGGCCGGACGGCGCGTCGGGAGCCGTCTCGGACAGGCCCTCCCGTCGATGGCCGACGGTAGGCTCGTCGGGTACGCCGAGACCACGAAGGGCGGGGATCATGGCGACCAAGGAGCCCGGCGGTCAGCAGCGGACGTCGAAGCGCGGCGAGGACGCGGAGACGGTCGAGACCGAAACGCGGGGTGCCGAGGGCGTCCAGGAACGACACGACGCCCTGTCGGAGGATGTCGACTCCATCCTCGACGAGATCGACGAGGTGCTCGAGTCCAACGCCGAGGAGTTCGTCCGCTCGTTCATCCAAAAAGGGGGAGAGTGATCTTGCCCGCAGCGGACAGTAGTGGCCGGCTCCCCGCCGCCTTCCAGACCGCTGGCACGTCGTCATTCACGGAGTTCCTCGGCGGGCACCTGCCCGATCTGCTGCCTGGTCGGCGCACGTCGCCGGCGACGCAGGGGGCGCACGCTGTGGCGACGCAGGTGCCGCACGGCACCACGATCGTCGCGGCGACGTTCGAGGGCGGCGTGGTCATGGCGGGCGACCGCCGCGCGACGATGGGCAACTACATCGCCCAACGCGACATCGAGAAGGTCTTCCACGCCGACGACTACTCCTGTGTGGGGATCGCCGGCACGGCCGGCCTCGCGGTGGAGGTGGTGCGCCTCTTCCAAGTCGAGCTGGAGCACTACGAGAAGATCGAGGGCACCACGCTGTCGATGGACGGCAAGGCCAACCGGTTAGCCACGATGATCAGGTCCAACCTCGGCATGGCCATGCAGGGGCTGGCCGTCGTCCCGCTGTTCGCCGGTTTCGACCTGGAAACAGCTGCCGGTCGCATCTTCAGCTACGACATCACCGGCGGACGGTATGAGGAGCACTCCTACCACGCCGTCGGCTCGGGGTCGCTGTTCGCCCGGGGTGCCTTGAAGAAGCTGTACCGGGAGGACTTCACTGCCGACGACGCGGTGCTGGCCTGCACCCACGCGCTGTACGACGCCGCCGATGACGACGCGGCCACCGGGGGGCCCGACCTGCCGCGCCGGATCTACCCGGTCGTGGTCGTCGTCACCGACGAAGGGTTCCGGCGCCTGGAGGAGGAGGCGGTGGGTCGCGTCGTCCGCGCCGTCGTCGAGGACCGCATGGAGCGCCCGGGCGGCCCCTACGCGCCGCTCCGCGTCGATGACTCCGACCCGACGACCTGAGGAGCCGGCCGCGTGTCCATGCCGTTCTACGTATCACCCGAGCAGGCCGTCAAGGACAAGGCCGAGTTCGCCCGCAAAGGCATCGCCCGCGGCCGCAGCGTCGCGGTGATGCAGTACGCCGACGGCATCCTGCTAGTGGCGGAGAACCCTTCCCGCGCACTGCACAAGATCAGTGAGATCTACGACCGCATCGCGTTCGCCGCGGTGGGGAAGTACAACGAGTTCGAGAACATGCGGGTCGCCGGCGTGCGCCTGGCCGATCTGCGGGGCTACTCCTACGACCGGCGCGACGTGACCGGGCGCGGACTGGCGAATGCCTACGCGCAGACGCTGGGGGCGATCTTCACCGAGACGGCGAAGCCATACGAAGTGGAAATCGTCGTCGCCGAGGTGGGGGAGTCCGCCGCGGAGGATCAGATGTTCCGGCTGACGTTCGACGGCTCGGTCGCGGAGGAGAGTGGGTTCGTCGTCATGGGCGGCTCCGCCGAGCAGGTCGCCGCTGCCGTGCGCGAGACCTATGCCGAAGGCATGCCCCTCGCGCCGCTGCTGGCCGCCGCGGTGAGGGCACTGGGCCAGAACGGTGGGGAGGGGCCACGCGAGCTGACACCGGCCCAACTCGAGGTCGCCGTCCTCGACCGGAATCGGCCGCGCCGCAAGTTCCGCCGACTGGTCGGCGCCAGCCTCGAACGCCTGCTCTGACCGAACGCCCGCTCTGACCCGAACACCTGCGTTCACCCGAAAGGGGATTCGTCATGCCAGCCAAGGACGAGCTGCCGTCGACCGTCCAACGCTCTTCGAAAATGGCGCAACGTACCTGGGGAAAGACCCACGACTCCGCGGTGGAGAGCTACGGCGAGGGTGAGCGTGCGCACCGCACGGCGTACTCCTCGCTCAAGCATTCCTTCGAGAAGGTGGGTGACCACTGGGAACCCAAGGAGGGAGGACGCAAGGGACCGTCGGACACCCAAGCAGCCCGGGAGACGCCGCGCTCCCGGACCGGCGGGGAGACCAAGGGGGGCGTCGACGCCAACGCGACCAAAGGTCACCTCATGCACCTGGCCCGCAGGCTCGACATCAAAGGCCGCTCGACGATGAGCAAGAGCGAGCTGGTCGACGCGCTGCAGAAGGCCAACACGCGCGAGACAGCGAAGGCGCGCGAAAGCTGAGCGCCTGCCAGGGTCGGCGCGGCCCTCTACTGTGAGTAGATGGACCGGCGGATCTTTGGCCTGGAGAACGAGTACGGCGTTACTTGCACGTTCCGGGGGCAACGCCGACTCTCCCCCGACGAGGTCGCCCGCTACCTCTTCCGCCGGGTCGTCTCCTGGGGGCGCAGCAGCAACGTCTTCCTACGCAACGGCGCCCGCCTCTACCTGGACGTGGGCAGCCATCCGGAGTACGCCACGCCCGAGTGCGACTCCATCGTCGACCTGGTCACGCACGACAAGGCCGGTGAGCGGATTCTCGAAGGGCTGCTCGTGGACGCCGAGCGGCGGCTGCGCGAGGAGGGCATTGCCGGAGACGTCTACCTGTTCAAGAACAACACCGACTCGGCCGGCAACTCTTACGGCTGTCACGAGAACTACCTGGTGAGTCGGCACGGCGAGTTCGGCCGGCTGGCCGACGTACTCATTCCCTTCCTGGTCACCCGCCAGCTGATCTGCGGGGCAGGGAAGCTGCTGCAGACCCCGCGCGGGGCGGTCTACTGCGTCAGCCAGCGGGCGGAGCACATCTGGGAGGGCGTCTCGTCGGCCACCACCCGGTCCCGGCCCATCATCAACACCCGCGACGAGCCACACGCCGACGCGGAGCGGTTCCGCCGCCTGCACGTCATCGTCGGCGACTCCAACATGAGCGAACCGACAGCGCTGCTCAAGGTGGGCGCCACCGATCTCGTGCTGCGGATGATCGAGGCCGGCGTCGTCATGCGGGATCTCACGCTGGAAAACCCAATCCGGGCCATCCGCGAGGTGAGCCACGACCTGACCGGTCGGCGGCGAGTCCGGCTGGCAAACGGTCGGGAGGCCAGCGGGCTCGAGATCCAGACGGAGTACTTCACCAAAGCGCGCGACTTCTGTGCGCGCCGAGGGCTGGACTCCGGCGTGGTCAAGACGGTGCTCGACTTGTGGGAACGCACGCTGGTCGCCGTCGACACCGGTGACTTGGACCTGGTGGGTGGAGAGATCGACTGGGTCATCAAGTACCGCCTGATCGAGCGGTACCGTGCCCGCCACGGCCTGCCGCTGTCCTCCCCGCGCATCGCTCAACTGGACCTCGCTTATCACGACATCAACCGCAACCGCGGGCTGTACTACCTGCTGGATCGCCGCGGCTTGGTCGAGCGGGTCACCCGCGATCTCGACGTGTTCGCGGCCAAGTCGCTGCCACCGCAGACCACCAGGGCGCGGCTGCGGGGGGAGTTCATCCGCCGGGCCCAGGAGCGGCGCCGCGACTTCACCGTGGACTGGGTGCACCTCAAACTGAACGACCAGGCGCAGCGCACGGTGCTGTGCAAGGACCCGTTCCGCGCGGTCGACGAGCGGGTCGACAAGCTGATTTCGAGCATGTGACGGATCTCGGGCGCGCCGCTGTTCACCTCACCAACGTCGGGCATGCGACGTAGGGTTGCGGCAAGGCCACAGAGCGGCGCGGGGAGGCTTCGACATGGCGCGCGGACACAGCGGGGCGACGGTCCGGTCACCATCGATTTCCCCCCGCAGCTGGAGACTGGGCGGTCGCCTTCCGGTGTTGCTGGCGCTCTTCCTCGTCGTCGCCGTCGTCGATGCGGTCCTGCTGCGTGTCGTACTCAGCGGACCCGCCACCGATCCCGCGGTCGCTCCGCCGAGCGTCCCCGCCGCGGACACCACGGACACCGCGGACACCCCGGACACCCCGGACGCCGCGCCTGCAGTCTCGCGGCAACAGCTCCTCGACCTCGCCGACGCGTCCTTCGCGGTCGAGTCTCGCGCGCCGGGCTCGTGCGCCGCGGGCGGTGCAGAGTTGCGCATCAGCGATGACGGTGGTCGGACCTGGATGGACATCGCCCCCCCGAGGGGTGCGCTCTTCGCGTTGGCGGCGCCACAACCGGGTGCGCTGAGCGCGGTGGGAGCGAACGCGAGGTGCGCCGGCCGCTCCTTCCGCAGCTCAGATCTCGGGCGGACGTGGACGCGGGCCCCCGATGCCGTGGGCATCTGGTACGCCGGCAGCGACCCCGACGGTCGTTCGATCCTGCACTCGCCCGCCGGCGACATCGCGTCACCATGTCGAGGGGGCGCACCGGTGCGCCACCTCGAGGGGGTCAGTCTGGACCGCGGCTTCGCCCTGTGCGCCGGCGAGCCGATCTACCGAACCGGGGACAGCGGTCGCACCTGGCAGGCGGGCGCACGCATCAGCGCCGTGGCCATCTCCTTTCCCGCCATCGTGGCCGGCTTCGCGGCAGCGACCGACGATCCCGCGTGCCCAGGGATCAGGCTGCTCGCCACCACCGACGCCGGGGTCAGCTGGAGTGACGCCGCCTGCGTGGAGGACGTCGGCGATCCCGGGGCCGAGGTGGGTCTCGACTTCGTCGACGAGGTCACCGGGATGCTGCGCGCCGGCGCGGACACATTCGTCACCTCCGACGGGGGCGCCACCTGGACCCGGCCCTAGCCGCCGGAGGAACGCTGGCGCCGAGTTAGGGTGGAGGTCGTCCACCGTCTAGTTCTGGGGTTCCCGTGCGCCGTCGTACCGGTCTGCTGCTGTTGCCTGTCCTGTTCCTCGTCTCCTGCGGGCAGGACGGCGAGCCGGCTGACCAGGCTGGCGGGACGCCCACGAGTCAGGCTTCGGCCAGCCAGTCGGCCGCTCCCGGCACGCTCCCGAAGGTCGTCGGTGCGGTGGGCAGCAAGCCCACCATCGACGCGCCCGACACCCCACCGGCCAAGGAACTCGTGGTCGAGACGCTGCAGGAGGGTGACGGCGAGGCGATCGCCATGGGCGACCTCATGGTGGCCGACTACCTGGGCCAGACCTGGAAAGAAGATAAGGTCTTCGACAACTCCTACGACCGCGGGCAGCCCATCGCGCTGCCGATCGGCTCCGGCCAGGTCATCAAGGGCCTGGACGAAGGCCTCGTCGGTGCCAAGGTCGGTTCGCGGGTGCTGCTGTCCATCCCGCCGGACAAGGGCTACGGCCCACAGGGCAACCCGCAGGCCGGCATCAAGGGCGACGACACGCTGGTCTTCCTGCTCGACGTCATCGGTCGCCACGCCGCCGACGCCGCAGCGACCGGAGAACCGGCGGACACGCCGGCAGCGGGGCTGCCCCAGGTCAGCGGCGACTCCGCGGGGGCCCCCGAGGTCACCGTGCCCAAGGGGCGCAAACCGCCGAAGAAGCTGTCGGTCACCACCCTGCTGCGTGGCGACGGGGCGCCGGTCGAGCAGGGTCAGCTGCTGGTCGCCCAGTACACCGGGCTCACCTGGGACGACGGCAAGACCTTCGACTCCTCCTGGAAGCGGGGAGCGCCCGCCGCATTCCCCATCGGAGTGGGCCAGGTGATCCCCGGTTGGGACGAGGCGCTGGTCGGCGTACCGGCGGGCAGTCGGGTACTGCTCGTCATCCCGCCGGACAAGGGCTACGGACCGCAGGGTAACCCCGAGGGCGGCATCGAGAAGAACGCGACCCTCGTCTTCGTGGTCGACGTCCTTGCGTCGTACGGCGCGACCGCCTGAGCCGTCCCTGCCCGCCTGGCTGCTACTGACTCAGCCGACGAGCGCGGCTGCATGCCGACCCGCAGCGGCGGCGGCCAGGAAGTAGGCGGGGTCCTCGTCGAAGCTGCGTCCCATCGTGCCCAGCTCGGCCGGGGAGGCCCGTAGCGCGCCCTCCAGCCCGGCCAGCGGCACGTCGACGAGCCGGTGACGGTCGGCCAGCGGCGCGATCGCCGCGGCCACCTCCGTGTTCAGCGGCTCGTCGAGCGTCGGGACCGCGATGTCGGCGGGGGCCAGCGCGACCCGGCCGTACGCCGTCAGGCTGTGGTGGCTGACCGGGCGGTGCCGCGCGCGCCCGTCGGCGGAGGAGATCCGCAACGCCGCCACCGGCCGTCCGTTCAACGTGGCGGTAGCGTTGACCGCCTCTCCGCAGGCCACCCCGGAGAAACCCCACCGAGTACCGGTCCCCATGTTCCCCGGGCCCTGGGTGACCACCACCACGTCGGCATCCAGGACATGCCGGGCGGCGAGCAACCCGCTGTGCAGGGTGACCGCCTCCTCGTCGCCGCCGAAGGCCTGCCCCACCGTGACGGTGCCGATGAGGACACCGGCACCGCGCAGCACGGCGACGGTCCGGGAGAACCACAGCGGCAGCGCCCCGCCGTCGGTCATCACGTAGGCCACCCGGGCTTGCGGGGCATCAGCCCGTACGCCGGCGAGTACCGCTGGCAGCGCGGAGTGCAGATCGGCCACCACGACCGGGAGACCGGCCAGGTCGTCGGCGTCGCGGAGCAGCTCGTAGTGGGCCGAGCCTTGCTCGTCGATCGCCGGCACCCGCACCTGCAGCGGGGTGTAGCGCGCCTTGACGACATGGCCGGGGCGATCCGGGCCGTACGGCGGGGGATTGTCGGGAAGGGCGACGACCAGGGCGTAGCCGCCAGTGCCCAGGCCCAGGTCCTGCGCGGAGGTGTTGAGCAGCACCGTGTCGCCGGGCTCCGGCCGCCCGACCAGGCCCGGGTAGGCCAGCGCGAGCCGCGACTCGCCCCCGTCGACGGTGACGCCGAGCTCGATCGCGCCGGCCCACTCCCGGTGCAGGGCGTCGACGATGCCACGCCGCCACCGGATCACCTGCGCAGGCTAGCGGCGCTGCGTCGACTAGCGTGACCGACGTGTCGGCGCGCAAGACCGAGCGACTGCTCAACCTGGTCATCTGCCTGCTCGCGACGCGGCGCTTCCTCAGCGCGGAGCAGGTCCGTACGGCCGTTCCCGGCTACGCCGAGTCCGAGGAGGCGTTCAAGCGCGCCTTCGAGCGAGACAAGGAGGAGCTGCGCGAGCTCGGCATCCCGCTCGAGACAGGCAGCAACGACGTCCTTTTCGACGACGAGGTCGGCTACCGCATCGCCCGCGACTCTTACGCCCTGCCGGACATCTCCCTCGCCGCGGACGAGGCGGCGGTGTTGGGGCTCGCCGCCCGCGCCTGGCAGCAGGCCAGCATCGCCGGCGCGGCGTCCTCGGCGCTGTTGAAGCTGGAAGCTGCCGGCGTACGCACCGGCGAGGTCACCCCCGCCGGCATCGAGCCGCGGGTGGAAACCCGCGAGCCGGCCTTCTTGCCACTGTGGGAGGCGGTGCGCGAGGCGCGACCGGTGACCTTTCCCTACCGGACGCCCGGCAGCCCCACCTCGACGGAACGCCGGCTGGAGCCGTGGGGTGTCGTCTGCTGGCACGGGCGCTGGTACGTCGCCGGACACGATGTCGACCGCCGCGACACCCGGGTGTTCCGTCTGGACCGGGTGGCCGGTCCGGTCAGGGCGACCGGCCCCGCCGGCAGCGTCAGCGTCCCCGACGGCGTCGACCTGCGCGGCACCGTGGCCTCCTTTGCCGCCCGGCAGCCCACCGGGACCGCCCGCCTGCGAGTGCGTGCCGGTACGGCGTACGGCCTGCGCCGGTACGCCGCCGCCGTCCGCCCGGCCGGCAAAGGCTGGGACGAGGCCGATCTCGATTTCGCTGACGTGGAGGCGCTCGCCGACGAGATCCTCGGGTACGGCGCAGATGTCGTCGTCATCGATCCGCCGGAGGCGCGCGCGGCGGTGATCCGCCGACTGCGGGCCATCGCCGGAAAGGTCGCGGCTGGGGCATCCGGGACAGGGGACGAGTGAGCGGCGCCCTCGACCGGCTGCCCCGGCTGCTCGCCCTCGTGCCTTACCTGCTGGCCCGGCCGGGGGCCCGGCTGCGCGACGTGGCCGCCACCTTCGGTGTCACCGAACGGCAACTGCGCCAGGACCTCGACCTGGTGTTTCTCTGCGGCCTGCCCGGTCACATGCCCGACGACCTCATCGACGTCAGCATCGACGGCGACGTCATCACCTTGACCAACGCCGAGACGATCGCCCGACCGCTGCGACTCCAGGTCGACGAGGCGCTGGTGCTGCTCGTCGGCCTGCGCATGCTGGCCAGCGCTCCCGGGGTGCAGGATCGCGACGCGCTGGACCGCGCGCTCGCCAAGCTGGAGGGTGCCGCCGGCGACGCCGCGGCGGCGGCCAGCACCCATGTCGCGGTCGAAGTAGAGGCCGAGGAGTCGGTCCTTGCATCGGCACGCGACGCCCTGGAACGCGGCCGGATGATGCACCTCGACTATTACGTACCGGGCCGCGACGAGACCACCGAGCGCGACGTCGACCCGATGCGCCTGGTGCTGGCCGGCGGCCGCACCTACCTGGAGGGCTGGTGCCGCCACGCCGAGGGCGTCCGACTGTTCCGGCTCGACCGGGTGGTCTCCCTCGACGTGCTGGAGCAGCCCGCCGCACCGCCCCCCGAGGCGGTTCCCCGAGACCTCGACGCCGGCCTCTTCCAGTCCGCACCGGGTGACACGCTGGTCACCCTCGAGCTGGAACCGGCCGGTGCCTGGGTGGCGGAGTACCACCCCTGCGAAAGCGTGGAGGATCTGGGCGACGGGCGGCTGCGGGTGGGCCTGCGGACCCCGCAGACCTCCTGGGTGCGCCGGCTGGCGCTGCGACTGGGCGGCTCGGGGCGGGTACTTGCCCCGGCCGACCTGGCCGCACAGGTCCGCGCCGACGCGCGGGCGGCGCTGGCGGCGTACGACGACCAGTGACGCATCGTCGATGCGTTTCGTCAAGGTTGCGCCGCTGCCTGCCGATGCCTGTCGCATCACGCCCTGTCCGGGGCGGCCAGGAGGTGTCCGATGATGACGATCAAGGCCTCGTGCCCGATGTGCGGCGACGTCGAACTGACGCCGACGCAGATGCGACTGGTCGTGTGCAGCTATCCGGACTGGTCCTACTACGCTTTCGACTGCCCGCACTGCCGGGACGAGGTACGTCGCCACGCGGATGACGAGGTGGTGACGCTGCTGGTCACCGGCGGGGTGCTCGTCTCCCCCTGGCACATTCCTGAAGAGGTCGTGGAGCCGCGCGGGGGAGCCGCGCTGACCTACGACGACCTGCTCGACCTCGTCCTGGGTCTGGCGACCACCCAGCACGTGGCCGCGGAGGCGGCCGCAGTGGTCGGCACCCTCCAGCCTCGTCACGGAGGGTGACCGCCCCGGTCGGCCTTCCGCGCCGCCACCCTTGCGGCCAATTCGCGGCGTACGATGGCAGCCTGACCCGCACTGGAGAGGGACGCTGATGCCCAACCTCGGTCCGACAGAGCTGCTGCTCCTGATCCTCGTCCTCGTCCTGCTGTTCGGCGCGAAGAAGCTTCCCGACACTGCCCGGGGCATCGGCCGGTCCCTGCGCATCTTCAAGGCGGAAACCAAGGGCCTGCGCTCCGACGACGACGAGGACTCCGCCGACCGCCGCGCGCCGGACCGCGGCACGCGTCGCGACGAGGCCCCAGCCGTCCGGGAGATCCCGCCCGCCCCGGTGGAGCGCACTCCAGTGCAGATCCACCCGGCGAGCGAGCCGGAGCGCACCGACCGCTAGTTCCCCACCGTGGTCGATCTCTCCTCCGCACGGCGCATCCGGCTCCGCCGTGGGCGCTCCGCGCCGCCCGGTGACGACGCCGGTCGGATGGCGCTCACCGAGCACCTGCGGGAGCTGCGTGACCGGCTGCTGAAAAGTGTGGCGGCGCTCGTCGCGGGGGCGATCGTCGGTTGGATCTTCTACGACTGGATTTTCGGCCAGCTCATCGGCCCGCTCGTGCGCGTCATCCCCTCGCTGGTGGAGGGGGAGGGACGCACCGTCGCGTTGACCTTGGACAGCGTGACCGCCCCCTTGTTTCTTCAGTTGAAGGTGGCGCTGACCGCCGGTGTCGTCCTCGCCAGCCCGGTGTGGCTCTACCAGCTGTGGGCGTTCATCATCCCCGGCCTGCTCGCCAACGAGCGGCGCTGGTCGCTGACGTTCTTCGTGACAGCGGTGCCGCTGTTCCTCGGCGGGGTTGCGCTGGCCTTTTTCATCCTGCCGAAGGGCCTGCAGCTGCTGCTGCAGTTCACGCCGGAGACAGTGAACAACTTTATCAAGGTCGACACCTACTTCAGCCTGGTGCTGCGTCTGCTGCTGCTCTTCGGGATCGCCTTCGAGCTGCCCATCTTCATCGTGCTGCTCAACGCGATCGGACTGGTGTCCGCGGCGACGCTGCGGAGGTGGCGGTCCGGCCTGGTCTTCGCCATCTTCGTCTTCGCCGCCGTCGCTACTCCCACCGGCGACCCGGTGACCATGCTCGCCCTCGCGCTGCCGATGTGGCTGCTGTTCGAACTGGCGGTGTTGATCTGCCGCGGCACCGATCGCCGCCGTCGTCGACAGTCCACCGAACCCGACTACGACGATCTCGACGACGACGAAATCTCGGAGCTCGACGACATCGAGTCCGGCGACGACCAGCCGGAGCCGTCCGCCTCCCGATGACGCCGCCCACTCGGGTGACGCTCTTGGTGAACCCCGCTGCCGGGCGCGGCCGGGCGGCGTCCGCGGCGGCCGCGGTCACCAGCCGGCTGCGGTCCCACGGAGTGCGCGTCGAGGTGGCGCCG
>Ga0136624_1000388_pt1 | contig 16551 bp, 13 predicted proteins | sample AntDrymUQ4692206_2_FD_104802 | JGI IMG/M metagenome (GOLD analysis project Ga0136624, IMG submission 104802) | Polar desert sand microbial communities from Dry Valleys, Antarctica - metaG UQ469 (22.06) | ecosystem: Environmental > Terrestrial > Soil > Desert | place: Antarctica: Dry Valley... | reverse complement strand
GGTCCATCAGATTGTCGAGGTAGGTTTTGTAGTCCTCGGCTCCGTCTTTGCGCTGTTGGATCAGGGCGTCGAGCAACTCGGACATTTTCTCGTAGTATTTGGGATTGATCGGCTGCTCGTCGATGATGACCTTGCGGAGGTTGTTCTCGATGGCCTCCGACATAGCTTCTTCGTCGGCCTTGAGCCCCTCGGGGAGTTCGTCCAACCCGCTCTTACCCCTATCCACCAGTAGATCCACGAGACCGAGATCCTCGAACGTCGAGAGCTTCCGACTCTCCTCGGCACGGACGTAGGTGTCCAGAAGATGCCGCATGGCTGGCTCGTAACTCTTCATGTCCAGGTAGTCGCCGCTGGAGACTTTTACTTCCTGACGGACTTTTTCGTAGTGGACCACGTCCGCATGAATGGCCTTAGCTTCTTCGGGGGTATATCCGGCCTGGGGCATCTCGTTGGCGAGGTTGGCGTAGGCCCGCACGAAGGACGCCACGGCCGCGTACAGGGCCACGCGCTTGCGCTCGTTGGCTTTCACGGCGTCCCCTTCGGCGGGGTCTTCGGCGCAGAAGTAGTGTATGTAGTCGATGGTATTTCGCGGGAGACGTACCGGCTCGCACAGGGCGCGTACGGTTTCGCGGGTCTCCTCCAGCCGCTCGCGGGCCTTCTCCAGGCGGTTCTCCAGCAGACCCGCCACATCTTCTTTGTCGTAGCCATCCAGCGCCTCGCCAGTGTAGTCTGCGACGGCGCCTTCGAGGCTGTTGAAGAGGTCTTTGTAGTCGATGATGTAGCCGTATTCTTTGTCGTCGCCGTCCAGGCGGTTCACGCGGCAGATAGCCTGAAAGAGGCTATGGTCGCGCATCCGCTTATCTATGAAGAGGTAGGTGGCCGGCGGGGCGTCGAAGCCGGTGAGCAGTTTGTCCACCACGATCAGGAGCCGCATCTGCCCCGGCTCGTTCACGAACTTCTGCTTGACCTTTTGCTCGAACTCCTCCTCCCGGTGCATGGCCGCGTCCTCCGGCACGTCGAAGAAGTCCGCAAGCATGCGGCGGTAGATCTCGTACTGGTGCAGCTTCTCGGTCAGCCCTTCTCCCGACTCCTCGCTCCTAATGTCGCCGGGCGACGGACTGTAGCTCGTGACGATGGCGCACTTGCCTGCGAGGTCCGTTTCAGAGAACATCTCGTAGAGCTTGCAGGCCTGGTAGATACTGCCGGAGACGAGCATCGCGTTGCCGCGACGGCTCATCAGGCGTGGCCTGGTCTCCATATCCATGAGGATGTCGTCGACGATCTTCTCCAGACGGTCGCGGCTGGAAAGGACCTTCTGCATCGTGCCCCACTTCTTCTTTAGCTGGACCCTTGCCGTATCCGTGAGGCCGCTGGTCTTGATCTCGAACCACTGATCCACCTTCCGCGACGAGGTGAGATCCTGGTCTATGTCGCGCGCCTCGTAGCGCAAGTCGAGCACAGCACCGTCGCGCACGGCCTCGTCGTACTTGTAGGTGTGGATGTAGGGGCCGAAGATCTCGACGCTCTTCTGCTTGTCGGACTTGAGGAGCGGCGTGCCGGTGAAGCCGATGAACATAGCGTTTGGCAGGATGGCCGTCATGGCCCCGTGCAGCTTGCCCGCCTGCGTGCGGTGGCACTCGTCCACGAACACGAACAGCTCGCCCTTCGCGTGGAAGTCCCGAGGCAGGCTCTCTTCGAGCTCCTGGACGAACTTTTCCGCAGTCGCGGCTTCGCCGCGGCCGAACTTATGGACGAGGGAGCAGATCAGCCACGGGTTCGTGGCTCCGAGGCGGGAGATCAGGTCTGCCCCATTCTTCGTGCGATAGATGTCTTCGTCCACACCCTTGAAGACTTTTTCGATCTGCTCGTCCAGCTCGGTGCGGTCGGTGACGATGAGCACCCGCGCGTCGCGGACTTTCTCCCGGATCCACTTCGCCAGCCACACCATCGTGAGGCTCTTACCCGACCCCTGCGTGTGCCAGACGATGCCGCCCTCCCTACGGCGCACCCGCTCCTGGGCTGCCCGGACACCAAAGTACTGGTTGTGGCGGCAGACCTTTTTGGTGCCCGCATCGAAGACTACGAAGTCGTGAATCATCTCCAGCAGACGCGCCGGCTCGCAGAGCTGCATCAGGTGCCGGTCCAGGAGGTTGGGCTCGTCGCCCTCTTCCCTCCACAGGAGGTAGTGCTTCTCCGTCGTCTCGATGGTCCCGTAGCGTAAGCCCTCGGTGTCGTTACCGGCCATAACCAACTGCATGGTGGTGAAGAAGGGCTCGATGAACTCCCTCTTCTGGTTGCCGAGGTTCTGGCGGATACCTTCGCCGACGGAGATGGTGGAACGCTTCAACTCCAGCACCACGAGCGCGATGCCGTTGACGTACAGCACCACATCCGGTCGCTTATCCGACGGCCCGAGGACGGTGACCTCCTCGGCGACAGCGAAGTCGTTGTTCTCCGGCCTCTCCCAATCGATGAGCTTGACGGTCTGCTTCGACTCGCCCGCCGCCTCCCTGACGTTGACGCCATAGCGGAGCAGACCGTAGACCTCGCGGTTGGCTTCGTAGAGGGTCCTACCCTCGCCAAGCGCGGTGGCCTGTTTGAGCCGGTGCAAGGCACGCGCGATGAGAGCCTCGCTCGTGCCGCGCTCGCGCAGCCACGACCGTAACATCTGCTCTTCGACGTTGCTGTTGCCGGAGCGGTACTGCCAGCTTCCGAGGTTCCGGTAGCCGAGCCGCCTCTCGAACAGACGCAACACCCGCTTCTGGGTCAGGCGCTCGATCTGGCCGACGTCGCTCATTGTCCGTCTCCCTTGTTCTCCGGCCGCTTGCGGAAGGTCTCCGCGGTGCGGAGCGAATCGGCGGTGCGTGCGTACCTCAAGCGTGGTCCGGCGACGCCTCGTGGGCCTCGGAGAACTGGCGCTTGAGCTTGGCAGGCTCGGGGACGTCTTCGACCCTCATCTGCCCGATCCTCTCAGCCGCCGCCAGGCGTGCCGCGCCCGCGACCTCCTCTTGATCGAGCATTCGCACGATCAGGGACCGCACCAACTCCGGTACCGAAGATCCTCTCGCCGCTGCCACTTCTTCGAGCTTTGAGCGCGTCTCGGGGTTCAGCCGAACCTCCAACCTCTCCGTTCGCATACCGGTCTCCCGTCTGCCGCCCGTAAACGGATGTACGGCCATCACTCCCTAGGGGTTTCCACGCAGCTCACGCGCCCACTCGCGCACCCTGCGTGTCCAGGCCGGTCGCCCCGACGCCAACCCCTCTTCGACAAAGCGCGTGAGCGACTCGCCGGGGACCCTGGCCGGCGCCAGGAAGGCGCTTTCGGGGATCTCGGCGAAGTGCCCCTCCCCTTCGGCATCCCGCCGCTGAAGTCCGAGTAGCGTCAGCCGGGCGCCGTCGTGACGCCATACCTCGGCCACCCCGAGGCGGGCGTAGATGGGGAGCTTGCTCGCGGAGGGGCTCGTGATGTCTACCTCGACGACGAGGTCCGGCGACGGGTCGCCCGCGTCGAGGGAGATCCTGCGCTTCCCGCGCACCTTCGCAGCGTTCTCCGAGAAGTAGAAGCTCGCGTCGGGCTCGAAGCCGCACGAGAGGTCCTCGCGGTTGAACGTGGTCGAGCCGGCGCCCACCACGTCAATATCCAGTTCCACCGCCAGTTCTTCAACCAGCGACGCGATGACTCTCGCGATCTGCTCGTGCTCGAAAGACGGGCTCACTATCTCCAGCACCCCCCGCTCGTAGAAGAAGCGCGGCGCCGAACGGTCCGGGTCTTCCTCCAGGAGCCGCTCGTAGGTCTCCCAGCCCACGTTTCGCACGACGACCCTACCCTCCGACCGGCTCTTTAGCGCCTCCGTCACGCCCACTCCCTCCTCGTCTGCTTCGCCGGACCTCCCTACGGAAGTTTACACGCCGCGGACCCGGCAACGAGCCCGAACTTTTGAGCGCGCTGTCGGTAGCGGAAGGCTCGCTCATACCAGCCGCGTCCTCCCGGTAAGGAGCTCCTGCATCATGCCCTGCTTGATCCGGCGCGTCTTCTCCCGCCGGACCTCCAGCGCCTCTATCTCCGCGTCCATGTCCGAGAGGACGGTGGCGATGGATCGTTGTTCTTCAACTTCAGGCAGTTCGACCTCTATGCCCTTCACATGGTTCTTGGAGATTCCGTACACAGAGATTCCCGTCGCAAACCGTACCAAAGCTGATCGCACAGAAGGAATACACTGAAGATAACCCTTGAAACCATCGGCAAGTGTCTCTTTATTTCCTCGGAGCAGGAAAGTGTGTAACCCGGCCACCAACTTGCGCCCACATAGATTCCTTACTTCGACGCTCTTCCCTACGCCCTCATAATCTTCAGAGGCATCAGCCATCACGAGGTCGCCTTCTTCGAGAAGAGGAATGTCCTTGACCTTGCCTCTGACAATGTGAGGAATTCTTGACCTGGAGCAATCGAGGAATGACGAGTTCGATGCGTGAAGGTCGCCATAATGAACGTATCCGATCTCCCCATGCTCCGAGAGGTCACTTCTCGGATTGTTGGCCGTACTCAAGAAAATAAAAACATCCCCTAACCGCTTCGTCTCCCACTCCCCGCTGAACCCCGGCAGGCGTTGCTTGGCGGTAAGGAGTTGCTGCATAGCAGCGGTCTTGACGGCGCGCTTCTTGGCGATCAGCCTGTCCAGCGCGGCGATCAGGTCATCCACATCCGACAGCGCGGCAGCGATGGCGCGTTGTTCGGAGGGTGGCGGGAGAGCAACAGAATATTCGGCGAGCTCTTCCCTGTTGATTTTCGGTATGCCGCTCCGCGCAGAGACATTCTCGGCGAAGCAGGAGAACTGGTAGCCAAGCAGCACTGCAAACACAAACCCTGGCGACACGCCTTCCGCTGGGGTAAGCGGATACATGTCGGCGCTGCACAACCCTCGAAAGTCCGCCAAGATCGCCTTTTGGAGGTAAGGCCGGATCTTACTGTAGACGATGTCGCCGGGACTGAAGAGATACTTGCCGCTAATTGCCCTCTGGTCCGAAGCGGTGCTTTTCTTGAGCAGACGACCAGTTCGGCTCTCGACGTGGTCGGGCGCTATCAGGACCATCGATTTGTAGGGTTCTATTCTCGGGTCAACTTGACCAACCGGAAGACGAACCGTGCCCAGTAAAGGCCGAACCTCCCAGTCCTCCGGGATCACCCCCACCTCGGTCTGCCTGTACCCCAGCGGCACGCGCTCCGTCTCGGGGGCTTCGGTTGCGTAGACGGCGAGGGCTTCCCGCACCGCCGGGGTCTCCCCGCTCATACGGTCGTGGTCCAGGCGAGGCCCATCTCTTTCAGGTGCCCTTCCACCCTCTCCGTCAGGATTTCGACCTCGGCGGCGAGGGCCGGTAGCGGCTCAGCGTAGCGTTCTTCGAGGCCCTTTACGCGCCCGGCCACGGTCTGGGCGACACGCTCGATCTCGGCCCGCACGTCCCGCTCGATGGCGGCAAACCACTTGTCGTCCACCACGAGGGTCTTTATCTCGTCTTCGGTGAGGTCAGGGTATTTGGAGATCACGGCCCGGTCCAGCGCGTCGGCAGCCTCCTTGTGAGCCTTCTTCGCCTGCACCTCCGCGTCCACGAGCCGCAGGTAGTCGTGGAGGACGTCCAGCTCGGCGAACAGCTCCCCATCGTCGCGGATACCCTTCTTCCACGGCGACGTACCCCCGAAGCTTCCGCGTTTGATCTCCCGCACCTGCTCGTACTCGGGCGTGTACATGGGAATCGACTCCAGCGCCATCGCCCGCAACTCCATCACACGGTTCTGCACGTAGCCCTTTGGGATGCCGCTCTTTCCTTCGAGACCCGCGAGAGCGCCCTCCTCTCCCCCGTGCTCCTCCTCGAACTCCGCTTTTGACTGCGTGGCCGTCTCCACCGCCGCCGCGAGCCGGTCCACCTCCGCCTGCTCGTCGGCAAAGAAGCGGACCACCACGAGCCGCGCCGGGATCAACTCCCCCACGTACCGGACGGACTTGTTGCCCTTTTTCACGACGACTTCGGGCGTCTCCTTGTCGTGGGCGGACCGTATCATGCGCCCGACCGCCCACCCGTCCAGGGCGATGGCGTACACGTCGTCCTGCATCGTCTCGGCCCAGTAGTCCATCAGGTGCTGGTACGCGTCGTAGCGGCTCACCAGCTCCGCCCCCGCGAACCGGGCCAGCAGGTCCTCCGAAATGTCGTAGATCAGGGCCTTCGGATCGCTGCCCCTGTCCAACCCCCTGAGCGTGGGCTCGTGGGCGGCGCGCCAGCCGTCGAGCACGGCCTGCACGCGGTCGGCGAAGGCGGCGAACTCGGGGTGCTCGAGGACGGCGGCCCGCACCTCCGGGGCTGGGACTCGGGCATGGCCGTACCCTGGGCGGTCGCCGGGGGCGAACAGGGTCCGCCGCAAGGTCGGGAAGACCCTCCAGTAGCGGTCCAGCGCGTCTATGTCACGCTCTGGGATGCCGCCGTTCAGGTGGGCGTCCAGGTCGTGCAGGTCTTCGGGCTCGCCGGAATCTATGTAGCGCGGGATGTTCAGGTTGAAGTCGTTCGCCTCGATCTCCGTGAAGCTCACCGTGCGCGAGTAGCGCGGCAGCTCGGTCTGCCGGTTGAAGACGTCCACTATCTTGTGCAGGTCCTGACTACGGAGGCGGTTCTTGTTGCCGTCCTTCATAAAGCCGCGGCTCGCGTCGATCATGAAGATGCCCCTGCGGGCGTGCGCATGCTCCTTGTCCAGCACGATGATGCAGGCCGGGATGCCAGTGCCGTAGAAGAGGTTCGGCGGCAGGCCGATGATGCCCTTGATACAGCCCTGGCGAACGAGATTGCGGCGGATGTTGGCCTCGGCGTGGCCACGGAACAACACGCCGTGAGGCAGGATCACCGCTCCCTTCCCGGTGCTCTTGAGCGACTTGACGACGTGAAGCAGGAAGGCGTAGTCGCCGTTCTTCGCCGGCGGCACGCCCAGCTCAAAGCGCCCGAACTCGTCGTGCGCCGGGTCCAGCCCGTTGCTCCAGCTCTTGGTAGAAAAGTGTGGGTTGGCCACCACGAAGTCGAAGGTCTTGAGACCTCCGCCCGGGTTCTTGAAGTAAGGGCTGGCCAGGGTGTTGCCTTTCCAGATTTCGTGCGTGGGAAAGCCGTGCAGGAACATGTTCATCCGCGACAGCGCCCAGGTGGCGTTGTCCATCTCCTGCCCGTAGATGGACAGGCCGCGCGGGGCTTCGTCGGCCACCTTCAGCAACAGCGAGCCGGAGCCGCAGGTAGGATCATAAACTGACTCGTACTGGCCCGTATTGGGGCCGACGCCGATCACCCGCGCCATGATCCGGGAAACCTCGGCTGGGGTGTAGAACTGGCCCTTGCTCTTGCCGGACTCGGTGGCGAAGTGGCGCATCAGGTACTCGTAGGCGTCGCCCAGCAGGTCGTCGCCTTCGGCCCGGTTGGCGGAGAGGTTCAGGTTGGCGAAGATGCCGATCAGGCGGGAGAGGCGTTCCACCATCTCCCGGCCGGTGCCGAGCTTGTCATCGTCGTTGAAGTCGGCGATGTCGATCACGCCCTTCAGCTCGTTCTCCTCGGCCATGCGCCCGATGATCTTGTTGATCTTGTCGCCGATCTCCTTGTCGCCCCTGAGCCTGACCATGTCGGCGAAGCCACCGTTCACGGGCACCTCGATCAGCGCGTTCGACGTGCCGGCGTACTTGTCGGAGACGTATTTGACGAAGAGCAGGGTGAGCACATAGTCCTTGTACTGGCTGGCGTCCATACCGCCACGCAACTCGTCACAGCTACTCCAGAGGGAACGGTAGAGCTCGGATTTCTTGATAGCCATTCTGATGCCCTCTCGTTCTGTTTCACCGACGTTCTTGTCCGCTTATCGTGTCCCTGCACATATTCACTCAAGAGCGATCGGAATTCTTCTCTCCTTATCTGCGAATCTCGCCCAAGGCCCTACCCCGAGCACATAACCCGTTGGGCAGTGGCTTCTTACCCGGAGGCATCTTAAGAGCCAGCAGGCTCCCGAGCAAGAGTTGTCCGCGCGAGATGGGAACTATCGAGATCTTACAAGCGTAACCGGAGCTTCTTCGAGAAACAGACAGATTATCGACTCAACGCTCGGACACGGAGACTGGCAAGCCAGCCACACTGAAGGCTAATAACCAGCCTGCCACTGCTCGATCCGTTCTACCGGGTAGATCAACATCACAACGTTCAGAACCAAACTGTCTCTGATCCAGAAGAGCAGCACTACCTCCACCGCGACGAGCACCGGGAGTTGCGGGCCTACCTATCTGCCAAGCGCTCGATGATCGGACGGTTCCTGCTCACGAGCGTCTTGAGGTCTGCGTATCTCGCCGCCTGCTCTTCGGTCATGGCGCCGCGCTTGAATGATGCTTCCAGTCGACGCAGGCGGTCGTCCTCTATGCTCCATTCGAGGACGAAGACCTCCTGGTCCTCCGGGTGCCAGCTAGAGAATTCTTTCTCGACTTGCGGCAGCCTCTTCCAGCTGGCCTCGGCGACGTTCAATCTGTGCTCGATCAGCTGGTTCTGTTTGGTGGCCTGGTCCATCTGGCCCTCTCCGGGATACGGGTGCTGTTCTCGTCTTCCGCCTGATAAGCGGTGATTATCCTACCACGGTCGGCAGAATACAGAACGACGATGTAGTCACCTGCGTCGCTGCCACGTCTGTCGGCCGGCACGGTGTTCGGGGCGACGACGCCCGCAAAGTTCGTCCGCCGGGTCTCGTAGACGGCGAGTGCTGCATTCGGATGTAGGACTGCCCGCTTAATATCGCTCAAGAAGTCTTCCTTTGTACTGCCTTCGCGCCACTGCTTGTCGCGCAATACTCTCGCAGCCAAGTGCGCCGTCAGCGAGTCTTGCCGTGCGCGCAGTCTCCCGCCGAGAAACTCCAGACCCACCAGCTCCGCCGACACGCCAATCATTCTCGTGTTAAAAGGCGCCTGAGCTACGTGCTCAAGAATCTTGGCGACCTCTTCCAGAGTAGCGGGCCGCTCGGGGTCGGCGATCAGCTCACGAATGAGGACATCCGGGTGGCTAATCTCACTTCCGTCACTCAAGACAACACACCAGACGCTAACGACCGGCCTGCCACTGCTGGATCCACTCTATCGGGTAGATCAACGTGAGGACGTTCAGAAGTAGGCTGTCTCTGATCCAGAAGAGCAGCACTACCTCCACCGCGACGAACAGCGCCAACGACCGACCAAATCCGAGATACCGGGCCAGTACGAAACCAAAGCCGCACATCGCAATGTCACCGAGCGAGTTGACGATCGTATCTCCAAAGTAGCCGAGCGCACCCGCCTCGCGATACCTCTGGATGACGAAGTCCGAGTTCTCGACTACTTCCCACACAGCCTCGATCGCGACCGCCAGCCAGAGCTGCCAGGGCCACGACAGGCGCGGCGCAAACCACCCTATCAACCAGCAGAAGACGAACCCGTGCAGCACGTGCGTAAAGCTGTAGGGGTCGAACATGTGCTGGGAAGTGTCGGAGCTCCACGCCTCGCCCACCCACAGGAAAAACCGGTCACAGGAACACAGCCACAGACGCCCCTGGTAATAGAGCTGAAAGGCGGCGGCCGCCAAGGTAAGGGCAACGGCGAGCCACGGCCAGGCACTTCTTCTAACTTCTTCTATCATATTCCGAAGCGACCAGGCCCACCTGTCAGGGTAGCGTGGAGAGCTTCGCGATCAGCGCCGGGTCGCGCATCGCCGCCTCCCCGACAAGCACCGAGTCGGCCCCGGCGTCGCGCAGCCGCCGGGCATCCACGGGAGCCTTCACGCCGCTCTCGGCAACTAGCGTCGCTCCCGCCAGGCGCGGGGCGAGCCTCTCGAAGGTACCGAGGTCAACGGTGAAGTCCCGCAGGTCGCGGTTGTTCACACCTATAATCTGCGCGCCGGACTCGAGCGCGAGGTCCGCCTCGGCCTCGTCGTGGATCTCGACGAGCGGGGTGAGGCCGAGCTCGACGGCTAGGGAGATGTAGCGGGCGAGCGAGGCGGCGTCGAAGAGGGCGGCGATGAGGAGGACGGCGTCGGCGCGCGTGCCCGCTTCGAGCACCTGCGCCTCGTCCACGGTGAAGTCCTTGCGTATAACGGGGAGGGCGACGCGGTCGCGGGCGGCGTCGAGGTCTTCTAGGGAACCTTTGAAGCGGTCGGGCTCGGTGAGGACGGAGAGGCAGGAGGCGCCCTCGGCCTCGTAGCGGGTGGCCCACTCGGCGGGGTCGGCGTCGCTTATGAACCCGACCGAGGGAGAGGCCCGCTTTATCTCGGAGATCACGGAGAGGCCAGGGGCCTTGAGCGCGGCGGCGAAGTCGCGCTTCTCGAAGAGGAGTGCCTCCTGGTAGAGGTTGTCGAGGTCGGTAGTGGCGCGTAGTTCTTCGGCACGGGCGAGCGCGGCGGCGGCGAGGTCGTCGAGGACGGTCGGGCGGTCGCTCATACGGCGCCTCCGACGCCCGCCAGGCGGCGGGTCACGCGGACGAAGTTTTCTAGTGCCTTCGCGGCGGCCCCGCTGGCGATGGATTCTTCGGCGAGGCGGACGCCTTCTTCGATGGTCTTTTTGCCGGAGACGTAGATCGCGGCGCCGGCGTTCAGCAGGATCACGTCTCGGGCTGCGCCCCTCTCTTCGCCGGAGAGGACGTCGCGCAGGACGCGGGCGTTCAGGTGGGCGTCGCCGCCGAGCAAGCCGTCGGGGGCATGGCGAGGGAGGCCGAACTGTGCCGGTGAGATCTCGTACTCCGTGACGGCGCCGTCCGAGACCTCCGCCGCGAGGGTCGGGGCGGTCACGGTGATCTCGTCGAGGCCGTCGGTACCATGTACGACGAGCGCCTTCTCGGCGCCGAGCTCCCGCAGGGCCTCGGCCACCGGCCGGACGTAGTCGCCGTGGAAGACGCCGACGAGCTGCCGTCTGGCCCCGGCCGGGTTGGTCAAGGGACCTAACAGGTTGAAGACGGTCCTGAAGGGCAGCTCAGCCCGCACGGGGGCGACGTGACGCATCGCCGGGTGGTGGGTGCGGGCGAACATAAACCCGATCCCGACCTCCTCTATGCACCGGCCTACTTCCTCCGGTCCGAGACCTATTTCGGCCCCGAGCGCTTCGAGGACGTCGGCCGAGCCGGCCTGGCTCGTGGCGGCCCGGTTGCCGTGTTTGGCGATCACGACACCAGCTCCCCGCGCCACGAATGCCGCCGCCGTCGAGACGTTGATGGTTCCCTTCGCGTCACCACCGGTGCCGCAGGTGTCTACGACGTCCTCGGGGGCTGCGACCTTTTCGGAGAAGCGGCGCATGGCGCGGGCGAAGCCGACTATCTCCCCGACGGACTCGCCCCGCACCCGCAGGGCTGTTAACAGGGCCGCCGTCACCGCCGGGTTGACGGTGCCCGACATGATCTCTTCGAGCGCCCGCTCGGACTCGCCGGCGGAGAGGTGTTCGCCGGCCGCGGCTTTTCCTAAAGTATCCCGCAGCAAGGGTCTAGCCCTCCAGGAAGTTCTTTAGCAACTCCCGGCCGCTCTGCGTGAGGACGCTCTCGGGGTGGAACTGGACGCCCTCGACGGGGAGTTCTTTGTGTCTTACGCCCATGATCACACCGTCCTCGGTCCGGCTGGTTATGGTGAGGCACTCGGGCACCGAGTCTGGCTGGATGACGAGCGAGTGGTAGCGGGTCGCCTCGAATCCCTGTGGCAGGCCCCTGTACACACCCTTGCCGTCGTGCATTATCCTCGCGGTCTTGCCGTGTACGGGCTCCCCGCGCACGATCTTTCCCCCGTAGGCCTGTCCTATGGCCTGGTGGCCGAGGCAGACGCCGAGCACCGGGACCCCTTCGGGGGCCTTCTCTATAACCCCAAGCGAGATCCCGGCTTCGTTCGGGGTACACGGACCGGGCGAGATGACTATCCTGTCCGGGTGGAGCGCGGGGATCTCCTCGGGCGAGAGCTCGTCGTTGCGCCGGACGACGACCTCGGCTTCGAGCTCCCCGAGATACTGGACGAGGTTGTACGTAAAAGAGTCGTAGTTGTCTATGACCAGAACCCTCATGAGCCCCGAGATTGTAGCAAGGAGCAACCTGTGCGGCAGGGCCAGAGGAACGGAGACCGCGTCATGCTACAGCGGACCGTGGTGAAGAGCATGAGAGGCACGATGGGTTTTTGGAACACACCACCCTTGATCCCGCTTAGCAAAGCGTTTGCTCACTACGGTACTTTGTTGCTCGAACTCCTGCTTACCCTTAGTATGCATCGACGTCGAAAGGTAAGCGAAAGGGGAGGTAAGACGAATGCGTCGGAGAGTGAGCGAATCGGGGGGTAGACGAACGACGGCTGTTAGTGCGGCGCAGATCGGCGGGATCGGCGGCATCCTGTATGTGGTTCTGTTTATCCCCGCCTACATCGTCGGCTACCCCGACGCGCCCGACCGCGCCTCCAATGACCAGGGCGTGTTCGACTACTTCGCCGAGGGAGTAGGGTCGTTCCTGTTCTTTAACGGAGTGCTCAGCATTTTCGCTTTCTTCTTTTTGCTGTGGTTCCTGGGGGCACTGCATGGCGTGCTGCGAAGCGCCGAGGGCGACGAAGAGGGCGGATGGCTCTCCTCTGCCGCGCTGGTAGGGGGAGTGGTGTTCGCAACGCTGTCGTTCGCGGGGGTGGCGGTCGAGATCGCCCACCCGGCGACCCTGAGCCGCTTCGAGAACTTCGAGCCGGACTCTCAACTGGTCTTTACGTCGTTGGCGCTCGCCTCGTGGCTGTACCATTTCTGTCAGGTCGGAACCTCGGTGCTGGTAACCGCGACCTCTCTGTTAGCCCTCAGAACAGGGGTCCTGCCGCGCTGGCTGGCCTTGGCAGGTTTCGTGGTCGCCCTCCTCACGCTACTACACGTCCTCATTCCCCTGCTCGGCGCCCTGGTAGGTCTGCTCTGGATAGCGGTGGTCTCGGTACTCATGATCATCGGCTCCGTCGGCTCTACTCCCGCCCGGCGAACGAGAGCCGAGACCTAGGTTAGTAGCTAACGTAAAGAAAGTGTCCATACGCTCATAGCAGAGACCCGATAGGGAGGAAACGCCATGACCCTGTTCCTCACCGAGGAGGAGGTCACGAACCTCCTCGACATGCGCTCCACCTTGGACGCCGTCGAGGACGTGCTGCGCCAGTACGCCGAGGGGCGCGCCGCGAACCGCGCCCGCCGGCGCGTCGCTCTGCCTGGAAGCGGCCTGAACGTGATGTTCGGCGGGGCCCCGGAGATCGATGCTCTGGGCCTAAAAGCCTACTCCATCGCCCGTGGAGGCGCCCGCTTCTACACTATGCTCTTCGACCCAGAGTCCGGCGAGTTACTCTCCATCATGCAGTCGGACAAGCTCGGCCAGCTCCGCACCGGCGCCGCGAGCGGCGTCGCCACGAAACACCTCGCCCGCGAGGACGCGAACTCTCTGGGAATCTACGGCGCCGGCTGGCAAGCGGAGAGCCAGCTGGAGGCGATAGCGGCTGTCAAGAAGCTCGATCGGGTCGTCGTCCACAGCCGCACCGAGGAGTCGCGCAAGGCGTTCGCCGAGAAGATGGGCGAACGGTTGGGGATGGAGATAGAGACCACCCAATCTCCCGAGGAGCCCGCGGCGCAGGATATCGTGGTTACGATGACTTCGTCCTCGGAGCCGGTGCTGCGAGGCGAGTGGCTCAAGCCCGGCGCCCACGTAAACGCCGCCGGGTCCAACTTCCTGTTCAAGCGCGAGATCGATCGGGACGTGGCCAAGCGCGCGAACCTCGTCACCGTCGACTCCCGCGAGGAGCTCGGCCTCGAAGCGGGAAATCTGCTGCAAGCCGTGGAGACCGGCGCCGTCATGCCAGAGGCCGTGCGAGAACTCGGGCAGGTCATAGCGGGGCAGGTGCCGGGTCGCCAGTCATCCGAAGACATAACCCTCTTCGCCAGCCAGGGCCTCGCCCTCGAAGACCTGGCCGCCGCCCGCCTCGTCTACGATCGGGCGAGAGAGCAGGGCGTGGGGCGGGAAATGGAGTTCTAGATCTCGACGACCAAATTGGGAGATCGTGGAGCGGCTCGCCAGTAGAGCCCGCCAGAGGAAAGGGGAAAGCTTTGGCCGAGATCTTCGAGAACCCGCCAGAAGTTGGAGGGCGCTACGAGCCGCTTGGCAAGGCGGAGCTCGCGGACCACGACGACCGAAGCATCCGCCTCAGAGCTGGCTCCGCGACCGTCGAGGTAACGGCGCTCGCACCGGACCTCTTCCGGGTCGGAATGTTCCCCGAGGGCCGGACGCCGGACTACGACTCCGAGGCGATAGCGAAAGAGGACTGGGAGTCGCTGGCGGCGGAGATCCGCGATGAGAACGGCGCGGTAACGCTCTCCACCGGTCCTGCCACCGCCCACGTCGCCCTGAACCCTCTGCGGGTGAGCTTCAGCGACGCCGCCTCGGGGACGCGGTTCGCCGCCGACGACGAGGAGCTCGGGATGGGCGTCGTAGAGCAACCGGGGGCGGATGTCTTCTCGGCGCCTCTGGGGAATCCGGTGCGGCTGTACAAGCGGCGCGAGGAGGGCGAACGGTACTTCGGGTGCGGCGAGCAGACCAGCGGCCTCGATAAGACGGACTCGTACCAGGTCTTCTGGAACGTGGACCCGCCACCGGGACACACCGCCTCCTTCAAAAACATCTACGCCTCCGTCCCGTTCGTCCTGTCGATGCGCGGGGGCGAAGCCCGCGGCAGGGCCTACGGCCTCTTCTTCGACAACACCCACCGCGTCGAGTTCGACCTCGCCCACGAAAGGGAGGACCGCGCCTACTACGGTGCCGAGGGCGGAAATGTCGTCTACTACGTCTTCTGCGGCCCCACCCCGCGCGACGTACTTGACCGCTACACCGAGCTGACTGGCCGCACTCCAATGCCTCCGCTGTGGTCTTTAGGCAACCAGCAGTGCCGCTACAGCTACGAGACGGCCGACGAGCTCCGCGAGATCGCCCGAAACTTCCGCGAGCGCGACATCCCCTGCGACACCCTCTACCTCGACATCGACTACATGGACGGCTACCGCGTCTTCACCTGGAACAGAGAACGCTTCCCCGAACCGGAGAAGCTCATGGCCGAGCTTCGAGAGCAGGGCTTCAACGTCGTCACCATCGTGGACCCGGGCGTCAAGGTAGACGAGAACTACCCGGTCTACACCGAAGGTCGTAAAAAGGATCTCTATTGCAAGACGAGCGAGGGCGAGGAGTTCCACAACGTCGTGTGGCCGGGGGTCTGCGCGTTCCCGGACTTCACGAACCCCGAGACGCGGGAGTGGTGGGGCGAGAACCACCGGGCGCTCCTCGACGCGGGGGTTGCCGGGATCTGGTGCGACATGAACGAGCCCTCGCTCTTCGTACCCAAGCAATCCACGATGCCGGACGAGGTGGTCCATCCTGGCGGCGGACACCCCAGGTTGCACGGTCAGATCCACAATGCCTACGGCTCGTTGATGGCCCGCTCCGTGCGCGAGGGGCTGCTGAAGTTCCGGCCCGAGGAGCGCCCGTTCGTCATCACGCGCGCGGGGTACGCCGGGCTCCAGCGCCACGCGCTGCAGTGGACGGGAGACAACTCGAGTTGGTGGGAGCACGTGTGGATGAGCATGCCGCAGCTCATGAACATGGGGCTCTCGGGCGTGGCCTGGGCCGGGGTGGACGTGGGCGGCTTCTTCGACGACTGCGACGGCGAGCTGCTCGCCCGCTTCACAGAGTTCGGGGTCTTCCAGCCATTCTGCCGCAACCACACGATAAAAGGTTCCCGTCGTCAGGAGCCGTGGGCCTTTGGCGAGCCCTACGAGTCGGTGTGCCGGAAGATGATTCAGCTTCGGCAGCGCCTCCTCCCTTACCTCTACACCCTCTTTGAAGAATGTCACCGGACCGGCGCCCCAATTCTGCGCCCCCTACTCTTCGAGTACCCGGAAGACGAGACGACCTACACGATGGACGACGAGTTCCTGCTGGGCAACGGCCTCCTCGTCGCCCCCATCACCCGCCCCGGCATCGAGCACCGCCACGTCTACCTGCCCCGGGGAACCTGGTGCCCCTTCTGGACTGGAGAAAGTATAGAAGGCCCGACTCACATCCTGGCGCACGCGCCTCTAGGCGAGCCGGCGATCTACGTCCGCGCGAACACCGCCGTTCCCCTCTGGCCCGAGATGAACCACGTGGGCGAGAGTCCCGCCGATCCTTTGACGCTCCTCCTCTACCCGGCGGAAGGCTCGGGAGAGTCTACCCTCTACGAGGACGCCGGCAACGGCTTCGCGTACGAGGGGGACGAGTACGCCCGCCGGGGTGTGATCTGCGAGGTTCTAAGAGGTAGCATAGCCGTCCGCCTGACAAGTCGCGAAGGTTCCTTCGTCCCCGCAAGAGGAACAGTAAACCTGGAGCTCAGGGGAGTAAACACCCGCCCTGAGAATGTCTCGGTAAAGGGCGAAGATGCCGAGTGGAACTACGAGGAGGCCGGCGGGAGGATAATAGTACGACTGGATGAGGTCGCCGAAGAGTAGAAGGTAGAGGTGCGCGTCTGACAGAGGTG
>Ga0136624_1000386_pt1 | contig 16595 bp, 16 predicted proteins | sample AntDrymUQ4692206_2_FD_104802 | JGI IMG/M metagenome (GOLD analysis project Ga0136624, IMG submission 104802) | Polar desert sand microbial communities from Dry Valleys, Antarctica - metaG UQ469 (22.06) | ecosystem: Environmental > Terrestrial > Soil > Desert | place: Antarctica: Dry Valley... | reverse complement strand
TGAACGAGGCGGCACTCATCCAGTCGGCGGCGATCGCTGCACCGTTGGCAGGCGCCGGGATGCCGCCGCCCGCGACGTAGAACCCGGAGGTCGACTGCACCCGGCTCGCGTAGGCGATGTAGATGTAGACGCTGAACGTCAGGATCGCAAAGATCAGCGTCCAGAGCTGAATCTCGGTCACTAGTGGTGCACCTCCTCCTCATACTCGTCGATGCCGTACTCAGCGTCGAGCTTGTCCATCCGCCAGACGTAGATGGCGATGAGCGCCAGGAACACCAGGATCGAGCCCTGCTGGGCGAACCAGAACCCCAGCGGGAACCCGGCGATCACGATCGTGTTCAGCGGCTCGACGAAGAAGATGCCCGCGCCGAACGACACCAGCGCCCAGATCGTCAGCAGCACAGCCATCAGTTTCAGGTTTCGGCGCCAATACTCCTGGCGCTGCGACTCGTCCATGCGCTGAGGCAAGCAGGTCAGGTCGGTGTCGGTCAAGTGCGGTTGTGAGGCGGGTGACGTGTTGCGGTGGGCGGTCGGACATCTGCAGCCAGCGGCACGGTCGGCCGGAGGCGCCCGTGGACGTTCCGGCTGGCCGGTTGTCGCTCACGGTACGATCCGGGTCGTGTCCACCGTTCCCCGGTCCCCTGCGGCCGCGCAACGCCGGTGGCCACGCGCGGGTCGTGGCCAGAAGCCGCTGCTCGGCGCCACCTTCATGGTGCTGTTCGGGTCGTTCCTGCCCTGGGTCGACACCGCCGCCGGCTCGGTGTCGGGCGCTCGCGGGGCGGGGCTGTGGACGTTCTATGCCGCCACGTTGGGGCTCGCCGGTGCGCTGGTCAGCAACCGGCGGCTCGCAACCCTTCAGGCGGGGTTGCTCGCGCTGGCGGCGACCGGGCTGCCGGTCTGGCAGGTCGTGCACCTGCTTAACCTCGTCGGCCGCGACGGCTGGGTGCCGGGACCGGGCCTGGTCCTGACGTTCGGCGGCGGGGTGCTCGCCGCGAAAGCCTGCTACTCGTTGTGGCGCGAGCGCCCCGACCGGTCCGCCGCCGGCTGAGGTCACTCAGCCCTGGTCCGTGTGCGCCGTGAGGCGCTGACGATTTGAGTGAAGGTGAGAGACCTTCGCCTCCGTCCTAAGCAACCGAGCGGCCTCCGGTTCGGAGAACATCTCTCGGTCGAGCACAGCAGTAGGGGTCGCCGCGCGCTGAGTCTGGCAGGGTAGGCCGACCAACGCACGTCCTCCGCTGTTGCCGGCCCTGCCCGCGCGGGTTTTCCGCCCCGCCGGCCACCGGCTCACCGGAACCTCACCCCGCTCCCGCCCTCCATGATCGCCTTGACCTGCGCCACCCGATCGTTGATGGCCCGGCTAGTAGGCGTGGCGCCCACAGCCGAGCCGGGGGCCGCTCGCCGCCGTTCGTCGGGGCGTGCCGGGTCCTGGCCGGGGCGGTTGCCGTAGCGGGCCAGCTCGGGCCGGTCGCGCACGAGCTGCTCGAGGTCGACGCGGATCATGGTGCGGTCCACCCGGCCGGCCTGGTCGACGTACTTGGCCGGGTCGGTGAGGTACCGGTGCACGTCGCCGGCGCGCAGCAGCTCAGCCTCGGCCTCCGCCTCCAGGAAGGTGCGCCCCCGCTCGGCGGCCGTGCCGGCCAGCACCGCGGCGCGGGTCTCGGAGGGCAACGCGGCGAACGCTGAGACGTCCCAGCCCGGCTCCGGAGCTGGCGCCGGCGCGGAAGGCTGCTCCGGCTCGACCACTGCCGGCGGCGCGGCTGCGTCGAGGTGGGTGAAGTCCTCCGGGCGTGGCGGCGCTCCCCGGTGGTCGGACTCGTACATGCTCTGCGCGGCGGCGTAGGCGCGGGCCGACAACGGCTGTTCGGTCATGATGCGGTGCTCCCCTCGTGGTCGTTCGGGTACAGGTACTCGTCATCCCAGTGGACGACGCCGGCCCCGGGTGGCGCGGACCGCTGGCGATAGGCGGCGCGCAGCTCATCGACGCTCGGCAACCACACATCGGGGCGCGCGGACAGGCCCCGCAACCGGGGAATCTGCTTCAGGTACGCCGGCGGCAGCCCGTGCTGGCCGGGGTCGGAGAACTCGTGCAGCCCCGCGTCGAACACGTGCTGCCAGGTGTGCCCGACACTCAGCGGGGTGGTGCCGGGCGCGGAGACGCTGCTGGCCTCCGACGGCCGCTGCCCACCCCGCAGACTGTGTTGTACCGCCTGCGCAGCCCGTCGAGGCCCACCAAGGCGGCACGCTGCTTGCTCGATGCGGCAGCGACAGCTGCCGGGTCCTCGATGTCCAGCCCACCGAGTGCGGTGTCGACGTCGCGCAGCTCGCCCCAGCAGCTCGACCAGCCGCGCACGCAGCCCGTCCAGCAGCTCAGGCAGGCACCCGGTGATCACCCCGGCGAACTGGTCGTGCAGTGCCCGGCGCACCGTCTCCGCCGCGATCGACTGCGCGCTGAGCTTCTCCGCAGCCTGCTGGGCGTCGAAGGCCGCCTCGGCGAAGTCGGGTCGGGTAGGGCTTGCCGGCCAGCGCGTCGGCTGCCACCTGCCGGCAGAACACCGCCATGCCAAGCGGCTTGGACCTCCGCACCTCGTCGGACAGCTCGTCGGCGTGCTCCATGGCGCGCACGGCCACCGATAGCGCCTCGGGGACGACCGGGTAGCGGCCGTGCCGCAGACCGGCCAGGAACGCCGCACGCGCCGTGTAGCTGGTCCTGGCCTCGTCATCGGTGCCGTCGTCGCCGGTGTACGGGTCGACGGTGGTCTCGGTGATGGTCATGGTGTTCTCCTTCGTGGTGCTGATTGTTGGGTCTCGATCGCGTCGTCGTCGTTCATTGGTCGTGCCTTCCTTGCGGGGCAAACGGGTTGTCGTCGGGGTCGGCGGGTGAGTCGTCGGGCAGGGGCATCCGGGACCGTGCGGACGGGGAGAGACCGAGCTCGTTGGACCACTGCCGTACCTGCGTCGAGGCATCCCTCCACATCGCCCACGCAGGCGACCGGACCGGCCGGTCGTGGTCGGCGTCGGAACGCCCCGGCACGAGCACGCCATGTTCGCGCAGGGCCTTCGACGGCCGCGGTCACCTTCGCCAGGCGGTACAGCTGTCCGGTCCCTCTGGTGTCACCGGACTGGCTGAACTGCTTGTCGGGACTGCGGTGTACGAGTCGCCCGTTGTCGTAGGCGTAGGGGGCGCCCTTCGGTTCGTCGTACAGGTCACGCTTGCTGAGGTTGATTGCGGCCAGCACGTCGTCGGTGTGGCAGGACCCGTGGCAGTGCAGCAGCACCGATCCCTCGATGCGTCGGATGCTCAGCGACGGATCACGGTCCTCGTGCGCCGGGCACTGCGCATCCCCTTGGCGCCGTTGGCGCGCACCTTCGAGGCTGCCTCGGGCGCAGCGGTCCGAGAAGCGCTTCCTGTCCCACCAGCAGGTGCGCGAGCTGGCCGACGCCGCTGGGCCGCACGGGACAGTGGTCCTGACACTGGCGTACTGCGGTCTGCGATGGGGCGAGCTGGCGGCGCTGCGCGTGTCGCGGCTGGACCTGATGCGCCGACGCCTCACGGTCGCCGAGGCGGTCACCGAGGTCCGTGGTCATCTGACATGGGGGACGCCGAAGTCACACCAGCACCGTTCGGTGCCGGTCCCTCGCTTCCTGGTCGACGACCTCGTGGTGCTCGTCGCCGGCAAGGCGCCCACCGACCTCGTGTTCACAACGACCAGCGGCGCGGTGCTCCGCAATCTCAACTTCCGCCGCGAGGTGTTCGACCAGGCAGCAGTCGGAGCCGGGCTCGGCGGCCTCACGCCGCACGAGCTGAGGCACACGGCGGCGAGTCTCGCGGTGAGCGCCGGGGCCAACGTCAAGAGCGTCCAGCGGATGCTCGGTCACGCCAGCGCGGTGATGACGTTGGACGTGTACTCAGGGTTGTTCGACGACGACCTCGAACGGGGTGGCGGAGCGGCTGGACGTGGCGCGGGCGATTGCTCCCGTGTCACCAGCGTGTCACCAGGCCACCGTTCTGCCCATCACGCAGAGTGAAACAGGGCCCTGACCTGCACCGACGCTGGGGCCGCCTTCGGGATTCGAACCCGAGACCTACGCATTACGAGTGCGTTGCTCTGGCCAGCTGAGCTAAGGCGGCAGGACCTCACGAGGATCACCCGCAAGGCCGGTCGCCGAGTCTAGCCGCCGCGCTCACATCCCCTCCAATCGGCTCAACTCCGCGCAGGTAGCGTCCCGACCATGGCGCTGGACCCGTACGACCCGGAGCTGGTGGCGTTCTGGTCCGAGCGTCACCTGTGCACGCTGAGCACGCTGCGCGCTGACGGATCCCCGCACGTGGTCCCCGTGGGGGTGACGTACGACCCGCAGCGGCAGGTGGCCCGGATCATCACTCGTGCGTCCTCGCAGAAGGTGCGCAACCTCGAGTGGGCGGTCACGAGCGGAGACCCGACCGGCAGCCGGGTGGCGGTCTGCCAGATCGACGGCGCGCGCTGGTCCACGCTGGAGGGCAACGCCCGGGTCAGCCACGACCCGGGCCAGATCGCCGAGTCGGTGAGGCGCTACGCCGTGCGCTACCGCCAACCGCGCGAGAACCCCACCCGGGTGACGATCCTGATCGACGTCACGCGGGTGCTCGGTCGCCTCTGAGCCGGCTCAGCACTCCAGGCCGTCGTCGGGCACGGTGTCGCCTGGGGAAGCGCTATGCGACGGAGGGTGCGCGTACCTTGGTGACAATGGGGTTCCATGAGCGCGGCGTACGGCGGGTCGTGGCGTCGACCATGGCGGTCAACATCGCGTCCCGGCGGGTGATGGAGAAGGCAGAGCTGAAATTCGTGCGGGCGTTCACCCAGCCCTGGCCGTACGTGGTCGAGGGCTCCGAGCACGGTGACGTGGAGTACGCCCTGGACAGGGCCGACTGGGAGCGGACGAACTGAGCCGGCTGACCCCGAACCGTGCCGAGCACGACTCGCACGGGCCTCGTAGTCTGCGAACCTCCCCTCGAACCAGAACCACCGAGCCGGGTCCTCGTCGATTCCCTTCGGGCGTGGTACGCGCACTCCTCCGCGCTGCAATCATGGCGCCTAGGGTTCGGCGCGAGGAGACGTGGCACGGGATGCGAAGCGAGTTGATAGGCCGCGAAGTCGAGCTGGCCGTGCTCGGTGAGTGCCTCGACGCGGCGCTCCAGGGCCGCCCACGCCTGGTCATCTGCCAGGGTGAGCCGGGGATCGGCAACGACCCGCCTGGCCGAGGAGTTGATGGCCTTGGCCGGCGCGAAAGGTGTCACCGGTGTGTGGGGTCGCGCGGTGGAGTCGGCGGGCGCGCCGCCTTACTGGCCGTGGCGGCAGGTGCTGCGCGGCGTCGGCGAGATCGTCGACCTGACTGCCATGGCCGACGAGCACCGGCTGAGTGCCGATCTGGCCCGGCTGGCCCCTGACGTATTCGTCGATCGCGAGACTCCAGCGGTCAGCGGTGGGTCGGCGGAGGAGCGGTTTCGGCAGTTCGATGCGGTGGCGGTACTGCTCCGGCAGCTGACGCGTCGAGGCACGTTGGTGATCGGGCTCGATGACGTGCACGCGGCCGATCACGCCTCACTGCTGCTTCTGCAACACCTGGCGCGCGGCGTACGTGACGAGCGGCTCCTCGTGGTGGTGAACCACCGCAACACCGAACAGATGCATGGTGCCCTGGTCGCCGAGCTGTTGCGGGAACCGGTGACGCGTCACATTCATCTCGGCGGACTGGCGGCACGGGCGGTCGGCCGGCAGCTGGCGTCCGTGGTGGGGCATGACGTCGGCCACGCTGAGGTGGCGCGGGTCCATGACCTGACCGGCGGCAATCCGTTCTTTGCGGCCGAGGTGGGCAGGATGCTCACGGATCGCCGAGATGGGGTGCCCGCTGTGGTCACCACGAACCTGCGCGAAGCGATCGGCACCCGGCTGAGTCGACTGTCGGCGGACGCGGCGTGGCTGTTGCGGGCCGCCTCGATCGTGGGAAGGGAGTTCTCGGCGACCGTCGTGGCGGCGATGGTTGATCTGCCCGTGATGGACTGCCTTGGCCTGCTGGATGAGGCGGCCGCTGCTGGGCTCGTGGAGGTTCCCCCGGCAGCCGGAGAGCACCGCTTTACCCACACCCTCGTGCGGGACGCCACCGAGGCGACCTTGGGCACGCCCGAGCGAGTGCGGCTTCACCGGCTGGCGGCGGAGGCACTCGAGCAGCTATGCGGCGATCGGCTAGAGCAGCACCTGTTCGACCTGGCGCGGCATTGGGCCGTGGCTGCGGTGCAGGGCGACAGGGCCAGGGCGACTGGGTGGATCGAACGGGCCGGGGCGGAGGCGATGCGCCGTCATTCCTATGAGGAGGGCGCCCGACTCTTCCGGCTCGCACTCGACGTCGGCGCCGGCGAGCTCGACGAGGCCGCACGCTGCCGCCTCCTGTTGGGGCTCGGCTCGGCGCTGCATCTCTCGTCCGACACTCCTGGCGGGCTGGAAGCGTGCCTGCAGGCCTCAACTCTTGCATCTGAGATAGGTCGACCTGACCTCGTGGCGCAAGCGGCGCTCGTGGCTGAGCCCACCTTTCAACCGGAGACCGATCTCGTCATCAGGCAGCTCTGCGAAAAGGCGGTTGCGGCCGTTGGTTCTGAGCCTGCCGCTCTGCGGGCCCGGGTCATGGCAAGGTTCGCGCAAGTCTGCGATTACCTCGCGGACGTCGATCCCGCCGGACCCGCCAGCGAAGAGGCGGTCGCCCTGGCGGAGCTCTCGGGTGAACCCGCTGCCTTGATCGCCGCCCTTCACGCTCGCCAGATGGTGTGCTCAGGGCCGGATGGATTGGACGAGCGAGCGTCGCTGGCCGAGCGCGTGCTGAGCCTGGGCCGCGAGGCGGGAGATCCGAACGAACAGATGTGGGCGCATCTGTGGTGGGTCGACGTGGCATTCGAACGGGGCGACTTCGGCGGCGCGGCTCGGGAGGTGGAAACCGTGGCCCCGCTGGCCAAGGAGGTCGGCGGGCCGTTGGCAAGGTGGCAGCTGCTGCGGTGCCAGGCGATGCTTGCCCAGGCCCAAGCGCGTTTCGACGACGCTCGTCGCCTGACGGATGAGGCCTTCAGCACCGTGGCCCCGACCGGACATCCTGCAGCGGGACTCATCCGGGGCGCCCAACTGATGGCTGTGGCTCGCCACACCGGCCACGACAACGAGTCGATTGCTGCGAACGGCATCCTGGGCCCCGGCAATCCAGTGCAACCATTCCAGACCGCAGGTGTGATCGGCGCGCTGGCTTCGGCAGAGATCCTCACGGAGATCGGTCGCCGCCGCGCTGGACATCTCCGACGACGTGGGCTCCCTCCGCGAGCTGCTCAGCCCGTACCGCGGTCACCACGTGATCAGCGGAGCAGGGCCGCTCGGGTACTTCGGCCCGGTCGAGCTGTGGCTGGGGGTAGCGGCCGCGTACCTGGATCTGCTCGACGAAGCCGTCGCTGATCTGGAGACTGCCGCCAAGGCATGCGCGGTGTCCGGTGCCGCCGGTTTTCACGCCGAGACGCAGTACGAGCTCGCCAGCGCCGTGGCGCGCCGGGCGGGGCCGGGGGACGTCGACCGGGCCCGTTCCCTGGCCACCAGGTCAGCTCGACAGGCCGCTGCGCTCGGTATGCCACCGATCGCTGCAAAGGCCAGACGGTTGCTCGAACAGCTCGACACCGCCACCCCACCCCTGCCGCTGACGCGCCGTGAGCGAGAGGTGGCCCAGCTGGTCGCACAGGGGCTGACCAACCGGGAGATAGCAGCACGCCTCTATCTGTCCGAGCGGACAGCCCAGAACCACGTCCAGCACATCCTCGAGAAGCTGCACCTGTCGAACCGAAGCCAGATCGCCGTGTTGATCACCAACCTGAAATGAGTACGTCGGCCGAGTAGTTCGGCGGATGCCACGACCGAGCGTGACGCCCAAGGCTTGAACCGCGCGAGACCAAGAACCGGCCAGCCGGCCAGGCCACCGCGCGAACGGCTGGAGGAGCCATGATCATAGTCTCGGCCGCCACGGGCGAGTTCGGACGTCTCGTCACTGATCGCCTGCTTGACCGCGTGCCTGCAGCGGAGGTCGCCGTAGCAGTCCGGGACGCCCGCAAGGCCGACGACCTGGCAGCCCGCGGGGTCGACGTTCGCGTCGGTGACTACGACCGGCCGGCGAGTCTTCGCTTCGCGTTCGAGGGCGCGGACCGGCTGCTGTTCATCTCCTCGCCGGAGGTCGACTCGACCAGGCGTATGACTCAGCACCGCAGCGTGATCGCCGCGGCACGGGACGCCGGCGTCGGAACCCTCACGTACACCGGCGCTCTCGGAGCCGACGTCAGCGACGAGGGAGGTCTTGCCGACCACCATGCGACCGAGCGGATCCTCATCGAAAGCGGAGTGCCCTACATCGTGCTGCGCCACCCGATCTACTCCGACTTCTTCATCAACCCCGGCCTGCGCGCGGTGATCGAGTCAGGCGAACTGACAAGCAGCACTGGTGGCCGGGGGTTGAACACCGCGACCCGCGCCGATCTCGCCGAGGCAGCCGCCGCGGTTCTCACCACCGCTGATCACGCCGGCACCGGCTACAACTTCACCGGCCGCTTGTGGACGTACCGTCAGCTGGCCGCCGTTCTCACCGAACTGGGCGGCCGAGCCGTTGAGTACCGGGAGGTCGACGGTGACGAGGGCATCATGGCAATGATCGGTCCGTTCGTCCGGTCCGGTGCCTTCGAGCGGCAGACCGAGGATCTGGAGCGCGTCCTCGGCCGTCCGGCCGGCACTCTGGAGGACGCGGTCGCTGCCGCACTCGAGCCAGCCACCGCCGGCCGGCACTCGTGACCAGGTCCCGCCCGACGAACGCGCCGAGGCTCCAACCCTCACGGAGTGGCTCATGGGTGGACGCCGTGAAAAAGGAGCTTCGATGGATCAGCAACCGCACGAGGTCATCTGGACCGTGACCAACGCCATCGTCCCATCCAGCTGCCTCCATGTGGTGGCGGAACTGGGAGTGGCCGACCACATCGGGGACCAACCCATCCCCGTCAAGGAGCTGGCGGCCAGGTGTGGCGCCGACCCAGACAGCCTCGACCGCGTCCTGCGTCTGCTGTCTACGTACGGCATCTTCGCTGACCGCTCCGGCGCCTACGGGCACACCGAGCCGTCTCGTCTGCTAGGCAGCGACCACCCGATGTCGATGCGGGCCCTCTCCCGCATGATGGGCCTGCCCGTCTTTTCGGCCGCCTTCGCCCAGCTCGACCATTGCGTCCGGACTGGCTCGCCGTCGCTGGAGCAGGTGGCGCCCGAGGGGCTGTGGCCCTACCTGCAGAGTCATCCCCGCGAAGCCGCGATCTTCGGCCAAGCCATGACGGCCAAGGCGGCGGCCGATGTCGCTGCGGTGCTCGGCGCCTACGGCTTCGGCCGGTTCGGCACGATTGCCGACATCGGCGGAGGTCGGGGCCATCTGCTGCGTGCCATCTTGGACGTCGTGCCCACCGCCGAAGGCATCCTCTTCGAGCTTCCTGATGTGGTCGCGACACTGCACATCGACTCGGAGCGGCTGACTGCACAAGCGGGGGACTTCTTCGTCGACCCGCTGCCCGCTGCAGACGCCTACATCCTGATGGAAGTGATCCACGACTGGGCCGACGCGGAGGCCGCTGCCATCCTGAGGGCGATCCGACGCGCCGCGCCGGCTGACGCCGCGGTGTTGATCATCGAGGGTGTCGTCATCGAGGACCAGACGGATCCACGCGTCCAGACGCTGGATGTCCTCATGCTTGCCGTCACGGGAGGACGCGAACGCTCCCCCAGCCAGCTGTCGAAACTGCTGGAAAGTGCCGGTCTCCGTCCGAGTACGGTCATCGAGACCTCTGGCGCCATGCGCATCGTGGAGGCCACCGCTGTCTGACAGGCCCAAGTCCGCGACGATCTGGCGGCGTTCGGTGCAGGTGCGAGCTGGCAGAACGAGTGGTGGCAAACCTGGGCGCGTTCCACCGGCCACCGCTTGGTGGCCGGCATTGGGGAGAGTCCTTTGCGGGCGATCGACTCGCCTGGGCCGGGACTGGTGCCTTGCTGAAACCTATCGATGACGAAGCAGTGCATCGACGTCTGGCAATCGCTCGAACCTGGAGAACGTCCCGTCGTCCGCGATTTCTTTTGCGGCTTGCAAGAATCCAGCCCACGCGGCGCGTGCGAGCGTGCCCCCCACGCTGATCCGCCGTACTCCGAGAGTCGCCGCCTCCGCAACAGTCATGAACGGGGCGTTGATCAGCAAGTTCACCGGTTTCGGTGACACCGCTGCGATGATCGCCGCAATGTGCTCGACGGATTCGATCCGCGGAGCGTAGAGGCAGTCGGCGCCAGCGTCAGCGTAGGCGCGCAGCCTGCGGATCGTCTCGTCGATGTCGGGACGTCCGCACACGAACCCCTCGGATCGACCGGTGAGAACGACGCCCGTGCCGCTCTCATCGATCGCCCGTCGCGCGGCCCGAACACGCTCCACGGCCAAGTCGAACTCATGGAGCGGACGTACCTCGTTGCCCGTGGAGTCTTCGATCGAGAGCCCGGCGATCCCCGTGGCCGCGGCGAGCTTCACGTTCGCGCCGACGTGCTGCGGATCGACTGCGAAACCGCCCTCGAAATCTGCGTTCACCGGCACCTTCACGGCGTCCACGACGACCCGCAGATGCTCGAGCGCCTGATCAAGCGTGACGTGGCTGTCCGCGCGACCCAATGTCCATGCGAACCCGCAACTTGTCGTCGCCAACGCCTTGAAGCCGATCTGTTCCAGAGCGCGCGCGCTCCCCGCATCCCACGGGTTCGCCATCACGAAACAACCGGAGGAGTGCAAGCGGTGAAATGCAGCGACACGCTCGTCATGCACGCTCATGCCACACCTCCTCCGGAAGCGCCCGGGTGCCAGCACCCTACTGCGGTCAGCCAGGAATGGTTCGTCGCTCGCCTGCAGGGTTCGCTGCTCAGCGATGCCGTGAGTGTGTGAAGGCGGTCATGTCGTGGCCGCCTTCGGGATTCGAACCCGAGACCTACGATGCCCGACCCACCTGGCCCACCGGGGTTGACGAAGATGGTGCCGATCCGCTCTCCCGTCGCCGGCAGCCTCGTCAACGCGAGCGTCCATGTCCGGCTGCTGGACCTCCGGATCGCCGCCCGATGAGGCCTCGTCCTGGGACGAGACCAGACGTGAACTGTCGGCGCACGCACCCGCGGCCAGGAGGGTCACCACCAGCGGCACCGTCCCGCGCCCCCGCCACGACCACATGACCATGGCCGGCTCAGCACTCCAGGCCGTCGTCGGGCACAGTGCCCTCGAGGAAGAAGGCGTCGATGGCTGCGTCGACGCATGCGTTGCCGGCACCGAAGGACGTGTGCCCGTCCCCGTCACGCGAGACGAGCACCCCCGACTCGAGCTGCTCGGCCAGGGCCACCGACCACTCGTACGGGGTGGCCGGGTCACGGGTGGTGCCGATGACGACGATCGGCGCCGCCCCCTCGGCACGGATCTCCAGCGGCTCGTACGACGACTCCACCGGCCAGTCCGTGCAGGTGACCTGGAACCAGGCGAACAGCCGGCCGAACGTCGGCGAGGCCTCGGTGTAGGCCGGGACCGAAGCCTCGATCTCCTCGACCGGTGCAGAGGTGGGGTCGTCGAGGCAGTTGACCGCCGCGATCGCCTCGGCGCTGTTGTCGGTGAACGACCCGTCGTCCTCACGGCTGAAGTAGAAGTCAGAAAGCCGCAGCAGCTCAGCACCGTCGCCCGCGAAGGCGCGCTCCAGCGCCGGAGTGAGCACCGCCCAGTTGGCCCGGTTGTAGAGCATGCCCCCGATGCCGAAGAACCCGAGTGACTCGGTGAGTGGCCGCTGCGGGTCGCCGGTCGGCAGCGGTGACGCGTCGAGCTGGTCGAGGAGGTCGCCGATCCGGCGCGCCCCCTCGTACCGGCCGGGCGGCAACGGGCAGCCCGGACTGGTCTGGCAGTCCTCGATGTAGGCGTACAGCGCGGTCTGGAAGCCGGCGGCCTGGGTCAGGTTCCGCTGCTCGGACGTGAGCGACGGGTCGGTGGCGCCGTCGAGCACCAGGCGTCCGACGTGCTCGGGGAAGAGCTCGGCGTACGTCGAGCCGATGGAGGTGCCGTAGGAGGCGCCGTAATAGGTGAGCTGCTCGTCGCCGACGACGGCACGCAGCACGTCGAGGTCCTGCGCCACCTCGACGGTCGAGACGTGCGCCAGCAGGTCGCCGGTGCGCGCTTCGCAGGCCTGCCCGAACTCGTCCACGGAATCCTCGACCTGCTCGATCTCCTGAGGCGTCGTCGGGTCGGCGTCGGCTGCGAGGAAGACACCGAGCTCGGCGTCGTCGAGGCAGTCGACCGGGTCGCTCTGTCCCACCCCACGCGGATCGAAGCCGACCACGTCGTAGGACTCCAGCACCTCCGAACGCATCAATGTCACGTACGTGTCCGCGAAATCGACCCCGGAGCCGCCCGGCCCACCGGGGTTGACGAAGAGTGTTCCAAGGGGCTCACCGGTGGCCGGGATCCGCTTCAGCGCCAGGGTCACCGTCTCGCCATCGGGCTCCTCGTAGTCCAGAGGCACCAGGGCCGAGCCGCACTCACCGCCGGTGCAGTCGGTCCACTCGACCTCCTGCTCGTAGTAGTCCTCGAACGCGTCGGCGTCGGGCGTCGGTTCGGAGGTCTCGGGCGGGTCGCTCTGCTGCGTCGTCTCGGACCCGGAGGGCTCTTCACGCAGGTCCCCGGTACCGGTGCATGCGGCAAGGGTCACCAGGGCGAGGACGCAGGCCACAGCACTCTGCTGGACCCGGAACTTCGGTCGTGCGGACATGGACGATCCTCTCGATCCCCGGACTCGATGCGTTCAGCCTAGGTCGACCAAGCCGGCGGTCTCCGGACCGTCCACAGGAGCGGTGTCCTCCGCACGGAGTCTGCCCGTCACAGCCGCAGCGAGAACATCAGCGACTCCAGCGCCAGCAACGGTGCGGAGTTGGCGGTGAGTGCTTCGCGGCACGCCCCAATCGCCTCCATGCGGCGCAGTGTCTGCTCAGCGCCACCACGGCGGGCGACCGCCGCCACATCCACCCGCAGTTCCTCGTTCACGAGGTGGCCGGCGCTGTGGGTCTGCGCCATCAGTACGTCGCGGTAGAAGCCGAGCATCTCCAGCAGGGCGCCGTCGATGCTGTCGGTGACGACGCGGCGGCGGCGGCGCTTCTGGTCATCCTTGAGCTGGCTGACCGCGCCGAGGTAGCCGCGCGGCGGCCGGCGCCCCCCCGCGTCGGCCCCGTAGACCTCGGCCAGGCCCCGCAGCTCGGTCTCGTCGAGGCGCTGCGAGGTAGCCTCGCCCTCCTCCACCGCCGCCTCGTGCAGGTTGGACGCGGCGGTCATGCACGCCCCCAGGCCCACCAGCCGGGGCGGGATGGAGACGACCTCGTGCCGCCGATTGCGGGTCGCCTCGTCGGTGGCCAGCCGTCGCGCGCGCCCGACGTGGCCGTAGGAGGTCCGCGCCGCGAACGCCGCCATGCCCTCGGGCACTCCGGAGCGCTCGACGAGCAGGCGGGTGATGGCCTCGACCGAGGGGGTACGCAGCGACACCTGACGACAACGCGACTTGACGGTCGGGTACTCCAGGTCCTCCAACGACGGTGTGCACAGCATCCACACCGTGCGCGACGCCGGCTCCTCCAGGCTCTTGAGCAGGGCGTTGGCCGCCTGCTCGTTGATCCGGTCAGCGTCCTCCAGCACGAGGATCTGCCAACGCCGGTTGCCAGGGATCAGGTAGGACTTCGGTACGAGCTCCCGCATCTCCTTCACCGAGATGATGCTGCGGTCGGTGCGGACGAACGTGACGTCGGGGTGCGAGCCGGCCAGGACGGTCCGGCAGGCGTTGCACTCGCCGCAGCCGCCGCGCTCGCACTGCAGTGCCGCGGCGAAGGCGCGGGCGGCGTTGGAGCGGCCGGACCCCGGAGGCCCGGTGAACAGCCAGGCGTGGGTCATGCCGATGCCCGGCCCATCGGCGAGCCGGTCCTGTGCGGCGGTGACCGCACGCCGCAGCAGCTCGACGAGTGCCTCCTGCCCGACCAGGTCGGCCCAGACCCCGCGGGCCGCGGTGGCGTTCATGCCGGTCGCGTTCTCAGCAGGATGTCGACGCGCTCCCGGATCCGGGCGGCCAGGTCGTCGACGTCACCGGAGCCATCGAGGACCAGGTAGTGCTCCGGGTCGGCGGCCGCCAGGTCGAGGAAACCCTGCCGGACCCGGTCGTGGAACTCCAGGGGTTCGGCCTCCAGCCGGTCGCGACCCTCGAAGCGTCCGGTGCCGGTGCGGGGATCGACGTCGAGCAGGACCGTGAGGTGCGGGCGCAGATCACGCGTCGCCCACCGGGCCACCGGCTCGAGCTCGGCCACGTGCAGGCTCCGACCAGCGCCCTGGTAGGCCAGCGTGGAGTCGACGTAGCGGTCGGTGACCACCACCGCTCCGGTCGCCAGCGACGGTACGACGACCGCGTCCACGTGCTCGGCCTTGTCGGCGGCGTAGATCAGCGCCTCGGTGCGCGGAGACAGGTCCCCGGTCGCCGGGTCGAGGACGATGCCGCGCAAGCTTCCGCCGACCGAGGTGCCGCCGGGCTCGCGGGTGAGCAGGACGTCGTGACCGGCGGCGCGCAGCCAGTCGGTGAGCCGGCACGCCTGGGTGGACTTGCCCGCCCCCTCGCCGCCCTCGAGCGCCAGGAACAACCCGCGGTCGGTGAACCAGCCGGGGTGCCGACTCACGCGCTCGCTCCTTCGTCCGGGTGGCCCGGGGCCCGCCGACCCATCTGCCGGTCGGCGCTCACACCGACCACGACCGCCATCAGTGCCGCGATCGCGAAGGTCAGCTGCGCCCCACTGTAGGAGAGGCTGCCGACAGGTCCGAGGGGCACGCTCTGGCGACCGACCAGTCCGGCGATCAGCGGCGCCACCGCCAGCACGGCGGCGAGTACCAAACGGATCGCGGACTGCACGAAGGCGAACGTACGCCCGCGTACCGACTCCTCCACCTCCAGGCCGAGCAGCGTGTAGCCGGTGATCCAGCCGACCCCTGCGCACGCGCCCAACGCCACCGCGAGCACGGCCGACACGATCAGGTGCGGCGATACCGCCACCCCCACCAGCGGCAGCCCGGCGGCAGCGATGGACAGCCCGAACAACCGGTGCCGCGGCACCCTCCGGTTGACCCTGGGACCGAACCACATGCCGCCGGCAAGGCCGAGGAAGACCGCGCCGAACAGCACGCCGTACCCGGGGTCGCCGGCGCCGAGGTCGCTGACGTACACCCGGGCCAGTCCGATGACGACCCCACCAGCAGCGAACGCTCCCACGATGCCACCGACCAGGCCGCGCACCAGCGGTGTCCGGGCGATGTAGCTCCACCCGGCCACGATGGAGCCCAGCACGCTCTGTGCGCCGTCGCCGGCGCTCGCGCTGCGCGGCAGGTCGCGCAGCGTACTGGCCAGGCCGGCGGCCAGCGCCAACAGGACCGCGTTGACCCACATCGCGAGGTCAGCCGGGTTGCCGTCGAGCCACGCCCAGGTGCCGTCCAGCGCCGTGGCCAGCGACGACAGCCCGGTGAACAGCGCGGCGGCGGGCAGCGCCGCCCCGTAGCTGGTCGCCAAGTTGAGCCGGTTGGCGTCCTCGAGCTGGTCGCGGGGCACCAGGTCCGGGATCAGTGCGTCCTTGGTGGGCAGCCACACCAGGTTGACCGCCTCGACGAGCAGCGTCGCCAGCAGCAGCCACCACAGGGCGCCCACCAGCGGGATCGAGGCGAACAGCACGGCCCGCAGGGCCAGGCCGGTGACCAGTGTCGTGCGCCGGTCCAGCCGGTCCGCGACGTACCCGCCGAGCGGCCCGACCAGCAGTGCGGGCAGCAGCCGTACGAACAGCACACTCGCGATGGCGACGTTGCGCTCGCCGTACCCACCACCGGCCAGTGAGTTCGCGTACGCCGTGACGGCGAGCAGCCCGATCCAGTCGCCCAGCGAGGCGCCGATGAGGCAGTGCCACAGCCGCGCGAACGAGGGGTACGCGAGGACCGCCCGGATGCTGCCGGCGGACGCTGACGGGTTCGAGGGCTCGTCGGGCGGCACGTGCGCAGCGTAGTCAGGGGGCCGGACACGGTGGCTGCATGTGGGGCGCCACTGTGGGTACGGGACCAACGACGAACCCCTCGAGGAGCGCACTGTGCCGACCATTCAGCGAACCGTCCGGACCAACACGCCGCCTGGGGTGGTCTGGGACTACCTCAGCGACTTCACCACGACGGCGGAATGGGACCCGAATGTCGTCCGCACCGTCCGGCTGTCCGGTCAGGGCGGCCCCGGTTCGCAGTACGAGTGCACCAACAACTTCTTCGGCGTGCGGATGACGTTGGTGTTCACGGTGGTGCACGACGACCCGCCGCACGTGCTGCGGCTGGAGGGCGAAGGGGCGAACATGCGAGTCACCGACACCATCGAGCTGAGCAGGCAGGGAGACGGGACGCAGGTGGCCTACACGTCCGAGCTGCGCGTGCGCGGCCTGCCCGGACTGGCTGATCCACTGCTC
>Ga0136624_1000385_pt1 | contig 16632 bp, 13 predicted proteins | sample AntDrymUQ4692206_2_FD_104802 | JGI IMG/M metagenome (GOLD analysis project Ga0136624, IMG submission 104802) | Polar desert sand microbial communities from Dry Valleys, Antarctica - metaG UQ469 (22.06) | ecosystem: Environmental > Terrestrial > Soil > Desert | place: Antarctica: Dry Valley... | reverse complement strand
TGGTGGGTCTCGGTGATCAGCACGCCGTTGATCTGACGAACGATCCGTCTCGACTCCGCCAACACCACCTCGATCAGGCGAGGGTCCTTGTCCCACTGCTCAGCCCATCTCGTGGCGAACGCAGATGGCGTGACGTCGGTGAGTTCGACCACCGCTCCCTCGGCCTTCGACACCACCTTCGACGTGACGACGACGATGTCGCCGTCGACGACCGATCCTGTCGCGTGCACCATCGCCGCCACGTCGTCACCAGCCTCGATCTCGGGAAGCCCCTGCACCCCGAACACGGTGAGCCTCCCCAGCATCCCTTGCACGGTACTGCCGTGCGCCAACATGGAGTCATGCGCATCGTCTCGGAGATCTTCGATCCTTCGGCATGGACCGAGGTGTCCGGATTCGACTTCTCGGACATCACGTACCACCGCGCCAACGACCATGGCACGGTGCGTGTCGCCTTCGACCGGCCCGACGTGCGCAACGCGTTCCGGCCTCATACCGTCGACGAGCTCTATCGGGCGCTCGACCACGCCCGTATGTCCATCGACGTCGGATGTGTGCTGCTCACCGGCAACGGGCCGTCTGGCAAGGACGGCGGATGGGCATTCTGCTCCGGTGGAGATCAGCGCATCCGCGGCACCGACGGTTACAAGTACGCCGACGGCGACACCACCGAGACCATCGATCCTGGGCGCGCCGGGAGGCTGCACATCCTGGAGGTGCAGCGGCTGATCCGGTTCATGCCGAAGCCGGTGATCTGCGTGGTCCCCGGATGGGCGGCCGGCGGCGGACACAGCCTCCACGCCGTCGCCGACCTCACGCTCGCCAGCCGCGAGCACGGCCGGTTCAAGCAGACCGACACCGACGTCGCCAGCTTCGACGGCGGCTACGGCTCGGCGTACCTTGCCCGCCAAGTCGGCCAGAAGTTCGCGAGGGAGATCTTCTTCCTCGGCAGTGATTACTCGGCAGACGACGCCCATCGCATGGGCATGGTCAACGCCGTCGTGCCCCACGCCGAGCTCGAGTCGACGGCACTGGAATGGGCGCGGATCATCAATACGAAGAGCCCCACTGCCCAGCGCATGGCCAAGTTCGCACTGAACCTGATCGACGACGGGTTGGTCGGCCAGCAGGTGTTCGCCGGGGAGGCGACGCGGCTCGCCTACATGACCGACGAGGCGGCCGAAGGACGGGACGCGTTCTTGGAGAAGCGCCCGCCCGACTGGTCAGGCTTCCCGTACCACTTCTGACGGTGAGGTCGCTCCGGCGGGCGCCGAGGGACTTCGCCGCCTTGCCCGAGGTTGGCGGCCGAGCGGGTTCGGCTCCCAGCGGAAACGGGTCAGCGCGATCACGGCGCCGAACACACCCCACGCAGCGACGACGCCCAGCTTCTCGAGGTCGAGCCCCGGCGCATCGACGAGTGGGTTCAGCATGTTCTGGAAGCTCGTCACGAACGGCTTCAACGGAAAGATCCCGGCCACGACCTCCAGCCAGCGGGGTGCGTTCTCCATCGGGATGAACACGTCGGAGATGAACGCCAACGGCAGCAGGGCGGCGTTGGCGGCTGCCGGGGCGGCGCTCGCGGTCGGCACGACGGAGGCCAGCGCCACGCCGAGAGCGGCAAAGGTCGCCAACCCGACCACGAACGTCAGCACACCCGCCGGCACCTTGCCAGGGTCGATGTCGACGTCGTAGGCGACCATGCCGAGGCCCAACATGAGAGCAACGCCGATGACGGCGAGCGCCACGGCCGAACCGATGAAACCTGCGACGTATGCCCATGGCGGCAGTGGTGTCCCACGCCAGCGCTTGAGCACGCCCTCCTCTCGTCGGATCGGGATGATGTTGGCCAGGTTCGTGAACGTCGCCGACACCGCTGTGAAGGCGGCGATGCTGCCGGCGTAGAACTGGCGGATCGGCCACGACCCGGCGGGCGTCTCGACGCGTTCGTCACCGAACAGCAGGTTGAAGATCACGAGCATCGTCAGCGGCAGGATGATCGTGAAGAACAAGGCGATGGGGGTGCGCCACAGGCTCAAGAGCTGGTAGCGCACCTGGCGGCCGACCAGCGAGGGCATCGACGGCCAGGCGCTCACCGTGCAGCCTGCTGCTGTCGCGCTGACGGTTCTTCGTCAGACGGCGGCGAGGAGTCGACGGCGAGCTGAAAGTAGACGTCTTCCAGGGAGGGCCGCTCGAGCGACAGCCCAGCCAGTTCGACGTGGCGCTCCACCGCCCACGACGTGATGCGGTGCAGCGCCGTGGTGGGCGACGACGTCGTGAACTGCACCGAACCGCCCTCGATCCTGGCGTCCGCTGGGACGACGGCAGCGAGATCGCCGGCTCCGAACCCGTCGGGCACGACGAACGAGACGTTGCTGTTGCCGACGCCGGTCATCAGCTCGTCGGGCGTTCCCTCGGCGACGAGGCGACCGTCGGCCATGATGCCCACCCGATCGGCAAGGTGCTGTGCTTCGTCGAGGTAGTGCGTCGTCAGTAACACCGTGGTGCCGCCCGAGCCCAGCGAGGCGATGAGGTCCCAGGCGCGGCGGCGGGCAGGCGGGTCGAACCCCGACGTTGGCTCGTCGAGGAACAGCAGCTCCGGTCGCCCGACGATGCCGAGCGCCAGGTCGAGGCGCCGGCGCTGCCCACCCGACAGTGACCCGATCCGGGAGTCAACTTTCCCCTCGAGGCCGACCATTCCCACGACCTCGTCGAGCGGGCGTCGCTGGCGGTACGCCGATCCGTAGACGTCGATCGCCTCGGCCACCGTGAACTCGGGCTCGATGCCCGACGACTGGAGCACGATGCCGACCCTGTCCCGCAACGGCCGGCCGCCGGTTTGGGGGTCGAGTCCGAGCACCGACACCTCACCGGAATCGCGTTCGCGATGCCCCTCGAGGATCTCGACGGTCGTCGACTTACCTGCCCCGTTTTGGCCGAGCAAGGCATAGATCTCGCTCTCGCCGATGTCGAAGCTGATCCCATCGACCGCCCGCAGGTCGCCGTAGGTCTTGCGCAGGTCCCGAACCTCGACAGCCGCCATCGCTCCCCGACCCTAGCGACACCCGTCTGGGCGTGATCCTGCCAAGCAGTTGTCGATTGCGGCCCGGATGTCATCGATCGACATGCCTAGAAGCTGCTCGGCCAGCGGGACGTCCGCCCCTTCAACAATTTTCTTGTCGTCCAGATAGGCGAGGCCCTCAAGCCGGGTGGGGCGGTGCGTAGGCACGCCGTCGAACTCCTCGATAAGCGTCGGGTCCTGCGGCACGAGGAACAACAGCATGCGATCACCCTGGCCAGGTGGGCGTACACCGTTGGCCACAACATCGGTGGTTTGTGATCGGCCCGCCGACTCGTTCGGAGCGCCGGTGTCGTCCGATCGACTGGCAGATAGCTGTACGCCACCGTTCTGGGTGCGAATCTCGTCAGCCCCTGCAACAATTCGCGCCCGGAAGGGCAGGTGGAGGAAATCACGCCCAGAACGGTGGTGGAGCGGGGCGGTCAGCGGGGGTAGGTGGGGGACGTGATCGGGAGGCCCGTGTCGTTGCGCATCTGTTCGGCGGTGGCCACGAAGTAGCCCATCAGCTCGTCAGCCACCGAATCGTTTCGGCCCTCGGTGCATCGCTTCACGGCCGCAGACATGTGCTCCAACCAGCGATCGCGTTGCAGCGGGCCGATTGTGAAGGGCATGTGCCGCAAGCGCAGCTTGGGGTGCCCGCGCTCATCGGAGTACGTCGTAGGACCGCCCCAGTACTGGGCCAGGAACAGCGTCAGGCGGTGCCGGGCGCCGCTCAGGTCCGGGGCCTCGGGATAGAGCGCAAGCAGCACGTCGTCGTGCGCCACGCGGGAATAGAAGTCGTCGATCAACCGCTCGAAGAACGCCATGCCGCCAGCCCGCTCGTACAACGGGGCGCTGGGGTCACTCACAGCGACGACGAGCGAATCGTCGATCGGCGATCGACGCTCAGAGCGCCGGCTCGAACTTGCGGTATTCGCCGAGCTCGTCGATGCGCAGCACGAACGGTGTGGAGTCGTCGCAGCGGTCGAGGATCAAGGCCTCGTCCGTCGCCAGCAGCACCATCGCAGTCACCACACCCTCGTCGGCCGGACCATCCAGCCTCAGCTCCAGCACATCGCCGGTCTCGATCTTCTCCTGCACCAGGGTGTCCATTTCCCCGCTCTCCCTCTCGTTCGTGTCCATCAGTCCAACACACAAGAGTCCCGCTCTGTTCCCACGGATCTGTGGCGTTGGGCACACCGGTACGGCATAAGGGCGCAACAAGGCCGGCGTCATAGAGTCCGGCAATGGCCGATTCCGAACCGACCGCGATGCTCCGTGACGACATCGCCGCCTATGTGGCTGCCCACTCGGCCCCTGCCGACGCGGTGCTGCAAGGACTGATCGACACCACGCTCGAGGCCACCGGCGAACGGTCACGGATGCAAATCTCACCCGATGAAGGATCGCTGCTCACGCTGCTGACGCGGCTCATCGGCGCTCGACATGCCATCGAGGTCGGCACGTTCACCGGGTACTCTTCGATCTGCATCGCCAGGGGGTTGGCTCCCGGCGGACGCCTGCTGTGCCTCGACATCAGCGACCAGTACACCGCGTTCGCGCGCCAGGCCTGGGCCGAAGCGGGACTCGACGACATGATCGAGCTGCGCCTCGGGCATGCCCTCGACTCGATCAATGCGCTCGACCGCAGCGAACAGTTCGACCTGGCCTTCATCGATGCGGACAAGAGTGCGTACTTCGCCTACTTCGAGGAACTGCTCCCCCGCCTGCGACCAGGAGGCCTGGTGCTCGTGGACAACACGCTGTGGTCAGGCCGGGTGGCGGCGCCACCGACCGATCGGGACGATGCCGACACGATCGCCCTGCGCACGTTCAACGACGACGTGGCTGACGACGAGCGCGTGGAGAGCTTCATCCTCCCCGTCCGCGACGGTCTCACGCTGATCCGCAAGCGCTAGACGTCGAGGAAGCGGGAGACGGCGATGCCGGAGCCGATGGCGCCCACGAGGGCGCCGATGCCCATCAGGATCCCCATGCGCTGATAGAGGAATCCATCCGTCACCACCATCGACACGAACCCCGAGTTCAACGGGAAGTCGCGCACGCCTGCCGTCCAGCGTTCGTTGATGAACCACAGCGCCCCGCAGGCACCGAGGCCTCCGATCATGCCCTGCACCAGGCCCTCCAGCATGAACGGCACGCGGATGAACCAGTCGGTCGCGCCTACCGCCTTCATCACCTCGATCTCCCGGCGTCTGGCGAACATGGCGGTGCGGATCGTGTTCCAGATCAGTAGCACGGCGGCGACCAGCAGCGAGATCGACAGCAGCAGCGTGTAGAGGCCGAAGAAGTTCTTCAGCTTGCCGATCAGGTCGAGCTGATCCTCCGCCAGGTCGACGGACCGTACGTTTTCGCGACCGCGCAGGTCCGCTTGCAGGTCGCGCAGCGTGTTCACGTCGGTGGCCTCAGTCGGGATCACCTTGTATTGCGACGGGATGTTGTCGAGGTTGAGCTGGGCGAGGACGTCTGGCCGGCCGGCCAGCACCTGCTCGGCCTCACCCAACGAGCACTCGGCGTCGCAATACCTGAAGCTCCGCACGGTCACGCCCTCGTTGCTGGCCAGTGCGTCGTCGATGACGCTGCGCTGCTCGTCGGTCGTGCCGGCGTTGACGTAGACGATCATCTCCACGTCGTCCTCCCACGTCACGAGCAGGTTGTCGAACCCCTCGCGCATGAGCATCGTGGCGCCGAAGATCAGCAGCGAGACCGCCGACGTGATGATGGCGGCCGCTGTGAGCGTCACGTTGCGCTTGAAGCTGGCCCAGGTCTCGCGCAGCGTGTACGTGATGCGCGACCACATCAGTCGTGCCTCCGTGGGGGCTGCGCCCCCACACCGCATCGCCGACCGGAGAGCTTGCGCTCACTCGGTCGGCCGACCTCGCTACGCATCAGTCGTACACGCCTCTCGCCTGATCGCGCACGATGACACCGCGTTCGAGCTGCACGACCCGCTTGCGCATGGCGTTCACGATGCGCTGGTCGTGGGTGGCCATCAGCACCGTCGTCCCGGTCTGGTTGATGCGGTCCAGCAGCCGCATGAGGCCTTCGCCCGTTCCGGGGTCGAGGTTCCCGGTCGGCTCGTCGGCGAGCATGATCAGCGGACGGTTGACGAACGCCCTTGCGATCGAGACCCGCTGCTGCTCACCGCCCGAGAGCTGGTCGGGGAACCGGTCGTGCTTGTCCTCGAGGCCGACCAGCTCCAGCACCGCCGGCACTTGCTTGCGGATGACGTGCTTGGGCTTGCCGATGACCTCCTGGGCAAACGCCACGTTCTCGAACACCGTCTTGTTGGGCAACAGCTTGTAGTCCTGGAAGATGTTGCCGATGTTGCGGCGAAGGTGCGGCACCCGGTTGGACGGCATGTCGATGATGTTGCGCCCGGCAACCCACACCGAACCCTGCTCTGGGCGTTCCTGTCGGTTCAGCAGGCGAAGCATGGTGCTCTTGCCCGATCCCGAAGGCCCGACGAGGAACACGAACTCGCCCTTGGGCACGTCGAAGCTGGCATCTCGAAGCGCCACCACATCGGGTGAATAGCTCTTGGTCACATTTTCGAGTCGGATCATGTGTCAGTTTCGTGACGAACGAACGCCTCACGCTACCGCCCCGCCTTCGCGACCCACCCCGCGGCGCCGTGGCGGATCGGGCGCCGTGCAGGCCATGATGGACCCGGTGAGCCCCAGCACGACGAGCCCGTACCCCGAGCGGACGTGGGTCGGGAACCCCTATCCCTTAGGCGCCAGCTACGACGGCTCCGGCACGAACTTCTCGTTGTTCTCGAGCGTCGCCGAGGGCGTGGAGCTGTGCCTGATCAACGGCGAGGACCGCAGCATCGAGCGCTGCCTCGACCTGAGCGAGGTCGACGGTTTCATCTGGCACGCCTATCTCCCCGACATCCGATCCGGCCAGCACTACGGCTACCGGGTGCACGGCCCCTGGGACCCAGACCGCGGCCTGTGGTGCAACCCGGCGAAGTTGCTGCTCGATCCGTACGCCAAGTCGATCGACGGCCAGGTGGACTGGGATCCGGCCTGTTTCGGCTACGACTTCGACGACCCGGACGCGCCCAACAGCGACGACAACGCCGCCCACGTGCCGCTGGCCGTCGTCAGCGATCCGTTCTTCGACTGGGCGAACGACCGATCGCCGCTCATCCCGCTGCACGACACCGTGATCTACGAGACACACGTACGGGGCATGACGAAGAACCATCCCGGCATCCCCGAATCGATCAGGGGCACGTACGCAGCGATGGCCCACCCGGCGATCATCGAGCACCTGCACTCACTCGGCGTCACAGCCATCGAGCTGATGCCGGTGCACCAGTTCATCCACGACCATCACCTCATGGAACGAGGTCTGCGCAACTACTGGGGATACAACTCCGTCTCCTACCTGGCTCCCCACAACGGGTACACGTCCCAGGGTCCGATGGCCCAGGTGCAGGAGTTCAAGGCCATGGTGAAAGCCCTGCACGCCGCCGGAATCGAGGTGATCCTGGACGTCGTCTACAACCACACGGCCGAAGGCAGCCACCTCGGCCCGATGTTGTCGATGCGCGGCATCGACAACCGCGCCTACTACCGGGTGATGGAGGATTCACCGCGCCACTATCTCGACTTCACCGGCACCGGCAACAGCCTGAACATGCGTCACCCGCACGTGCTGCAGCTGATCATGGACAGCCTGCGGTACTGGGTCATCGACATGCACGTCGACGGGTTCCGCTTCGACCTGGCGTCAACGCTGGCCCGCGAGCTGTACGCCGTCGACCGGCTGTCGGCGTTCTTCGACCTCGTCCATCAGGACCCGGTCATCTCCCAGGTGAAGCTGATCGCCGAGCCGTGGGACGTGGGCGAAGGCGGCTATCAGGTCGGTAACTTCCCGGCCCTGTGGTCCGAGTGGAATGGGCGCTACCGAGACACGGTGCGTGACTTCTGGCGCGGCGAACCGTCGACGCTTGCCGAGTTCGGCTACCGGTTGACGGGCAGCTCGGACCTCTACGAGGCAGACAAGCGGCGGCCGACGGCATCGATCAACTTCGTCACCGCCCATGACGGGTTCCCGCTCGCCGACCTCGTCGCCTACGAAGACAAGCACAACGAGGCCAACGGCGACCACAACACGGACGGCGAGTCGTACAACCGCTCACGCAACCACGGCGTCGAAGGCCCGACCGATGATCCGGGGATCACAGCCCTACGCCAGCGTCAGCGTCGCAACATGATCACCACGCTGCTGCTGTCCCAGGGCGTGCCGATGATCCTCGGCGGCGACGAGATCGGTCGTACCCAGGGCGGCAACAACAACGCCTACTGTCAGGACAATGAGGTCTCCTGGTTCGACTGGGAGCATGCCGACACCGAGTTCCTGGAGTGGTGCCAGCAGGTCGTCAAGCTGCGACGCGATCATCCCGTGTTCCGCAGGCGGCGCTGGTTCCAGGGCCGCAAGATCAGGGGCCCCGAAGACATGATCTGGTTCCGCCCCGACGGCGCCGAGATGTCTGACGGCGACTGGAACGACGAGGGCAGCACCGTCGGTGTGTTCGTCAACGGCGCCTCGATCACGACGCCCGACAGCTACGGCGAGCGGATCGTCGACGACAGTTTCTACCTGATCTTCAACGCCGGCGACGCCGATCGCACTTGGACCCTGCCCGGTCCGCAGTGGGGCAAGCAGTGGGTGGTCGACCTCGACACCGCCGGCGCCATCGCCGCCGACGAGCAGTTCGCGTCCGGTGCACAGGTCGCCGTGCCCCATCGCTCCATCCTCGTGCTTCACGCTCCCCGCCCATGACCGGTCGCAGTGCGACGTTGCCCGCCAGCCGTCCGAGCCGCGTCGTCGTGGAGGCCGTTGCCCCGCTCGTCGACGGCGGAGCGTTCCCGGCCAAGGCCACCATCGGTGAACTGGTGATGGTGACGGCCGACGTGTTCGCCGATGGTCACGACCAGGCCGCCGCAGCGCTGCGTTTCCGCCACCGCCAGACGGCGTGGCAGGAGGTGCCCATGGCAGCGCAGGGCAACGACCGATTCGCCGCTCCATTCGTCCCCGACGTCCTCGGGCGATGGCAATACCAGGTGGTGGGCTGGCTCGATCATCTGGGCACGTGGCGACACGGCATGGAGCTGAAGCTGGCTGCCGGCAGCGATGTCGGCGTGGACATCGAGATCGGTCTGGTCATGATCGCCGAGGCCATCGGGCGGGCCCGTCAGGACGATGTCGCCGCGCTCACCGCTCTGCGGCGGGCGCTCGATGTGGGCGACACGCGGCCGCTCGACCGTCACCGGGTCGACCCCGACGATCCGGCGACCGACGACGGCTTCGTCCCGGACCTGCGCGACGTCGAACCAGATGACCACGGCCCTGATGCGCTCGATGAGCTGTTCTGGCGCACCGGCAAGCGGGAGCCGTCGGCCGAACTGCCGCGTCCCGTCGACCTGCAGATCGACCGCGAGCGTGCCCGCTTCAGCGCCTGGTACGAGTTCTTTCCCAGGTCCACGCTGTCCCCGACCACGGGTCACGCAACGCTGGCCGATGCCGTGAACCGCCTCGACCACATCGCCGACATGGGCTTCGACGTCGTCTACGTGCCGCCCGTCCACCCCATCGGACTCACGGGGCGCAAGGGCTCGAACAACGCCATCGTCGTCACGCCAGACGACGTCGGGAGCCCGTGGGCCATCGGCGCCACCGACGGAGGCCACACGTTGGTGCACCGTGACCTCGGCACCGTCGCCGACGTCACGGCGCTGGCCCAAGCGTGCGGGAAGCGGGAGATGGAGCTGGCGCTCGACATCGCCTTTCAGTGCACCCCCGACCATCCGTGGGTCACCGAGCACCCGGAGTGGTTCGCCCATCGCCCCGACGGCACGATCCAATACGCCGAGAACCCACCCAAGAAGTACCAGGACATCTACCCGCTCGACTTCGAGAGCGCCGACTGGCAGGGACTGTGGACGGCCCTCGCCGATGTCGTGCGCTTCTGGATCGATGCCGGTGTGACGATCTTCCGCGTCGACAACCCGCACACGAAGGCGTTCGCCTTCTGGGAGTGGCTGATCGCCGACGTACACCGCGAGCACCCGGACGCCATCTTCCTGGCCGAGGCGTTCACCCGGCCGCGCGTGATGGAGCGCCTGGCGAAGATCGGCTTCAACCAGTCGTACACATACTTCACCTGGCGCCAGTCGTCCTGGGAGCTCCGCGAGTACTTCGAGGATCTCTCAGCGCGCACCGTGGACTCGTTCCGGCCAAACGCCTGGCCCAACACGCCCGACATCCTGACCGAGCAGCTGCAGACCGGGAGTCGGGCCATGTTTGCGAGCCGCGCCGTGCTCGCCGCCACGCTGTCGCCCTCGTGGGGCGTGTACGGCCCGGCCTTCGAGCTGCTCGAGCACCTCCCGATGCGACCAGGTTCGGAGGAGTACCTCGATTCGGAGAAGTACCAGCTACGCCAGTGGGAGCTGGACGACGCGGCGAGCCTGGCCCCTCTGCTCGGCCAACTGAACCGCATCCGGCGGGCCCACCCGGCGTTCGCCCACCTGCGCACGCTGCGCTTCCACGGCAGCGACAACCCGGCCCTGCTGTGCTACTCGAAGACCGATCCCGACGGCGGCGGACCGATCCTCGTGGTCGTCAACCTCGACGCCGAACAGCGCCAGCATGGCATAGTCGACGTCGACTTGGCCGCCCTCGGCATCGAGTACGAGTCCACGTACGACGTCATCGACGAACTGGGCGGGGCGACGTTCCGCTGGAAGGGATCGCACAACTTCGTGGACCTCGACCCGGCGGAGCTCGCCGCCCACGTGTTCCGGGTGGCAGTTCTCTCATGAGCCGCCGTCCGGCCGGAACGGTCCCGCCAGCATCAGTCATTGCTGTCAGCGGCGACGCAGACGACTGGTACCGCGACGCCATCATCTACGAGCTGCACGTACGCTCGTTCGCCGACTCCAACGGCGACGGTATCGGTGACTTCACCGGGCTGAGCCAGCGCCTCGGCTACCTGGCCGACCTCGGCGTGACCGCCGTCTGGCTGCTGCCGTTCTACCCGTCACCGCTGCGTGACGACGGCTACGACATCGCCGAGTACCGCACGATCCACCCCGACTACGGCGATCTGCGCTCGTTCAAGCGGTTCCTCGCCGCCGCCCACAGCAGGGGCATGCGCGTCATCACAGAGCTGGTGGTCAACCACACGTCGGACCAGCACCCATGGTTCCAGCGAGCCCGCCGGGCGCCCGCCGGCTCCCCATTTCGCAACTTCTACGTATGGAGTGACCAGCCCGACCGTTACGCCGACGCCAGGGTCATCTTCTCGGACTTCGAGACCTCGAACTGGACGTGGGATCCCGTCGCCGAGCAGTACTTCTGGCACCGCTTCTACTCTCACCAACCAGACCTCAACTACGAGAACCCGGCGGTCGAGGCCGCCGTGCTCGAGGTGCTCGACCATTGGCTCGACATGGGCGTCGACGGATTGCGGCTCGACGCCGTGCCCTACCTACACGAGGCCGAAGGCACCAGCTGCGAGAACCTTCCGGCCACCCACCGCACGCTCAAGCGGATGCGCGCCCATCTCGACGCCAAGTACGTCGGCAGGATGCTGCTGGCCGAGGCCAACCAATGGCCAGAGGACGCCTTCTCGTACTTCGGAGACAGCGATGGCCCCGAGTGCCACATGAACTTCCACTTCCCGGTGATGCCACGACTGTTCATGGCGCTGCGACTCGAGCACCGCACGCCGATCGTGGACATCATGGAACAGACGCCAGAGCCTCCGCCGGGCGGACAATGGGCCACGTTCCTGCGCAACCACGACGAGCTGACGCTCGAGATGGTCACCGACGAGGAACGCGACCTGATGCTGCGGGCGTATGCCACCGACGCCGAGATGCGCATCAACCTCGGCATCCGTCGGCGCCTCGCGCCGCTGCTCGGCAACGACCGGCGCCAATTCGAGCTGTTGAACGCCTTGCTGTTCTCGTTGCCGGGCACGCCCGTCATCTATTACGGCGACGAGATCGGCATGGGCGACAACGTGTACCTCGGAGACCGCAACGGCGTCCGCACGCCGATGCAGTGGTCGGCGGACCGCAACGCCGGTTTCTCCACGGCCAACCCGCATCGCCTCTACATGCCGTTGATCACCGAGCAGGGCTACCACTACGAGAGCGTCAACGTGGAGACCCAGGCCGCCAACCCGGCGTCGCTGTTGTCGTGGATGCGCCAGCTGACGGCGCTGCGCAAGCGCCACCGCGCGCTCGGCAGAGGATCGATCGAGTTCTTGGAACCGGAGAACCACCACGTGCTGGCGTTCCTGCGATGCCTGGAGGGCGAGCAGCCGCTGCTGTGCGTGGCCAACCTGTCGCGCCTGGCACAGCAGGTGGAGCTCGATCTGCGGGCGTTCGGTGGCGCCGTGCCGGTGGAGGTGTTCGGCCAGAACCGCTTCGCCCCCATCGGCGACCGGCAGTACCCGTTGACACTGGCGCCGTACGGATTCTTCTGGTTCGCGCTGGCGAGCGGTGTGCCGCCTGGCGAACCTGCCGAGGCCCGTCACCTGCCGGGCTCGTGGAACGACGTGCTGCGGCGCCGGGCATCGCTCGGACGCACGATCGGACGCTGGCTGCCCGAGCGTCGCTGGTTCGCCGGCAAGGGGGCGATCGTCCGCGAGGTCGGCGTCGACGACGTGATCGAGCTCGACGACGAGGTGGCACTCACGCTCATCCGTACGTCGTTCACCGACGGCGACGATCACCACTATGCCGTCCCGGTGCAGCACGTCTCGACGGCGGCCGCTGCGGAACTGGAGCAGGTGCATCCGGGGGCCGTGATCGCCCATCTGGCCGACGGGGCGATGGTCGACGCCATGACGACGCCAGAGGGCGCAGGAGTGGTCGCAGCGTCGGCGCTCCGTCGGCGCGTCCGGCGCGGCCGCATCTCCACGGCGCGAGGACATCCTCGCCGCACCGGGCTCACAAAGCTGGCGGCCGACGCCCGCGACGTCCATCCGCTCGGCGTCGAGCAGTCCAACTCCTCGGTGCTGTTGGGCTCGAAGGTGATCGCCAAGCTCGTGCGCCAGGTCACACCGGGTGAGAACCCGGACGTGACGCTCCCCACCCACCTGCGGGCCGTCGGGTTCACGCATGCTCCAGGCGTGGCCGGAACGCTCGACGTGGAACTGGACGGCCAGGCGCAGCCGGCCACGGTCGTGGTCGTCCACGACGCCGTGACCAACGAAAGCGACCTGTGGGAGTGGAGCCAGGACCTGCTCACTCGCCAGGTCGAGCGCATGGTGTCTGAACCGGAGCTGGAGACCGACGACGCCGGGATGATGGTCGTCATCGCCCTGCTCGCCCAGCGCACGGCTGAGATGCACAGGGCGCTGGCTGACGGGTCTCCCGGCTTCGAACCCGAACGGTTCACAATGCTGGCGCAGCGTTCGATCCAGCAGAGCCTGCGAGGTTCGCTACGTGAGACCCAGCGCCTGTTGCGCCGCGCCGCCACGTCACTGCCCGAGGTCGACCAACCGCTGGCGGCGGCCGTGATCGACGACGGCGATCGACTGCTCGGTTCGTTCGAGGCGTTGCGCAGGCGCAAGCTCGACGCCGCCCGCATTCGCATCCACGGTGACTTCCATCTCGGTCAGGTGTTGTGGACCGGACACGACGTGGTGTTCATCGATTTCGAGGGCGAGCCGGGGCGCTCGGTGGGCGAGCGCTCGATCAAGCGCTCGGCGCTGATGGACGTGGGCGGGATGATGCGCTCGCTCGACTATGCCGGGCGCGTCGCGCTCGCTACGTCGGACGAGCGTGGCCGCACCGGTTCGGCCCATCGCGCCCACCTCGAGCAATGGCGGCGAGCGTGGACCGAGCGCGCCCAGGACCAGTACTGGACGTGCTACGTCACTGCCGTCGAGGATGAACAGGAGTCGCTCGTACGGCTCGTACCGTCCGAGTCCGACGACGCGCGCATGCTGCTCGACGCCTACGTGCTACTGAACGCCCTGTACGAAGTGCGCTACGAGCTGGCCCACCGGCCCGGGTGGGTGAGCTGGCCGCTCAGCGCCATCGCCCAGATGATCACCGACCGCGCCGTCTCTAGCGCCGGCACCCGCTCGCCGTGAGCGGTCAGATGACGGCCCGCCCGTCGCCGCTGCCACCGGCGCTGCGTGCAGAGGCCGAGCGGCTCGGTGTCGAGATCGCCTACACCGACGTGGACGACATCGTCCACCACGCCGACCCGGCCAGCGTCCGTTCTGTTGTCGACGTGCTGCACGAGGACGCCGCACGTGGCGATCAGGCGCCGATCGTGGAACACGTGATCGTGCTCGGTGGGCCCGACGCCTGCCGGCACACCGGCATCGATTGGGCCGCTGTCGAGGACGCCCAGCTCACGCTTGCCGACGGAACGGTGATCGCCCGCCAGAGCCTCATCGACGCCCTCGAGGCGCTGCCGATCGGGTGCCATCGTCTCGACGTGGCAGTGGCTGGTCGAATCGGTGCGTCGACGATCGTGCAAGCCCCGGCGGCAATGCCGTCGATGGCCGCCGTTGCGCGAGACGGTCGCCGTCCGAGCGGACTGTTCACCCCCGCATATGGCTTGTGGAGCGAGCAGGACCCTTGGCCTGGCTTCCACCACCTGGGTGACCTGGCTCGGCACGCGGCTGCAGCTGGCATCGACGTGCTGTACACGCTGCCGCTGTACGAGCTGTTCCTCGACGAAACGTTCGATCCCAGCCCGTACTCACCCGTGAGCCGCCTGCACTGGAACGAGGTGTTCCTGGCCGATCCCGGTCTACCGGCGTCGGCGCTCCCGGAGCCGGGCCTCGGCCGCCTGCTCGACCTCGCAGGCCTGGCAAGCCACCGGCGGGGGCAGCTCGTGGAGGCCGCTGCCACCGCCGATGCTGCTCTGCTCGGTCAGCTCGACGCCTTCGTGCGCCGGCGACCAGACGCGGCCAACTACGCCCGCTTCCGTGCGGAGCGCGATCGCACGCAGGTACCGCGAGCGCTCATACAGCGCAGTTACGTGTTGGCCCAGTACCTCGCCGATCAACAGCTCGGCACCGCTGCCACTTCTGGCGCCGCACTCGGGCTCGACGTGCCGATCGGCAGCCACCCCGACGGCTACGAGACGTGGGCTCACCCCGAGCGCTTCGCCACCGGGTTCACGGTCGGCGCTCCACCTGATCCGCTGGCCGCCGATGGTCAGGATTGGGGCTTCCCACCTCAGCTCCCGGCAGCCAGCCGCCGTAGCGGGCACGAGATGTGGCGCCGCCTTGTGGATCGCGCCAGCGAGCACGCCGGCGTGCTGCGCATCGATCACGTCATGGCCGTGCACCGGTTGTGGTGGATCCCGCCGGGTGCCGCATCGGCCGCCGGCGTGTACGTGCGCTACCCGGCCGAGGAGCTCCTGGCCGTCATCGCCGCGTCCGCCGCCGCGCACGAGACGACGGTCGTCGGCGAGAACCTCGGTACCGTCCCGCCAGAGGTCGACGCTGCCATCCACCGCTGGGCCATGCTCGGGCTCCACGAGGAAGGGTTCCATCTCCACGACCCAGAGCTCGTCGACATCCCGCGCTGGTCAGTCGCCGGCATCAGGACCCATGACATGCCGGCCTTCTCGGCCATGGTCGCCGCCGCCCCGGTCCCGGCATACCGTCGCCTCGTCGACCCCGACCCGACGCCGGATTCCCACGAAGATCCGGGGACGTTGCTCGAAGCCGTGCTGCGCCGACTGGCCGCCAGCGACGCCGCCATGACGGTTGCCGATCTCGATGATCTGATGGGCCTCACCGAGCCGCACAACGAACCGGGTAGAAGGGGCGGAACGATGTGGCGCCGCCGGCTGCCGTGCCCGCTCGAGCAGGCCGTCACCGATCCCACCGTGGCGCGCCGCCTGGCGCTCATCGCCGACCGGACCACGCAGCCGACGGGAGCCACTGGGACGTGACAGCACAAGAACGCTACGACGCGGCGTCGAACCCGATCCACGAGCTCGACATCCCCCTGTTCAACGAAGGCACGCACCGCCACCTGTACCGGTGCCTCGGCGCCCACCCAGACGACGGCGGATCCTGGTTCGCAGTGTGGGCGCCGAACGCCAGGCGAGTCTCCGTTGCGGGCGACTTCGCCGCTGGCGGCGAGCACCAACTCTCGCCGGTCCCCGCATCGGGAATCTGGTCGGGCCGCGTTGAGGGCGCCGGCGTCGGGAACACCTACCGGTACCGGATTGAGACGAACGACGGGCAGGTGTTGGAGAAGGTCGATCCTGTGGGTGCGGCCACGGTCGAGCCGCCGGCAGTTGCCTCGATGATCGCCGAGCTTTCCTACGGATGGGAGGACGAGGACTGGATGGACGGCCGCCGCGCTCGCATCGCGCTCGACGCGCCGGTGTCGATCTACGAGCTCCACGTCGGCTCGTGGGGCCGTCAGGTGACGCCGGGTCGGCGCTTCCCCCGCTACGACGAACTGGCCGATCCCCTTGCCGATCACGTGCTCGCCCACGGGTTCACGCACGTCGAGCTGCTGCCGATCATGGAGCATCCGTACTACGGG
>Ga0136624_1000384_pt1 | contig 16663 bp, 10 predicted proteins | sample AntDrymUQ4692206_2_FD_104802 | JGI IMG/M metagenome (GOLD analysis project Ga0136624, IMG submission 104802) | Polar desert sand microbial communities from Dry Valleys, Antarctica - metaG UQ469 (22.06) | ecosystem: Environmental > Terrestrial > Soil > Desert | place: Antarctica: Dry Valley... | reverse complement strand
TCGTGGTCGCAGTCATCGACGACCGAGCCGCCGAGCAGAACGTCCACGACCTCGTCGCCGACGGGTACCGCCTGCTTGCCTCGGTCGAGCAGGACGCCGTGGGGAGGCTGGCGACGGTCCGACTGAGTCCGGTCGCCGGGGACGTGGTAGTCGACGTGCTGTTCGCCAGCTCCGGGATCGAACCGGAGATCGTGCGGTCCGCCGAGGCGATCGAGATCCTCCCGGGACTGGTGGTTCCGGTCGCACGAACCGGCCATCTCATCGCGCGGGCCCGAGCTGGACCGAGGTGACCTGCGGGCCTTGGCGGTCAGCGTGGTCATATATTGGGGGCAGGTGAAGTCCGCAGAGCAGGGGAAGCCGATGAGTAGCGTGGGGGAGCCGACGAGTTCTTACGATCTTGACGAGCTCATGGTGCAGATCATCGCTGGTTGCCGCACCATGGACGACCGGCTGTCGGCCTTCCTGCAGGTGTCCTCGACGAGGTCACCCTCCCCATCGAGGCGACCTTGCTCGGCATGCCGGTCGAGATCACCGAGTTCGACTACTTCGACGACGGCCGCGGGCTGGTCGCGAGGTGCCACCGCCCCGGCGCCGACCAGTATCTCACCCTGGCCGATCTGGTGCTCGCACCTCAGTCCGTGGAAGCGTGGATCCACGCCGCCTACCGGCAGTCGCTCGGCATGAAGCCACACTCGGTGATGCGCCCGCCCGACTGGGAGCTCGAGCTCGACTGGACGTGACCGCGGGCGGTCGCCGGACGGCCCCGGCACACGGACGTCGCGGCGGGGGTGTATCAGGCGCCACACCCCAACGTTCCTCCTCCTAGTGCGGCGGGGTACTGGGGGTCCCCGCCGCCGTGAGCGCCGGAGGGACGACATGGCACCGCCCACACTGGTCACGAGGCTGCCCGGCACCGCGCTGGTCAGCCGGCTGGAGGTGCTTCCCGACCTCGCCGGACGGCTCGTGGCCGACACCGGACCGCTGGCTGCGCTGTCCGCATCACTCCATCTTCCCTTCTACCGGGAGGTCCGTGTCCTCGCCAGCTACCGGACCTTGCGCCACCACCCCATCTGGCAGAACCCGGCTCTCGACGTCGGAGGCTTGCCGGTGGTACTCGTCGGCGGGCTGGCGAGCAGCCCGCGCGTCCTCGCCCCGATGCTGGACTGGCTGCAACGCATCGGCTGCCGCACACTCCTCGCACCCACCCAGTACGGCGTCGCCTGCGGGCAGCGCACCGCGGTCGCGGTGGAAGACGCCCTTGCCCGCCATGTCGACGCGACGGGCGGGCGGGCGGTGATCATCGCGCACAGCCGCGGAGGTCAGTTCGCCCGCCCTGTCGCCGTACGCCGACCCGAGCTCGTCCGGGGCCTCATCACGCTGGGGAGCCCGCTCATCCGGTTGCTCGGCGCGCACCCGCTCGTCCTGCTCGAGGTCCTCGGACTCGCTGTCGTCGGGTCGCTCGGCATTCCGGGCCTGTTCCGGGCCAGCTGCCTGTGGGGCGGCTGCTGCCGTCCACTGCGCGACGACCTCGCAGGCCCGTTTCCCGACGAGGTGCCCTTCGTGAGCGTCTTCTCGCGGCAGGACGAGGTGGTGCCCTGGCAGGCCAGCCTCGACCCGGCAGCGCAGCATCGGGAGGTCGACACCACCCATGGTGGCCTCATCGCCAGCCCGGAAGTGTTCCAGGTGCTCGCGCAGGAGCTCGCCCTGCTGGTGAGCCGGAACGCGGACTCCGACCTCGCCCCAGCCGCCTAGCCGGGTCCGGCGTGTCGTCGCGCGACCAGATTTTCGACCGAGCCGGGTATCGGGGTCCCCGGCCGCATCGTGGCAGCGGGCTGCGGTTCGCCCGCCACGGTGTGCAGCGGCACCACGCCCGCCCACACCGGGGCATCACTCTCGTCGTCGTCGGAGGGACCACCCCGACGGACCTTGACCGAACACTCATCGAGCGGCAGCGCGAGCACGCCGGTGGCCGCGAGTTCGCGCGCGGTCGGCTTCCGCACCTCGTCCCACCGTCCGGGCATCAGATGCTCGGACAACGCCCGCAGCGCAGCCTCCTTCTCCGCGCCCTGCACGACCCGGGCGCGGCCGTAGGCGACCACCGAGCGGTAGTTCATCGTACTGGCGAACAGCGAGCGGGCGTAGACCAGCCCGTCGAGCAGCGTCACGGTCACCGCCAGCGGGGCACCCGCCGACGCCAGGCGCACCAGTCGTGACCCGGTCGAGCCGTGCAGCAGCAGTCGTTCCCCGTCCGGGGCGCAGACCAACGGCAACACCAGCGGCCTGCCCTCGACAGAGCACGCCACGGACGCCACGTAGGCCTGGCTCAGGATCGCGTCGCGCTCCGACCGGTCTGCGCTCTGCCGCTCGGCATGGCGCCGCACCTGGGTCGAGGCGGTGATCGTCAATAACCCCATGGCAGCAGGATCACCCATCGAGTGGCCTTACGCTAGAGCCACTTCGGCCCCAGTTATGATGACCACTTCGCGATCGAGGTGCCCGGGTGATGCGACCACTCGCCGAGCTTGAGTTGTCGGTGTCGCTCGACCCGGCAGGCGATCGCCCGCTGCACCGGCAGCTCGCCGACCAGCTCCGCGACGCCGTCCACAGCGGCGAGCTGCGGCCCGGTCAACGTCTACCGTCCAGCCGCACCCTCGCCGCGCGCCTCGCCGTGTCGCGCACGGTGACCCTCGCCGCCTACGCCGAGCTCAGCGGTGAGGGCTACCTCGACGGACACCACGGCTCCGGCACCTACGTCTCCCCCGAGCTAAGGGTCCCCCGCGCCGGCTCACGAACGCCACCGGCCGGTCAGGCCACCGCGGACCTGGCCCCGCACCGGACCGTCATGGACCTGCGGCCTGGCCGAGCGGACACCTCCGCGCTCGCCGGACCGGACTGGCGACGAGCCTGGCGGGCAGCCGCGGACCACCCACCTCCCACCGACCCAGGCCCCGCAGCCGGGCTCCCTGAGTTCCGCCGCGAGATCGCGGCCCACCTGCAACGCTTCCGAGGACTGCAGTGCACCGCACACGACGTCCTCGTCACCACCGGCACCCGGGACAGCCTCGAGCTCCTCGCCGCAGTCCGGGGGGACCGTCGGGTGGGCATCGAGGACCCTGGCTACCCCGCTGCGCACCGGATCTTCGGTGCGCTCGGCGCCCACGTCGAGTCCCTGCCCGTCGACGACGCAGGCCTGATCACCGAGCAGCTGCCCGCCACCGCCCCAGCGCCGACGGCGATCTACGTGACTCCCGCGCACCAGTACCCGCTGGGCGGGCGGCTCCCCGCCTCCCGGCGACTCGACCTGCTGCGCTGGGCCCGCACCCGTGACGCGCTCGTCATCGAGGACGACTACGACAGCGAGTTCCGCTTCGACGTCCCACCTCTTCCGGCGCTGGCCGCGCTCGACCGCGATCGGGTCGCCTACCTGGGCACCCTGTCCAAGGTTCTCAGCCCCTCGTTGCGGGTCGGTTACCTCCTCGCGCCGCCGCATCTGCACCACCAGCTCGTCCGCCACCGGGAAGCCGACGGCTACCGCGTGCCACATATCGTCCAGGCCGCGCTCGCCAGCTACTTCGCCGACGGCGCGCTGGCCCGTCACATCGCCCGGATGCGACGCGCCTACGCGGCCAAACGCCACCTGCTCATCGAGCTCCTCGAACCCACCGCACTGACCCTGCGCGGTCTCGACGCCGGGCTCCACGGCGTCCTGCGACTTCCCCCCGAAGCCGACGAACACGACGTCGTCGACCGGCTCGCCGAGGCGGGAATCCGGCTCGCGGGTCTGGCTGAGTACCACCACAAGGCCGAGCGCCACGATCGCGGCCTCGTCCTCGGCTACGGCGCTGCCTCCCCCACCGACCTCCACCACGCCGTCGCCGCACTCACCGAGGTGCTCTCAGCAACGAAGCGCTCGGCGTCGGCGAGGGTCTCGGCGAGCATGGAGGTGTAGCCGTAGGCGGCCTGTCAGTCGTGGGGTTAGTCGTGGGGTTAGCTCCTCAGCAAAATCAGCCACGCACACCTGCTGAATAGTCATCAGTATCTTTACAAACACCCGTGCCGGGCTGAATCTGGTCTGTAGCTGCCTGTGACGTCGTGGTCGCCGGGTGCTGTCGCGCGCCTGATCACCTTCCGATTTTCGAGTCAGCTGCCGCCCCAGCGCGTATCAACGCTGCTCCCGAAAGCTCCGCAATGTAGCGGCACAACAGCTCGTCACTTCTGGTGGTTGATGGAGGAGGAAAGTGTACACGTCCGAGCGGTCAGGGCAGGACGCCGAGGGGACGCCGAGTTCGCGCGCCCAACGGCGCTTGCTCGTCATCGGCGCCGGGCCCAAAGGCGTGGGAATCGCTGCGAAGCGGGCCGTGCTGCGGGCGCTGGGCTGGCAGGTCCCCGAGGTGGTGGTGGTGGACGAGATCGGGGTGGCCGCCAACTGGACAGGGCAGAACGGCCACACCGACGGACGACAGCTTCTCGGCACCCTTCCCGAGAAGGATGTGGGCTTCCCGTATGAGTCGAGTCACTGGGGCTCGGCGAATCAAGCCGTGAACCAGGGGATGCGGCACCTGTCATGGGGTGCCTACCTGGTGATGCGCGATGGCGACGGCGCAATGACGTACGCGAGTTGGATCGACCGCGGCCGTCCGCACCCATCCCATCGACAGTGGGCGGAGTACCTGATGTGGGTCGCGGACCGGGCAGACCTCGATCTCAGAATCGGGCGGGTGACGAGAATCGATCTTCTCGGGAGCCGTTGGCGCCTGACCTGCGAGCGAGACGGCCGGCGGAACTGGGTGGAGGGCGACGGTCTGGTGATCACCGGGCCAGGCACGCCGCGCGGGGACATCCCGGGCGCCCGGTCCTCTCCTGCTCTGATCACCGACGGACGGCAGCTTTGGCGTGAGCACCACCGCTTTCGAGATGCCGATCGGTCAATGCGCGTCTGTGTGGTGGGCAGCGGCGAGACCGCCGCCGCCGCGGTCGTGGGACTGCTCGAGGTGCTGTCCCCGAGGTCGTCGATTGACATCTACAGCAGGCAGGGTGTGGCGTACTCCCGAGGTGAAAGCTTCGAGGAGAACCACCTCTACTCGAACCCCAGCGGTTGGGCATCGCTCTCCGCTGAGCACCGCCAGGAATTCGTGCGGCGGACCGACCGAGGTGTGTTCTCGATCCACGCCAACAACCTGCTCGCTCGTGCCCAGAATGTTCGGACCGTCGCCGGCGAGGTCGTCCGGCTCGACGCTCGCCCTCACGAGGTCGATGTCCACATCGAGTACAACGGCCGCCGGCGTGCGCTGCGGTACGACTACGTCGTCGTCGCCACCGGCTTCGATCCCTTGTGGTTCGAGCCTCTGCTCACCGACCGCGCTCGGGCCGAGCTGGCCAAAGCCCTCGGCGCCTCCTGCGACCAGGCGGTGAACGGTGACACCGTCACACAGGACACCGTCATACAGGCGGTGGAGCACGACCTGGCGGTGCGCGGACTCCACCCTCGGCTGCACCTACCGATGCTCGCCGGCCTGCAGCAAGGTCCCGGTTTCCCGAACCTGAGCTGCCTCGGGCTGCTCTCCGACCGGATCCTGCATCCGTACTGCCGTCCACCCTGGGTCGCCCATTCCACCCGGATGCTCTTCCGCGCCTGGAACGGTCTTGAAGCGCGCGGCGGGTCGGAGAACGGGCATCAGCAGCCGGAACCCGCACGACGATCGTGACGGCGTGATCAGGCGCGGACGTACGCGGTCAGCGTGGCGGCCACCCGCTGGCCGACACCCAGCGCCATCTTGAACCCGCCGCCACTGCACCCCGTGGCGAGGAACAGCCCTTCGATCTGGTCGTCGAACCCGAGCAGGGCGTGCCCGTCAGGCGTGTAGGCATCGAAGCCGCTCACCCCGCCCGTGGTCCTCGCCCCCTTCAACCACGGCGCCCGCCCGATGGCGGCGTCGTAAATGGCCGCGCTCGTCAACGGGTTGACCGCCATTGGCCGTAGGCTGACGTCCCACTCGTCGAGCGCCTTGCCGATCAGTGACGTGCCCGGCTCGTGGGGTCGTCCGTAGACGCCGGTCGTGTCGTCGATGAATGCGGGATGCCGGGGTGCGCCGGAGACCTGAAAGATATTGTATTGAATGCGTTTGCTCCGCAGCGGCGCCGCCAGCCCCAGGCCCGTCAGGAGGTCACGGCTCCAGGCTCCTGCCGCCACCACCACGATGTCGGCGGCGAAGGACTCGGCGGCGAAGGACGACGACGCAACGCGCACGCCCGCGACGCGGCCCCCCCGCGTGTGGATCTCGAGCACCCGCGTTCCCTCGGCCACCACCGCTCCTCTGGAGGTGGCCAGGCTCAGCAACGCCTTGGTGGTCTGGCGGGGGCTGGCGTAGCCCGCAAACTCTTCGTAGACGGCGGCGCCGACTCCCGCCCACTCGAACGCGGGAAAGCGCGCCTTGCCCTCATCGGGCAGCAGCACGCGCAGTGGCCAACCACAGCGACCCCTCAGGCGCTCGACCTCGTCCCGCATTCGTGGCACGCGGTGGTCAGCCTCCAGGTACAACGAACCAGCCTGGACATATCCGATCGACGAGGACAGGGCACGGTCCAGCAGGCGAAGCCCCGGCACGCTCTCCGCCGCCAGATCCGACAGGAAAGCGTCGGTGTGGTAGACGCGCACGAGCCCGCCGGAGAGCCCGGTGGCGCCTGCCGAGGCGCATTCCTTCTCGAACAGCGTGGGCTGGCCGATACCTGCCCGCGTCACCGCTTCGAGGATGGCCGCGCCGCCGACCCCGGCCCCGATGATGGCGATGCGAGGGCTCATGACACCGAGACTGGACAGAACGCGCCCCGGAAATAGGAGTGGTCGATGGTCACCGCAGCGGCCGGCGCCACCTCGACGGGCTGCGGCCACCCGTGGTCGACGGGCGTGCCTGGGCATCCCAGGTCGCGCCACAGCTTCTCGGCGAAGCTCGGCATGATCGGGTAGGCGAGACCGGCCAGGGTCCTGGCGGCGGTGTACTCCAGGGCACGCGCGGTCTGACGGTGGCCGTCGCAGCCTGCCGCGGCACGGGTGTGATCCCAGGAGCGCCCGAAGTCCCGACTGGTGCGAACGAGCTCGCCCAGCAGCCGTACCGTCCGGTCCGGGGCGAACTGGGCCGCCTCCAGGGTGTCGGCGACCGCCGCCACCGTCGCCTGCAGATTCCGCAGGAAATGATCGTGGTCGCTCCTCCAGTCGCCGATGACCGGGCTGTACCCCCCGAACTCCGCTGCCAGACGCTGGCCGAGCTCGTCGAGCCACTCCTGCCACGTTCCGATCAGCTCTCGGTCCACCACATCGCGGTATCCGCTCAGGGTGAAATTGGTCCGCATCACTGAGGGGCGGTCGTAGCAGAGGTAGTAGCGGACCGCGTCGACCGGTTCCGCCGCCAGGAAGTCCTTCGCCCAGATGGCGTGCTTGCGGCTGGTCGAGAATTTGGCGCCGTCCAACCGGTAGAACTCGTTGATGACGAAGACGTCCGGGAGCCGAACGTCACCGAGCGCCATGAAGACCGCCGGGTACAGGGTGGTGTGGTAAAAGCCGTTGTCGTAGCCGAAGCACTGCACCACCTCGTGCGCGCCCATGACGTTCCAAGCATCGGCGATGTGCTCCGACTCGGAGACCGGCGCCCCGCGGCAGTCGGCCGCGCTCGCCAGGTAGCCGGGCGCCATCTCGAACCACGGGTTGATCCGTTGATCGCCGTATCCCTCGACCGGCACCTGCAGGCCCCATGAGCTGGGGTAGGTGACGGCGATGTCCGGGAGCCCCTCGCGGGCCACGGTCTCGCACAGGGCCCGAACGTGCGGTGGCATCTGGGTCGTGTCCCAGTAACGCCTCAGCCGATCTGTGAAGCGGGAAAGCGGAAAGAACAGCCGCCGAATGCAGCGCTGCACCGCGGCCTGGCCGCAGAGCTTGCACGTCGGCTCCACGAGTTCGGCGCCGCCGTTGGGATGGCCGCACTGCTCGCAGACGTTGCCGTCGGCACGTGACCCACAGTGCGGGCAGCCGCCGCTGACATAGGTCTCACAGAGGTAACGGCTGCATCGCTCGCAATACGGTGCTGCCGCATCCCGCTCGACAAGGACGCCACTGCGGTACAGCTGGCGAACCGTCTCCCGCGCACACCACACGTGGTGCGGGGAACGCAGCGGCCGGACGTAGTGATCGAGCTCGATCATCGCGGCGCAGAGGGTCTGCTCGATCGTGTCCCCGTAGTCCGCGGCCACGGCTTCGGGGGTGACGCCATGCTGAATCGCTTTGAGCGGGACGTAGCTTTGGTTATCGTCGGTGCCGACGACGTAGCGAGCCCGCGCGCCGCGCAGTTTCTGGTACCTCGCCAGCACGTCGGCGCCGAGGTACGGGCCCGACAGGTGTCCGAGGTGTAGGTCGCCGTTCGGCGTCGGGGGTGACGCCGTCACGAAGACGTGGCGTTGTGTCATCGACACCTTTCAGTCACCCTCAGTAATGGCGCTCGGTCGTTGGTCGATGAACCAATAGACGCTCAGCAGGACCAAGGGTCGGTCCGCGCAAGGGTTGTGGACGACGTGACGGGCACCCGGCGGCAGGTGCACGACCGCGCCGGGGGAGGCTTCAACCACCGCATCGTCAGTCGTGATCACCGCTTCTCCCGCCACGATCACGACCATCTCGGCCTGCTCGTGTTGGTCAGGGTCCGAGGAGGAGCTGGGCTCGATCACACACCACATCGATTTGAACGGTGCCCCGATGGAAGGATCCGTCAGCGTCAGCGGCTGGCATAGGATCCCGCACTCCTGCACACACTGGGCCCGCTCCAGTTTCTGTAGCAACATCGCGTTCTCCTCAACGTTCGCTACTTCATAGAGCGATGAGTTTGTCCGCAGATACGTCGATGGGAGTTACGACAACGCCGCCCGCAGCGCCACCGCCACGTCCTGCACCGCGGGAGGCTTGAGCAGCGTGTAGTGATCGCCGGGCACGCGCACCACCGTGCACTCGCCCGTCACCGCGGCTGCCCAGGCTGCCGGCTGGTTGGGGGAGCCAGCGGCGTCGATCACCAGCGTCGGTGCGCGCACTGTCTGAGGCCGGTACCGGCTGGAGGCCGCCACGTTGGCCTTGAACACGGCGAAGCGCCGCGCCAGCTCCAGCTCGCCCCCCGGCTGGCCCCGGTGCCCCCGCGCCGATGGACCCAGCCGCTCAGCCATCCAGCGCAGCTGGTCCGGCACCGGCCGTGAGCTGAAGTCGGGCGGAGGATCGAACGGCCGCCCCAGGCTGGCCGCTGCGTCGGCCACGTAGATGGTGGCCAGACCACCGTCGGACAGCGCTGGACGCAGCGGACCCGGAAACGCGGTGTCGAGCAGCGTGAGCAGCGCCACCTCGTCACCCGCCGTCTCCAGCCGGCGAGCGATCTCGAACGCCACCAGCCCTCCCATCGACCATCCGCCGAGCCGGTAGGGGCCGTGGGGTTGCACCTGCCGGATCGCCTGCAGGTAGGTGACGGCCATGTCCTCGACCGACGCATGCGGGGTCGAGCCCTCCCGCAGCCCGGCGGCCTCGATGCCGTAAAGGGTGTGGGTGTCGGCCAGGTGAGTGGCCAGCTGGGCATAGGCGTGCACCGTCCCGCTCACCGCATGCACGAAGAAGAGGGGATCTCGCTCGGCGCCCTGAGTCATCTGCCCGAGCGTCATGCGCACGAGCGGACCACCGTGCGCGGGTGCGGCGTGGGAGGATGCGGCGCTGGTGGGCACCCCCTTCTGGCGGAGGGCCTCCACGGTGGCGGCGAGGGTGGCGGTGGTGGGGGCTTGGAAGATGTCGATGAGGTCAGCCTCGACGTCGAAGGTGTCCCGCAGGCGTGACAGCAGTTGCATAGCCTGCAAGGAATTGCCGCCCAGGTCGAAGAACCCGTCATCTACACCGACCTGGCCGACGCCCAGCACCTCGGCGAACAGATCGGCGACCAACGACTCCGCCAACGTACGCGGAGCCGACTGCTCTCCGATGCCTCCGACGACAGGAGCCGGCAGCGCCTTACGGTCCACCTTGCCCGTAGGCGTCAACGGCAACGTATCCAACACCACCACATGCGCCGGCACCATATACCCGGGCAACCGCCTCGCGAGATCACGCCGTAGCCCGGCCGGACTCAGCTGCCCCACCTCCGCCGCATCGACCGTGACATACCCGACCAGCTGCCGCTGCCCACCGAGGTCATCGCGAGCGACCACCACCGCCTGCACCACCCCCGGACACGCTCTCAACACCGCCTCGATCTCCCCCAGCTCCACCCGAAACCCACGGATCTTGACCTGATCATCCAACCGGCCCAGGAACACCAGATTCCCGTCAGCCAGATACCGCACCAGATCACCGGTCGCATACAACCGAGCGCCGGCCTCCGCCACGAACGGATTCGGAATGAACCGATCAGCGGTCAGCTCAGGCCGGTTCAGATACCCCCGGGCCAGCCCCACCCCACTCACATACAGCTGCCCGGCCACCCCCACGGGTACCGGGTTGAGATGACGATCCAACACATACACCTGCTGGTTCGCCATAGGCCGGCCGATCGGCGGCTGCGGCTCATCACCCCGACACTGCGCCACGGTCACGGCCACCGTCGCCTCAGTAGGGCCATAACCGTTGTAGAAACGCCGCCCCGGACGCACCCACGCCCGCACCAACTCAGGAGTACCCGCCTCCCCACCCACGATCACGACCCGCAGATCGACGAAGCTCTCCGCGTCACCTGCCAGCAGACTCGCCACCGGCGGAGGCAGCAGTGCAAGACTGACCCGTTGGTCACGCAACAGGCCGGCCAGCCGCAACGGCGACCCCAGCGCCTCCTCGGTCGCCAGACACAGCGTCGCCCCCGAGGCCAACGTGACGAACATCTCGAACACCGACACGTCAAAACTCAACGACGCAAGCTGCAGCACCCGGTCGTCCGGTCCCAATCCGAACTCCTCGACTCGAGAAACGATGTAGTTCAGCACCGAGCGATGCTCGATCAGCACCCCCTTGGGCTGACCCGTCGACCCCGATGTATAAATCACATATGCCAGGTTGCGCGCCCCGACCTGACCGGCCGCAACCATGCCCTCACAACCGGCCACCCGCTCCCACTCGGTGTCCAGACACACGACCGTCGTCTCCAGATCACCCGTCGCTTGCAGGTCACCCAGGGCCGCCACCGTCGCCCGCTCGGCCAACACCACCGCAGTCGAAGAATCGGAGATCATGAACCCCAACCGCTCAGCCGGATGCGCAGGATCCAACGGCACATACGCCCCTCCGGCCTTGAGGACCCCCAACACCGCCGCTACACGACGCAGCGAGCGGCGCATACACACCCCCACCAGTACCTCCGGCCCCACCCCCAACCCCCGCAGGTAACCGGCCACCTGATCAGCCTGACGGTTCAGCTCCCCATACGAGATCCGCTCCCCATTGGCCACTGCCGCGACCGCCTCAGGCCTGGCCGCCGCCTGCGCCTCGAACAACTCATGGACGCACCCCGGCGGCACCGGAGCCGCAGTCGCATTCCACTCCACCAACAACTGTCGACGCTCTTCCTCCCCGAGCAACGGCAACTCCGACACTCGCGCGCCCGGATCTGCCACCACTCCCTCCAACAACACCCGGAAATGCCCGAGCATCCGCCGCACCGAAGCCGTCTCGAACAACACCGACGCACACTGCATCCCGAGATAGAGCCGGTCGGGAAGCTCCTGGGCAAACAGGCCCAGATCGAACTTCGACGTCGTGACAGACGCGGAGCCGGCCGCGGATGGCGAGCTTGGAGAGTCCGTGTCCAGCATGCGCAGGAGACCGTCCGCGTCTGCCGGCGCCCTGGACGGCAGCGGGATGGTGAGGCTGAAGCTGGTTTGGAACAGTGGGGAGCGGCTGGGATCACGCTCGAGTCGCAGTACGTCCACAATCTTGGCGAACGGCAGGTCCTGGTGCGCGTACGCGCCCATGGTCGCCGTCTTGACCCGACCGAGCAGCTCGACGAAGCTGGGATCACCAGACAGATCCATACGCACCGGCAACATGTTCACGAAATAGCCGATCAACGGCTCGACCTCGGAACGGTTACGGTTCGCGTGCGGAGTCCCCACCACCACATCATCCTGACCGCTATAACGAGACAACAACACCCCGAAAGCGGCTAACAGCGCCATGAACATGGTAACCGACTGCGCACGACACAGCTCCCGCAACGCCGCAACCGTCGGCGCGCCGATCTCCAACGACTCACCCGCCCCCGCGAAGGACTGCAACGCCGGACGGGGGTGGTCGGTCGGCAACTCCAACACCGGCACCCCCATGAGTGTCTGGCGCCAATAATCGACCAGACGTTCCAACCGTTGACCGCTCAACCATTCACGCTGCCACAACGCAAAATCGGCATACTGCAACGCAGGCTCGGCCAGACCCGCCGGCCTCCCGGTCACGAACTGGTCATACAACGCAGACAGCTCGGCAAGGAAAATCCCCGCCGACCAGCCGTCGAAGACGATGTGATGCACCGTGACCATCAGCACATGGGTCGTCTCGCCCAGCCGCACCAGCAGCGCCCGTAGCAGCGGCCCCTGCTCCAACCGGAAAGGACGGGATCCCTCCGCGGCTGCCACCCGAGCCAACTCGTCCGCGCGCGCGCCCGCGGCAAGCGGACCCAGGTCGACCACGCCCAACCGCATCGGAGACGGCTCGGCGATCACCTGCAATGGACGGCCGTCAACCGCGGTAAAGCTGGTCCGCAGACTCTCATGACGGGCAATGACCGCACCCAACGCCTGCTCCAACGCGGCGCGGTCCAACCGGCCCTGCAAACGCAACGCCATAGGAATGTGGTACGTCGAGGTCCCCGGCGCCAACTGCTCCACGAACCACAACTGCTCCTGAGCGAACGACAACGGCACCCGATCCAACCCCACTGCCCGACGAGAAATCCTCACCTGTTGCCGCTTTCGGGCGAGCAGGGCGCGCTGCGGCGCCGACAGCTCCTCGATCCGCCGACGCGCATCACTCATGAGATCTCCTCGCTCCTGCCTGTCTCCTCCGTTGCCAGCAGCACAGCGACCTCGTTGTCGGACAGGCGCGCCAGCTCTGCCAGTCCTCCGTCGTCGTCCAGGCTCTCGTCACTGAGGCCATGCTCGGTGCGCAGCGACTCGGCCAGGGTGGCGACGGTGGGGGTTTGGAAGACGACCGTGACGTCGGCTTCGACGGCGAGGGTGTCGCGCAGCCGGGCCAGCAGCCGCATAGCCTGCAACGAGTTGCCGCCCAGCTCGAAGAAGTTGTCGTCCACTCCGACGGCCGCCAGCCCCAACACCTCGGCGAACACGTCGGCTAGCAGAGCCTCCACCAGAGTGCGGGGAGGCTGTGCGCCGCCAGGCTCCACCGGTGCGGGCGCGGGCAACCCGTTGCGGTCGAGCTTGCCGCTGGGGGTCAACGGGAAGGCGTCGAGCACGACGATGTGTGCAGGCACCATGTAGGCGGGCAGCTGGACCTCCAGATGGTGTCGCAGCCCGAGCGGGTCCAACGCCTCGGCCGCCTCGGCGGTGACGTAACCCACCAGCTGCTTGTACCCGGGCACGTCCTCGCGGGCGGTCACCACCGCCTGGGCCACACTGGGATGAGCGGCCAGCACGGTCTCGATCTCGCCCAGCTCGATTCGATAGCCGCGGATCTTGACCTGATGGTCGGTCCGGCCCAGGAGCACCAGGTTCCCGTCGGGCAGCCAGCGGACCAGGTCGCCGGTCGCGTACAGCCGGGCGCCGGCAGCGGCGAGGTCGTCGCCGAACGGGTTGCGGATGAACCGCTCGGCGGTCAGCTCCGGCCGGTTCAAATAGCCCCGGGCCAAGCCCATTCCGCCCAGATACAGCTGGCCGGGCACTCCCACCGGCACCGGATTGAGATGACGGTCCAGGACATAGACTTGCTGGTTGGCCAACGGCCGGCCGATCGGCGGCAACGGCTCATCTCCCCGGCACTCTCCCAAGACCGCGGCCACCGTCGCCTCGGTCGGCCCGTAGCCGTTGACCACCCGCCGGCCCGGACGCGCCCACGACCGCACCAACTCCGAGGAGAACGACTCCCCACCTATGACGATGACCCGCAGGTCGGCGAAGGTGTCGGCCTCGGCCGCCAGCACAGCCGCCACCCCGGGCGTGAGCAGGGCGATGCTGATCCAGCCCTCGCGCAGCAGCTGGGCCAGCCGCGCAGGGGAGCGCAGCGTGTCCTCGTCGGCCAAGCACACCGTGGCCCCGCAAGCCAGCGCGGCGAACATCTCGAACACGGAAGCGTCGAAGCTGAGGGAGGCGAACTGCAGGACCCGCTCACCCGGCCCCACCCCGAGCGCCCGGGCGGCGGAGACGGCGTAGTTCGCTACCGAGCCATGCTCGATCAGCACCCCCTTCGGCTGGCCGGTGGATCCCGATGTGTAGATCACATACGCCAGGTTGTGCCCGCCTGCCTGGCTGGGGAGCGCGGTGTCGTCACAGGCAGTGATCGCCGGCCAGTCTGCGTCGAGGCACACCACGCTCGCCTGCCCGCCCGGCACCGCACCCGCCGTGGCCGTCTCGGCCAGCACCACCGCGACGGCGCTGTCGTCCAGCATGAATGCCAACCGCTCGGCGGGGTAGGCGGGATCCAACGGCAGATAGGCGCCACCGGCCTTGAGTACCCCCAGAATCCCCGCCAGGCGGCGCAGTGAGCGATGCGCGCACACCCCCACCAGCACCTCAGGGCCCACCCCGAGGCGCTGCAGATGACGGGCCACCTGGTTCGCCTGCCGGTCGAGCTCCCGGTAGGAGATGGGCTGGCCTGCCAGCACCGCCGCGGTCGCGTCCGGCCTGGCCGCCGCCTGCGCCTCGAACAGCTCGTGCACACACTGGGTGGGCGCCGGGGCGGCGGTGTCATTCCACGTCACCAGCTGACGCTGACGCTCCGGCGGGGTGAGCAACGGCAGCTGCGACAACCGCCGCCCCGGATCCGCCGTCACCCCCTCCAACAGCACCCGCAGATGCGTCAGCATCCGCTGCACCGTCGCCCGCTCGAACAGACCCTCGGCGAACTCCATCCCGAGGCCCAGGCGGTCGGGGGACTCCGAGACGAACAGGCTGAGGTCGGTCTTGGCGGTTCCGGTGGGAACGTCGTCCACGTCGATGCGAAGCGTCGAGGAGAATGCGCCGTCCTGGTTCTCCTGCACGGTGAAACCGGTTTGGAACAGCGGGGAACGGCTGGGGTCCCGCTCGAGACGCAGCGCGTCGACGAGTGTGGCGAGCGGCAGGTCCTGGTGGACGTACGCGCCCATGGTGGCCTGCCGGACCCGGCTGAGCAGCTCGACGAAGCTGGGATCCCCGGACAGGTCGATGCGGATGGCCAGCATGTTGACGAAGTAGCCGATGACCGGTTCGAGCTCGGTGCGGCCGCGGTTGGCGGCAGGAGTGCCGACCACGATGTCGTCCTGGCCGCTGTAGCGAGACAGCAGCACGGCGAAGCCGGTCAGCAGGGTCATGAACAGCGTGGTGCCCTGCTCGCGGCTCAGCTCCTTGAGCGCACCCACCAGGGGCCCGGGGATGTCGAGCGATTCGTTGCCGCCGACGAAGGACTGGATCGCCGGGCGGGGCCGGTCGGTCGGCAGCTCCAACGTCGGGACGCCCGCCAGGGTCTGCGTCCAGTAGTCGACGAGACGGGCTAGCCGGTCGCCCTCCAGCTGCTGGCGCTGCCACACGGCGTAGTCGGCGTACTGCAGCCCCGGCTCGGCCAGCCTCGCCTCGGCTCCGGTGGCGAACTGGTCGTAGAGGGCGCCCAGCTCGCGCAGGAACACCCCGGACGACCAGCCGTCGAAGACGATGTGGTGCACCGTCATCACCAGCACGTGGCTGGTCTCGCCGAGGCGCACCAGGTGGGTCCGCAGCAGGGGCCCCCGGTCGAGCTGGAAGGGGCGCCGGGCCTGCGTGGCTGCCACCCGCGTCAGCTCGGCGTCACGCCCTCCGGCCGGCAACCCGGTCAGGTCGGTGAGCCCCAGCTCCAGCGGGGTCGGGGCACCGATCACCTGCCACGGGCGGCCGTCGACGCTGGGGAAGGTGGTCCGCAGGCTCTCATGGCGGGCCACCAGCGCATCCAGTGCCCGGTGCAGCGCGGTTCGGTCGCAGGGGCCGTCCAGGCGCACGGCGAAAGGGACGTTGTAGGTGGGGGATTCCGGTGCCAGCTGCGTGAGGAACCACAGCTGTTCCTGGGCGGACGACAGCAGCGCCCGGTCCATTCCGGCAGGCCGACGGTGGATTCCCGCCTGACCCGGCCCGGCCGCCTTCGTCCGTCGCAGCTGCCGAGCCAACAAGGTCCGCCGCGACTCGGACATCCCCGCAACCCGCGTAGGCACATCGCTCATGCTCAACAGATGCGGATGACGAGCCGCTGATACATCCCTGACCGGCACCAGGGCCGGCGCTCGGTCAGCAGGCCACCGGGCTCGGCGGCTCCCGCAGCGTGCGGATCGGGGAGCAGAGCACCCAGAGGAATGCGCAGCACAGCCCGACGACGCCGATCGCAAGCGCGGCGCGCAGACCCACCGCACCCCCCAGCACCCCCCCGAGGAGCGCCCCGACGGGAATCGCTCCGTAGATCAGCAGCCGGTAACTCGCGTGCATCCGTCCCTGCAGGTGG
>Ga0136624_1000382_pt1 | contig 16668 bp, 11 predicted proteins | sample AntDrymUQ4692206_2_FD_104802 | JGI IMG/M metagenome (GOLD analysis project Ga0136624, IMG submission 104802) | Polar desert sand microbial communities from Dry Valleys, Antarctica - metaG UQ469 (22.06) | ecosystem: Environmental > Terrestrial > Soil > Desert | place: Antarctica: Dry Valley... | reverse complement strand
TGGCGGGAGACGGAATCGGCGTCCATGCGGATTGTGGTCCCGAAGTTGGAGACTATGACGAGCTCGTGCAGGTCCGGCCTGACCACCCTGACGCCCGCGAGACATCCCCGCTCGCCATCGGTCTTCATCGCGATGACGCCCTGACCGCCGCGGCCTTGTGAGCGGAACTGCGCGAGGGCGGTGCGCTTGCCGAAACCCTTCTCCGTGATGAGGAAGAGGTCCGCCGGCGCTCCTCCAGGGACGACGTCCATGCTGAGAACGACGTCGTCGCTGTCCTTGAGCGTGATCCCCTTTACCCCGGCCGTGGCCCGGCCCATCGGTCGGGCCTCGCTCTGGAGGAAGCGGATGCCCATACCGTTGCGCGTCACCAAGACGACCTCTTCACTCTCGGAAGCGTGCCGCACCGAGATCAACTCGTCATCGTCGGCCAGGTTGATCGCGATGATCCCGTCACTCTTCAAGGGCGTGTTGTAGTCGAGGAACGCGGTCTTCTTGACGATGCCCTTGCGCGTCGCGAAGAGGAGGTACTCGGACTCCTCGAAGTCCTTCGTCGCGATGACGGTCGCTATCCTCTCGTCCTGCGCGAGCGGCAGGAGGTTCGCTATGTGCCGCCCCTTGGCAGCCCGGCCCATCCTCGGCAACTGGTGTACCTTGAGCCGGTAGACCTTGCCTCTGTTCGTGAAGAAGAGCATGTAGTGGTGCGTCGTCGTGATAAAGAGGTGCTCGATAAAGTCGCCCTCTTTGAGCTCCATCCCAGCCACACCAACCCCGCCGCGTCCCTGCTTGCGGAAGGTGTTCACGGGGACGCTCTTCAGGTAGCCGCCGTTGGAGATGGAGATGACCATCTCTTCCTCGGCGATGAGGTCCTCAATCTCGAAGTCCACGCTCTCGTCAACGGTGATCTGGGTCCGTCGCTCGTCGGCGTAGGCCGCCCTGACCTCCAGCAACTCCTCCTTAACAATCCCGTACACCTTCGAGTCGTCGGCGAGCACACCCTCGAGATATTCGATCTTCTCGGCCAGGTCCCGATGCTCCTGCTCGACCTTCTGCCGCTCCATGGCCGTCAGTCGCTGCAACCGGAGATCCAGGATCGCCTGAGCCTGCCGCTCAGAGAGCTTGAACTGCTTCATCAGGTTGTTGCGCGCCGTCTCGACGGAGCGGCTCTTCCTGATGGTCGCCACGACCTCGTCCAGGTTCAAAAGCGCGATCAGAAGCCCTTCGAGGATATGGGCCCGCGCCCGCGCCTTCTCGAGCTCGTAGCGCGTCCTGCGCGTGATGACCTCGAACTGGTGGGCGACGTAGTGCTCGAGGACCTGCCTGTACGAGAGCGTCTTCGGCACGCCGTCCACCAGCGCCACGAGGTTCACCCCGAAGCTCTGCTGCATCTGGGTCTGCTTGTACAGGTTGTTCAGGACGACCTTCGGCACCGCCTCGCGCTTCAGCTCGATCACGATCCGCATACCGGTACGGTCCGACTCGTCCCGAAGGTCGCTGATGCCGTCCAGCTTGCGCTCCTTAACCAGCTCGGCGATCTTTTGGAGGAGGTAGCTCTTGTTGACCTGGTAAGGGATCTCCGTCACCACGATCTGGGTGCGGTTGCCCTTCATCTGCTCGGTGTGCGCCTTGGCCTGCACCCGTACCGAGCCGCGCCCCGTGAGGATCGCATCCCGGATACCGAGGTGACCCACGATCACACCGCCCGTCGGGAAGTCCGGCCCCTTTATGTGCTTGGCTATCTCCGAGTCCTCTAGCTCCGGGTTCTCGATCAGGGCCACGGTCGCGTCCACGACCTCGCCGAGGTTGTGCGGCGGTATCTTCGTCGCCATCCCGACCGCGATACCGTCCGAGCCGTTGACGAGCAGGTTCGGAAACCGCGCCGGCAAGACGACCGGCTCCCGCTGGCTCTCGTCGAAGTTCGGCGCGAAGTCGACCGTGTCGGAGCTTATATCCCGCAGCATCTCGGTAGCCATGCGCTCCAGGCGCGCTTCCGTATATCTCATCGCAGCCGCAGGGTCCCCGTCGACGCTCCCGAAGTTCCCCTGCCCGTCCACGAGCGGGTACCGGAGCGAGAAGTCCTGCGCGAGCCTCACCAGCGTGTCGTAGACGGCCGAGTCGCCATGAGGGTGGTATTTACCGATTACCTCGCCGACAACCGTGGCGCTCTTGCGGTACGGACGGTTGGGCTGCAGACCGACGTCGTGCATCGCGTACAGCACACGCCGGTGTACCGGCTTCAGACCGTCGCGCACGTCCGGGAGGGCGCGAGAGACGATCACGCTCATCGCGTAAGAGAGGAACGAGTCCTTTATCTCTTCTTCGATAGCGTGGGGCTTTATGTTCCCCGAGAAGGTATCAAGCATCCAGGTTCTTCACCTCTCTAGCGTTCTCCTCTATAAAAGCCTTGCGTGGCTCGACCTTATCGCCCATGAGCGCCGTGAAGAGCTCGTCCGCCACGGCCGCCGAATCCACCGTCACCTGCAACAGCGTCCGGTGCTGCGGGTTCATCGTCGTCTCCCAGAGCTGGTCCGGGTTCATCTCGCCGAGGCCCTTGAAGCGGCCAATGTTGGCGTTACCGTTCGCGTTCAGACGCGTCAGGGTCTCGCGCAGCTCGCGTTCGTTGTACACGTAGTAGTCCTTGCGTTGGTGTGTGATCTTGAAGAGCGGCGGCTGGGCGATGTACACGTAACCCGCATCGATCAACTCCGGCATGTTCCTGAACAGGAACGTCAGCACCAGCGTCCGGATGTGGCTCCCGTCCACGTCGGCGTCGGTCATGATCACGACCTTGTTGTAGCGGGCCTGTGCGGCGTCGAAGCTCTCCCCCACGCCGGCGCCTATGGCGCTGATCATGGCCTGTAGCTCCACGTTCGAGAGGACCTTGTTCATGTTGGCCTTCTCGACGTTCAGGATCTTACCGCGCAGCGGCAGTATCGCCTGGAAGTTCCGGTCCCGGCCCTGCTTGGCCGACCCGCCCGCCGAGTCGCCCTCGACGATGTACAGCTCGCTCCGCTCCGGATCCTTGCTGGAGCAGTCCGCGAGCTTGCCTGGCAGCGTCGAACTCTCCAGGTAGCCCTTGCGGATGGTGTCCCGCACCTTCCTCGCCGCCTGGCGGGCACGGGCAGCCTGGAGCGACTTGTTGATGATCGCCTTGGCCTCGCCCGGCCGCTCTTCCAGGAACTCCGCCAGGAAGCGGTTCGTGCTGCTCTCAACGAGGCCCTTGACCTCGGTGTTGCCGAGCTTGGTCTTGGTCTGCCCTTCGAACTGCGGCTCACGCAGCTTGACAGAGATGACCGCCGCCAACCCCTCCCGAATGTCGTCACCGGTGAGGTTCTCTTCCTTCTCTTTGAGAAGCCCCTTCTGGCGAGCGTAGGCGTTGATCGTTCGCGACAGTGCCGACCGGAAGCCGGAGAGGTGCGCCCCACCCTCGTGGGTATTGATGTTGTTCGCGAACGTAAAGACTGAGTCCTGAAAGCCCGAGTTCCACTGCAAGGCGACCTCGACATCGCCCATCTCGTCCTCGCGCTCGAAGTAAAAGACCGTCTTGTGTACCGGGTCCTTCGACTCGTTTATGTGCTCCACGAAGTCTCGGATGCCGCCCTCGTACTGGTAGGCAACGGCCCGGTGCTCCTCGCTCTCGTCCACGAGGCCGATCTTCAACCCCTTGTTCAAGAACGCCGACTCGCGGAACCGCCTCGACAGCGTGTCGAACGAGTACTCCTGGGTCTCTGTAAAGACCTCCGGGTCGGGCAGAAAGCGAATAGTCGTCCCGGTCTCCTCGCCCTTCTTGAGCTTGCGGGCCTTCTTGAGTTCCCCGACCGAGAACCCGCGCTCGTAGCGCTGGGTCCAGACGTGTCCCTCACGCTTGATCTCCATCTCCAACCACTCGGAGAGGGCGTTGACCACGGACGCGCCGACGCCGTGCAGACCGCCGGAGACCTTGTAGCCCTGCCCGTCGAACTTCCCGCCGGCGTGCAGGGTAGTCATGATGACCTCGGCGGCGGACTTGCCATACTTCTCCATCTTGCCAACCGGCATCCCTCGTCCGTCGTCGGCAACGGAGACAGAGTTGTCCGCGTGTACGGTCACGGAGATCTCCGTGCAGTACCCGGCTAGCGCCTCGTCTATGGAGTTGTCGACCACCTCCCAAACGAGATGATGCAGCCCCCTGGGGCCGGTCGTTCCGATATACATTCCCGGCCGTCGCTTGACAGCCTCGAGCCCCTCCAGTACCTGGATGGAGCTTGCATCGTAATCGCTCTTGCCATTCTTGGAAATAGGGTTAGACGCCAAAGAACCGAATCCTCCCCGTAGGGGCTCCGGAGGTATCGCCAGAACCGATCTCTATGCCACAGTATTGCACCAATGGATTGTAACATACCTCGTGCGCTTTCCCAAGGGCCATTCCGCTGGTTTGAGGCTTAGTTAAGCGGTTTTGCGTCTGCTACGCGGTCCGCGACACCAGCTCTGGTGTCTTGCAACACAGAGCCCCCAGATATGCGTACCACACGCGCCCTTTCGACCACTTTCTCTTCGAAGTATTCGAGGTTCGTCGTGGTGATTACGGCCTGGGTACTCCCCAAAAAATACTCCGTCAAGTACCCCCGGCGCCGCTCGTCCAGCTCGCTCATCACGTCGTCGAAGAGGAGTATGGGGTCCTGCCCGGTCTCGGCGCGCAGGTACTCCCTGGCCGCAAACTTCAAGGCCAGCGTCGCAAGCCGCTGCTGCCCCTGAGAACCATAAGTCGTCATGCTTACCCCCCCGAAGAGCACCGCGAAGTCGTCCCGGTGCGGCCCGACCGAGGTGGTCCCGCGCTCTATATCGGCCCCACGCGCCTCTCTGAGCGCCTCCGCGTACTCTTCTAATGGTGCGCTATGGGAATAGCCCAGCGCGGCCTTCTCGGGGCCGTACAGGGCGTTTACGGCGTCCCCGAAGAGCGAGGCCAGGGGCTCTATCGCCGCGGCGCGGCCTTCGAGCACCGTAGTCCCAAGGTCCACGACCTTCCGGTCCCAGGTCGAGAGGGTTCTCTCGGAGGAGAAGCTGTCCCGTATGCGCCGCAGAAGCTGGTTGCGTTGTTGTACGGCCTTGGCGTACTCGGCCGCGGCGCGAGCGTAGGTCGGGCGCAGCAAGGAGAGCAGGTCGTCGAGAAACTCCCGGCGGTCGGCGGGGGCGCCTTTGACGATGCGGATGTCGTCCGGGAAGAAGGTAACGACGCGAACGCCCGCGCTCCCGGCGGCGTAGGCAGTCAGGGACGGCGCGGGGGCGCCGTCCACGGTGAGGCGTTTCTTCTGACCGGGTGCGTAACCGACGGCTACCTTACGCTCCTCGCCGGTGGAGCCCCCGTCCAGGCTCACGCGCATCTCGGTGCGGGCGAAGTCCTCCCCCCAGCGAACCACCTCCGAGTCGTTCGGGGTGCGGGGCGTGGAGCCGGTGATAGCGAAGGAGATGGCCTCGAGGAGGTTCGTCTTGCCCTGGGCGTTGTCGCCGACGACTATATTCAGGCCGGGGGCAAGGAGCACCGTGGCGTCGGCGTAGTTGCGGAAGTTGACGAGCCGGAGGGCGCGCAGGTACGAGCTCACCTGACCTCCAGCCTCTCGTTCCCCACCTCGACCACGTCTCCCCTCTGGAGCCTGCGGCCGCGGCGGGTTTCGACCTCGCCGTTCACGGCGACCTCTCCCGTTTGGATCAGGACCTTCGCCTCGCCGCCGCTGCCGACGACGTTCGCGGCCTTCAGGGCCTGGCCGAGGGAGAGGCCGGCCGGGATCTCCGTGGGGTCGACCAGGGCTCTCAGCTCTGTGACGGGTCGCGCATCGGCATGATCAGGTACAGGAAGTCCGGTTCCTCCCCGTCGGAGCCCTCGTCGTCGGAGCTGCCCGGCACTATGAGCCCGGGCTTCAAGGACTCGTTGAGCCTGAAGAGGACCTTCTCCGAGTCGACCGCGGAGACGCCGTCGAGCAGGTAAGTCGGGTTGAAGGAGATGTGGAAGTCGTCCTCGCTCGCGGCGGGCAGCCTCTCGCGGGCCTCCCCCACCTCGCCGTTCCTCACCGTCACCTCGACCGCGCCCTCGGAGAATGCCAGGCTCACCGGCACTGGCGGCGTCTGGCGCTGGGCGAAGAGATTCACGCGGCGCAAGGTGTCGATCAGGTCCTCGCGCTGGACAGAGATCTCGCGCTCGAAGGTGTTGGGGAGCAGGCGCTTGTACTCGGGGAAGTTGCCCTCGATGAGCCGCGTGCCGAAGAGGACGTCCCCGATCCTGAAGAGCGCTTGATTCTCCGAGAGCACGACCTCCACCTGCTCCTCGTCCGAGGAAGCGTAGATGCGGCTCACCTCCTGCATCGCCCGGGCCGGTATGATCGCCTCCCGAGAACCATCGAAGGTCGTCGCCAGCTCGGTCTCCTTGATGCTCAACCTGTACGAGTCCGTCGTGACCATCCGTACTCGCGACTCCTCGAAGGAGATCAAAATACCCGTCAACACCGGACGCGTCTCGTCCCTAGAATAAGACCTTGAGACCTTCTCGACGGTTTCCACGAGCGCCTCACCGCTCATCTTGAACGCCACCGCCTCGTCGAACTTCGGCAGCTGCGGGAAGTCCTCGGCGGCGTATGCTCGGATGCGGTACTCGTTCTCCCGCGCCGAGAGCCGCACCACGCCCTCCGACCTGTCGTGAGCGAGCGCAAGCTCCCCACCTGGCAACGACCGCACCACGTCGTTGAAGATGCGCGCCGGGATCACCACGCGCCCCTGCTCTTCGACTTCCGCCGCCGCCGTGGTCTGGATCGATATCTCCATGTCCGTCGCCGAGAGCCTCACCGAGCCCTCATCCGCCTCCAACAAGATCCCACCGAGAAGCTGGATCGTCGAACGCGCCGATACCCCACGCGACACCAACGCCAGCTTTTTGCTGAACAGATCCGTGTTGCAAACTGCCCTCATCGCTACTCCTCCTTCCTTTACTATTAGTATTTAAACCTTTAAGTTCTTAGAATAATAGTAATAATATGCCCTGTGGATAGTGTGGATAAGATCTCGACTCCCCTTACCTAAGCCCAAAACCGGCCCATCGAGCTGTGGACAAAATTGTGGATAAACGGCGTTTTCCTGTGGACAAAATGTGGATAAGTTACGAGTTATCCACAACCCCGAGTTATCCACAAAATCTTCCACAGGTTTATCCACAGGTTTTACCCCTTTTATCCACAGGTTTATCCACAAGCCATATCTGTAAAATACGATATATAGTATCCATATACGATGATCTGTATATTTTTATCCACAATACGAGTATTCTATCCACAATTTTTGTGGATAACTCCGTATTTTTGCGGGTGAAGCAGGAAGAGTTATCCACAGGTAGCTGGAGAAGCTGTGGACGACTTGTGGATAAAATAAGACGAATATGCTTGTGAAGTGTTACAAAGTCCTGCCCCTGTGGGAGGGGGGTAGGAGGAGTTTCGGGGGTACGGAGAGGAGACCCGTTGCGTGGCGGGCACGGCCTTGAAGGCTTCTTGCCGAGGGCTGATAGCTGAGGGCTGACCGCTTTCTTAACGTTTGCTTTTGACGTGGTAGGTGATCTCGTGTATCTGGTTGAAGACGTCGCGGTCGCTGTTTATGAGGTTGGAGATTTTGGAGTTGGCGTGCATGACGGTGGAGTGGTCGCGGCCGCCGAAGGCGCGTCCGATCTTGGGCAGCGATTCGTCGGTGAGCTCACGGCAGAGGTACATGGCGATCTGCCGGGGGTAGGCGAAGGCCTTCGAGCGGCTGGCCCCAACGAGGTCCCCCTTGGAGATACCGAAGTAGCGGCAGACCTCGTGCTGGATCAGCTCGACCGGGATCTCGCGGTACTGCGCGTCGAGCAGGATGTCTTTCAGAACCTCCTCGGCGAGGGCCACGCTAACAGTGCGCCCGTAGAGCGAGGAATAGGCCAGGATGCGCACCAGAGCGCCCTCGAGCTCCCGGATGTTCGTCGAGACCTTCGACGCTATAAACGTCAGGACATCGTCGTCGACCTGGAGGTGGTCCATAAGCGCCTTCTTGCGAAGGATCGCGATCCTGGTCTCCAGGTCCGGCGGTTGGATGTCGGTCACGAGGCCCCACTCGAAGCGCGAGACGAGGCGGTTCTCGAGGGTCGGGATGTACTTCGGGTGCCTGTCGGAGGTTATGACGATCTGCTTGTTCTCCTCGTAGAGCGCGTTGAACGTGTGGAAGAACGCCTCCTGGGTTTCGACCTTGCCCTCCAGGAACTGTATGTCGTCGATTAGGAGGACATCGTTCTCTCGGTAGCGCTTCTGGAAGCCCAGAGGAGCGTTGTCTCTGACGGAGTTGATGAAGTCGTTGGTGAAGTTCTCGCAGGTTACGTAGCGAACCCGCACGCTCGGTTCCTGGTCCTCGACGTACTGCCCGACGGCGTGCAAGAGGTGTGTCTTGCCCAACCCCACGCCTCCATAGATAAAGAGCGGGTTGTAGACCACGCCCGGCGTCTCGGAGACGGCCAGGGCCGCCGCATGGGCGAACCGGTTGCCGGCGCCGATGACGAAGGTGTCGAAGGTGTACTTGAATTTGAAGGGACGCGGCGTGCGAGCGTTTCTTACGAACTCCGCGCCGTCCAAACCCGAACCGTTCGTCTTCTCCGATCCGTGCGCGCCGTCGATGCTGACCACGAGGATCATGCTCTCTTGGCCGAGTATCGAGCTTAGGGCTTCTTCCAGGAGCGGTTTGAACCGGCTCTCGATGTACTCCTTCGCGAAGAGATTCGGGACGGAGACCTCCAGCCGGTCCTCGTGTAGGTCCACCGGCCTGGTGCCTTCGAACCAGACTCTGTAAGAAGGGGTGTTGATGTGCTCGGAGACCCGATCCAGCACCTCAATCCAGACCTCTTCCGCGGAGCGCGGCACGGTCTACTTTACCCAGGCGTTGACGATGTTCTCGACAAGGTCCCGGCCGAGCGGTGAGATCACGCGCTTCCCCGATTCGTCGCCGGCGACGAGCCCGTGCTCCTCGAGAACCGACAAGTCCCGATAGGCGGTGCTGACGCTGATCTCCAACTTTTCGGCCACGGTAGAAGGACCCACCTCGCCGCACTCAAGTACCGTGATCAGGACTTTCTCTTGCCTCTCGGAGATGTTCATCTTGGGCACGGCGTCGGGGTACTTCCTCTGCGAAACGGGCCGGACCGGCGGTCTCCCGTCTTCCTTTTCCTCGGCAGCCTCCCCCACCGAGACCGTCGCCACGATGCCGCCCCCTATGTTGTCCTCTACGGTGACGGTCCCTCCCGACTTCTCGGCGGCCGCCCGGGCTATTCCCAGTCCGGCTCCGACCCCCCGAATCTCCCGGACGGCCTCCGGCGTGGCACCCGAGAAACCGAACTCGAACGCCCGTTCTTTGTGCTCTATCCCCGGACCTTTGTCCGAGATCCTCACTACGTTGCCGTCTTCGAGAACGGAGACCACGACTCCCCTGAACTCGGCGTGTACGAGATTCTCTATCAACTCGCGTAATGCCTCCTCCGGCACGCGCCCCCCGGAATCCCGTACCTTCTCCATGATCAACCTCGAAAACTTCTCGCTCGCCGCGCGCGGCGAAGCCGCCGAGACCTCGCTCACCTCCGGCTCCCCGCTCTTCGGGTACACCGCTACCTTGATGCCGATACCGGCATCCTCTTCGTTCCTGTGTGTCCGGTTTGCGTACATCATCCCCAGACCGGATTATTGCGTACCCCCCTCCAAGACGCTAGAGCAGCAGCAGAAAAAATTACCTTTTGCAGGAGATTACCGTGACTATCCACACATTTATCCACAGGTTGTGGATAAGCGTGCGCAAACCGTGCGAGTTTTCTTCCTGAGGGGCGATTTAAGGCGTATTGCGAAGTGTATTTTCTCTGTTACTCGCCATCTTGCTCTTCTAGTAAATCGTGATTTGCAGTCCTTTTCTCGTTGGCTCGAGGGGAGTTTTCGGATCCAGCCTCCGCGGAGCGGATGCGGGCCCTGTTGGACTGGTTTCCTGGTTCGGATATACTATCCGGACTTACTATCACCATGGATCAGACGAGGGAGTTGTTTTGAAGCGCACTTACCAACCGAACCGCCGCAAGCGGGCCAAGACGCACGGCTTTCGCAAGCGTATGAGCACTGCCGGTGGCCGCAGGATCATCGCCTCGCGCCGGCGCCAGGGGCGTAAGAAGCTGGCAGTCTAGCTTTTTGCGGCGGCGCAAGAGTACGAGCCTTACCGCTTCACCCGAGTTCGAAAGGGTCTACCGTAACGGTTCTGTTTACAGAGGAAGGCTATTCTCCGTTCACGCTCTGCCCAACACGATAGGCGAACCGAGATTGGGCCTCTCTGTCTCCAAAAAGGTGGGGACGGCGGTGAAGCGGAACAAGGTGCGGCGACGTTTGAAAGAAGTGTTTCGTTCTTCTGCGAAGCGTCTCCCGGATAATCTGGACTTCGTAATCTCCGCGCGTCCGGCCGCCGCAGAGGCTTCCTTCGAGGAGTTGAATGAGGAGTTTTCGCGCTCGGTTCACAGGTTTTGCAAGAGGGCCGAGGCTAGAGAAGCCGGTGGTGTTTCCTGAGATGAGAAAGTTCGCCGTGGGGCCCATTAGGATGTACCGGAGGTTCGTCTCCCCCATGCTGCCCCCCTCGTGCAGGTACTGGCCAAGCTGCTCGGAGTACGCGTTGCAGGCTATACAGAAGCACGGCGTTTTGAAGGGCGGACTGTTGGGAGCGTGGCGGATAATGCGTTGCAACCCCTGGTCCAAGGGAGGGATCGACCCGGTAAGATGAGAAGGATCGCATGATAGATAGCATGATAGAGTTTCTCGAAAGGGTATTTGCTCCGCTCACCGGCGCTCTGGGTTGGGCTCTGGAGTATGTTCACGTGCAGGGCGCGCCCTGGTGGTTGAGCATCGCCATCCTCACGGTGATAGTGCGCACCATTCTCTTTCCCCTGACGATCAGACAGGTGAAGAGCATGCGCGCCATGCAGGATTTGAAGCCCGATATGGATAGGATCCGGGCCCAGTACAAGGATAATCGCCAGAAACAACAGGAAGAGATCATGAAACTCTACCAGGAGCGACAGGTCAACCCCTTTGGTAGCTGCTTTCCCCTTCTGGTCCAGATGCCGATATTTATCGGCATGTTCTACGTTATCCGCAGCTTTGGCGATACGCACCCGAGCTTCACTTCGGGGGGGATACTCTGGTTCCAGGATCTCTCCGCGTACGACCCTTTCTACATCCTTCCCGTGCTCTCGGCCCTGACGATGCTGGCGGCGTCGGAGATAACTTCGAAGCACATCGATCCCCAGCAGCGCTGGATCATGCGTACCCTGCCTGTAGTCTTCACGATCTTTCTCCTAACCTTCCCCGCCGGGTTGTTTATGTACTGGATCACCTCGAACCTCGTCACCCTGGTGCAGAACTACGTGATCTACAACCACGGCCCCGGGAAAAAGTCTCCCGCAGCTGCCGGAGGCGGGAGCGGGTCTGCGAAGACGGAAGACAAACCCAAAACGTCCGCGGGCAGCCAACGAGCCAACGGCTCTTCCAGCGGGGGCGGAGCAGCAGCACAAGGCAATGTCGGCAACGGCGACGCGCAAGCCGCTAAATCGGCCAAGAGGAAGCGTAGAAGGAAAAAGAAGAAATGAACGATAGTCGGGAGTTTTACGCTGCAACAGTCGATGAGGCCGTGGAGAAGGCTTCCGCGGCTCTTGGCGTTCCTCGTGACCGGCTCGATTTCAAGGTCCTTGACCAGGGTAGCGCTGGCTTCTTGAGCATAGGCGCGAGAGACGCCCGCATACTGGTCGAATACCCCGAAGCGCAGACCGACGTGCCGCTGCCCGGCGGCGAGGAGGAGGATCTTCCGCTCGAGTATGCGGGCGAGAGAGGTGTCGAGCCGCCGGTCGAAGAGGAGCCGCAAGAAGCCAAGCAGGCGCAGGCTGCGCAGATCGTCGAGGATGACGACGACATCGTTGCGGAAGAAGCGCCGGAGGACCTTATCCTGGCTGTGGACGAGTTCGCCACCGCCCTGGTCGACGCTATGGGTCTCGACGCCACTATCGACGCCCACGACGCAGGAGATGCGATCGCCGTGGATGTGGCTACGAAGGAGACTGGTCTCTTTATCGGCCAGAAGGGCGAGACTATCGACGCCATCCAATACTTGCTAAACGTCGCTGTCTACAAGAACCGCCCGTTCGCGAAGCGGATAGTCGTGGACTCCGAGGGCTACAGACAACGCCGCATAGAGGCTATTCAAGGTATGGCACACCGCACCGCCCGCCGTGCCGTGCGCGAGAGTCGTCCACTCAGCCTTCCTCCGATGCCTGCGGCGGAACGCCGGGTCGTCCACCTTTTTCTCAAAGAGAACCCGAAGGTGACGACCTCTAGCGAGGGTAAGGACGACAGCAGAAAAGTCATTGTAAGCCCGATACAGTAGTTTGCCTGTTTCACGTGAAACAGCCTATGCGACAAATGTATGTGTATGACTACATTTGTCGCGTTAACGACGCCGGTTAGCCAAGAGTACGTTTCACGTGAAACGCTATTAATGCCAGACGCTCTAGAGCAGCTTCGAGGCCAGTGCAAGGGCTGGGGAATAGATTTAGATGGCTCTCAGCTAAAACTCTTGGGCGCATATGCTGACTTACTTGCCGGATACGAGTTAGCTAACGTGATCGGGACCAGAGACCGGGACCAAATCATACTGGAGCACTTAGTTGACTCCCTGAGTTGCCTGGCGGCCACGGGCATACGGTGGGGCAGCTGCCTAATAGATGTAGGCGCGGGAGGTGGCTTACCCGGGATACCGCTCAGCGTTGCCCGGCCCGATCTACGCGTAACTTTACTGGAGGCGACGGAGAAAAAGGTGCGCTTCCTGGAGTACGTGAAGGCGGAACTCCAGCTGGGAAACCTCGAGGTGCTGCATGCTCGCGCAGAGGATGCCGGGAGGGAGTCGAGGTACAGAGAAGCCTTTGATTTGGCAACTGCCCGCGCACTAGCTGCCTTGCCGGTGGTTCTCGAGTATTGCGTGCCACTCGTGCGCACTGGAGGTAAAGTGCTCGCCATGAAAGGCCGGCTGCAGGAGGAAGAGCTATCGCAATGGGTAGCGGCGGCTCGCGAACTCGGGGCCCAGTTAAGCGAGACGACAGCGGTGGATTACCGTCCCCAAATTCCTCAGAAAGAACGGCGGCTGGTCGTGTTCGATAAAGTCAGCGCGACTCCTGCCAGGTTTCCCCGAAGGGTCGGACTCGCAAAAAAGCGGCCCTTGGGAGCGTAGTCCTGGCCGGGTAGTTGCCTTCCTACCTCACGAAATACCCCAGGTCTTGTGGTTCGGCGGGGCTTCCCACAGGCTGTTGAGCCGTCGAGAGACTTCGGTGTCGATGTGGGGCAAGGCTCGACCGATGCGTGCTAAGATTCCGGCGGTGGCTACCGTTGTTGCCATAGTGAACCAGAAGGGTGGGGTGGGGAAGAGCACCACCGCGATCAACCTCGCCGCGTATCTGGCGGGGCTGGGGGAGAAGGTCCTGATAGTGGACATGGACCCTCAAGGGAACGCGACCAGTGGTCTCGGCGTCTCGGCCGGCGCCAACGGCTGTACGTACGACGTTCTGCTCGAAGGCGCGCCTCTAGAGCAGGTAGCCGTCGAGACGGAGGTCGGCGGGCTCGACGTTGCGCCCGCTACCATCAACCTCGTCGGGGCGGAGGTGGAGCTCGTCTCGACCCTGGCGCGCGAGTTCAAGCTGAAGCGCGCATTAGACAAGCTGTCACCGGACGCTTATGATCGCGTGCTCGTGGATTGTCCGCCTTCGCTGGATCTCCTCACTCTAAACGCGCTGACCGCGGCGGACGAGGTCCTCATCCCGATCCAATGCGAGTACTACGCCCTGGAGGGGCTCACCCAGCTTATGAGGAGCATCCGGATGGTACGGGAAGAGCTCAACCCGGGACTGAAGATCGGCGGGGTGCTGCTCACCATGTTCGACACCCGCACGAACCTGGCCCATCAGGTCGTCGAGGAAGTGAGGACGTTCTTCGGGGATCAGGTATTCCACACCGTCATACCCCGCAACGTAAGGCTGAGCGAGGCCCCGAGCTTCGGCCTGCCGGTCGTCCTGTACGCCCCGAAGAGCATGGGAGCAGAGGCTTACGCTTCGGTGGCCGAGGAGGTACTCGCCCGTGGGTAGGCGCGGGCTCGGAAGGGGTCTCTCCGCGCTCATATCCGCGGGCGACAGCGTCGGGGGGCTGAGGTTCGAGGAGATCCCGGTCTCGGCGATTCGGCCGAACACGCACCAACCGCGCCGCAACTTTTCGGAGACGAGCATCAAAGAGCTCGCGGCCTCCATACGCGAGGTAGGAATACTGCAACCGCTCGTCATCCGGTCGACCGAGGCCGGTTTCGAGCTGATAGCAGGGGAGAGGAGGCTCAGGGCGGCCAAAGAAGCGGGTCTCGACCGCGTGCCGGTTCTGATCCGGCACGCCGGCGAAGGCGAGTCGATGGAGATGGCGCTCGTCGAGAACCTGCAGAGAGAAGACCTCAACCCGCTAGAAACTGCTGCAGCTTACCAGGCGCTCATGGACAGCTTCGGGCTTACCAAGGATCAGCTCGCCACTCGCTTGGGAAAGAGTCGGGCAGCGGTGACCAACACGCTGCGCCTGACCCGGCTGCCCGAGTCCATCCGGGCGATGGTGCTTGCCGAGAAGCTCTCCGAAGGACACGCACGCGCTCTGCTCGGATTGGAGACGGAGGAGCATATGCTGCGCGTAGCCGGCACGGTGCAGGCAGAGAAACTCTCCGTTCGCAAGACCGAAGAACTGGTTCGCGAGGAGCTCGCCGAACCACGGGAGTCCCAGGAGGCGACTGAGAAACCTCGCGAAGAGCCCGATTCTTTCGACGAGTACGGAGAGGCTTCGCGGCAGATACAAGACGCGCTGACGTTGCCGACCCGGGTACGGGCGTCGCGCAGAGGGGGAAGGCTCGAGATACGCTTCCGCCAGAAGGAGGAGCTGGAGGCACTGGTAGCCCTGCTTACCGCGAACAGTGCAGGGAACGCGGATACCGTCGACGGCGTGCTCGGCCCGGAAGGGTAAAACATATTGTGCCGGCAGCTCAAAGCCATACTATATGTAGTCGTTTTAGTATTATTGCAGCGAAATATTCTTAGTAAACGATTGTTCTCAAATGCGCTTGTGTGAGAAGATGCTGTAGATTCGAGGTATCGCCGGTTCTGCCGGTACTATCGTGTTACGCACAGGGGGAGTATGTTCGCCGGAGGCACAAAGTTAGCGGGCCTTCTGGGGGTTTCGATAACGGTCCTCTTCTTGTCCGGCGTCGCCACGGCCGAAAGCGCAAAAGCTCCAGGAGCCCAAGAGGAGGAGCGGTCGGCTCCCCGGACGAACGCTCAGCCGCAGGACGCAGCGCCCGGAGGTGAGGCGGGGAAGACAGACGGGGTTGATCCGCAGCTGAAGGACGCACGGGATCAAGCCGAGATCGCTACCTCGCGTGTCCGGGAGTTGGACCAGCAGACCCGGAATCTGGACAGGGATCTAGAGGGCCAGCGGGAGGCTGCGTCGGACGCGCAGGCCCGCTTCGAGGAGAGGGTCAGGGCCGCGTACAAGGGGGAGGATCTCGCCGGTGCCTCGATCGTCCTGGACAGCCTGCTCAGCGGCGATAGCGCGCGCGTCAACACGGTACTCGACGGCTCGATGGCTCGGATACTGCTCAGAGGCCGCGGCAGCATAGAGTTTCACCAAGACTCCCGGCAGGCGTTGGAGAACACCAACCGGCAGCTGCGCCAGAAGAAGGCCCGCTACCAAGTGCTGCTCAAAAAGCAGCGGGAACGGGCGGAGGAGTTGCGCGGGCGCGAGGCGAAGCTCAAGGTCGCATTTGGCACGTCGAGTCCGGAAAAGAAGCAGATGGAGGAGCGGATCGCCCAGCTGGAGGCCGCGGAGGAGGCTGCGGAGTTCACGCGGCCTCCGGCGAGCGGGGATGGCGGTTTCATAGCGCCCGAGCAAGAGTTCCAGATAGCGCAGGAAGAAATCGTGGCGGTACCGGTGGAGGAGATCCCCTACGAAAGGTACGTGCAGATCTACAAGGCAGCGGCGAAGCGGTATCGGTTCGCCGAGGATTGGTACGTGCTCGCGGCCGTGGGCAAGGTCGAGTCGGATCACGGGCAGAACATGGGTCCCTCCGGCGCCGGAGCGATGGGTCCAATGCAGTTCCTGCCTTCGACCTGGGCGCAATACGGCGTCGACGGCAACGGGGACGGCGAGGCGAACATAATGGACCCCGAGGACGCCATACCGGCCGCCGCTTCCTACCTCGTGGCCGGCGGTGCGCCCGACGACTGGTACGCCGCGCTCTACACCTACAACCGCGCCGGATGGTACGTCCGGAAGGTCCTGGGGGTCGCGGAAGCTTACAAGCGGCAGGCCGGCGACGACGAGGTGGAACCTTGATCCAGCATGCGGCCATTAATGACGCCTGATAAGAGCATAACGGAGAACTCGTAGCAGGCCGGACCGGGACTCCGGTACGATTTTTGTGCACCTTGCCCAAAGAATGGGCGCCGAAACTTCTCTAGCATGGGATGCCGCTCGTAGACGGCTAGAGAGGTTGTGGTGATGGAGGATCGTCCGCGTTCGTTCCGGGCTCGGGTTTCGTGTTTGTTGCTGGCGT
>Ga0136624_1000381_pt1 | contig 16670 bp, 15 predicted proteins | sample AntDrymUQ4692206_2_FD_104802 | JGI IMG/M metagenome (GOLD analysis project Ga0136624, IMG submission 104802) | Polar desert sand microbial communities from Dry Valleys, Antarctica - metaG UQ469 (22.06) | ecosystem: Environmental > Terrestrial > Soil > Desert | place: Antarctica: Dry Valley... | reverse complement strand
GAGCGAGCCGGGCCTGGCGGCCGTCACCGGCCGGGTGCTGCCGCTGCCGCCCGCGGGCGATCGGACGGAGGCGGTCGCCACGAGGCCCAGCGAGGTGGCGCGCCGGTTTCGCGGAAAGGCGCTCCCGTGGCTCGTCGGCAGTGGGAACAACTTCGCCGTGCGACGGACGTGGTTCAAGGCCATCGGGGGCTGCGACGTGCGCCTCGGACCCGGTTCCCCAGGCCAGGGGGCGGTCGACATGGATCTCTTCTACCGGCTGTTGCGGGCCGGCGCGACTATCGCGTACGACCCCGCCTGCCTGGTGCACCACGAGCGCCAGACGCCGGCCGGTCGCATGGAGCGCCGCTATCCCTACGGCTACGGCATCGGCGTCGAGGTCGCTCAGCTGGTCTTGGAACGGGACCTGTACGGGCTGCGAATCCTCGCCGCCTGGCTCCCGGCCCGGATGCGCGCGCTCGCGGCGGGGGCCCGTCGCGGCGACGCCACGAGGGTGGGCGAGGAGGCGGCGATCCTCCGCGGGACCGTCGCGGGGCTGCTGCATCCCTTGCGCCGTCGATCGGGCCTCAGCGGCCGGGCGAGCGGCGCTTGACCAGCGCGTGGAGCGTCAGGACGACCCGGCCGAGCCGCCAGGGGATCTGCAGCAGGCGCCCGGCGTGATTGACGAGACGATCGTCGGCAGGATCCCGCCGGCCCCCGGACAGCTGCCAGAAGCTGGTCCAGACCGACAGCTTGTAGTTGACGAGGATCGCCGCCCGCAGGAGGCCCGGCACGCCGTCCCGCCAGGCCTTGGCCTCGAAGACCTGCCGGTCGATCGCCCGAAGCATGACGCGGGCCATCGCGGAGGCCGAGAACGTCTGGCCTGCATCCACCATGGCCTGCGCCTCGGCGGTGCCGTAGCGGATGGCGCGCTCGAGTGCCTCGGGAAGGTTGCGGTTGCGGTCGTGCACGAGCACCACGTCGTCGCGCTTGGGGAGCGTCACGAGCCGCTCGGGCGGGACCTTCGGCAGCGTGTTCGGGAACAGGGGCCAGGTCACCCGGTCGCGGCGGTACATCCGGAGCTGGCCCTCGTAGCGCTGCACCGGGCTGCTCGGCGCGTGGCCGAGGTCGATGTTCATGCGCGGGATCACGACGGCGTCGACGTCGTCCCGAGCGGCGATCTCCCGCAGCGCCGCCGCCAGGCCCGGGGTCACGCGCTCGTCGGGATCCAGGGCGAGGATCCAGGCGTTGCGTGCGTGGGCGGCGATCGCGTTGCGCAGCGGCTCGACGATCGGCAGCGGCTCGCGCCGAATGACCACGGCGCCGTGCTCCCGGGCCAAGGCGGCCGACGCGTCGGTGCTCTCGAGGTCCATGAAGAGGATCTCGTCCACCCATCCGATCGATTCGAGGCACGGCCCGAGACGGTCGGCCTCGTTCCTGCACACGATGCATGCCGAGATCCCCGTCGTGTTCGGCACGGGCGGGGCGGTCACATCGAGGCGCCCTGAGCTGGCGCTGCGTCGTCGGCTGGCATCGAGGAAGGCGGCGCTGCCATCGTAAACGCGGCGCCGGGTCCCCGCCGACCGGTTATGGTCGCGGCCATGTCGCGGCCCGTCGCACCACTCGTGTCCGTCATCATGATCTTCCTCGACGCGGAACGCTTCATCGAGGAAGCCATCGAGAGCGTGCTGGCACAGACGTACACCTCATGGGAGCTCATCCTCGTCGATGACGGCTCGAGCGACGCGAGCACGGACATCGCCCGCCGCCACGCGGCCGAGCGACCGGAGCGCATCCGCTACATCGAGCACGCCGGGCGCCGGAACCGGGGCATGAGCGCCTCCCGCAACGCCGGGATCGCCGCCTCCCATGGCGAGTTGATCGCCTTCCTGGACGCCGACGACGTGTACCGGCCGGAGAAGCTCGAGAAGCAGGTGGGGATCCTGCTCCGCGAGCCGCAGGCCGCCATGGCCTACGGGGCCACGGAGCACTGGTACAGCTGGACGGGGCGGCCGGAGGACGCCGCCCGCGACAAGCCGCGCCGGCAGGGCGTGCCGCCGGACACCCTGGTGCCCCCGCCGACCCTCGTGCCGCTGTTCCTGCGCCATCGCGCCCAGACTCCCGGAACTTGCGGCGTCCTTGTGCGTCGCGAAGCCGTGCGCGCCGTCGGCGGCTTCGAGGACCACTTCGACGGGATGTTCGAGGACCAGGCCTTCGTCTTCAAACTCTGCCTGAGCGCTCCCGTCTTCGTCGAGGGCGGCAGCTGGGACCGCTATCGCCAGCATCCGCAGTCGTTCTCCGGGGTCGTCCGGCGGCGGGAGGGCATCTACACTGCTCAGCCCGTCCCGTCCCACTTCGCGTTCCTCGAGTGGCTCGAGCGACACGTGTCCGAGCAGCAGATCACGGACAAAGCCGTGCGCTGGGCACTTCGTCACGCGCTGCGCCCGTACAGGCGACCTCTGCTGCACCGGATCTCGCCCGGCGTCCTCGTCGCACGCACGCGCGAGCTGACGCGCCGCGCCGCGCGCATCCTCGTACACCGCCCCAGGTGGGCCAGGCGTTGACCGAGCGCTCGACCATCTCCCAGCACCGCCGCCCGATCCCCCCGGTCGCCGGCGGCGAGCCCCGGCCACGGTGGTCGGTGATGATCCCGACGTACAACTGCGCCCACCTCCTCAGCGAGACGCTCGCGTCGGTGCTCGCGCAGGACCTCGGATCGCAGGAGATGCAGATCGAGGTCGTCGACGACTGCTCGACCCGCGATGACCCCGAGGCGGTGGTCGCCGAGCTCGGACAGGGCCGGGTCGGCTTCCACCGCCAGCCCCGCAACGTCGGCCACACCGCGAACTTCGACACCTGCATCGAGCGGTCTCGTGGACATCTCGTGCACCTCCTCCACGGCGACGACGTCGTGCGCCCCGGCTTCTACCGCCGTCTCGAGCGCGGCCTTGTCGAGCACCCCGAGGTCGGCGCGGCGTTCTGCCGGCACATCCTCGCCGATGAGCAAGGGCACTGGCGGGTGATCTCGCGGCTCGAGCAGCCGGCGCCCGGCGTGCTCGACGGATGGCTCGAGCGGATCGCGATCGGCCAGCTGCTCCAGCCGCCGGCCATGGTGGTCCGCCGGAGCCTCTACGAGCACCTCGGTGGATTTGACCGCCGGATCCGCCAGTGGAGCGAGGACTGGGAGATGTGGCTGCGGATCGCCGCCCACCATCCGGTGTGGTACGAGCCGAAGCCGCTTGCCGTATACCGCATGCGGTCGGGATCCCTGACGAGCGGCGCGGTGAGCGACGGGAGCGCGACCGAGGAGTGCTGTCGCATCGTGTCCTACGCCGGCGAGTACCTGCCCGCGGCGCTGCACGCCCGGACCGCGCCGCTCGCGCGCGAGGAGTGCGTGGTCGGCGGATACCGGCGCCTCCGGCGGCGACTCGACGCCGGCGACCGGCACGCTGTGACGTGGCCGCAGATCCGTGCGGCGCTGCGCTGCAGCCGATCCGCGCGCGTCCTGCTGCACACGGGGCTCCTGTGCGGCGCCGCCCTCCGTGCCCGGGCGCAGGCCGGATGACGGCCGAGGGCCATCGAGACGTCATCGCCGCGGTCGAGGGAGGGTCCCCACGGCCGACGTGGTCGGTGATGATCCCGACCTTCAACTGCGCGCGCCACCTGGAGACGACGCTCACGTCGGTCCTCGCGCAGGACCCGGGGCCGGAGCACATGCAGATCGACGTGGTCGACGACTGCTCGACGCAGGACGATCCAGCGGAGGTCGTGAAGCGCATCGGACGCGGGCGTGTCGCGTTCACCCGGCAGCCGCGCAACGTCGGCCACGTCGCCAACTTCGCGACCTGCCTCCAGCGGTCCCGTGGCCACCTCGTCCACCTCCTCCACGGCGACGACGCGGTGCGTCCGGGCTTCTACGAGACGATGAGCCGGCCGTTCGCAGCGCCCGAGGAGGTGGGCGCGGCGTTCTGCCGGTACATCAGCATGGACGACGACGACCACTGGCAGACCATCTCCGGCATCGAGCGTCCCAGCAGCGGCGTCCTTGAAAGCTGGCTGGAGGAGATCGCGGTGGGACAACGGCTTCAGCCGCCGTGCATGGTGGTTCGCCGCTCGGTCTACGAGCGATTCGGCGGCTTCGACCGGCGGATCGCCTCCTACGGCGAGGACTGGGAGATGTGGGTGCGGATCGCCGCCCACGGTCCCGTGTGGTTCGAGGTCGCGCCCTTGGCGCTGTATCGCACCGGGTCGGCGTCGCTGACCGCCGGCTCGATGCGCACGGGCCGCAACGTCGACGACATCGCGCTGGTGGTCGACCTGATCCAGGCGCACCTCCCGCCCGAGCGAGCCCACGCCCTGCGCCTGGAGGCACGACGCGTCGCGGCCACGACCGCCCTGCGCCGCGCCCGCCGCGCGTTCGCGGCGGGGGACGCCGAAGTCGGGGTGGCCCAGACCCGCGCGGCCCTGCGGGTCAGCCGCCACCCGACCGTGGTCGCCGATGCGGGCCGCACGGCGCTCGCGTCGGGGTTCCACGCGCTGGAGCGCCGCTTGGGCCGACCCGTCCCGGCGGCCTGATGCTCGCGCCGTTTCCGAGCGCTCCTGCTCTCCGGCGGTCGCCTCCGCGGATCAGCATCATCATCACCAGCCACAACTACGGGCGCTACCTTCGGCGAGCGCTCGCGACCGCATGCGAGCAATCGGGCGCCGACACCGAGGTGATCGCGGTCGACGATGGCTCCACCGACGACTCCCGTCAGGTTCTCGCCGCGTGGAACGGCCCCGTCCGGACGATCCTTCAGGACAACCTCGGGCAAGCCGCCGCGTTCAACGCGGGCGTCGCCGCAAGCACCGGAGACGTCATCGTCTTCCTCGACGCCGACGACGAGCTGCGCCCGGGCATCGCCGCCGCGGTCGCGGAGGCGTTCGCGGAGCGGCCCGACGCCGCCCGTGCCGTGTTCCGCCTGGAAGTGGTCGACGGGCTGGGACGTCCCTCCGGCGCCGTCGTCCCTGCTGGCCACCTGCCGCTGCCGGCGGGGGACGTCCGGGACCGCGTGCTCGCGGCGCCCGACGACCTGCCGTGGCCTCCGACGTCCGGCAACGCCTGGGCGGCCTGGGCGTTGCGCCGCTTGATGCCGTTGCCGGTCGGGGAGGACAAGATCCTCGCCGACCTGTTGCTCCACGCGACTGTCCCGCTACTCGGTCCTGTCATCGCGCTCGACTGCGTCGGCGGCGCCTACCGGGTGCACGCCGCCAACAGCCACGCATCGGACCGCCTCGACGTGGAAGCGTCCCGGCGGCTTCTCCGGTGGAGCGCACGAGGACATGCCGACGTCGACCGCCTGGCTCAGGAGCTGGGGTACGGCCGCGCACGACCGCGCTCGGTGACGCTGGCCGCGCACCGCCTGGTGTCCTTGCGCCTCGGAGGCGACGGCCATCCCGTCAGCGGTGACAGCCGCATCCTGGCGCTCGGCGCGGGCCTCCGGGCCGCGTGTGGCCGGGTCGACGCGCCTCTCAGCCGCAGGACCGCCTACGCGGCATGGTTCGGGCTGGTGGCGATCAGCCCGCGCTGGGCCGTGCGATCGCTGGTGGCCGCCGTGCTGCAGCCGACCGACGGCGCCTCCCTCCTGCGCCGACTGCTCAGGCGATGACCGGGCCCCTTGCCGTAGCGGTGGCCGTCGTCAGCTTCAACACGCGGGAAACCCTGCGCGCCTGCCTGCGCAGCGTCGCCTCGGCGAATCCGGCCGAGACGATCGTCGTCGACAACGGCTCGACGGACGGCAGCCTCGAGATGGTCCGCTCGGCGTTCCCCCACGTGACGCTCCGCGCCAACGCGGGCAACTGCGGCTACGGCGCCGCGGCCAACGAGGCGATGGCCGCGTCGTCCGCGCCCGTCCTTCTGCTGCTCAACTCGGACACCGTGATCGGCGCCGACGCCGTGGTCGCGCTCGGCCGGTACCTCGTCGATCACCCCCAGGCGGCGATCGCGGGCCCGCGCCTGGCCAATGCCGACGGGACCTTGCAGCGGTCGACGCACCCCTTCCCGAGCGCCGGTGATGCGCTGCTCGCCGAGACCGGGCTGCACCACGTCGTGCGTCGGGTTCCGGTCCTGCGCGAGCGATCGTGGCGGACCTGGAGCCACGACCGCGCTCGCGCGGTCCCGTGGGTCCTGGGAGCGGCGCTGGCGATCCGACGGTCCGCGTTCGAGGCGGTGGGCGGGTTCGACCAGGCCTTCTTCATGTACCTCGAGGAGGTCGACCTGTGCCGCCGCCTGCACTGCGCCGCGTTTGAAGTGCACTTCGCGCCCGTGACCACGGTGGTCCATCTCGGCGGGGCCAGCACCGCCTGCCGGGGAGAGGCGATGCAACGCGAGCTCGTCGTCAGCCTCGGCCGCTACCTGCGGCGACATGCGGCGCCGACGCATGCCGGACGGCTGCTCGGCGTGCTGCGCGCCGTGCACCGGGCTCGGCTGGCGCGCGACCGGCTGCGTATGCGCCTCCTGCCGGCCGGATCGGCACGCCAGGGCCTTCGGGACGCGATCGCTGCACGGGAGGCCCTCCTCGACGAGCGCGGGCTCTGGCAGCCGTGAGGCGCCGCCTCCTGCTGGTCACGCCCTTTGCGCCGACGCCACATCCGCGCCACGGCGGCGCTCGGGCGGTGCGCGGGCTCGCGGGCGCGCTCGCGGAGCGGCATGAGCTCGCGCTCGTCTATGTCGGCGCGCCGTCTGCGGTCGATCCGCAGCTCGCCCGTCGATGCGTCGCCGTCCACGCCCACGAGGCGGACGCTCCTTCGCGGGTCGTTCGGCGTCTCCGGGGGGCGGGCGGCCTGCTCCGCCGCCGGTCGATGTGGGCCGCCGAGATGCGTATCGACGTGCTGGCGCGGTGCGTGCGCGAGCTCGCCGACGATCTGCGCCCGGACGTCGTCCAGGTCGAGCATGGCGTCCTCGGGGACGTCCTGCGGGGAGTCGCCCCCGCGCCCTCGCGCGTCCTGACGATCCACGATCCGGCCGCGTCCGGCTTCGAGAACCTGCCGTACCAGCACGAGGGGCTGCGCCTCGCGCATCGTCTGGACGCCCGAGTAGCCGTGCTCCAGGAACGCCGGGCCCTCGCGGCTGCCGACGCCGCCGTCGTCTTCACCGAGCGTGACCGGCAGGTCGTCGCGGCGAGCGCGCCCGGCTCGACGGAGGTCGTGCGGATCCCGCTGGGCCACGACGTGCCGGCAGCTGCGCTGGACCCGGGCGGCGCGCAGCCACCCACAGTGGTCTTCGTCGGCAGCTTCCGGCACCCACCCAACGTCGACGCAGCGCTCAGGCTCGGCCGACAGGTCTTCCCACCCGTCCGAGCCGCACGGCCGGACGTCGGCCTCGAGATCGTCGGAGAGTCCCCGCCCGCGGCCGTTCTCGCCCTGCAGGGAGAGGGCGTCCGGGTCCACGCTGACGTGCCGAGCGTGATCCCCTACGTCAACCGGGCCGCCGTGGTCGTGGCGCCCATCGCGCTCGGTGGCGGCGCCCGGGTCAAGGTGCTCGAAGCGCTTGCGGCCGGCAAGGCCGTCGTCGCGAGCCCCAGGGCAGCCGAGGGGATCGGCGCCCGTCCTGGGCGGGACATCGTGATCGCCGAGACAGACGCAGCCGTCGCGGCTGCGGTGCTCAGCCTGCTCGAGGACCTGCCGGCGCGGGAGGCGCTGGGGCGAAGCGCTCGGGCATGGGCGGTGCGAGAGCTGTCGTGGCCGGCGATGGCCGCCCGCTACGACGAGCTCTACGACCGCTTGGACCGGCGACGACGGCTCCGCAGCTCGGCAGCGCGCTCGTAGGCGGACTCGAAGCGGGGGACCACCGCGCCGGCCGTGTACCGGGCCGACCGTTCGCCGGCCCGGGCGGCCATGGCCTCGCGTTCCTCCGGCGCCGAGACGATGCGCGTCATCGCGGCCGCCAGTGCCGCCGGATCCGCGGCGGGGACCAGCAGGCCTTCGTGACCGTCCCGGACGATCTCGGGCAGCCCGCCGATGCGCGAGGCCACCACGGGACGGCCAGCCGCCATGGCCTCCGTGACCACAATGCCGAAGGGCTCGGGCCACACGGATGGCGCGACGAGCGCGAGCGCCCGGGGCATCGCGGCTCGGACGGCCGCGTTGGGCCAGTCGCGCACCAGCGTGACACCGGGCGGCGGCGCCGGAGTGTCCGGCCACACCTTGCCGATGAGCACGAGCGGCGGGGGATCCGCGAGGCGGCCGTAGGCGTCGAGCAGGACGTGGATGCCCTTCTCCGCGCGGATGTCGCCGACGAAGAGCAGGAACGGATCCTCGGGCAGCTGTCCGAGCAATGCTCGATGGGGCCCCGGATCGGGCGCCGGCCGGATCAGGTTGGGCACGACCTCGTAGGCTGGCCCGGCCCCGGTGAGGCCGTTGCCGAGCGCCGTCGCCTCGCTCACTGGCAGGAAGAGGTCGACCGCTGTGGCCTCCACCCGGGAGAACGCATGCTGGCCGAGGACTACGGCCGTGCCCTTGGCGGAGCCGTAGTGGTCGCCCGCGCAGGGCAGGCACTTGCGGAGGCTCGGCCCCGAGCAGGGCTCGCCTCGACGCATGAGGTTCTTCTTCGGACAGGCGAGGGTGAAGTAGTGCAGGCTCATGGCCAGCGGTGGCCCCGTCGTGCGGTCGAGCGGCAGATAGGACCGCGCGAGCCAGTCGTGCCCGTGGACGACGTCCGGCCGTTCGCGGCGCACGATGGCGTGCAGCGCGCGCACCGCCCCCGGGTCCGGCGCCGGGGGCGCCCAGGGACGGGACTGGCTCGCGAACAACCGCGCCGCCCGCTGGGTCGTCGACCGGATGCGGTGGACCCGCACCGGGCCGTCGAGCTCGGTGGACGGCAGCCCGGGCGCCGCCAGGGTGGCCACCGCGACATCGTGGCCGCGGGTGGCCAGCTCCTGTGACACGCCGCTGACGAGCACTTCGACTCCTCCGACGAACGGCGGATAGAAGTCGGTGACCATCAGGACGCGCACGCATCTCCCAACGGCCAGAGCAGCTGCTCGTGCGCGACGGCGCGGACCGTGGAGGTGAACGGGCCCGGGGCGCCACGCGTCAACTCATCGCGGGCGTGGGCCAGCCAGCCTGCGTGGAACGCGAGCAGTCGCTCGTCCCGACTGAGGCCGAGGGCCGCCGCAGCCTCCAGCGGGGTGCGCCAGAGCCCGGCCGAAGCGGGCGGACGCTGCCGGACGAGCGCCGCAACGGCGGTCGCGTGCGTCGTCGCGCCGGCTCGCGCAAGGCCGTCGGCCAGCACGTACCAGAGATCGCCCAGCGGCAGGCCGTCGGGCGTCGCTGCCTCCCAGTCGAGGACGGCGATCCGTCCACGGTCGGCGAGCACGTTTTGCATGGTGAGGTCATTGTGCGCCGCCACCTGGACGATGTCGCGGCCGACGACGCGGTCCGCCAAGGCCTCGAGCGCCTGCGTGTAGGCGTTGCCCACCGCCCCGGTCACCGCAATCCGAGCCGCAGGCGTGAGCAGCACGTCGTCGAGCAGCGCTTCGGTCGCCGTGACCACGTGAGCGGTGGCGGCGTTCCACCTGCGGAGCCACCGTGTCACCCGGTGCACCAGCTCTTCGACGTCCTGCGGCGCCCGGGTGATGGCGACTGCCGCCGGGTTGCCGGGCAGGGCAGGGCATGTGAGCGCCCAGTCGGGACCGCCGCTCGATGGCCTCGGGATCAGCGCCCCGGCTTGCTCGGCCTCACTCGAAAGTCGCGCTAGGGACGTGCGCTCACGACGCAGGCGCTGGACCCCAGGCCCGTCCAGCGCGACCTTCACGGCGACGTCCGGTCGCGACGCCTTGGAGGGGAAACGCATGACCACGGCGATGCGCGCGTCCTGCCGAGGTCCGAGCGACACCGTCGCGACTCCGCCCGCTTCGCCGCCGGCGATGCGATGGAGCCACTGCATGCGAGCCGCTGCGGGCGCCCTGGTGATGATCAGGGCGCATTCCGGCGCGACGCGCCGGAGGACGGTTCGGCCGAATGCCGTCCGCGTCAGCGTGCCGAGCGCCCGGGCGGCGAGGGGAGCAATCCCGAGATGACGAACCGCGGCGTCCCGGGCCGATCCGGGGCGAAGGGGAACGAAGTGCGCGGTGGCGGGCCACTGGGGAGCCATCAGGACCGACTCGGCCAGCGACGCACCGGTGCCCCGCAGGGCCCGCTCGGCGGTGCGGCGGTGCGTCCGCGGCACGATGACGACAAGCACGCCGTCCGCGGCGAGGCGGACGGCGGCGTGGGCCACCGCCCGTCGGAGCCGCTCCCGCGCGACGCCTGCCGAGGCCCTCGAGATCACCGCCAGGTCGAGGGGCTCGCCGTTCGCCGGCACGACCATGTCCGACCCGTCGACGACGAGCCGGCGGTTGGACGCGGCTGTCGGATGCCAGAGGTCGAGCACGCACGCGGGTCCTGTCTCAGCCGCGCCCGTCAAGTGGTTTCAGCCCGCGGCTGCCGGTACAGCCGCAACGAGGTCGCCACGCGCTCACTCCAGGTGGGCAGCGGCGAGAGCGCGACACCGGCCGAGTCGGTCGAGTTCGTGTCGTCGTGGGTGGCCACTACTGTTCCGCCATTGGTGGACCTACATGCGAGCGCGCGGAACGGGCCACCGTCAGATCCCTCGGGCCGCCCCGCCCACTGCGTGGTGTTCTTCATGCGGTACGCATTCTTCATGCAATCACACCTCCACAAGCGGCTGAATGACCGCGCTTCGCCCAAGCCCAAGCGCGTCCGCGCCTTGGTGCGTCTCCTGAGGCGCATGCGCCTGAGGTTGCTGCTCCTTCGCGCCCGCAGCAGCGGTCGGCGTTCGGCGGTGTGCGTCGTCCTGCACCGCGTGGACGCCCCCGCCAGTCCGCCCGGGACGCGGCTCGACCCGGCTCTGGCGCCGGCCGCCTTCCGGCGCCAGCTGCGTGGTCTGGCCCGCCACTTCAAGCTGGTCCACGCGTCGATGCTGTGCTCCGCGGCCGCCGAGCGCCGCAGGGGCGGGCGCATCCCGGTGGCCCTCACCTTCGACGACGACCTCGGGTCGCACCTCGACGTGGTTGCGCCCATCCTGCTCGACGCCGGCGTTCCGGCGTCGTTCTTCCTCACCGGGGCGACCCTGCACGCCCCCTTCTGCTTCTGGTGGCAGCGGTTCGACCGGGCGCTCGAGCGAGGGCTGGCGCTCGACGACCCGCGGCTGCCCGCAATCGACGGCACAAAGCCCTTGGGAGCCCGCTGGACGGAGGTCGACGCCATGGGCGACGCGATACGACGGCTTGCCCCCAGCCGGCGGGACGAGGTCGCCGATGCGCTGCTCGAGGTCGCCGGCCCAGATCCGCCGGACGCGGGCCTGCGCGCGGACCAGGTCGAGAAGCTGGCGCGAGCGGGCTTCGAGATCGGATTCCACACGCGACGGCATGACTCGCTCACGCGCCTCGACGACGAGGCCCTGCGCCGCGCGATGCGCGACGGGCGCCAGGAGCTCGAGCGCGTCGTCGGACGGCCGCTGACCGCCATCGCGTACCCCCACGGCGACGCGGACGACCGCGTCGCCCGGTTCGCAGCGGACGCCGGCTTCGCGGCCGGCTTCACCACGGCGGCGACGGCCATCGCTGCAGATGGCGATGCCTTCAGGCAAGCGCGGATCGACGCCGTCAGGCTCCCATGGCCCGACCTCGGGTTCGCCCTCGTGCGGATGTGGCTCCGTGCCCCCCGATAGGATCGCGACGTGGGGGCTCTGAGCAAGCTGCAACCGGCGGTCGAGCTGAGCCATCGTCTCCGTCGGTCATGGATGCGGCGGGAGTTCTCGCACCGGCTGGTCGGCACGGTCCGGCTCGGAAGTGAACGCCGATTGACTCCGCTGAGCCGCAGGTTTGGCTTCGATCGCGGCACGCCGGTCGACCGGTGGTACATCGAGGACTTCCTGTCTCGTCACGCGGCTCGGCAGCAGTACGCGCTCGGGGACATCCGCGGCCGGATCCTCGAGGTGGGCGGCAGCGAGTATTCCCGCAAGTTCGGCGATCCCGCCGAGGGACACCTCGACGTGCTGCATGTCGACGTCAGCAACGCTGAGGCGACGATCGTCGGGGATCTCGAGAGCGGCAGCGGGGTTCCGGAAGGCGTGTTCGACTGCATCATCTGCACCCAGACCCTCCACGTGCTCTACGACATCCGCAGCGCCGTCGAGCATCTCCACGCGGCGCTCCGACCCGGCGGCGTCGTCCTCGCGACCTTCCCCGGCATAACGCCGCGCTGCACGCCCGACGCCGACTTGTGGGGCGACTACTGGCGGCTGACGAGCCTGTCGGCGCGCCGGCTGTTCGAAGAGCGCTTCCCAGCCCAGCATGTCCGGGTCGAGGCGTACGGCAACCTGCGCACCGCCGTCGCCTTCCTGCGCGGGATGACCGCGGAGGAGCTCTCGCGGGCCGAGCTTGACCTGCGCGACCGCGATTACGAGGTTCTGATCGCCGTCCGGGCGGCGAAGGTTCCCTGAACGGACCGCCGCCGGCAGCACCGGTTACGCCCTCGTCGCGCCATCGAGCAGCGTGGAGGACCAGCCCACCTGCGGCTGCAGGACCCGTGGGCGGCGCACCGCTTCGGCGCTGTCGTCGATGCGCGGTTCGAGCGTGAACATCGCCACCCGGTCGTCGAACTCCGTGTCGTAGGCCGTGCCGATCCAGAGGTGCAGACCGTAGCGGCCGGCGGCCAGAACAGGCGGGACGCAGAGGCGGACGCGACGGCTGGCGCCCGCAGCGAACCTGAGAGGCTCGTCGTTGCGGTCGGACCAGGCCTCGTCGAGGATGCGCGTCCCGTTCTCTGAGGTCAGGTACACCGCGAGGTCGATGGCGGGAGCGGCCTCGCTTGCCTCGAGGGTCACGTCGATCATGAGCGGCTCGTCCCGGGTCGGACGCTCGCCCGGCCGGCTCGCGCAAGCCACCTCGATGGCCACCGGGGACACGACCCTCGCGCTGCCGCGCTCGATCACGACGCGCTCGCCCATGTCCTGGCCCGACTGGAGGTAGGCGGTGAGCACCTCCTGGGTCGGTCCGTCAGCGACGACTCGCCCGGAGTCGAACCACACGACGCGAGAGCACAGCCGAGCCATCGTCCCGCTGTCATGGGAGACGAAGATCACCGTTCGTCCCGCTTTCTGCATGTCCGACATGCGCCCGAGGCAGCGGCGCTGGAACTCCGCGTCGCCCACCGCGAGCACCTCGTCGACCACGACGATCTCGGGTTCGATCTCTGCGGCGATCGCGAAGGCCAGCCGCAGCTGCATGCCCGATGAGTACCGCTTGAGCGGGGTGTTGAGGAACCGCTCGACGCCGGCGAAGGCGACGATGTCGTCCAGCCGCCGCTTGATCTCCCGACGGGACAGACCCAACAGGGCACCGTTGACGAAGACGTTCTCGAGGCCGGTGAGCTCCCCGTGGAAGCCGGTCCCCACGTCCAGCAGGGCGCCCACCCGGCCGCGGGTGCGCGTGACACCGGTGGTGGGTTCCGTGATCCGGGCCAGGATCTTCAACAGCGTGCTCTTGCCGGCGCCGTTGCGCCCGATGAGCCCGAGGACCTCGCCCTGGTCGACCGTGAGGTCCACGTCGCGCAGGGCCCAGATGTCCTGCGGCGGTTCACGGCGGCCGCGCTGCAGCAGCGCCGGTATGGTTTCGACCAGCGTGGTCGATGTCGTCTGTCCGAGCCTATATCGCTTGCTCATGCCTTCGACTTCGATCGCGTGCACCGTCAGATCACGTCCGCGAAGCGCCGCTCGGTCCGGCCGAACAGGAGCAGCCCGGCGGCGACGAGCACTGCTCCGACCGCCAGCGACAGCAGGGCCTGCAGTGGCGGTGGGGGTGCGTCGACCAGGCTCCAGCGCAGCGCGTCGATGAGCCCGGCCATCGGGTTGAGGTAGTACGCCCAGCCGACCTCGTTGTAGGCAAGGGCGCTCGAGTACGCCACCGGAGTGACGAAGAACGCGATCTGGAGGAGGAACGGCAGCGCGTGCTGCACGTCGCGGTAGGTCACGTTGACCGCAGCGAGCAGGCATCCGGTGCCCAGCGTGAAGAGTGCGAGCGCGACGATCAGGAGAGGGAGAGCCACCAGTCCAAGGCCTGGAGGAGTCCCGGTGATGACCATCAGCGTCGCCAGCACCGACAGTCCCACGGCGAAGTCGACGAGGCTCGGCAGGACGGCGCCGATGCACAGCAGCAGCCGCGGGAAGTAGACCTTGGTCACCATGGCCTCGTTCAGGACCAGCGCGGTGCTGCAGCGCATCACCGCCGCGTTGAAGTAGCTCCAGCCCACGACTCCGGCGAGCGCGAACACGGCGTACGGGATCGTCCCGCTCTTCAGCCCAGCCACCGCGCTGAACACCAGGGTGAAGGCCCCGGTCGCGGCCAGCGGCTGCAGGACCGCCCATGCCACGCCGAAGAAGGTCTGCTTGTACCGGACCTGCAGGTCGCGCATCGCCAGGACGATGGCGAGCTCGCGTAAACGCAGCAGCTCGGAGAGACGAGGAAGGCTGATCCGACCGACAGTCGACCGGTTGACGACCCAGGCCGCCGGTTCGGCAGATGCACGCCGCATGCAGCCGATGTTATCCGCGCCGTGCGCCGGTCGAGCCGATCGGCTGTCGCGGGGCCGCGAGCGCGTTAAGGCTCTCCCGGCGCGACGCTGTCACCGACGGCGGCTACCGAGCGACTCGAGGTAGATGTCGAGCAGGCGTCTCGCGCACTGGTCCCACGTCGTGAGCTGCGGCGGCAAGACCTCCGGCGCGTCGAGCATCTCGTCGATCGCGGCCGCGACCTGAGCGGCCGTCGCGTTCAAGGGCAGCGCCCGTACGTTCGGATGTCCGCGCAGGTCGTTGAGCGCGGTGGTGTCGGTCACGACGAGGGGGCAGCCGAGCGCCAGAGCCTCCTGGATGGCCAGGCCCTGCGACTCATAGTCGCTGAGCATCGCGACGCAGCCGGCGCGAGCGAGCAGACGAGCCATCTCGTCGCGGCGCTCGACCGGGATCGCCGCGATCTTGAGCAGATGCGAGACGCCGAGCCGCTCTGCCCGGCGCCACAGCTCGGCCTCGTACGGTCCGGTACCGACGACGTGCAGCTGAATTCCCGGACGTTTCCGGTTGAGCTCGGACAGCGCGTCGAGGACCCGATGGTGCCCCTTGTAGCTTTCGACCCGCCCCATCGACAGGAGGAGTCGCGGCTCTGCGTGACGATCCTGCGGCTCTGGCTCCGGCAGGTCGACGCCGCTCGGCACCACGGCGAACGAGCCGAAGGGCAGCTGCGTACGCTCGGCGAACAGCTCCGCCTCGAACTGCGAAGAGGCGATCACCTTGCTCGCACGACGCAGGAGCGGACGCAGCAGCCTGGCCTGAACCGGACGGAGGGCGCGGCGCAGCCGAGACGAATGGCCTCCGCTGTGCAGCGAGACGATGTAGGGGATCCCGGCGCTGAGTGCCGCGAGCATGACGATCGGCGCGACGAACGTGTGGTAGCCCTGGCAGTGGACGATGTCCGCCCTGGAGCGGCGGACCAACGGCAGCATCCCGGGGGCGAAGTAGTAGTCGCGCCTCGCCGGCCAGGCGCGGACGCGCACGAGGGGAACCTCGTGACTGTCCTCCGGTTGCGACCACATCCGGCCCTCGCGAACCAGCCGCTGTGGTGTGTGTGTGCTCAGCACGGTCACATCGGCGCCGTAGCGGATCAACCGTCGCGCGACCTCGTGAACGTGGATCTCCGTCCCACCCGCCTCCGGGAAGTAGCGCGCCGAGGTCATGCAGATCCTGAGCGGTCGCCCATCGACGACCGCCTGCGGCTGTGAGCCGGGAGATGAGTCGCCTTGGCGGCTCATTCCTGCCCGTCCCACGCCTCGAGGCCTGACTCGATGACCTCGCGCAGGCGCCTGCAGGAGTCGCCCGTGTAGCCGTTCCAGATGAGCTCGCGGACATGCGCGAGGCGCGGATCCGGCGCGGACGATGGAGTCAAGGCGGAGAGGGCGCCGTAGAGTTCCGTCGCCGTGAAGAGCAGCGGGCCCGGCATCATCTCCTCGGGTTCGAAGTAGAGGCCGCGGCTTCGCCGGTAATGCTCCAGGTCCGGCACGAAATACAGGATCGGCCGGTCCAGCAGCATGAAATCGAAAGCGACCGACGAGTAATCCGTGATGAGCGCTGAGCACAGCGGCAAGTAGGCATTGAGGTCGTCATCCGGTTGCAGCACCACGGCTTGGCCGGCGGGCAGCGTCAGCTCCGTGTTGAAGTGCGGCTTGAACAGCAGCAGTCCGCCCTGGGCGGCGACGATCTCGGCGAGGCGCTCGAGCGAGAAGCCGCTGCGCTCCATGAACGGCGAGTCGTCGTCGCGCCAGGTCGGGAAGTAGCCCACGACGAAGTGTGCATCACGGACGCGCTGCCAAACGTCGCGCCGCTTGATGAGCAGGTCGCTCGGCGGTTGGTCCTGCGCCGCGAAGAAATGATCCGCGCGGGGGTAGCCGAAGTCCAGGCAGCGCTCGGTGGGTATGCCGAACGCCGATGAGAAGCATCGTCGCGAGATGAAGGCCGAAGTCGACAGCAGAACGTCCGGCATCCGCGTCTCATCGGCAAGGGCCAGTGCCAGCGGCGAACGAGGCCGACGTGCCGCGTGCAGAGCGGCCATCGGGCCGTGCGTCATGTCGCGTTCGATGGTCTTGAGCGGGACGCCGTGCCACAG
>Ga0136624_1000380_pt1 | contig 16679 bp, 21 predicted proteins | sample AntDrymUQ4692206_2_FD_104802 | JGI IMG/M metagenome (GOLD analysis project Ga0136624, IMG submission 104802) | Polar desert sand microbial communities from Dry Valleys, Antarctica - metaG UQ469 (22.06) | ecosystem: Environmental > Terrestrial > Soil > Desert | place: Antarctica: Dry Valley... | reverse complement strand
GCGCGAGCGCCGCGCCAAGGTCATCAACGCCGAGGGTGAGTTCCAGGCCGCCGAGAAGCTCTCTCAGGCGGCCGAGATCATCAGCCAGAACCCCGCGACGCTCCAGCTTCGCTATCTGCAGACGCTCGGAGACATCGGCGTCAACCACAACTCGACTGTGGTCTTCCCGCTTCCGCTCGACCTCGTCAAGCCCCTGCTCGGCGACCTCGCCGGCCAGACCGGAGGCCCCGGCGGGCCCGCCACGACGGCTACGAACGCGCTGCATCGCGCCGCCGGCACGTCCGAGACCGAGAGTGCAGGCGCCGCCTGATGCTGCGCTCCTACCTGCCCGTGCTCGTCTTCCTCGTTCTCGGGCTCGGGATCGGCCTGCTGTTCATGGTCGTGAACGGCGTTCTCGGACCGAAACGGCCCTCGAAGGTCAAGCGCGAGCCGTACGAGTGCGGGCTCCCCTCGGAGGTCACTCAGAACTTCCGCTTCGGGATCAGCTTCTACCAGGTGGGGATGCTCTTCATCCTCTTCGACATCGAGGTCGTGCTCCTGTACCCCGTGGCGGTCGTGCTCGGAGACAGCGTCTTCGCGCTGGTCGCCATCGGCATATTCATCTTCGTGCTCGCCGTCGCCTTCGTCTTCGAGTGGAATCGCGGCACCCTCGACTGGAGCGATACGGAAAGACGGCGATAGGACGATGGCGACGGACGCCCCCGCAAGTGCGCTGCCCGAGCGCCGGCCGCGCAGACCGTCGCTCTTCGGCCGCATCTTCTCGATCAACGCCGTGGTGCTGGCGATCGCGGGTGTTCTCCTCGCCCTGTCGCCCGCCACCGTGAGCCAACCCGTCGCGCTCAGCGAGGCGGTCGTGCTCGTCGGAGGGTTGACCGCCATCCTCCTCCTCAACCTGTTCTTCGTGCGCCGCGCCGTCGTGCCGCTGGTGGACCTCACCGCGCTCATGAACCGCGTGGACTCCCTCCAGCCCGGCCAGCGAGTCCCCGTGAGTGGGAACGAGAGGGAGGTCGTCGAGCTCGCGGAGTCGTTCAACATCATGCTCGACCGCCTCGAAGCCGAGCGGCGCGAGAGCGGCCAGCGGGCCATCACCGTCCAGGAGGAGGAGCGGCTGCGAGTCGCGCGCGAGCTCCACGATCAGGTCGGTCAGACCCTCACGGGGGTGCTGCTTCAGCACGAGAGCTTGATCCGCGAGGCTCCTGCCGGGCTACGGGAGAGGATCGCCGAGACGCGCGAGACCGTCCGGGCGAGCCTGGATGACGTCCGCCGAATCGCGGGCGATCTGCGACCGGGGACGCTCGAAGACCTCGGGCTCGTCCGCGCGGTGGCGGATCTGAGTGACCGGTCCGTCGAAAGCTCGCAGCTCGAGGTGGTGCGCGAGCTCGACCCGGCGATCCCCGCGCTCGCCGAAGAGGTGGAGCTCGTCGTCTACCGCGTCGCTCAGGAGGGTTTGACCAATGTGCTTCGCCACGCGGAAGCCTCTTGTATCGAGGTCCACCTCGAAGCGCTCGGGGACTTCGGGGTCAGGCTGCGGCTGCTCGACGATGGCCAGGGCCTCGAGGGTGCCTACGAGGGCGACGGGATACGGGGCATGCGCGAGCGGGCGATGCTCGTCGGCGGCGATCTGTCGGTGGCGGACCGTTCGCACCGAGGCGTCGAGCTACGGCTCGACGTTCCCGCGACGCCGACCGGAGACAGGGGCGAGAGGGCGTGACCGTTCCGCTGAAGACCCGCATCCTGCTGGCGGACGACCACGCGTTGGTGCGTCAGGGTGTGCGCCTCATCCTCGACGCCGAGCCCGACCTCGAGGTGGTCGCCCAGGCCGGCGACGGCGCCGCCGCGGTCGCCCGTGCGCTCGAGGACGACGTCGACCTCGCCATCCTCGACGTGACGATGCCCCGGCTGACCGGTCTCCAGGCCGCTCACGAGCTCAGCCGCCGCCGTCCAGAGCTGCGCCTGCTCATCCTCTCCATGCACGACCGCGAGCAGTACTTCTTCGAGGCACTCCAAGCGGGTGCGTCGGGCTACGTCCTCAAGTCGGTGGTCGACCGGGATCTCGTCGGGGCGTGCCGGGCGACCATGCGAGGTGAGCCCTTTCTCTACCCCGGGGCGGTGCGCGCGCTCATCCGCGAGCACCTCGAGCGAGCAAAGGCGGGAGAGGGCTTTCGGGACAACCCGCTCTCGCCGCGAGAGACCGAGATCGTCAAGCTGATCGCCGAAGCACGCTCGACCCGTGAGATCGCGGCGACGCTCGTCATCAGCGAGAAGACCGTGGAGCGCCACCGCGCCAACGTCCTTCAGAAGCTGGGCATGCGCGACCGAGTGGAGCTGACCCGGTACGCGATCCGCCGGGGTCTGGTCGAGCCTTGAGACGGCGAGTTGAAGCTCATCCCGGCCGTCGCCTCGTCGCGCTCGCGGTGGCGACGGCGTGCGTCGCCCTGTTCGGGCTGCTCGGGTACTGGCTCTTCCGCGCTTCGGCCTGCCGGCGGCGACCGGGGCGGGCCTGCCGTGCTCGCGGCGGGAGCGGGCGTGGCGTCCTTCTTCTCACCGTGCGTGTTCCCGCTGCTGCTGACGATGCTCGCTCGGGCCGGCTCCGCCGAGGGACTCGGCCCGAGAGGCAGGTTCCGGCGCACGGTGGTACCGGCGAGGGCCCACGCTGAAGGCGCCGGCGCCTTTGTGCTGATCTTCGGTGCCCTGGTCGCCCCCGTCGGAGGCGCGGTCTTCGAGCAGGTGACCTTCACGAGCACCGCCGGACGCCTGGTCCGCCTGATCGTCGGGGTGAGCCTCGTCGTGCTCGGCCTCGTCCAGCTCGAGCGGCTGCCGATCTTGCTGCGCCAGCTCGAGCCGGCGACGCACGGGTTCCTACGACGACAGGCCCGCCTGCGGCGCCGGCGGCCGGTGGCCGGCTACTCCTTGTTCGGCTACCTGCTCGCAGGCTTCGGCTGAACGGGCCCGATCCTGGCCGGTCTGGCCGGGGCACGCCTTCACCGTCGGCGGTAGGGACGCGGCGTTCTCCGCCTTCCTCGTCGCCGCGGCGGTGATCGTCACGATGATGTTCGCCCTCGCGGTGACGATCGGGTTCGCGCGCGAGCGCGAGGTCGAACGGCTCGAGGGCGTCGGGCCAGTCGTCAAGCGCTGGGGCGGACGGATTCTGATCCTGGCCGGTCTGTGGCTGATCCTGCTGGCGGCCTTCGCGGACTTCTTCGCCGGCATCTTCCCGGTCTGAGGGCTCGGGCGGCGGTCTTCTTCATCGCTTCGGGCCCCGCGAGCGCCATCACCGGACACGCTGCTCGCCGATGGCGGGCTGACCACGTCCTGACCCGGGTCGCCGGCCGCCGGTCAGGTTGGCGCCGTACTTGCTTTGGCGGTAACTCCACGCAGGCCCGCGAAGAGCTCGGCCCGGCTGCGGCCCTCGCCGCTCGGGGGCTCACCTCGGGTCGTTTACATGGCTCCACCGATGGGCGTCTCGGGCAGCCCGAGCGATGCTTGCCACGCAAGCGACGAAGGAGAAGACCGATGGGCATCCTCACGTGGATCATCCTGGGCACGATCATCGGGGTGCTCGCCAACTGGCTCGTGCCGGGTCGTTTCCCCGGCGGCATCCTCGGCACGATCGGCGGCGGCATGGCGGGGGCCTTCCTCGGCGGGGCGATCTTCTCGCTGATCTTGGGTCGCGGCGTAGCGGGACTAGACCTCGTCAGCCTCGTTATCGCCTTCGCGGGAGCGGCCCTCGTGTTGACGCTCCTGCGGGCGGCCGGAGTCGCCGGGCCGCGAACACGGTGATGGCGTCCGTGTAACGGCGTCGGTCGAGCTGAAGGTCCGAGTGCCTCTGTCGTGGCCCGCCAGACGAGTCCGATCGAGGCACCCGCCACCGGCGCCCGGAGCACCGGTCACCGAGCCGAGATCAGCGCCACGCCCGCACGGGCGTGGCGCACCTCGGTCTCGCCTCTGAGCGCGAGCGCGAGCTCAGCCGGCCCACCCGGCGCTAGGAGCCTGTCAAAGAAGTAGCCGATGCCGTCCGGCCCGGTCAGGACCCTTCGGGCATGGCTATCGGACACGCCCGCACGGGCGAAGAGACACAGCGGCTCCAGATGGTGAGCCTGGACGACCTCGTCCCGGCCGACGACCGCTACCGGCGAATCGAGGCGCTCATCGGCTGGCGGACGGTGCGAGCCTCGGCCGCCCCCTTCTACGGCGATCAGGGCCGACCCTCGGTCGACCCGGTCGTGCTCGTCAAGCTGTTCCTGGTCGCTGCGCTCGAGGGGATCGGGTCGATGCGCGAGACGCTGCGCGTTCGGCGCCGACAGCCTCGCGATCCGCCGCTTCCTCGGCTACGGGCTGAGCGAGCGAGTGCCGAGCCACGCGACGCTCAGCTACGCGCAGTGCGTGCGCTTCGCGGCAGCTCGGTGTTCGAGCAGCTGTTCACCAGGTGCTCGCCCAGTGCCGTGAGCAAGGCTTGCTGGACGGCGGGCGGCTCATCCTCGACGCCACCCACGTGGAGGCGAACGCGGCGCTCAAGGGCCTGCGCGCCGAGCCGATGCTCCTCGAGCGTGGCGGCGAGGCTGCGCCGGAGCCGGAGCCGACGCGCCCGGCGCTCACGCTGGTTAAGCCCCGCTCGGGCCCCACGCCGAGACGCTCGGCCTCGAACTGGACCGCTCTCTCGCTTAGCGACCCGGACTCCAGCGGCGGTGCGGACTCATTCACGCTCCGGCTCGTGCTCGTGATAGCGCTCTCGAAGCTCGGGCTTGATCCGCTTGAGCCCCTCGGCGGGGAAGCGCGCGAGTAGATTCCAGGCGAGGTCGAGCGTCTCGATGATGCTGCGACCGTCCTCCCCCTGGCCGACGAAAGACCGCTCGAAGTCGTCGGCGAAGCCGAGGTAGCGCCGGTCGTCTTCCGAGAGGGCTCCCTCGCCCACGATCGAGACGAGTCGCCGCAGCTCCTTGCCGCGAGCGAGGTTGGCGTAGAGCTGGTCCGCCACGCTGCGATGGTCCTCCCGCGTCTTCCCCTCGCCGATGCCGGCGTTCATAAGACGGCTGAGCGACGGCAGCAGGTCGATCGGCGGCGAGATCCCGCGGCGGTCGAGGTCGCGGGAGAGGACGATCTGTCCCTCGGTGATGTAGCCGGTCAGGTCCGGGATAGGGTGGGTGATGTCGTCATCGGGCATGGACAGGATCATGAGCTGGGTGACCGACCCGGGGCGCCCGCGCACGCGCCCCGCCCGCTCGTAGATCGAGGCCAGGTCCGTGTACATGTAGCCGGGATAGCCGCGTCTGCCCGGGATCTCGTCGCGGGCGGCGGAGACCTCACGCAGAGCCTCACAGTAGTTGGTCATGTCCGTGAGGATCACCAGCACCTGCCGGCCCTCCTCCCAGGCCAGGTGCTCGGCCGCCGTCAGCGCGGCACGCGGAGTGAGGAGTCGCTCGACGCTCGGGTCCTGCGCCAGGTTGAGGAAGAGCACGGCTCGCTCGAGCGCTCCGGTTTCGACGAAGTAGCGCCGGAAGAAGCTCCCCTCCCGGTGGGTGACCCCAATCGCCGCGAACACCACGACGAAGCCCTCCTCGCCATCGTCTCCTCGCACCCTCGCACGGGCGGCGATCTGGGCGGCGAGCTCCATGGCCGGCAGGCCGAACCCCGAGAAGATCGGCAGCTTCTGCCCGCGTACCAGCGTGTTGAGTCCGTCGATCGCCGAGATCCCCGTCTCTATGAACTCGGAGGGATGGTCCCTCGCCACCGGATTCATGGGCTCACCGTTGACGTCGCGGTAGTCGGTGGGCGCCAGAGGGGGTCCGCCGTCTATCGGCCGGCCGGATCCGTCGAGTATGCGCCCAACGAGATCGAGCCCGACGCCCATGCGCGCCGTCTCGCCGCGGGTCCGTACGCTCGTGATCGCTCGGTCGAGACCACGCGTGCCGGCCAGCACCTGCACGACGATGCGATCTCCGTCGACCTCGAGCACCTGCCCACGGCGAGCCTCACCGTCGGGCGCGACGACCTCGACGATCTCGTCGTAGCCGACGCCCTCGGCGTGTTCGACGAAGAGCAGTGGTCCGGACACACCCGAGACCGTCCGATGTTCGATCGAGAGGAGCCTGGGCTCCCCGCGCTCGCCGTCCTGCTCGTTCAAAGCTCGTTCACCTGCTCCTCGACTCCCCCGATGAGCTCCTCGGCGCGTTCGGCGGTCTCGGCGTCGGGCCACGAGCGCATCGAGGCGATCTCCGAGAGGCGCTCGATGCCGAGAACGGCCTCGATCGCCTTGCCCTCCTCGACCGCGGCCGCCATGGCCTCGTGCGAGCGGTGGATGACCCGGAGCATCTCGTGCTGCTTGGCGAGCTCCGAGTAGGCATCCACCGGGTCGAAGGCAGACTGCTGTAGGAAGTCCTCGCGCAGCAGCCGCCCGGTGCGCAACACGACCTTCTGGTCCAGGGCGAGCGCGTCCTCCCCGAGGAGCTGCACGATCTCGAGGGCCGAGCCCTCGCGCTGGAGCAGATCGAGTGCCCACGCGCGCTGCTCGGGCCAATCGGCGGCGACCTCGTCGGTGAACCACCCATCGAGGTCGTACAGCGTGTAGCTCCGGCTCCAGTCGACCGCCGGGTAGTGTCGCTGCCGGGCGAGGTCGGTGTCGAGCGCCCAGAAGGTGCCCGCCAGACGCAGGCTGTTCTGGGTCACCGGCTCCGAGAAGTCTCCCCCGGGGGGCGAGACCGCCCCGATCACCGTGACCGACCCCTGCCGCTCGTCGCCACCGAGGCAATCGACACGTCCTGCGCGCTCGTAGAACTCAGCGAGCCGGGTCGGCAGGTAGGCGGGATAGCCTTCCTCGGAGGGCATCTCCTCGAGCCTGCTCGACACCTCTCTGAGCGCCTCGGCCCAGCGGCTGGTCGAGTCTGCCATGAGCGCGACGTCGTAGCCCTGGTCGCGATAGTACTCGGCGAGGGTGATCCCGGTGTAGACGCTCGACTCCCGGGCGGCGACAGGCATATTGCTCGTGTTGGCGACGAGGATCGTGCGCTCCATCAGTGACTCTCCGGTCCGGGGATCCTCGAGCGACGGAAACTCCTCCAGCACCTCGGTGAGCTCGTTGCCCCGCTCTCCGCAACCGACGTAGACGACGACATCCGCGTGTGACCACTTGGCGATCGCCTGCTCGAGCACCGTCTTCCCGGTGCCGAAGCCGCCGGGGATGGCCGCGGTGCCACCCTGCGCGAGCGGAAACAGCGAGTCGACCACGCGCTGGCCGGTCACCAGCGGGATCGAGACGTCGAGCTTGCGCGCCAGCGGACGTGGTTCGCGCACCGGCCAACGCTGGAGCATCGTGACCTCCGAGTCGCCGACCCACGCGACCGAATCCTCGATGCGCGTCCGGCCCGAGCGCACACCGGTCACGACGCCCTCGATCCCCGGAGGGACGAGCACGCGATGGGAGAGGGCCGCCGTCTCCTGCACGGTTCCCAGCACGTCGCCCACCACCACCGAGGTGCCTTCCTCGACGGCCGGCTCGAACTCCCACTCGCGCTCGCGGTCGAGGGCCGCGGCCTCGGCACCACGCTTCACCATGGGGACCGTCGGCACGCCGTTCTCGTACCGTGCCAGCACCGGCAGCGGTCGCTCGATCCCGTCGAAGATGCTCCCGAGAAGCCCCGGACCCAGTTCGACCTGGAGCGGGCCTCCCGAGTCGTGCACGGGCTCCCCCGCCTTCAGGCCCGAGGTGCCCTCGTAGACCTGTATCACGGCCTCGTCGCCATCGATCCGGATCACCTCGCCGGGGAGGCGCTCGTGACCGACGTGAACGAGGTTGTAGAGGCGTGGTCCCGCGAGGCCTTGGGCTACAACGACCGGACCGGCGATCTTCAGGAGCCGTCCGGGTGTCTGCCCCTCGGTCTCATGCCGCGGGTCGGCGACCCCCCGCTCTGACGTCGACCCGCTCACGCCGATCCATCCTCGCTCGGGAAGGTGATCTCGTACCCGACCGCCCGGCGCAGCCTCCGCAGCAGACGGGCTCGCCGCTCCTCGGGCGCCTCCTCGGCCTCGCCGCTCGGAAGGCCGACCACCAGCGGTGCCTCGCGCTTCTCGAGCTGCCGCCTGAACCCATCTTCGAGCCGCTCGAGGAACGGCTCGTGGACGGCGATCACCCCGTCCTCGCCTCGATCCAAGAGCTCGTGAAGGAGCTCTTCGGCCTCCCCGGGAGATGCGCTCACCCTGGTCGCCGCACCGGCGAGTCGATAGCCGTCCGCCAGCTCGGCGGTGGTGATGACGGTCAACTCGCTCACTCGCCCACTCGCTTCTCTCGGCTCACGCGGGCATCAAATCGAGATCGAGCTCCTCGGAGCTCACGCCATGGGCAGTGCCCTCGCCCAGCAGGCGGAGATTGCGAACCTCGTTCTCCTTGGCGGCGACGAAGGCGACCGGCACCGCGACGCTGAGGGGATCGCCGTGAGCGAAGAGGCGTATGGAGGCGCGCGTCACCTCCCTGTCCAGGTCGTCTTCGAGTGCGGCAAGATCTCCCTCGGCGGTCCAGCGTTCCAGCGTGTCCCCCCAGCGCGCGTCTCCGGTCGCCTGCCCGAGCATCGACGCCGCCCCCTGTGCGTCGAGGAGCGTCGCCTCGTCGAGCCGCGCGGGAGGGATCGTGCCGCCGGGTAGGAAGAGTCCGTCGGCGTCGCCGGCCCGCGCGGGATCGAGCTCCTCGGACTCGATCGAGCGGCGCAGCCGTAGCGCCGTCACGAGATTGCGGGCGTCGACCTCCCGGCGGACCGCCTCGACCAGAGCGCCGGCGTCGCGCCCGAACCGCGACAGCGTTTCCTCGTTTCGCCTCAGGTGCTCCGCGATGACGCGTTGCTCGAGCGCCGCGAGATCCTCGGTGCGAGCGTACTCGGGCCAGGCACGGGCCAGTGCGTGCGCCATCTCCGGGTCAGGGAGTCGCCAGCTCACGAGCAGCTCGACCGCGCGTCCGAACTCGTCCTGGCCGGCGACCTCCTGGATCGCGGCTTCGTCGAGGCCGCCGATCGGGACGACGTTGGCCAGTATCTGATCGACGTCCGCGCCGCGTGCCTGCCCTCGGAGGATGAGGATCAGGTTCTGACGATCCCAGCGCGACAGCAGGACGTCGACGAGGGAGCGGGCGCCGTCTCCGTAGAAGCTGCGCATCTCCTCGAGGACACGCGCCAGATGACGACGCAATGCCTCGTGGAGACGTCTCAACCCCGAGAAGTGGGCCGTCGCATGCTCGACCTCGGAGCGGTAGGGGGTCGACGAGAGGCTGCCGAGAAGGCCCTCGAGATCCTTGTCGGCGAGCGCCTCGTAGTCGGACGCCCGGAGAAGCGACGCCCGCCGGGCACGCAGCCGCGTGTTCCCGTAGGCGAAGTCCGCTCTCCCAGCGAAGGGCATCAGCGCTGCCCCTCCCGTCCGTCCCGTCGCTCGGTCGCAGCCTTCGCCGGCTGCGCCTCCGCGGTCGAAACGCGCCTTCGCAGGCGCTGGCGCAGGAGCGGCTCGGCGTTCGCCGCCCGTTGCTCGAAGGTGTTGACAGCGACGCGGCCATCGTCGCTCTGGAGCTCGATGCCCCCGGACGAACGCAGCGCCGACTCGACCTCGAGGTCGCCGCCGTCCATCTCTGCGACGAGCTCCCTGGCCAGCTCCTCGTCGCGTGGGTCGACGCGGACGATGCGCCCGGCGCGAAGGCACGAGCGGCTCTCCTCTATGAGGTCGTGGAGCACCCGGCGGTACCGATCCTCGCTGGGCAGCGCCGAGAGCCGCTCGCGGACGGCCGCGAGGAGCTCGTCGATGGCCTCGGCCCGAACCTCGCGCAGGTGGCGGCTCGCATCGAGGCGAGCCTGGGCAAGCCTGCGCTCGGCCTCCTGCCGAAGGCCAGGCTCCGCAGCCTGCAGATGCTCCTCCTCGATCTCGCGCGCCCGCGTCCGCGCTCTTCCCATCACCTCTTCCGTCTCCCGGTCGCTTTCTGCCTCTAGCTGAGCGATCTCTTCCTCGGCTTCGGATCGCAGGGCCGAGAGGAGGCCCTCGAGCGCCACCTCAGCCCCCGAGCAGGAGGATGGCCATTGCGGCGACGGCGAAGCCGAGGATCACCACCGTCTCGGGGATGGCGATGAGCAGTATCGCGCGTCCGGTCAGCTCCGGTTTCTCGGCGATCGCACCCATCGCCGCCGCGCCGATCCGGGCTTGGGCGTAACCCGTGCCGATGGCCGCCAAGCCGATGGCCAGACCCGCTCCCAGGGCGATCAATCCCGTTTCCATTCTTTCCTCCTCTGGTGGTTGACCTAGACGGTCCGCTCTCGAGCCCCGAAGGGCCGAAAGGCGCGACCGCCGCCTTCGTGGAACTTGGTGAAGAACTCGACGTAGTGCAGGCGGACCGACTGGATCATCGGGCTGAACCCCGCCAGGGCCACGTTCAGGGCGTGGAGCAGGGCGGCGACGATGACTCCGATCCCGAGCGGAGCGGCCACCGCGAACTCGTTGGCCACGATGGCCAGGTAGACCGACGCCAGCCCGACGGCCGCGAGCCTCAGGTAGGAGAGGATGTTGCCGAGCACGCCGATCAGCTCGATGGGGCCGACGATCGGGCCCGTCCTTCCTTGCAGGGACATGACGACGACCAGCCCGACGACGATGGCCGCTGCGGCCGGGGTCAGCGCCCCGCTCGGCAGCGCCTCGAGGGCGACCCCGGCGAGTGCAAAGGCTCCCGCGACCGCCATCAGCGTGGCGATCCGCTCGCCGAGCTCCCGGCGCCTCCCGGCCACCGACGACTGCCAGATGCCGAGGGCGAGGCCGAGCGCTATGTGTGCGCCTCCGAGTGCGAGCGCGAAGAGCAGCAGCGGCTCAAGCGCGTCCGGGCTGCCGCGGTAGAACCAGAGGGGTTCCATGCCCAGATAGCGTCGCGCAAAGTTGCCGAGCGCCTCTCCATAGAGGAACCCGAACACGACGGCCCAGGCCCCTCCCACCGCGAGGATGCGGCCCATGTCGCGCGCGACCGGCGAGCGGCGGCCGAGCCGGCGCCGGACGAGCAGTGCGATGGCGATCAGGATCGCCCCGTAGACCACGTCGCCCACCATCACGCCGAACATCAGCGGAAGGAAGAGGGTCACGAGCGCCGTCGGGTCGATCGTCCCGGGCTTCGGCAGATCGAGGAACCGGACGAGGAACTCGAAGGGCCGCGCCGGGCGGGCGTTGCGCATGAGGACCGGAGCGCTCGGATCCCTTGGGTCCGCGCGCAGCTCCTCCACGACCAGCTGCTCACTCCCCCCCGCCTCGAGCCGGCGGCGCAGCAGGGGCAGGTCCTCTGACGGCAGCCAGCCCAGGATCACGATCGCTCGCCGTGTGGTACCGACGAGGGCTCTGGCCTCGACGCGCTCGAGCTCGTCGAGCAGACCCATCCGCGCAGCACGCCAGCGCCGGCCGTGAGGTCGCGTCAGCTCCTCGACCTCACGACCCGCTGCGGCGACCGCGCCCGGCAGCTCGCGCAGGCGACACTTCATGCCCTCGAGCGCCCCGCGCAGGGACAGCCGCCCGTAACGCTCGGGGAGCGCCACGTAGCGGACCTGCTCGTGAGCGAGGAGGTCGTGCACCGCCCGCGTCTCCCCGTGTGGAAAGGCGAGCAGGCAGACCACCGTCTCGCCGTCGGTGCGCCTCGCCGCCAGCTCGAAGCGATCGTCCAGCTCGTCCGCCAGGAGCTCTCGCAGGACTTCCACCAGGGCGTCGTCCTCGGTCTCGAGGATCAGGGCCACGGTGTCGAGCCGTAACGCGGCCAGATCTTCGTCATCGAGCGCTGCCAGCTCGGGGACGAGCGGCAGAACGGACTCGAGTGGCCCCTCATAGCGCTCGAGAGTGGCCTGCTCGGTGAGGAGCTCCTCGCGCCGCCGGGCGGCGGCGCGAATCGCTGGGGCCGCCTCCTCGAGGTGCGCTCGAAGCTCGCCGGTGTCGACGGCTCCTGCCTCAGCGGCGTCGCCGCCCGGCGGCAGCGACTCCGTCGGCACCAGCTCGAGGAGGGCTTCGAGCTCGGCCACGAGAGCGCGCAGCTCGTCGGCTCGCGGCGCCTGCCTCTCCTCCTGCGGAAGCGGCGAGGCGAGGAGCTCGGGCTCCGACTCGATGGAGGCGAGCTCGACCTTCCCGAGCCGCTGGAGCTGCTCGAGGGCAGCGTCCAGGTCGCTCCTCAGGCCGACGATCTGAACCTTCGCCATGGTCACGAGCACGCTTCTAGCCCTTCCCGCGCGGTAGCACCAGGGCGACGAGCTCGTCCACGAGCGCGTCGCGATCACGCCGTAGGCCCTCACGTGCCGCCTCCGCTCGCTCTTCGCTCTGGCCACGGATGCTCTCGGCCTCGCGCTCCGCCTCCTCGAGCAGGTCCCGGCGCCGGTGCTCCACCCGCTCCGAGGCACGCTCACGTGCCTCGGCGAGCAGCCGATCGGCGTTCTCGCGGGCCTTGTCGACCCTCTCCCGCGCCGTCTGTCGCATCTCGGTCCTCTCCTCGATCCGTCCCTCGAGCTCGCGCACCGAGGACAGTGCGCGATCATCCTCACGGTCAGGGGAGTCCTTGGAGTCCACGTGCCGCTACCTACCCTTCGCGCGCATGAGACGCACGCGGTCCTCGCGCTCACGGTCCTCCAGGACCATGGCGATGTAATCCCGCTCGCGCTCGATGCGCGGGACGACGACCTGCTCGAGGGCGTTGACCCGGCGGGTGGTCTTCTCGATCTCGGCCGCAAGGCGCCGGAGGCTGACCTCGGTCGCGGCAGTCTCGAGCAGAGTGTCTAGCACGGCCTCGAACCGCTCCGCCGTACGATCGATCCGAGCGCTCGAGGCGCTGAGACTGTAGCCACGGTGAGTCGGCGGGCGAGCGACAGGCTCCTTGCGGATCTCAACGAGCGCGACGCCGGCGACGTTGTTGGTCTCGAGCTCCAGCTCGACCTTGCCCGAGGCGGCGAGAGCGGCCGAGCCGACAGCGTCAGGGCCATCGCGAGCGGTCGCCGAGGCGAGCGCACGACGGGCGTCCATCGCCCGCCGCTCCACATCGGCCAGGGTACCCGCGACCGACGCGCTCAGGCGGCTGAACTCCTTCATGAGCGCGCTGCGCTTGTCCTTCAGGAGGTCTCGGCCCTGCTCGGCGAGCTGTAGCTGAGTCCGACGAGCGAGAAGCGCGCTTCGGGTCGCGCTCAGCTGCGCCACGAGGGGGCCATCCCGGTCACATGATCTCCACGGCGTCTCGGATGAACCGCGCTCGAGTGCCTTTCCTCGGCTTGCACGAGAACCAGGCTTGCATGTAGCTCTCGAGCCGCGCATGGGCGAGACCCTGCATTCCTAGCCGATCCAGTCGGTAGCGGCGCTGACCTCGGCGGCGGGAAACCGGCCGGCATCGGGGCTCCGCCGGGTGGCGTTGGTCGGCGGCTCCGTTGGATCTGCACGCTGTCCCCCGCAATCGCCAGAACGGGTTCGCGCCACCCTTCTGAGCAGGCGACAAAGGAGTGGACATGAGCGTTGAAAAGGACCCGCACGACGAGCGAACGGCGCGCCCGAGGCCGAGCGACGAGGGGCGTTCGATTATCGACTTCGCCGGCCGCATCAGCCGCTTGACCTCGGTGACGACGAGCGTCGCCGCCGTGACGATCGGCCTGGTCGCCCTCGTGGTCGTGATCCTGGTCGTGATCCTGTTCTGAGGCCGGCCGAGCACACATTGCCCATGCGGCCTCGACGCTACCACTGGGCACCCGAGCTCTGAGACGCGCTCAGCCGAGCTCCATCGCCGGCGCCGGACGATCGAGGTCCAGGGAGGACCCTCTCGGCACCACCACAACCGGCCTGGACGCGGTCGCGGCGATGCGGGCTGAGGTCGAGCCGAGCAGTGCGGAGGAGACCGCGCCGCGCTCGCGGCAGCCGACGACGATCAGCTCTGCCCGCTCCTCCTCCGCGGACCGATCGATCGTGGGGCCCGCTTCGCCCGGCTCCGCCCGCGTCCGCACCACAACGCGCTGATCGACGCGACCCGCCGCGTTTTCGACCAAGGTCATCGCATCGCTTCGCCTCTTCTCGTAGAGACCTCGAGGGTCGGTGGGTGGCGGCGACATTGCAGGAGCGGGCAGCGACGCGGGCGAGGCCGGCGGGTCGTACCCGTGGACGAGGACGAGCTCGAGGCGCAAGCAGGCTGCGATCTCGGCGGCGGCATCGGCGTCGTCGTTGGCGTAGTCGGAGCCGTCCACTCCGCACACGACGACTCGGCTCAGCTCGGCGGCCTGGCGGGTGAGCACGGCACCTGCGGCCGGCGGGACGATCGCGACCGGCCGGTCGCTCCTCCGCGCGACCGCCGAGGAGACGCTTCCGAGCAGCGCGGCCTTCACCGCCGCGCGGCCCCGCGAGCCCACGACGACGAGCGCAGCATCCTCCTCGCTCGCCAGCCCGACGAGAGCCTCGGCGACCCGTCCGTACCGCACCTGCCTGTCGACCTCGACGCCCCTCAGGGGAATCTCGATCCCTTTGAGTATGACCTTCGCCTCCTTGTTCCTGCGGCGGAAACGGCGGGCGGCGTGAAGCTCGTGACCATCGGACAAGGCAAGCGAGTCCTCGATGACGTGGGTCAGCACGAGCGTCGAGTCGAGCCGCTCGGCCATTCGAGCCGCCCAGACCACTCCCGCACGTGCTCCCTCAGACGCGTCGACTCCGCAGACCAAAGAACTAGACATCGGAGACCTCCATCGCTTGGCTGCTGGCCTTCAAAAATCATGGCGCGGCGAGCGCGTAGAACCCATGGGACTGGCCACCATTCCCAGCCGCTCGGACCCTGAAAAGGGGCCCTCGCCGGCGCGCGTGACGGCCGGCGGCCGCCAGCGCCGGGCCAGCGGTGCGGTCGTCACCGCGAGAGCAACGGGAGCATGCCGAGGTAGGCGGCGAGGAGCAGCGCAGCCTCCCAGCGCCCGAGTCGCCCGTCCGTTGCGAGGAACAGCCACATCAGGAGCGCGGACGCGACCATGGCGATCACCGCCAGTCCCGCCAGGTCCGGATCGAACAGAGGACCAGGAGCGATGAGGGCGATCAGCCCGCCTGCGGCGAGGCTGTTGAAGACGTTGCTCCCCAGGACGTTCCCGACGACGAGGTCGGCGTGACCACGGCGCCCCGCCTGGACGGCGGTCACGAGCTCGGGCAGCGCCGTGCCGATTGCGACCACCGTGAGCCCGACGAATCCCTCGCCTATGCCCGTCTCGGTGGCAATCCCCTCGGCGCCGGTCACTACGAGCTGGGCACCCGCGGCGGTGCCTATCAGCGCCAGGATCGTCCGAGCCGCTTCGCGCCGGAGATCCCCGCTCTCACGGCTCGCTCCCTCTCCATCGGTAACGGCGTCGTCGTGCCCGCCGACGCTCGAACCCCCGATCCACACGACGCCTAGTGGGAGGGCGAGCAGGAGCACGACACCTCCGAGTCGGGGGAGGTCGACCTGGAGCATGACCCCGAACGCGATCACCGCGAGCGCCGATAGCGGGGCTTCGCGCCGAAGCGTCGTCGAAGAGGCCTGAAGCGGCACGATGAGGGCGGCGACGGCGGCTACCAGCGCGACGTTGGCGATGTTGGAGCCGACGATGTTGCCCGCAGCGAGCTCGACGGAGCCTTCTGCCGCGGCCAGCACAGAGATCAGGATCTCGGGCGCGCTCGTCCCGAGGCCGATCACCCCCGCGCCCACCACGACGGCCGAGACCCGAAGCGCCACCGCCAGCCGGGCGGCGCCGACCACGAGCTGATCGGCCGCCCAGGCCAGAAGCGCGAGACCGGCGATGACCCCGGCGCTCGACGCGATCATGCGTCTAGTTCAAGACGGCATAGACGCTGGGGAGGACTAACGCCGCCGTGGCCGCGCTGGCGGGCCTCCGTGTCCTCACATGATTCCGGCATGCCTTACATGCTTATCGGGGAGCGTCGCCGTCTGTGGGGGTCCTGGCTGACAGGTCATAGAGCAACAGGGCTCCGCCTGCCGCGATCAGCGTAAGTCCCATGATGTTGATGCTGACGCCGGCGAAGGTGCGCGTGAGCGTGAACAGCAGAATCCAACCGGACGCGATGAGCAAGACCGACAAACCGATCCTCATATCGACCCTCCTTCCGAGTTGACTTACCGTTCCACACGGTCGATCGCGACACCATGGGGGTTGCAGCCCATCCGGAGGGCGTGACTCGCGTATCAGAAGGCCTGGGCGTCGCGCAGCCGCTCTGAGGCTGAGCTGACCGCCATACGCTCGGGTGTCGACCGAGGCCGTTGGGCGGCGTTCCTCCTCGCATCTGCATGGTGCTCCCATTGTCCGGGGCCCGGCGCGACGCGACAATTGAGCTGCACCGACGCGAGAGGAGTGGAAAATGACTACCGAACGAGACCCACGCGATAGGCGTACCCGCCCCCGGGCGCCCAGCGAGGAGGGGGCTCGATCATCGACATGGCCGGCCGAGTCAGCCGCTTCACCTCGGTCACGACGAGCGTGGCGGCCGTAACGATCGGCCTGGTTGCCCTCGTGGCGGTGATCGTGGCCGTGATCCTGCTCTGACCGCCCGAGACGCACCGGCTGTCAGACACGCACGACCGGATCCCTCAGCCCACGGGCTCGAGCTCCACCTTCGTCCAGCCGGTCTCGCGGCGGTCGAAGTGCTCATAGGCCTCGATCGCCGAGGTGATCCCCTCGCGCTTGGTCAGCACCTGGTCGGGATCGATC
>Ga0136624_1000379_pt1 | contig 16698 bp, 15 predicted proteins | sample AntDrymUQ4692206_2_FD_104802 | JGI IMG/M metagenome (GOLD analysis project Ga0136624, IMG submission 104802) | Polar desert sand microbial communities from Dry Valleys, Antarctica - metaG UQ469 (22.06) | ecosystem: Environmental > Terrestrial > Soil > Desert | place: Antarctica: Dry Valley... | reverse complement strand
GCTGGCCTCGGCGGCCGACCGCTGAGGGCCCGTCACAGCCCCTCGATAGACTCGGTGTGTGACCGATCTGTCCACCTCCAACGACGCCGACCAGGCGCTGCTGGAGGGCCTTAATCCCGAACAGCGCGAGGCCGTACTGCACGACAGCGGACCGTTGCTGATCGTGGCCGGCGCAGGGTCGGGCAAGACCAGGGTGCTGACCCACCGCATCGCGCATCTGATCCAGCATCGGCGGGTGAACCCGCACGCGATCCTGGCGATCACCTTCACCAACAAGGCCGCCTCGCAGATGAAGGACCGCGTCGGCCGGCTCGTCGGCGACCGGCTGGTGGGGGTGGACCGCGACGAGCACGGTGTTGCCCGCGCCCGCCCGTGGGGCGGCATGTGGGTGTCGACCTTCCACTCGGCCTGCGCGCGGCTGCTGCGAGCCGAAGCACCCCGGCTCGGCTACGAACGGTCGTTCACCATCTATGACGCCGCGGACTCGACTCGCCTGGTCGGCCTGTGCATCAAGGACCTCGGCATCGACCCCAAGCGGGTGACGCCGCGCGGCGCGGCCGCGGTGATCTCCAACGCCAAGAACGAGGTCATCGACTTCGACACCTTCGCCCTGCGCGCCGAGACCTGGTACGACAAGCAGGTCGCCGACGTCTACCGGCTGTACCAGGAGCGACTCCACCGCGCCAGCGCCTTCGACTTCGACGATCTGCTGGTCAAAACCGTCGAGATCTTTGAGCTGTTCGACGACGTCCTGCAGCGCTACCGCAGCCAGTTCGAGCAGATCCTGGTCGACGAATGGCAGGACACCAATCGGGCGCAATACGAATTGGTGCGACTGCTGTCCTGGAAGCACAGGCAACTGACGGTCGTTGGCGACGGGGATCAGTCCATATATAAGTTCCGTGGAGCTGACATTAGAAACATCCTCGACTTCGAGCGTGACTTTCCTGACGCACGACGTATCACGCTGGACCGCAACTACCGGTCCACTCAAACCATCCTTGACGCCGCCAACGCCGTTATTGCCAACAACACCCAACGGATACCCAAGCAGCTGTGGACCGACGCCGGTGGCGGCGTGAAGGTCACGCGCTACACCGCCGACAACGAGCACGACGAGGCCGCCTTCGTGGCCGAGGAAGTTGACCGCCTGACGGGCGAGGGCGGCGCGTCGGCGCCGCTGGGGGGCGGGGATCGGGTCGATGAATATGGCTATCGCCGCGGCGAAATCGCGGTGTTCTACCGGACCAACGCACAGTCACGGGTGCTGGAGGAGGTCCTGATCCGCCTGGGGCTGCCCTATCAGGTCATTGGCGGCACCCGCTTCTACGAGCGCAAGGAAGTCAAGGACCTGCTGGCCTACCTGCAGCTGCTCGTCAATCCCGCCGACGACATCGCCGCCAAGCGCGTCCTGAACGTCCCTCGGCGCGGCATCGGCGCCAAGAGCGAGGCGGCGCTGGACCTGTTCGCGGGTCGTGAGGGGGTGTCCTTCATGGACGCCTGCCGGCGTGCGGAGGAAATCCCGCAGCTGTCGGGGCGGGCCACCGGCGCGGTCCTGGACTTCGTCAACCTCCTCGATGGGTTGCGCACCACCGTGGTCGAGGAGCAGCCCGAGCTGCGTGACATCGTCAAGCTGGCGTGGGAGCGCAGCGGCTACCTGACTGAGCTGGAGGCCGAGCGCACCGTCGAGGCGCTGGGCCGGGTGGAGAATGTCCGCGAGCTCGCGGGCGTCGCCGAGGACTTCGCGGGCCTGCAGCCCGACGTCACCCTCGCCGAGTTCCTCGAGCGCGTGTCGTTGGTCAGCGACGCCGACAATCTCAGCGACGACGCCTCGCGGCTGACCCTGATGACGATGCACAACGCCAAAGGCTTGGAGTTCCCGGTGGTGTTCGTGGTGGGGATGGAGGACTCGGTGTTCCCGCACCATCGGGCGCTGGGTGACCCCGACGAGCTTGAGGAGGAGCGTCGCCTCGCGTACGTGGCGATGACCCGCGCCGAGCAGCGGCTGTACCTGACGTCGGCCTGGAGCCGCACGCTGTTCGGCGCCACCAACGCCAACCCACCATCGCGCTTCCTCAAGGAGGTGCCAACAGAGCTGGTCGAGCAGCGCGTCAACGACCGTGGCGGCCCCAGCCGCAGAGCCGTCGCCAAGGTCGGCGTCCGCTCGCAGTACCGGCCCGGTGCCCCCGGTGCCGTTGACGCCGAGGAGACCTTCGGGCCCGGCGACCGTGTGCGCCACCCTACGTTTGGGCCCGGCAAGATCCTGGAGCTCACGGGCACACCGGGCAGCGAGGAGGCCCTCATCCGCTTCGACGAATACGGGACGAAACGCCTGCTCTTGGCTTACGCCCCGCTGATCCGCGCCTGATCAGCGAGGCAGGAGATCGCTGCGGCACCGTCGAAGTACACCAGCAAGTGGCAGATGAGCGTTCGCCGTGACGCTCTCGCCAGCCACCGACGATCAGGAGTTCTCCTCGTGCCTCACACCGCCGCCCTTCGCAGCACCGCAATGCTGCGCGCCGCGATCGCAGCCCTTGCCGCCTTCGCCCTGCTGGCGATTCCCATGGCCGCGACCTCGTCGGCGGGAGGATCCGCCACTCGGAGTGTCGTCGCCGTCATCGACTCGTCGACGAACCCGTACCACGAGTTCTTCCAGACTGAGCGCTCCAGCGTCACCCCCGCGGTGCTGGCCGAGTTCGGCATCACCAAGAACCGGATTATCACCCTGACGCGGACCGGCAATTTCGCGGCCGACTACGCCGCTGACAAGGCGAAGTTTGACGCGATCCAGCCCGGCAAGCCCTACTGGTTCAAGGGCACCAACATCATCGGGATCTCCTTCGACGACTCGACCACCCGGCGGATCCTGCCCGACGACTCGGGCGACACGCACGGCGTCGGCACGACCGCGGCCGTCCTCAAGGCTCACAGCAACGCGATCGTCGTCCTCGTCGAGGGCGTGAACTCCGACTCCGAGACCTGGGCCTTCACCCACCCGGCCGTCGACATCATCAGCACCAGCTACGGCATCCCCGGCAGCGTCCCCACCGGGATGCACCTGGAGGACAGCTACAGGGGTGTCGTCGGCCTCGGCAAGCAGCACTTCGGTGCCGCCGACAACTCGCCGGCCGCCTCCCCGCCGGACGGCACCTCGGGACCGTGGTGGACCATCGGCATCGCCGGCTTCCACGAGGGCAGCAGTGAGGGCCGCGAGGCGCTGTCCGGTTCGCTGCCCGATTTCCTCGGCGACTTCACCCAGCCCCTGCCGTACTGCTTCGACTGCGAGTCTGGCACCCGCTCGGTCTCGGGAACCAGCTTCGCGACCCCGCGCAGCGCCGGCACCTTCTCCAAGATCCTGCTGCAAGCACGTCAGGCCTCCGGGCACCGCGGTGGCATCGTAACTGAGGGTGTTCGGCGCCCGGTCATGGTGTCCAGCACCGGTGGCGGCCTGGCCGCCGGTGGCCTGACAAACTGGGAGCTGCGCCGCGCGCTCGAGGAGAGCGCCTACTACCCGGCGTATGCCGACTACGACCCCAACAAGAACGTCGAGGAGGACCTGACCTCAGTGCCGATCAACGACGTGGCGCCGTGGGCCCAGGCCGGCTGGGGCGCGCTGACCGTGGGTGTCAAGCACAAGGTGGTGCCCGAGACGCTGGCGCACACCGGCATCGCTGGCTTTGGCAAGCCGACGCGTAGCAAGAGCGCCCTGACCTGCCAGTTCATGACCCTCAACATCGACGCGCGCCACGCCTACTGGGACAACTCGCCGTTCAGCCAGAGCTTCGGCAAGACCGCCGACCCGTACGCCTACTGCTGATCGATTCTCGGCGCGGGTTACCGCGTCACCGCACGCCGCCAGAGGTCGCGCAACCGCGCGACCTCTGCGCTGTTCGGGGTGGTGCGCTACCGCTTTCGGTTGCTTGAGCGCGGGCCGTCGCGTCCTACTTGCAGCCAGGAGCTGCACTGCGGTCACCGGGTGCCGGGCTGGGCACCGGCGTCTCGCGGTCGACGTAGAGGGTGCCTTCGAAGACGGTGCTGCGCAGCGGCGTCAGCGACTCGCCGGTGCCGCCGACCAGGCGGCCGTCGGCGGTCCACACCCTCCCGTCGGCCGCTTCCAGTCGGTCGGTCCGCGCACACCATCTGACCCGGCCCTGCGGCGGGATGAAGGCCCGCACCGACCCTGCTCCGCGAACCACGAATGTGTCGCCGACCAAACCCGCGTCGCCCTGGGCGACGGCCTCGACCGGTCCCGCGGGCGAGAACGGCTCGCCCGGTGCACGGCTGCCCACGAGCAGGAAGACCAGTCCGGCCACCGCCACCAGGACCGTGGCGCCAAGCGCCGCCAGCAGCCAGCCCCGTCCCATCTGCTCGCGCAGCACGATCTTGCGGGCGCGCGTCGCGGCTCGCTGGGGTAGATAGCCTCGGGGCCCGAAGTCTGGCTCGCCCATCGCCGTCCAGCCTGCCTCGTCAGAAGCCAAGCCGTGGGGGTTGGCCCAACATGAGTGTCCTACCGCTTCGCTACTTGAGGACCAGCGGGGACGGCTATGCTCGCGCCGCCCCTGCCTACCCCTGTTGTTGAGGAGACGCCTGCCTTGGCCATCCGCGTGCTCATCGGCAAGCCCGGGTTGGACGGGCACGACCGCGGAGCCAAGATCGTGGCCAGGGCGCTGCGCGACGGCGGCATTGAGGTGGTCTACAGCGGCCTGCACCAGACGCCCGAGCAGATCGTCGAGGCCGCACTCCAGGAGGACGTCCAGGCCATCGGCCTGTCCGTGCTGTCCGGCGCCCACATGACCCTGTTTCCCAAAGTGGTCGCGTCGCTGGCGGAGCGCGACGCCGCCGACATCATCGTGTTCGGCGGCGGCATCGTCCCGCGCGGCGACATCGAAGAGCTCAAGCGCCAAGGCGTCGCCGAGGTTTTCACTCCCGGTGCGCGCACCACCGAGATCGTTGACTGGGTCAAGGCCCACGTACCACCACGCGACTGACGGCGCCCTGCGCGTCGACCAGCGACCACGAGGACCTGTGCGATGGACCTGATGGAGTACCAGGGCAAGGACCTGTTTCGCCGGCTGGGCATCCCGACCAGCCCGCAGGGCGAGGTCGCCACGACCTCCGACGAAGCGCGGCGCCTCGCCGAGCAGGCCGGCGTGCCGGTCATGGTCAAGGCGCAGGTGCTGACCGGCGGCCGGGGAAAGGCTGGAGGCGTCAAGTACTGCGCCGACCCGGACGCCGCCCAAGCCGCCGCTGACGCCATCCTCGGTCTGGACATCAAAGGCCACGTCGTCGGTAAGGTCCTCGTTGAACCGGCCAGCGGCATCGGCGAGGAGTACTACCTGTCGGTGCTGCACGACCGCGTCAGCAAGGGCTACAAGATCATCGCGTCGGTCGAGGGCGGCGTCGAGATCGAGCAGGTCAACCGCAACCACCCCGACAAGGTGGTCAAGGCCGACATCGACCCGACGGTGGAGCTGAACGCCGACGGCGCGCGCGACATCTTGCGGCGCGCCGGTCTGCCCGACGCCGTGCTCGAGGCCGCCGCCGACCTGCTGGTGCGCCTGTACGCGGGCTTCGTGGCGTCCGACGCCACGCTGTTCGAGGTCAACCCGCTGATCCGGACCACCGACGACCGCATCATCGTGTTGGACTCCAAGGTGTCGATCGACAACAACGCGCTGTTCCGCCACCCCGACCTCGCCGAGCTCGACGACGCCGACCAGGGCGATTCGCTTGAGGCTCGCGCACGGGCCAACGGCCTGCAGTACGTCAAGTTGGACGGCGACATCGGGATCATGGGCAACGGCGCCGGCCTGGTGATGTCCACCCTGGACGTGGTCAACCAAGAGGGTGGGCGACCCGCCAACTTTTTGGACGCCGGCGGCGGCGCCAGCGCCGACAGCATGGCAGCCGGGATCGCCTTCGTCCTGTCCGACCCGCAGGTCAAGGTCATGCTGATCAACATCTTCGGCGGCATCACTCGCTGTGACGATGTCGCCAGGGGAGTCCTCGGCGCCCTGGAGCAGATCGGCGAGGTGCGCCAGAAGCTGGTGGTGCGCCTGGACGGCACCAACGCTGAACAGGGTCGGCGACTGCTCGACGATGCCGATCATCCCAACCTCGTCGCCGCTTCGAAGATGAACGAGGCCGCCGCCAAAGCCGTCGCGCTCGTCACGCAGGCTAAGGAGCCACCGTGAGCATCCTCATTGATACCGACACCCGGGTGGTCGTCCAGGGCATCGGCACGCAGGGCACCTTCCACGCCAAGCGCAACGCCGACTACGGCACGCAGATCGTCGCGGGCACTCATCCCAAGCGCGGCGGCTCGACTTGGGAGGAACTCGGGGCCCCGGTCTACGCCAGCGTCGCCGAAGCGGTCGACAGCCAGGGCGCCAACACCTCGATGATCATGGTGCCCGCCCCCTTCACCAAGGACGCCATCCTGGAGGCGTATACGGCCGGGATCGACACCATCGTCTGCATCACCGAGGGCGTGCCTGCCCACGACATGGCCGTGGTCTACAACACGCTCTACCCGCGCAGCGCCGACGGCGGGTTCTCCAAGCAGGGCCGGCCGGTGCTGATCGGGCCCAACTGCCCTGGGCTGATCTCACCCGGCAAGGCCAACCTGGGGATCATCCCCGGCGAGATCACCAAGCCGGGAAACGTCGGCCTGGTGTCACGCTCGGGAACGCTGACCTACCAGATCATGCATGAGCTGCATTTGGCCGGAATCGGCATCTCAACCTGCGTAGGGATCGGCGGCGACCCCATCGTCGGCAGCGACTTTCTGGACATCATCCCGCGCTTCGCCGACGACCCGGCCACCGAGGCGATCGTCTTCGTCGGCGAGATCGGCGGCACGGGGGAGCAGCGTGTGGGCGAGTGGATCCATGCCCACATCCCCGACACCCCGGTGGTCGCCTACATCGCCGGGTTCACCGCCCCGCCGGGCAAGCAGATGGGCCACGCCGGCGCCATCGTCAAGGAGGGCGGCGAGGGCGGCGAGACGGCCGCGGACAAGAAGGCGGCGCTGGAGACCCTCGGCATCTCCGTCGGCACCAACCCCACCGAGACCGCCGAGCTGATGATCCAGCGTCTCAGCGCTTGAGGCCAACCACGGGCCGCTCGCGCGGCTTTGAGGACATGACCTCAGGTGATGGGCAGCACGTAGCGCCAGATCGCCAGGTAATGGGCGGTGCTGGCCGCGACCACCAGCAGGTGGAAGACTTCGTGGTAGCCGAACCACCGCGGCAGCGGGTCGGGCCGTTGTGCGGCGTACACGACTCCTCCGACCGTGTACAGCACACCGCCGAGCACGATGAGGCCGCTGGCCTCCCACGGGAGCGCGGCCATGATGCGCACGAACGGCACGATCGTGAGCCACCCCACGGCGATGTAGCCGCAGGTACTGACCCAGCGCGGCGCGTGCAGCGGGGAGGCGGCGACGATCGCGCCCGCCACCGCCACCGCCCAGGCGGCGACGAGGCTCCAGGTCCGCCACTGGCCGTCCAGGGCATGCCAGGCGATCGGGGTGAACGTCGCCGCGATGAACAGCTGGATCATCACCACGTCACAGCGCGACAGGATGTAGCGGCTCCGCGCACTCCAACGGCCGACGTGGTACAGCGAGCTGGTGGTGTACAGACCCGTCAGGGACATACCGAACACGACCACCGTCGCTCGCTTCACGAGGTCGTCGCCGGCGGCCTGCCACAGCACCGCGGTACCGAGCAGGGCCAGCGGCGCCATCACGGCGTGCAGCCAACCTCGCAGCAGTGGGCGGCCATCCGAGCGCACCGGCAAGAGCTCAGACACGGCGATGGCACGACGCATGAATGCCAGCCTACACCCGCGCTCGCATTTGCAAGCAGCCCTCGGGTGAACTGTCCGCCGTGACCCCCGTCTCCTCTGCGGCCAAGCGGGTCGTCGTGCTGCTGTCGGGCGCCGGCTCCAACCTGCAGGCACTGCTTGAGCGGTCGTTGGGCGGCCAGGTTGTCAGGGTGGTCAGCGACCAGCTCGGCGCGGGTGCCCTGGATTTGGCCCGTGCCCGCAATGTCGAGGCCGTGGCGGTGGATCGCCGCGAGTTCGCGGACCGCCAAGCCTGGGAGAAGGCCCTGCGCGAAGTGGTGACCGAGGCCGCCCCCGACGTGGTGGTGCTCGCCGGTTTCATGCGCATCCTGTCCGGCGCGTTCGTCAGCCGCTGGCCCACCCTGAACGTGCACCCGTCGCTGCTGCCCGCCTTTCCGGGTGCCCACGCGGTGGCCGACGCGCTGCGTCATGGCGTCAAGGTCACGGGCGCTACGGTGCACTTCGTCGTCGAGCAGGTCGACGCCGGGCCGATCGTGGCGCAGGAGAGCGTCGCGGTGAGGTCGAACGACACCATCGAGACGTTGCACGCGCGCATCAAGGCGGTCGAGCACCGCCTGCTGCCCGACAGCGTCACCCTGTTCTGTCACGACCGGCTGGCCATCGACGGCCGGCGAGTGAGGATCCTGCCTTGACCGACCCGCAGATGCCGCGCCGCGCGCTGGTCAGCGTCTACGACAAGACGGGCTTGCCCAAGCTGGGCCGCGCGCTGGTTGAGTTCGGCGTGGACATCGTCTCCACCGGTTCGACCGCCCAGGCCCTGCGCGACGCCGGTGTGCCGGTGACCGAGGTCAGCCAGGTGACCGGCTTTCCCGAGATCCTCGACGGCCGCGTCAAGACCCTGCATCCGGCGGTGCACGCCGCGCTGCTCGCCGACCGCTCCAAGCCCGCCCACCTGGCCGCGCTGACCGAGCACGACATCGAGCCGATCGACCTGGTGGTGGCCAACCTGTACCCGTTCGCCGAGACGGTCGCGCGGCCCGACGCCGGGGAGGCCGAGGCCATCGAGATGATCGACATCGGCGGCCCCACGATGATCCGCGCGGCCGCCAAGAACCACGCCTGGGTGGCGGTCGTGGTCAGCCCGTCCGACTACGACGGCCTCATCGGGCACCTCCGCAACGACGGCGGCCTGGACGCCGATACGCGGCGGGAACTGGCCGAGAAGGCCTTTGGTTGGATCGCCGGCTACGACGCCGAGATCTCGACCTGGCTCCACCGCCATCACCGCTTCCCGCCGCTGCTGACCGGCGTGCATACCAAGATCGCCGACCTGCGTTACGGCGAGAACTCCCACCAGCAGGCGGCCTACTACGTCCCGCTCGGCGAGCGGACCGGTCTCGGCGCCGCCCGTCAGCTGCAGGGCAAGCAGCTGTCGTACAACAACCTGCTCGACGCCGACGCGGCGTGGGGCATGGCCAGCGACTTCAGCCAGCCCTGCGCCGTCATCGTCAAGCACAGCAACCCTGCGGGGCTCGCCGTCAATGAGTCCCTGTCGGCGGCCTACGCCAAAGCGCTGGCCGGCGATCCCGTGAGTGCGTTCGGTGGGGTGGTGGCGGCCAACGCCGAGCTGGACGAGGCCACGGCGCGCGAGATCGCCAATGTCTTCACCGAGGTCGTGGTGGCGCCGGGATTCAGCCCCGAGGCGCTGGCGGTGCTGCAGGGCAAGGAGAACCTGCGGCTGCTGGAGGTGCCGGCAGGCATCCCGCGCCAGCTGACGCTGCGCAGCATCACCGGCGGGCTGCTGGTGCAGGACGCCGATGTCGAGGCCGAACGCCCCGACGACTGGACGATCCCCACGGCGACCAAGGTCGACGACGCGTTGTTCGCCGAGCTGCGCTTCGCGTGGCAGGCGTGCAAGCACGTCAAGTCCAACGCCATCGTGTTAACGAGCGACCGGGCGGTCGTGGGCGTGGGCGCTGGCCAGATGTCGCGGGTGGACAGCGTCCGCATCGCTGTGGACAAGTCGCAGGGACGCTGCGACGGCGCCGTGCTGGCCAGCGACGCGTTCTTTCCCTTCCGCGACGGCCCTGATCTGGCGCTGGAGGCCGGGGTGGCAGCCCTCATTCAGCCCGGGGGCAGCGTCCGCGACGACGAGGTGGTGGCCGCCTGTGACGAGCGGGGGATCCCGATGGTGCTCACCGGTCGCCGCCACTTCAAACATTGAACAGTTGGGTTAGCGAGCGATACGCAATCATGCGTCAGCGAGCGCTACGAGATCAGCTTCCCTCGGTCATTGGCCGGACCGCAAATGCCGGTTCCACCAGTCCAGGACTGCCTCGAAGCGGGCGACGCGGTGGCTGGGAAGGCCCGAGCGCGACAGTTCGTGACCCTCGCCGGGGAAGATCAGCAACTCGGTCTCCACGCCGTTGCGCTTGAGCCGCTCATACAAGCGCTGACCCTGTTCCAGGGGGCAGCGCCAGTCCTGCTCGGAGTGGATGACAAGGACCGGCACGTCGATGTTGTCGGCGTGGGTCAGCGGGCTTTGTGCCCGCTGGCGTTCGGGGTCGGGTCCCGCGTAGTTGTCGCTGAAGAACCAGCCGATGTCAGACGAGCCGGTAAAGCTGTCGAACGACAGCAGCGCCCGCTCGACGATGCCCGCGGCGAAGCGGTGCTCGTGAGCCAGCATCCAGGCGGTCATGTACCCGCCGTAGGAACCACCCATGACGCCAACCCGGTCGGCGTCCAGGTCTTGGTCGATCAGCGCCTTGTCCAGCAGCGCCAGCAGGTCGGCGTGGTCGCGGTTGCCCATATCAGCGACGATCACCCGCCCGTGTGCCTCGCCGTAGCCCGACGAGCCGCGGGGGTTGCCCATCACGACGGCGTACCCGGCGCCGGCGTACACCTGCGCCTCGTCGAACAGCGTCCAGCCGTACTGGGTGAACGGCCCGCCGTGGATGGACAGCAGCACGGGGAAGGGACCGTTGCCCGCCGGTTTGACGACCCAGCCGTGCACCTCGTAGCCGTCGTCAGCTGTGGTCGTGATTTCGACCATGGGGCGCAGAGCGGTCGTGCGGGCCAGGCCGGAACCGAAGTCTGACAACGTCGTCTCGGTGCCGTCGTCCTGACGTGCGAGCAGCTCGCCGGCGCTGGTGTCGGTGGCGACCAGCAGCGCCATGACACCGCCCCTGGCCCGGTCCGCGGCCAGGATCTGTCGCGGTCCGCCCGCGATGACCTCGGGTCGGCCGCCGCCGAACCCGACGCGCACCAGCTCGATGCCGCCGCGCCGCTGGGACAGCGAGACCGCCGAGTCGTCGTCGACCAGCAGCGGGTGGCTGCTGCCGCTGCCGTAGGTGTCGAAGTCCCACGGCTCGGCCTCCGACAGCGCCTGCGGTGCCGCCGACCCGTCGGCGGGGATGCGGAACAGCTGGGTGTTCCGCCCGACGATGTCCGCGCCGCTCTGGGCGCGGTAGCAGATCGTGGAGCCGTCCGGTGTGAACACCGGCTGCGCCAGCGCCTGGGTCGTGTCGGTCACCTGACGGGCGTCGCCGCCCTCCGCCGATACCAAGAAGATGTCGCTGATCAGGTCGCTGTCGCGCTCGTCGTGGCGGGAGGCGACGAACGCCACGGTCCGCCCGTCGGGGCTCCACGCCGGCTCGCCGTGGTCGAACTCGCCGTGGGTCAGCTGCAGCGGCTCGGGGGCATCGGCCAAGGCGTCGACGACGAACACATGAGGACGGCGGTCGATGGTGAACCCCACGTTGTCCACCCGGTACTTGCGGGTGGTGATCCGCCGGGGCGGCTCCTTGTCCGGCGTGATCTTCTCGTCGGTCCCGTAGCGGCCCTCCTGCGGGATTCTCGCGACGTAGGCCAGGCGCGTGGAGTCCGGCGCCCACACCGGGTCGCCGGTGCCGATCGGGTGGTCGGTCAACCTGCGCGGCTCGCCGCCGTCGGCGGCCATGACGAACAGCTGCGGCTTGGCCTCTTTCTCGGTGCGCACGAACGCCAGCCAGCGTCCGTCGGGCGAGAACTTCGGCTGCGCGTCGTTGGGCCCGTGGGTGTAGCGGCGGGGTGCGGCCGACCCGTCCATCGGGGCCAGCCACAGCTCGCTGCGGTACTCGTTGTCGTTCAGGTCGATGCGCGAGACGGCGACCACCACCGTGGTCCCGTCGGGCGACAGGGTGGGGTCAGACGGGCGGCGGACGGCGGCGAGGTCGGTGATTTGCATCAGGGCAACCTAACGCACCGCCGGTGCCCTATTCGCCGACGGTCCCGTCCGCGAGCTCGCGCAGAACGTCGGCGTGGCCATTGTGGCGCGCGGTCTCTTCGATCATGTGCACCAGGATCCAGCGCAGGGTGAAGCCCTTGCTGGAGTTGGCGGCGACCTCGTCAAGTGCGCTGGCTGCGCTGATCTGGCGGTTGCGAGCACATTCGTCGCGGTACAGCGTGAAGATGTCGGCGGGTGACTCGTCGGGTTCGATGCGCCAGTCGGCGTCAGGGTCCTCGTCGGTCCAAGGAAAGTCGACCGAGTCGCCGGCGAAGACGGCCTGGAACCACCAGCGCTCCACGTAAGCCACGTGCTTGACCATGCCGAGCAGACTGGTGCCCGACGGCACGGGGGACTGGCGCAACCCGGCCTCGTCGAGTCCGTCGGTCTTCTGCAGCAGCGTTGCCCGATGGAAGTCGAGGAAGGTTTCGAGCAGTTCGCGCTCCCCGGCGGCGGGCCGGGGATCGGGACGGTCGTCATTCAACTGGCCGCGCTCCTTGCGTTCGTCGTGGCGTGGCCGCGTGGCCGCGTGGCCGCGCGGCCGTGGCGTGGCCGCTTGGCCGATGGGCCGATGGGCCGATGGGCCCGGGTGGCTGTCGCACACTAGCGTCCGACTTCCCAATCGTCTTCCCCGCCGTCCGTCGGCCCGAGGAGCAGGAGTGGACCAGCTCGCCGCACGACGCCCCAGGCTGGTGGCTGGGTTGCGCCTGGTGCGCCTGGTCGGCTCCGGCGGCGAGGGCGAGGTCTGGGAGGTCCGTGACGATCGCGGCCGCCGGCGGGCCCTCAAGCTGGTGCGCCCCGACGCCCTTGCCGACGATGCCGAGGACCGCAGCCGCTACCTGTTGCGCATCGAGCACCCCGCGCTGGTGCGGGTGCACCGGGCCGGTCGGCTGGAAACGGGTGACCTCGACGGCTGGGGTTTCGTGGAGATGGCCTACGTCGACGGGGGCTCGTTGCACGCGGCTCCCGCCGACCGCGACATGCTCGACCGGTTGTGGCCGCTGGCCGAGGCGCTGGACCTGCTGCACACAGGGGCGTGGTCGGACGGGCTGCCGCTGGTGCATCGCGACGTCAAGCCGGCCAACCTGGTACTGGCTCCCGACGGGGAGCTGGTGCTGGTCGATCCGTCCACCCTGCGGGGAGTGGACGCCACCCAGCTGACCAGGGTCGGCACCCCAGTGTTCAGCGCCCCAGAGGTCGTCACCGGTCGCATCGGGCCGCCGGCGGACGTCTACTCGTTCGCCGCCACCGTCGTCGCCCTGGTGACCGGCGCGCGCGGGCAGCGGCTGGCGGCGCTGCTCGACGACGGGGCCTCGCTGGATCTGCCGGCAGGCGTGCGCTACGCGCTGTCGTCGTATCCGGGGGACCGGCCCCCGTCCTGCCGCGCGGTGTTGGAGGCGGGGTTGGAGGCAGACCCGACCATGCTGTTGCCGGCGTTGCGCCGCGACTCGCAGACCTACCGCTACCCCGACGGCTGGGACGGCGGCGACGAGGCAGCGGAGGCCGGCTGGGACGGCGGCGATGAGGCACTGGAGGCCGGCTGGGACGGGCCGGAGCCCACTCGCAGGCTCGACCCGCAGCCGTCACGCATCGACCGGCGTGCGCTGTGGGCACCTCCGGCGGAGCAGATGCGCGATCGGACGCAGGACCGAGCATCGGACCAGCCGCCCGACCCGCCACAACGCCGGGGATCGCTGTGGCTGTGGACATTGCTGCTCGTCGCCCTCGTCGGCGCGCCGCTGGCCGCCGTGCACAGAGGCTGGCTCGGTGGCGCGGACCTGCCCACGGTGGCGGCCGCCCTCATCGGCATCCACCTGCTGGCCAACGTCGTGGCCCGGCGACCCCTGTGGCCGGCCATCGTGATGCCCCCGCTGGCATGGTCGTTCCTGCTCGCCGAGCGGGTGGGCGGCAGTGATCGGCGCCGCGCCTGGGCCAGGGCGGTGTTCACCGGGGCGGTCGCGGTGTTGACCGCGCTGCTGGTGCCCGTTGTCATCCACGCCGCCGAAGGCCGGCTGCGGCTGGATCGGACCGCCGTCGTTGGGGTGGCGCTGCTGGTGGTCTCGGCGCTAACCGTCACCGCCGGCGGCGGACTGGGGATCGTGCTGCGCGTGTTGCTGCTGCCGCTGTGGGCACTCGGCGCGGCGCTGCTGATCTGCCTCGGCTTGCTGGCGGCGATGTTCACCGGCAGCCTGCGCCTGACCTGGCTGACGCTGACCAGTTTCGTCGAGATCGCGCGCCAACCCCAGCGCGCAGAGCGTGCCCGGCATACCTCAGGCAGCGAAGCGGTAAGTCCATGACATGAGCGCCCGGATCATCGACGGCAAGGCCACCGCGGCCGCGGTGCGCCAGCGCGTGGCCGCCCAGACAGCCGAGCTGGCCCGCCAAGGCGTGGTGCCAGGCCTAGCGGCGGTGCTGGTCGGTGACGATCCGGCAAGCGCCGTCTACGTCGCGGGCAAGGAGCGTGACTGCGAGGCCGTCGGTATGCGCTCGCTGGGAGCCCGATTGCCATCGGACACCTCCCAGGAGGCGCTGCTGGCTGAGATCGACCGGCTCAACGCCGACCCGCAGGTCAGCGGGATCATCGTGCAGCTGCCGCTGCCCGACCACCTGGACGCCGTCGAGGCGCAGGAGCGCACCGCCCCCGCCAAGGACGTCGACGGTCTGCATCCGGTCAACGCCGGCCGGTTGCTGCGCGGCGACCCATTCCTGGTACCGGCCACGCCGCTGGGCTGCCAGCTGCTGCTGGACGAGCACGGCATTCCCACCGCCGGGGCGCACGTGGTGATCATCGGCCGCTCCCAGCTCGTGGGTCGGCCGTTGGCAATGCTGCTGTCGCTCAAGCGAGGCGGCGCGAACGCGACTGTCACGATGTGCCACACCGGGACCCGCGACGTCGGAGTCCACACCAGGCAGGCCGACATCGTGGTGGTCGCCACCGGTGTGCCCCACACGCTGACGGCCGACATGGTCAAGCCCGGGGCCACGGTGCTCGACGTCGGCATCAACCGCCGGGACGGCGGCGGGCTGTTCGGTGACGCGGACTACGACGCCGTCGCCGAGGTCGCCGGCGCCATCACGCCTGTGCCAGGTGGCGTCGGCCCGATGACCCGCGCGATGCTGCTGCATAACACCTTGCTGGCGGCCCGAACTCAGATGGGCGGCGGGAAGTAGGTCCCCTCGGGTAGCCCTGCAAGAGGTAGGCCGCGGCCATCGGGTGGGTAGGCTCGCCAACGGCTCCCCAGGTTCCATCCTCGACAGGAGTGTCACCGTGAAGATCACCGTCGTCGGCGCCGGCAAGTACGGCTCGACCACCGCGCAGCGCGTCGCTCAGGCGGGCTACGCCGACGAGGTGGTCCTGACCGACATCGTCGAGGGCCTGCCGCAGGGCCTGGCACTGGACATGAACCAGTCCCGGCCGATCGAGGGCTACGAGACCCTCGTCACCGGCAGCAACGACTACGGCCCGACCGCCGGTAGCGACATCGTGATCGTCACCGCCGGCAAGCCGCGCAAGCCCGGTATGAGCCGCATGGACCTGCTGACCGACAACGCCGAAATCGTGGGGGGTGTCGCTCGGCAGATCGCCGACACCTCGCCGGGCGCGGTGGTCATCGTTGTGTCCAACCCCCTGGACGAGATGACCGCGTTGTTCCAGAAGGTGTCCGGGCTGCCCACTGCGCGGGTGATGGGCCAGGCCGGGATGCTGGACACCGCCCGCTTCCAGGACAAGGTGGCGGCCAAGCTCGGCGTCTCCCCGTTGGCCGTCGAGGCGATCACCCTCGGCTCGCACGGTGACACCATGGTGCCGGTGCCATCCAAGGTGACCGTGGAGGGCAAGCCGCTTGCGGACCTGTTATCCGACGACGAGGTGGAAGCGCTGGTCCAGGCCACGCGCGATGGCGGCGCCGAGGTCGTCGCGCTGCTCAAGACGGGCTCGGCGTACTACGCCCCGTCGTCGGCGGCGGCCCGCATGGCCCAGGCGGTGGCCACCGACGAGGGTGCGGTGATGCCCGTCTGCGCCTGGGTGACCGGCCAATACGGCATCAGCGACGTGTACCTCGGCGTGCCAGCCCGGCTCGGCAAGGGCGGCGTCACCGAGGTCGTGGAACTCGACTTGACCGACGCCGAGGTCGCCAACCTGCGCGAGGCCGCCGATTACGTGCGTAGCAAGCAGGCCGACGTCGACGGGCTACTGCGATGACCCGGGAGCGGCGCAATCCACCCGAGGCCACCAGCGGTGAGCGGGCCCGCCGGCGGTTGAGCGCGCAGCCCGAGGTCGAGCTGACCGACGAGGAGCTGCGGGCGCTGGCCGACGAGGGCATCGACCCCGATGACGTGCGCCGGGTCGCCCGCGAGGGCAGCGACACCCAGGAGGCCAGCGAGCACGACCGCGACACCGCCCGCGATCAGCTCGAAGGCCTTGCCATCGAGCAGGAGGAGGAGTACTAGCCGTCCCGGCTCGTTCGCTGGTGATCGGGAAAGGTCTCGACTTGGCCCTGCCTAGTCCTAGCGTCGCGTTGACCCCCCGTGCGGGGAATATCGCCGACGCGGCCGGAGGGCCCCATGGCGCAGACAGTGGCAGGCGAGCAGTACGACTACAGCCTCAAGAAGGTGATCTTCGCGTC
>Ga0136624_1000378_pt1 | contig 16704 bp, 19 predicted proteins | sample AntDrymUQ4692206_2_FD_104802 | JGI IMG/M metagenome (GOLD analysis project Ga0136624, IMG submission 104802) | Polar desert sand microbial communities from Dry Valleys, Antarctica - metaG UQ469 (22.06) | ecosystem: Environmental > Terrestrial > Soil > Desert | place: Antarctica: Dry Valley... | reverse complement strand
TCGCCGAGACCGGCTCGACCGGTGCGACGGGAGGTGGGTGACATGGCTGAGCTGCTCGAGATGCAGCGGCTGTCCAAGTACTTCGGCAACGTCATCGCCCTACACCAGATCACCACGAGCGTCCGCGCCGGCGAGGTGACATGCGTACTCGGCGACAACGGCGCCGGCAAGTCGACGCTGATCAAGATCCTGTCAGGCGTCCACAAGCACGACGAAGGCCATTTCCTGATCGAGGGCCACGACGTCTCGTTCGCCTCACCGCGGGCTGCGAAGGCGGCGGGGATCGCCACGGTCTACCAGGACCTGGCGATGCCACCGCTGATGTCGATCTGGCGGAACTTCTTCCTCGGCTCGGAACCGACAACGGGCTGGGGGCCGCTGCGCCGCCTCGATATCGCCGCCGCCAAGCGGACGGCCGTCGACGAGATGGCGAAGATGGGCATCGATGTCCGCGACCCCGAACAGCCGGTCGGCACGCTCTCTGGCGGCGAGCGGCAGTCGGTCGCCATCGCCCGCGCCGTCTACTTCGGAGCGAAGATACTGATCCTCGACGAGCCAACGGCGGCGCTCGGTGTCAAGCAGTCGGGCGTCGTGCTGAAGTACATCATCGCCGCCCGCGATCGCGGCCTCGGCGTGATCTTCATCACCCACAACCCGCATCACGCCTACCCGGTGGGCGACCGCTTCCTGATCCTCAAGCGCGGCCAGAGCCTCGGAAACTTCGCCAAGAGCGAGATCACGCGCGAGGAGCTGACCCGAATGATGGCCGGCGGAGCCGAGCTGGAAGCGCTGGCGCATGAGATCGAATCGGTGGTGCGCACCGAGGAGGTCACCGCGAGCCAGTGACCGTCATGGCGTTCCCCGGCCACGCCACCTGCAGCCTGCGCAGTATGTGGCCACTCCCTCGCTGGCGCTCGGTCGTTCGCATCGTCGCCGACGTCCTCATATGAGCCGCGCGCCCGAGCTCTTGACCGTCGGGCGGGTCTCGGTCGATCTCTATGCCGACACTGCGGGCGCCGGCTACGAGGACGAGCAGCGGTTCGTGAAGTCGATCGGCGGCAGCCCAACCAACGTGGCCGTCGCCGCCGCCCGCCTCGGCCGTCGTGCGGCGGTGCTGACCAAGGTCGGTACTGATCCGTTCGGCAACTACGTGCTGGCCAAGCTCGCCTCGCTCGGTGTGGACACCGCGAACGTCGGACGCCACGCCCAGTTGGCGACACCGCTGGCGTTCGCCGCGCTCACACCTCCGGACGACCCGCTGCTGGTGTTCTACCGCAACCCGGCGGCGCCCGACATGCAGCTGACGCCCGACGATGTTGACGACGAGCTGGTGCGTGGCGTCGACGTGCTGTGGGTGGCTGCTTCGTCGATGGCGCAGGAGCCTGCCCGCTCGACGATCCAAGCCATGCTGGCGACGCGGCGGCGAGCGCGCCACACGGTGCTCGACCTCGATTACCGGCCTGCGTTCTGGAACTCACCCGCTGACGCTGTCGATGTGATCGGCGCTGCGGTCGGCGCCGCGACCGTGGCCGTTGGCAACCGCGCAGAGTGCGAGGTGGCTGTCGGCACGGGTGATGCCGACGGGGCGGCGAGGCGCCTGCTCGACCGGGGTGTCGAGTTGGCAATCGTAAAGATGGGCGCCGACGGAGTGCTGGTGGCGACCGCTGACGTCTCGACGGTCGTCCCGCCGATGCGCATCGATGTCGTGTGCGGTCTCGGTGCCGGGGATGCCTTCGGCGGGGCGCTCGTGCACGGGCTGCTGTCGGGATGGTCACCCGAGACGATCGTCACGTACGCCAACGCAGCCGGCGCGTTGGTGGCATCACGGCTGATGTGCGCCGATGCCATGCCCACCGAAGCCGAGATCGGCGCATTGCTGGAAGCGGTGCAGTGACCGTTCTGGTGGCGGCGCCTCCTCGGCGCCGCGTGTGCCTCGTCGCTGGCGCTTCCCTCGGCACGAGTGCTCACGAGGGGATGATCGATCAGTGACCATCTCGGACCGGCAGTACCGGCACTTGACCGATGTCCGGGTGCACGAGCCGGCCTCGATCGCCAAGGCGATGGCGGGGCGCCGACGCCGCGAGCAACTCACACGCGACGGCGCGTTGTTCATCGTCGCCGCCGATCACACGGCGCGTGGCATGGTGGGCCTGCGTTCGGATCCCCGGGCGATGGCGGACCGCCGTTCGATGCTCGACCGTTTGCTGACCGCGCTGGAGAACCCACGTGTCGATGGGGTGCTGGCGAGCGCCGACATCATGGAGGACCTCGTGTTGCTCGGCGCCCTCGAGGATCGGGTGGCCGTCGGCACCATGAACCGCGGCGGCTTGGCCGGCGCCACCTGGGAGCTCGACGATCGATTCACGGCGTACGACACCGACCATCTCGTGACCGCCAACCTCGACGCCGGCAAGATGCTGCTGCGCATCGACGGCGCCGACGACCGCACCGTCCCCACCCTGCACGCCTGCAGCGAGGCGGTCCGAGCGCTCAACGACCGCCAGATGATGGCGATGGTCGAGCCGATCCCCTACACGAAGGATCCGTCCGGCGCCGCCGTGTGGGACGACGATCCCGAGCGCTTGCTGCAGGCTGTCGGCGTCTGCGCGGCGCTCGGCGGATCGTCGGCGTACACCTGGCTCAAGATCCAGGCGACCGCCGACATCGCCGCCGTGGCTGCCATGACGAGCCAACCGCTGCTGCTGCTCGGCGGCGCACCAGGACCCGATCCGGAGGCGACGTTCGCCTCGTGGGAGCGGGCACTGTCCGAGCCGACCGTACGGGGTCTCGTCGTCGGCCGAGCGCTGCTCTACCCGCCCGACGGTGACGTGTCCGCGTCTGTCGACCGCGCCGCCGACCTGTTGTCGCACGCCGCCTCTGGGCGACCGAGTTGACGACCACGGCTGCACATCCCTGGCATCGGCGCGCCGGATCGGCAACCGGAGTCGACGGCGTATCGGTCGATGTGACCCCGGTCGATGCCGGTTGGGCCTACAGCGGGCTGCTCGTGCGCTCGCTGGCCGCCGGCGAGCGGGTCGAGTTCTCGACTGGCACCACGGAGATGGCCGTGATCCCGCTTGCTGGAGCGCTGCGGGTGGAGGTGGAATCTCACCGTTTCGACCTGGCCGGCCGGGCGTCGGTGTTCGAGCGGGTCAGCGACTGGGCGTACGTCCCGATCGACGCTGAGGTGCGGCTGACTGCGCCTGGCGCCGCCGAGGTTGCCCTGCCCTCAGCCGTCGCCACCACGCGATTCGAGCCGGCCTACGTGGCTGCTGGCGACGTTGCCGTCGAGGTGAGGGGGGCAGGACCTGCGACGCGACAGGTGACCAACTTCATGTCGCCGGAGCGTTTCGCCGATGCCGACAAACTGATGTGCGTCGAACTGCTGACGCCCGACGGCAACTGGTCGAGCTACCCGCCGCACCGTCACGACGACAGCCCGGAGTGCCCGGTGAACAACGAGGAGATCTACTACTTCCGCATCGGGCGAGCCGGCACGACGGAGTACGCCGCAGAGGGGTTCGGCCTGCACCGCACGTACACGCCCGACGGCGAGGTCGACATCAACGTCCGCGTCGGTGACGGCGACGTGTTCCTGATCCCCCGCGGCTACCACGGTCCATGCGTCGCCGCCCCAGGCTACCCGATGTACTACCTCAACGTGCTGGCAGGACCCGGCGGCGAGCGATCGATGGCGTTCTGCGATGACCCGTCGCACCACTGGGTTCGTGAGACCTGGGAGTCGATGGACGTCGACCGGCGCTGCCCGATGACGACCGCCAACGGTGTGTCCCGAGAGCGGAAGGCATGATCGTCCGCCGTCGGAATCTCGGAATCGGCGTCGTCGGCTTCGGCTGGATGGGCAAGGCCCATAGTCGCTCGTACCGTCGCATCCCCGCCTTGTACCCCGAACGCACCGTCGAGCCGTTGCTCGTGATCTGTGCTGATGCTGTCGAGGCCCGCAGGGCAGAGGCCGTCGGTGGGTTCGGGTTCGCCGAGACCACCGACGACTGGCGCAAGGTCGTCGAACACCCCGACGTCGACGCCGTCGTCGTGACGGCTCCGAACATGTTGCACGTCGAGATCGTGACCGCCGCCGCAGCCGCAGGCAAGGCGGTCTTCTGCGAGAAACCCGTCGGCGGCACCCCGGCACAGACCGTCGCAGCGGAGCACGCCGCCCGTCATGTCGTGTCGGGGGTCGGCTACAACTACCGGTGGGCGCCGCTCGTGCAGCACGCTCGATCGGTTATCGGCAACGGAGGCATCGGTCAGATCACGAACTACCGGGGCCGGTTCCTGTCGTGCTACGGCAACGACCCACTTGGCGTGCTGTCGTGGCGATTCCTCTCCGATGAGGCAGGCCACGGTGTCAGCACCGACCTACTCAGCCACGCCATCGATCTCGCCATGCACCTGGTGGCGCCGATCACCGAGGTCGTGGGCTTCGGCGAGACGTTTATCGCCCAGCGGCCGCTCCCCCAGCCGGGAGCGGCCACGCATTACGACCACGGCTCTACCGACGATCCCACCGGCAACGTCACGAACGAGGACTGGTTCGGGGCCATGGTGCGCTTCGAGAACGGTGCTGTCGGCACGTTCGAGGCCTCTCGCTCGATGACCGGACCCGAGAGCCAACACGCCTTCGAGGTGTACGGCACGACCGGCTCGATGTCGTGGAACCTCGAGCGGATGAACGAGCTACACCTGTACTTGGCCGGTGACGACCCCGAGAGTGGCTATCGCACCGTGTTCGGCGGCGACCGTTTCCCAGATCACGGCGCCTTCGTGCCGGGGCGGGCCAACGGCATCGGTTTCGAGGATCTCGTCACCATCGAGGACCATCACTTCGCCACCGCCGTCGCCGAGGATCGACCATTCGACCCCGGCCTGGACGCTGCCGTGCGGTACGTGTCGGTACAGGACGCCTTGCTGCGCTCGTGGGAGAGCCGCCGGTGGGAGCGCGTGTGCGACCTGAGGATCGACTGAATGAAGACTGTCCGGGTCACGACTGCCGAGGCCGTCGTCCGCTTCGTGGTCGCCCAACGCACCGTCATCGACGGCGTTGAAGCGCCCTTGGTGCCTGGTGCCTTCGCCATCTTCGGGCATGGCAACGTCACCTGTCTCGGCCCCGCCCTCCACGCCGCCGGCGACGAGTTGCCGACGTGGCGTGGCCAGAACGAGCAGGGCATGGCGCTGGCTGCCATCGCGTACGCGAAGGCGATGCGCCGCCGCCAGTTCATGTTGGTGACGAGCTCGATCGGGCCTGGTGCGCTCAACATGGTGACGGCCGCTGGGGTGGCGATGGCCAACCGCCTGCCGGTGCTGCTGTTGGCCGGTGACACGTTCCAGAGCCGGCTGCCCGATCCTGTGCTTCAGCAGATCGAGCGCTACGGCGACCCGTCGGCGACCGCCAACGACGCCTTCCGGCCGGTCGTTCGGTACTGGGATCGCATCACCCGTCCCGAACAGCTCCTCGCCTCACTGCCCCAAGCCATCGCCACGCTGCTCGATCCTGCCGATTGCGGCCCGGCGTTTCTGGCGCTGCCCCAGGACGTCCAGGCGGAGGCGTTCGACTTCCCGGTCCGTTTCTTCGAGCCGCGGCTGCACGAGATCGCCCGCCCCCGGCCTGATCAGGGCCAGGTGGCCGCGGCCGTTGAAGCGTTGCGTGCGGCGAGCAACCCGTTGATCATCGCCGGTGGAGGTGTTCACTACTCGCTCGCCGAGGACGAGCTGGCCGCCTTCGCCGAGCGCCACGGCATCCCCGTCGTGGAGACCGTGGCCGGCAAGTCGTCGTTGCGATACGACCATCCGTGCTTTGCAGGACCGATCGGCGTGATCGGTTGTGACTCCGCCAACCGGCTGGCCGGCGAAGCGGACGCGGTGCTGGCCGTCGGCACCCGCCTGGCGGACTTCACCACCGGATCGTGGACCGTGTTTCAGAACGATGAGCTGCGGCTGATCGGCGTCAACACCGCTCGATTCGACGCCGGCAAGCACCTGGCCCTGCCCGTGCTGGGCGACGCCAGGGAGTCGCTCGCCGAGCTCGACGCCGTACTCGGCGAGTGGGCCGCCCCAGCTTCGTGGACGGATCGAATCGCTACCGAGGTGGAGACGTACTGGAGCTACATCGACGGCCTGGCGCGGCCAGCCACGGAGTCGAACGCAACACCGACGTACGCCCAGGTCGTCGGCGCCGTGTCCCGGCTGGCCGAGCCAGACGACTACGCGCTGACAGCAGCGGGTGGCTTTCCCGGCGAGCTCAACAACGGCTGGCGTTCACGCCAAGTCGCCACATTCGACTGTGAGTACGGGTTCTCGTGCATGGGCTACGAGATCAGCGGCGGGTGGGGAGCAGCGATGGCCAGGACCCGGCTGGCGCCGAACGGAGAAACGATCGTGTTCGTCGGCGACGGCTCCTACCTGATGATGAACAGCGATCTCTACAGCTCCATCCTGTCGGGACACAGAATGATCGTCGTCCTCTGCGACAACGGTGGCTTCGCCGTGATCGACCGGCTGCAGGTGAACCAGGGCGGTGAACCCTTCAACAATCTGCTCGACGATGCACGCATCGGAGGAGAGCTCGAGCGGGTCGACTTCGCTCTCCACGCCGCCTCGATGGGGTGTCACACCGAATCCGTTGCCACGATCGAGGAGCTCGAGGCGGCCTTCGAACGAGCCCGGACCAGCGAGCGCACAGCGGTCATCGTGATCGCCACCGACCCCGGCGCGTGGACCGAGGGTGGCGCCTGGTGGGAGGTCGGCGTGCCGGAGACCAGTGATCGCCAGCCCATCCGTCAAGCCCGCGCCGTGCTCGACGCAGCCAAGGCACTCCAACGCAAGGGGGTGTGATGACGGTCAGAATCGGCATCCTCGGTTGCGGACGCATTGGCCGGATGCACGCCGAGCTGCTCTCGCAGCGTGTTCCCGGCGCCGAACTGGCCGGTGTCTACGACGTGATCCCGGCGGCGGCCCGAGCAGTGGCGGAGCAGTTCGGCGTCGCAGCCACCGCATCGGTCGACGAGCTGATCACCGCCGATGGCATCGACGCCGTCGCCATCTGCACCAGTACCGAGTCGCACGTCGACATGATCGTCGCCGCCGCCGGCGCCGGCCTGGGCGTCTTCTGCGAGAAACCGATCGCCCTCGATCTGAAGTTGGTCGACGATGCGCTCGCCGAGGTCGAGCGGACGGGCGTTGGGCTGCACGTCGGGTTCAACCGGCGGTTCGACCCGGCGCACCGAGCGGTCCACGACGCCGTCGCAGGGGGCAAGATCGGCGAGCTCCATCTGCTGCGCATCACGAGTCGCGATCCGGCGCCGCCGCCGCTCGGGTACATCGCCACGTCGGGCGGCTTGTTCCTCGACATGACCATCCATGACTTCGACATGGCGCGCTTCGTCACCGGGAGCGAGGTGGTCGAGGTGTCCGCCGCCGGCGCCGCGCGCATCGACCCCGCCATCGCCGAGGCGGGCGACATCGACACGGCGGCGATCACGTTGAGCCATGCCGACGGCTGTCTCACCGTGATCGACAACAGCCGCCGCGCCGTGTACGGCTATGACCAGCGGCTGGAGGCGTTCGGGTCCGAGGGTCTCATGGCGTCGGAGAACGCACCCGCCCACGGAGCGGTACGCCATGACGCGGCTGGCACGCACGTCCCGCCGATCGCCAACTTCTTCCTCGACCGTTACACGGCGAGCTTCGTCCTTCAGTGGGAGGCGTTCGTCGGCTGCGTGGCCGAGCGGCGACCACCGCCGGTGACGGGTTCGGACGGCCGTGCCACCCTGGTGATCGGCCTGGCCGCCAAACGGTCGTTCGCCGAACACCGATCGGTCGCGGTCTCCGAGATCGACCCCTGATCGGCCCGAATCGTCGGGAGAACGCAGCGCCTCCGGACGCCTGGTCGAGCATGCGCATCGACGTGAACGGGATTGGGCTCAATGTGCAGGACGAGGGAGCAGGGCCGCCGGTGCTGCTGCTCCACGGCTGGCCCGACTCACATCGCCTCTGGCGCCACCAGGTCGCCGACCTCACTGCGGCCGGGTTCCGCACGATTGCCCCCGACCTGCGGGGTTTCGGCGACTCCGATCGTCCCGAAGGCGTCGACGACTACTCCTTGCTGACCATTGCCGGTGCTCGATCACCTCGGCATCGAGCGGGCGCACGTCGTCGGTCACGATTGGGGTGCGGCGCTGGCTTGGGCGTTGGCGGCGTTCGCCCCAGAGTGTGTCGACCATCTCTGCGCCCTGTCGGTCGGCCACGTGCGATCGTTTCGCGAGGCAGGGTTCGCGCAGCGGGAGAAGTCGTGGTACATGCTGCTGTTCCAGTTCGAGGGTGTCGCCGAGCAAGGGCTGTCGGCCGACGACTTCGCCAACTTCCGGGAGTGGGCTAGCCACCCTGACGTTGATGCTCTGATCGCCGACCTGTCGCGGCCGGGCGCGCTCACGGCGAGCCTCAACTGGTACCGAGCCAACCTCGCCCCAGCCACCTGGGTCGACCCGCCGATCCAGTTCCCACCGGTGACGGCGCCGACCATGGGAGTGTGGAGCAGCGGCGACTTCGCACTCACCGAGCAGCAGATGACCGGGTCGTCGGAAGACGTCGCGGGACCGTGGCGTTACGAGCGGATCGAGGGCGCCGGCCACTGGATGCAACTCGACGAACCGGCGGCCCTCTCGACCCTGTTGATCGACTTCCTTCCGACGCCGTGAATCCTCGGTGTGCACGAAGAGCGGCGACAGCTTCATCGTTGTCCTCGTTCCAGTCGCCATCATCGTGACGATGGGGTGTGACGCCGCTGTAGTGACCTCCCACGTCGTTCGCAGCGGCAAGACTGACGAGATGGTCCACGATCGAGCGCAGATCACCGAATCGCTCCGACGACACGGTGCGGCATTCGCGTTCGTGTTTGGCAGCCGAGCGCGCGGCGAGGCCACAGCTGGGTCCGACCTCGACGTGGGTGCGTGGTGGCACGGAAGAGCCCCAGACCCTTGGAGCATCGCCCTTCCCGCAGGCGTGGACCTGGTCGTGCTCAACGGCGCCCCTCTCGAGGTTGCCGGACGGATCGCGCTCGAGGGCGACCTGCTGTTCGACGACGACCCACCGGCGCAGGTGCGTTGGACCGCCAGCACCCGCAAGATCTGGCTCGACGAGCGCCCCAGGTTCGAGGCAGCCCATCGCCTCTATCTCGAATCGGCGGCCCGTGGTTGACGAGGGACGTGTCGCTCGCCTCCTGCGCGGCGTCGACGAGCGCACCAATCGTCTGACGGAGCAGCGAGCAAACGTATCGCAGCGGCGCCACGACACCCTGTGGATCGACGGCATCAAGTACCTCTTCGTCACGGCGATCGAGGGATGTGTCGACGTCGCCCACCACCTCGCAGCCTCCGAGCGATGGGCGGCACCGGACACCAACGCCGCTGCGTTCGCCGTCATCGCGGGCCACGACGTGCTTGACGACGCACTCGCCAAGCGGATGTCGCTGGCCGTCGGGTTCCGCAACGTGCTCGTCCACCAGTACGCAGCAGTGGACGACGCAAGAGTGATCGCGGCGCTCGACGAGCTCGACGATCTCACGATGTTCGTGCAGCAGGTCAGCGCCTGGATCCTCGAGCGCAGTCGTCCGCCGTCGCCGCTCGACGACCAGCACTGATCGGCCGGAATCCTCGGCACCACTTCGAGCAGCTCGGAGCACGACGCGTCGACGTCGGGCAGTCGGGGGACGAGTGAGGTTCAGCTGCTGATCTCCGACCTCGGAAGTGCCCGGCGGCGGATCTCGTTGCGCGGTTCGCGAAAGGCGCTCACCTCGAAGGCGACGAGTGCCACGAGGATCACCGCCGGGACGAGCACCTGCACCAGCGCGCTCACCCCGCCGAGCGTCGGGATCCCGATCAGCACGACCGCCGCGGTGACGGCACGACCGATGTTGATCGAGCCGACGTTGCGCAATCGGAACAGCAGGTGACCGACGAGGTAGCTGACGATGCCGCCGTACAGGGCGTAGCGGCCGGCGTCGATGTGTCCGTGGTCGCCGATCAGCAGCACCATGCCGAGGGCTGCGAACACGATCCCGCCCACGAACAGGAAGTGCACGTAGACGTACGAGTCACGGGCGAGCCGGGCCCGCTCGACACCGGTCGACTGACGCAGCACGTTCTCGGCGACGAGGGCGACGACGTCGAAGTACAGCCACCAGAGGCACACGGCGATGGCCAGGCCGCACAGCAGTGCCAGCGCGTCACGGCCGCTGAGCTGTGCCTCCGACGTGGCGACGCCGACGGCAACGATCGACTCGCCGATGGCGATGATCACGATCAGCCCGAAGCGCTCGGCGAAGTGCGAGGCGCTGTTGAGACGCCAGCGCGTCGAGCGCACGAAGTAGACGCCGAGCTGATCGACGATGACCGCCGCCAGCCACCACCACTTCTGCGACCGACCACCGACGGCGGCGCCGATGAACAGCAGCACGAGCATCACGCTCGCTACGGCCGCCATACCAAGGATCACGCTGCGCAGCTGGGTGTCGTCGCCGGCGGCGATCACGTAGACGCCCAAGTGGGTGAGGCGCACGACGGCGTAGGCGGCGGCCAGCACCATCGCTGCGTTGCCCTCGTCGCCGAAGGCATACGGAATGCTGATGGAGACGAAGAACATCCCAGCCATCGCCACCACCATCGCCACCCGCAACAAGCCCTCGTCGGCCTTCGCCTGGTTGCCCAGCCATGTGTAGGCGCACCAACCGAACCACACGACCGCCAGCGTGATTGCGCCTTCGAGCACCGTCTCGCCGCCGATGTCGTGCTCCATCAGCCCGGTGATGTTGGTGAGCGCGTACACGAACACGAGATCGAAGAACAACTCCAACGTGGTGACCCGATGGTCGTCGTCAGTGCCACGCAGATGGGACCGAACCGAGTCCAACACCGATGCCATGTTCCATTCTGTGCGAGACGTGCATCCCCGTCGCACACCGGTCGGCCGTGACGACGCCGTGACGCCTCGGTCCAGATGCGGCGATCAGTGCTCATCGATGAGCTCGTCGGCCAGCAGCTCCATCAGCAGGTTGTCGTGCCACGTGCCATCGTTGCCACGTTCGTACCGACGCATGATGCCGACGGGACGAAAACCCACCTTCCTGTAGCAGCGGATCGCTGCCGTGTTGTCGGCGGCTGGATCGATCACCACTCGGTGGTGACCATGGTCGACGATCAGATGGCGGGCAAGAGTCCGGACGGCATCCGTGCAGACGCCGCGCCCGTGAACGGCCGGATCGACGTAGATGTCCATGTTGGCGTGCCGGTAGTCGGGCTCATCCTCCGCGTCCCACTGGATCCAGCCGACCACGCGATCGTCCAGCTCGATCACGAAGGCGACGACGTCCACTTCGGCGAAGTCCTCCTCCACTGCGGCCTCCAGATCGTCGCCTCCGCGCCAGGAGCGGAACACCTCGGGCGTCCTACGGATCTGCACCAGGGCGCGAATGTCCTCCCGACCAGCCGGCCGCAACTGGACCACGGTCCCGTGCAACGTCGCATCAGGCACGTCAACAGTTTGGGCGGTCGGCGACCCGTCGAGCCAGCGGTTTCGACGACCGTGACCGTCAGAGGCACGGCGACGTCGGGGTCACGCATGACTCGGGCTTGGCTGTACCGTCAGCCGACGGGCCTACGAGGAGAACCATGAAGACAATCGATGCGCTGCCGAGGCGATGAAGTCGGTGGTCCGTTGATCCAGTTCGAGGGCTTCACCGACCAGCAACTCGACCAGTTCCGCCGATATCAGGCAGTCTCCTACGGCGTGCTCGAGGAGGTGGCAGCGCGGATCGCGCCGGGCGTCACCGAGCGTGACGCCACCCGGTGGGCGATGAAGGCCTACCGGCGCGAGGGCGCAGAGCGCTACTTTCACCTCCCAGTTGCCCTGTTCGGTGAGCGCACCGCCCTGCCGGATCCATGGAGCACGGCATCGTTCTGGCCAACCGATCGAGCGCTGGAACCTGGCGACCCGTTCTTGCTCGACGCCTCACCGATCTTCGACGGGTATGTGGTCGACACCTCCATCTCCCGCAGCCCCGAGCCGAGCCCGACACATGCGGCGGCGATGGCGGACGATCTCGTGTACCGCGTCACGATCCTCGACGCCGTGCGCTCCGGTGCGACGTTCCGGGAGATCGCGCTCACCGTCGACTCCGACATGACCCAGCGAGGTGATCGCAACTGTCACGGATTGCACCCAGAGGGGGTGCTCGGGCACCGCGTGGTCCGCATCACCAATCCGGACGCGGCGCCACCACCAGACCCGAGCGGCTTCGACGCCACGGTGCTCGGATGGTTCATCGACGGGATCGCCGCCGCGCAGGAGCGCGGTGAGCCGTCGCCGACCTGGAACGACCGGGCGACCTCGGATCATCGGCCATCGCCGGGACTCTGGGCCGTCGAGCCGCACCTCGCCCGCGGCGACGTCGGCGTCAAGTGGGAGGAGCTGCTCGTCGTCGAGGACCGCGACGCCTACTGGCTCGACGAGGACGTCCCCCACCGCCGCTGACGCCTCGGCGCAGCCGTCAGTCGAGCGAGTCCCAGAACGACTCGAGGATCGGTACGGCCTTGTCCGGCGCCTGGTACGGCCAGAAGTGTCCGGCACCGTCGATGCGTTTGAACCTTGCTCCGAGGGAGTCGGCGACCTCTGCGGCCATCTTCTCGTCACCGAACGGATCCTCGGTGGGATGGAGCACCAACCCGGGCGCGCTCGTCGCAGACCATGGTCCCCAGTGTTGGTGCGGGTTCGGGGTGGACGACCGGTACAGGTCGAGGATGCAACTTCCCATCGTTGCGTCGGACCCCGCTGCCATCTCCAGCGCATCGTCGTGGGGCACGCCCATCGCTTCGAACAGAGGCGCCCGCTCCTCGGGTGGGAGCGCGTTCTGGCTCTCCACGAACGCTTCGCCCTCGCCTGGCGTCTGCCACAACTTGGCGAAGTCGTGCCACTCGTAATCGGGATGGGCGATGTTGCCGATGTCGGCCGCCCACGAATGGAGCCGGTCTCCGTGGGCGGTGGCCACTCGGTACGTGAGTCCGGCGCCCCAGTCATGACCCACCAGGTCGATCGGACCGTCGATCTGATCGAGCTCACCGAGCAGCCATTGGGCGTAGTCGTCCTTCGTGCCCCCGAAGCCCTCCGGACGGGGACAGCCGAAGCCTGGCAGCGAGAGCGCCACCGACTCCCGGTCGATGGCGCTGCGAACCTTGCTCCAGATCGTCGCGGTCTCAGGCACCCCATGCACGAAGATGATCACGGCGCACAACCTATACCGAGGACGACTGCCGGTCTCCGGAGAGAGGACACGATCGCATGAACGAGTCGCGCTTCGAGGTGACGCCGATCGGACGGGTCGAGTCTCCTCTGACGGATCTGGCATCGGCGCCCAAACAGGGCGATGAGGGGTCGCCGGACGCCTGGCTCGTTGTCGAGCCAGCGTTGCTCGATGGCCTGCACGGCCTCCGGGAAGGCGATCAGGTCGTCGTGCTCACCTGGCTCGACCGCGCCCGCCGCGATGTTCTGACGGTGCACCCGCGCGACGACGTCACCAACCCCGAGCAAGGGGTGTTCAACACCCGCTCCGCCAGCCGCCCGAACCCGATCGGGCTCCATCATGTGGAGATCGTGTCGATCGACGGCAATCGAGTGCAGGTACGGAACCTGGAGGCGGTGGACGGGACACCCATCGTCGACATCAAACCGGTACTCAGCGCTCGTTCGTGATCTCGTTCATCCAGAGTCGGTGAGATCGTTGATTTCTATCTGCCTGCAGCAGGTCGCCTTCTTCGGACCGGTCGTCGGTCCCAGCGCCCAAGGCAGAGGCCGCCGGTAGGTTGTGGGACGGGGTGCTCCTGGTCGCCGGCACCGACGGCTTCTACGAGCTCAAGCGAACTCGCGATCGTGAACCAGACTTCGCCTGACCCACTCGGGACCGCAAGGAGCGCGCTACCGGACGTGGAGGTGTGAGCACCCCATCAGGTGCAGCACGTGTCCTGCAATGACTCCGCGGTCCACGTGCGGCGAGCCTCCAACAGAGCCAGCGCGGCGATTCCGGTACCCGCCAGCGGGTCGGCCCACCACCAACCCAACGCAGCGTTGGCGCCGAGTCCGACAAGTAGGACGCCTGAGAGCAGCGCGCACAGGTTGGTCTGCTTGGCGTCGGCGACCGCCGCCGCCGAGCCCAGCGCGGGCGCCAGAGCACGTTTGGCCCGAGCCAGCACTGGCATCACGGCGAGCGACATGAAGGCCATCGCGAGCCCCACCGTGCTCACCTCCGGACGAGCACCGCTCCAGAGGTCCCGGATCGATTCGATGCCGACGAAGAACCCGAGCGCCAAGAAGCTCACAGCAATCACCCTGGTCGCCCGCGCGTCGGTCGCTTGCATACATCCGCCGCGGCGTTCCTGACGGAGTCGCCAGGCCAGCACAAGGGCTGCCGACACCTCGATGCCAGAGTCGAACCCGAAGCCGATCAGGCTCACCGATCCCGCAGCGATCCCGGCAGTGACGGCAACCACGCCTTCGATGGCGTTCCACGAGATCGTCGCCACGTTCAGTTGCTTCGCCCGCCGCACCGCCGCAGCCCGGTCCGTGAGGCGCAAACCAGCGGTCGCGGCCACCGGCAACGCAGCGTGCTGATGGTTGGTGTGGTCAGCCACGGCCGTCGAGATCGTTGTGGTGCTGTTCGACTTCCAGCTCGAGGTCGATCAGGTCGGCCAATGCGTGCGCCAGCCTCGGGGAGCTGAGCTCGTAGCGGACCTGGCGTCCCTCGCGCTTGGCTCGGACCAGCCCACAGCCGCGGAGGCAGGCCAGGTGATTGGAGATGTTCGTCCGCCCTGCGCCGAGCGCGTCCGCCAACTCTGCCGGATAGGCACCCCGATCGAGCAGCACGAGCAGTATTCGCCGGCGCGTCGGGTCCGCAAGTGCAGTCCCCACCCGTTCGAGCGCATCATCGGTCAACGTCGGCGACAAAGCCACGTCTTGATAGTACAGCCAGTTATGAATCCAATCAACACTGACGTATCGCACCCGGCGGGCCCGGAAGGTGGTTCTACTCCTGGTTGGTCCAGTCGAAGTCGTAGTAGATCCAGTTGCTGTCGGAGAAGTCGAGGGCGATGCCTTCGGCTTCGACGTGGAAGCTGCCCTGCCCGCAGTCGCCGCGAGTCCAGATGAACCCGGTCTCCAAGACGATGGCCGCGTAATGGTCTTCGCCTGTGACCGGATTCTTCATGGTGGTGCCTTTCGCCTCGCCGACGCCGGCGGCGCGGAAGCCACTGTTCATGCCGTCATCGTCGATCTCCACATCGGCCCGGACAACGCCGGTGACCTCGTACGTGGTGCCGAGGATCGACCACGGCAGCCCGCCGAGCTGGCCGGTGAAGATCTTGGCCATGCCGTCGAGCTGCTCGTCGCTGACGGCCGGCGGCACGACGAACACTGCCTTGCCGTTGCCGTCGTGGATCGGGCCGGGCCAATCGATGAGGGCGATGGCTTTGATCTCGGCGAGGTCGACATCACCGCAGTGACCTTCGACGATGTGCGTGGCGACGGCCGCTTTGCAGCTGCCATCGGGCGAGGTCGGGAAGCCCGAGAAGTTGCAGGTGCACCCGGGCTGGCAGTTGCAGAACTCATATCCCTTGCCGCGCAACCTCCATGCGGTCGTCGTCTCGGTTGTGGTCTCGGTTGTGGTCATGTGCTGTCTCCTTAAGTCAGGATGGTCAGGGTTTCGGGACGGAAGAGCAGCGCGGCACCCAGGCCGATGAAGGCGACGGCCGCGAACTGGGCGATGCGCTCGCCGGCGGGCGCGTTCTTCTCCACCAGGATCAGCAAGGCGAGCGCGATCATCCAGGCGAGGTTCATCGTGCCGAGGGCGACCAGCACAGCCATTAGCGCCCAGCAGCAGCCGAGGCAGAACAAGCCGTGGGTGGCGCCCGTGCGCAACGCCCCGACTGGGCGGGTCACCCTGGCGCCGAACCGCAAGAAGAACGAGATGGGCGAGCGGCAGTGGCGAAGACAGACCGACTTGAGCGGCGTCAGCTGCCACACCGCTGCGGCCAGCAGCACGACCCCTGCCAACCGACCCGCCCACGGACGTCCGTCATCGATCGGGTCCATCAACGCACGCCAGGCGACGTAGGCCGGCAATCCGATCGAGGTCCACACGGCGATGTAGCCGGCAACGAAGAACGGCAGCGGCGCCACCCGACCGGCGGTTGCGGCTCGGCCGTAGAGCTTCACCACGGGGGTGATCGCCGGGAACATCATCGCCGTCATCATCGCCAGCCAGGCGACCAGGAACGCGCCAACGGTCAGCACCTCCTCCCCGCCCATGGCGTCCATCCCCATCGACGGCGCCGCGCCCATCGTCATGTCGCCGGCCATGCGTGCGGACCACCACCATCCCACTGCGGCAAGCGCAAGCAATGCCGCAGGGGTGAAGAGATCGGTGCCAAATCCCGCCGAGCGGGACATCCCCGGTTCGACCGCCCCCGACGTGACCACCCGCGCCTCCCGTCGATCCGAAACTACCACAGCCGAGCAGCGCCCGCTAGGCCCGACTTGGCGCACCGACGTAGCCCCTCGCCTCGATGGTTGACCTCCCTCCGGAACCAGCTGATCTCCGGAACCAGCGAGTCGCCGGTTCGGATCTCAGTAACGTCCCTGAACGCT
>Ga0136624_1000377_pt1 | contig 16715 bp, 16 predicted proteins | sample AntDrymUQ4692206_2_FD_104802 | JGI IMG/M metagenome (GOLD analysis project Ga0136624, IMG submission 104802) | Polar desert sand microbial communities from Dry Valleys, Antarctica - metaG UQ469 (22.06) | ecosystem: Environmental > Terrestrial > Soil > Desert | place: Antarctica: Dry Valley... | reverse complement strand
CCGACCATGCTGGTCGTGAAGACGACCTCTCCCGAGACCTCGCCCTCACCCGCGAAGGTCCAGCCCGAGAAAGAGGCTCCGTCCTCCAGCACCACCAACGCCCGGCTCCGCCCCGCGAGCCCCAGATTACGTCCTTGCTCCAAACTTCGCTCCCATTCCGTCGTATACCAACTCGCCGCCGACCATCGTGCCCACGATACGCCCCCGAGTCTCCGCCCGAGGTACGGGCTGTTCGAGGAACGGCTCACGAGCGCGTCCGGCCGTACCGTCCACTCCTCGGAGAGGTCCACGAGCGCCAGGTCACCGGGCGCGCCCGCGGAGATCCCGTAAGCACCGCCGCCCCCGATCCAACGCCCCGGCGCGCACGCCATCGCCTCGACGAGCCGCGAGAGCGAGAGTTTTCCGCTCCTTACGAGCTCCGTGTAGAGCGCCGGGAAGGCCGTCTCGTGTCCCAGGAAGCCGGGGGCGGCCTCCTCCAGTGGGAGCTCCTTCTCCTCGGAAGCGTGCGGCGCATGGTCCGTGGCCACGAAATCTAGGATATCATCCTTCAACGCCTTTCCAACTTCAAGCCTGTCCCCGTCCGGCCTCAACGGCGGGTTCACCCGGTACATACCCTTCAGCGTGCCTACTAGCTCGTCGGTGAGCGTCAGATGGTGCGGGGTCGTGTCGGCGGTGATATCCCCCCGTCCTTTAAAGAAACCGACGAGCGCGGCCGAGAGGGCGGTCGAGACGTGGGTTATGTGGACTTTGGCGCCCGTCTCCGCTGCGAGAACCAGCGCCGTCGCGGTCGCCACGTCCTCGGCGCTCCCCGGCGAGCCCGGCACCCCCGCGAGCGCCGCCGCGACCCCATCGTGGACCACGCCGGTCGCCAGCGTGTGGTCTTCGCAGTGCAGGATCACCGGCAGCCCCGCGGTCTTTGAGTAGAGCATGCCGTTCCTCAAAACCCCGGCCGATTGCGTCCCGAGCCCATCGTCCGAGACGCAGAATGCCCCGGCCTCCTTGAGAAGGCGCATCTCCGTGAGCCGCTCTCCCTTGAGCCCTTCGTGCAGGGCCGCCGAGACGTAGGCCCGCACCCGCGACTCCCTCTCGACGCGACGCACAAGACCGGAGACGACCACGGGCCGGTCCACTATGGGGTCGGTGTTCGGCATCATCACGACGCTCGTGAAGCCACCCGCGGCGGCGGCGGCGGAGCCCGTCTCTATGGTCTCCTCGTCCTCCCGGCCCGGCGTACGCCAGTGTGCGTGTACGTCCACGAAGCCCGGGAAGAGGTGCAGGCCGTTCGCGTCGAGGTAACGCGTGCCCCTCAGATTCTCCCCGACCTCGGCGATATGCCCGGACGAGAGGCGCACGTCCGCGACGCCGTCCAGGCCGCTCGCGGGGTCGAGGACGTGCGCGCCGCAGATTACGAGTTCGTCCGGCTCTTTCGTCGCGGCGTCCGTCAGGCCGTCCGTCACGCGGCTAACTTCTCGGTGGCGCCCACGGCGAGGGCGAGGACTGCCGAACGGACGGCAATGCCGGAGGCGACCTGATCCGGGACCAGGGAAGAATCAGAGAGGACGACGTCGCCGGAGATCTCCACGCCCCGGTTGACGGGGCCGGGGTGCATTACGAGAACGCCGGGTTTCAGGTGCCGCTTGGCGACGCCGTAGTAGCGAGAGTACTCGGCGACGGACGGGACACGCGGGGACCGAGAGATCATCCGCTCTTTTTGGAGCCGGAGGGTGTAGAGAACTTCGGCGCCCCAGTCGAGGGCGTCGTCCACGGAGGGCAGTATCGGGAGCCCCCAGGCTTCGGCTTCGCTGGGCAAGAGTGTGTCCGGCGCGACCAGCGACACCTCCATGCCGGCGGCGCGGAAGGCGGGGATCACGCTGCGTGCCACCCGACTGTGCAAAACGTCGCCCACCACGGCGACCTTTCTGCCGTCGAGCTCGTCGAAGTCACCCAGTGAGGTGGAGAGCGCGTGCAGATCCAGGAGCGCCTGGGTCGGGTGCTGCCCACAGCCGTCGCCGGCGTTGACGATGGCGGCGTTCGCGTAGCGGGCGGCAAGACGAGCCGCGCCCGCCGAGGGGTGCCGGATCACGATAGCATCCGCCCCCAGAGCGTCGAGGGTAACGACGGTGTCGATCAGGGATTCGCCCTTCTGGATCGCCGAACCCTTCTCGGAGAGCGAGATGACGTCCGCCCCCGCCCGCCGGGCGGCGAGCTCGAACGAGACGGCCGTCCGGGTCGAGGACTCGAAGAAGGCCAGGCAGACGGTCCTGCCGGCGAGGGTGGGTACCATGTGCCCTGCCTCATAGGTTCGGGCGAGGTCCAAAATTTCTTTCAGCTCGTCCCTGCTCGCGTCTTCGAGGGTCAGAAAGTTCTCAATCTGCAACGCGGATCACCCCGTCTTCCCCGTCGGTCTCGATCAATCTCACGCGCACGCTCTCATCCCGGCTGGTCGGGACGTTCTTCCCGACGTGATCCGCGCGTATGGGAAGCTCCCTGTGCCCGCGGTCTACGAGGATGGCGAGGTGTATCGCCGCTGGACGTCCTAGCTCCAGGAGAGCGTCCATCGCCGCCCGGGCCGTCCGCCCAGTGTAGAGTACGTCGTCCACGAGCACGACCGTCTTTCCGGTGACGTCGAAAGGAACGTGGCTACCCCGCACTTCGGGATCCTCGCCTCGCTCCTCCCGGTCGTCCCGGTGCAGCGTGATGTCCAGGGCGCCCACCGGAACCTCCAAACCCTCGAAGTGCCGTACGTTCTCGGCGATCCTCCTGGCCAGCGGCGCCCCGCGGGTGAGCACGCCGACCAACGCCAGGCCTTCGAGAGAAGACGCGTTGCGTTCGAGGATCTCGTGCGAGATGCGCCTCAAGGAACGATCTATGCCGTCTTTGGAGAGGATTTCGGAGTAGTTGCGGCCCTCGGCGGCGTTCGCCTGGCCGTGCCGGCGGGCGCCGGCGCTCAATCGTCTCAACCTGCTACCTCCTTCGCGCCTCACGGGACGCCGTTAAAGGGTCGGTCCGGACTATTGTACCCGCTTAGCCAAGCACAATAAAGCCTGTTGTTAGAAGACGCCGGAGGGAGGCTTTGTTAAGTGGGGAAGCCCGGGTCCAGATCCCGAGCTGCCTCGCGAAGGTCTTCGGGTATGGGGGCCTCGAACTCCAGTGCTTCTCCGGTCACCGGATGGACGAAGGCCAGCTTCTCGGCGTGGAGCCAGAGACGCTGGTCCGGGACGGCCTCGCCGTAGAGGGGATCGGCGTAGACGGGATGCCCTATCGCCGAGAGATGAACCCGGATCTGGTGCGTCCTCCCCGTCTCCAGGCGCACCCGCAGCATCGCGTGCCCCGCAGCTTCGTGCATGACCTCGAAGTGTGTAACCGCAGGCCTCCCTACCCCCGCCGCCATGAGGGTGGGGTTCGCGGGGTCTCGCCCTACCGGCGAGTCGATGATCCCCGCGTGCGGCAGCCCCTCCCCGACGACCAGGGCCCGGTAGATGCGCTTTACACGCCGCTCGGAGAGCGCCGCCACGAGCCCCGCGTAGGCCTCTTCGCTCTTGGCGAGCACCATGAGTCCGGAGGTGTCCCGGTCCAGGCGGTGTACGATCCCCGGCCGCTCCGGATCCTCCCCGCCCGCGATGCCCTTGTCCAGAAGCGCGTTGACCAGCGTCCCCGAACGGTTCCCCGCTCCGGGATGCACCACTAGTCCTGCGGGCTTGTCCACCACCATAAGGTGCTCGTCCTCGAAGATCAGCGGAACGGGGATGTCCTCGGGTTCCAGACCAGCCTCGACGACTCGGGCGTCGACCCGTTCCCCGCCGCGCACCTTGTGAGCCGGGGAGGATGCGGTACCGTCGACACGCACCGATCCTTCCTCGATCATGCGGCGCGTGGCGCTACGGCTCACGTCGAGGCGTCGGGCGACGAGCTTGTCGAGGCGCTCGCCGGCCTCTTCTGAAGATGCCTCAAAGCTGTAGTTGTCGACGGTCAGTTTGGGCCGTCAGCGAAGGTTGCAGTAGGGCTGCAGGGTGAGCACGGCGGTCGTCAGAGAAGCGTATTCAGGTGGGTTCGGATCTCGTCTGGTCCGAGGCCGCTTACGAAGATGAGCTTGTCCCGGCTGGACGCGCCCTTGATCACGGTGACTTCCGAGCGGGACAACTCGAAGAGCTGCGCAAGGTAACGCTCGACCTCCGCGTTTGCTTTGCCTTCGACCGGCGGCGCGGCGACGGAGAGCCTGATCGCACCTTCCCCGTACAGCCCCTTGATCGCGGTGTTCTTCGCTCCGGGCGAGACCCGGAGGTTGACGTAGACTCCGCCCTTTGCGGGACGGAGGAAATCCTCGGCTCGGACCCCGGTCCCAGCCTTACTCACGCCGCCGCAGGAAGCGGCTCGCCCGGAAGATCTTGCGCTCCTCCGTCTCGTTGCCTCGCGTCTCGTCGCCTCGCATCTCGCCTTCCCTGAAAAACTCGTCGGCAGTGCGGCCTTCCCCGGCCGGCATGGGCTCCTCGCGATCCACCTCCCGGGTAATATCGGTCTCGGGAGCCGCCGCGGCCGCATTCCCGGAAGCGCTCTGCTGCTCGGCCGGGCTCTCCACACTCGAAGGCTCCACCTCCGGCTCCTCGGCCTCCGGCTCGCCGGGCTCGGCGCCGGTGGTACCACCACCCGGCGTCTCTACGAACTCTATCCGCTCGGTGTCTCCACCGCCCTGCGTGCCTACTGCCTCCATGCTGCCGGTCTCCTGCGCGGCGGGCGCAGCCGGCTCGTCGCCGCTTCCCTCCAGCCTGCGGGTCTCGGCCGCTTCGCGCGCGGCGGCGACGGACTCGAGGTCGAGGCGCTCGCGCAGGGACGACTCTATCTCCTTGGCCGAGGCGACGTCGGTGTTGTCCATGACGGCGAGGTAGCTCTTCAGCAGGTGCCTGAAGTCGTTGGAGAAGTCCTGCTTCGCCTTGCGTAAGACCTCGTAAGACTCCTGGACCCGCTCGATACGGCTCGAAGAATCGGCCAGGATGCGGTGCGACTGCTCCTTAGCCTCGCGCACGATCAGCTCGGCCTCCTTGCCCGCGTTCCGCCGCAAGTCGCGCGAGGTCTGCTGGGCGTGGACGAGCGCCTCCCGGATCGAAGACTCCAGATCCTCGAACTGCTGGAGGCGCTCCTGGAGCGTCGTGATCTCCTCCGACATTCGCTGGTTCTCGGCGAAGGTACGCTCGAACTCATCCGCGACCTCGTCCAGGAAATCGTCCACCTGGTTCGCTTCGTAGCCGCGGAAGCCGTTCTTGAACTCTTTGCGTCTTATATCCACCGGTCTTATAGCCATAGAATCACCCCGTAACAGGTCGTATAAAGTTGTCGATGACCAACATTAACAGGCTCCGCCCGATGTACAACCCGAAGATGACGATTATCGGGGAGAGGTCCAACGCGAAACCGCCGAGGTTCAAGGGCGGCATCCGGCTGCGTATCGGCATCATGATCGGGTTGACCACCGCGCCCACGGCGTTGTAGATGGCCTGGAAGAAGGGGCTCGACGGGTAGCCGGGGAACCAGCCGAAGAGGATCCACGCTATCACGAACCCGAGCAGTATGTAGAACGCGTAGTTCACCGTGTTCGCTAGCAGCGCGCTAACCCTGAACCCGAAATCTTGCAGGAGTAGGGCGAGTGCTGGCTCCGGTACCATCTCCATCATTCCGCCAGCCTCCGGGCCTGCTCGGTGGCGGCCTCTATCCCGTCATAGACGGCCGCGACGAAGCCGGCCTTCTCCATCGCCACGAACGCTGCCGCCGTCGTCCCGCCGGGCGTCATGACCTCGTCCCGGATCTGGTGAGCCGTCCTCTCCTTTAGCAGGACCGCCGTGCCCCCGATGGTCCCGTTGACGAGCCTCCTGGCTACGTCGCGGGGGATGCCTTCCCTCACACCCGCCTGTATCAACGCATCCGCGAAGAGCGCCACGTACGCCGGCCCCGACCCGTGCAACGCCGTCGCGGCGTCGAAGAGCCTCTCGGGCAGCTCGATCACATCGCCGACGTGCCTGAAGATGCCTACCACCTCCATCAGGTGAGCCTCACCGGGCTCGTTAGCGGCAACCACCGCGCTTCCCAAACCCACCGCCGCGCACACGTTCGGCATCACCCGCAGTACCGCCGCTCCCCCGGGCAGTCTGCCCTCGATAGCGGAGATCGGGACACCGGCGGCGACGCTCACCACCGCATTCTCGTCACCCTTTATCGCCGGAGAGATTTCGTCGAGTATCCTCCCCACGTCCCAGGGCTTCACGGCCACCACGAGCAGATCGCTCCCTTCGGCGGCTTCCCGGTTCGAGGTAGTGGTCTTGACGCCGTAACCCTCGGCAAAACGTTCTAGCTGCTCTTCGTGGACGTCGCTGACCACGAGATCGAAGTTGCCGGCGGCCGAGAGCCGGGCAACGAGAGAGCCCCCGATCTTTCCCGCCCCGATGACGCCTACCCGCTTCAAGGCCTAGAGCTGGTTGAAGAACGCTCGCTCGGCGAGCCGCTTGCGCTCTTCTGCCGAGACCTCGACGTTGCGCGGCGTTAGGAGGAAGACCCGGTTGGCCACGGTCTGTATCTGGCCGTCGAGGGCGTAGGTCAGGCCGGCGCAGAAATCCACCATCCTCCTCGACAGCTCGGCATCGGCCTGCTGGAGGTTCAGGATCACGGGCTGCTGGCGCTTGAAACGGTCCGCCACGGCCTGGGCGTCGTTGAAGCTCGCAGGGTCCACCACGCTCACCCTCGTCGGGGGTACCCGCTGCTGATCCGGGACAGCCCGGAGGTGCGATTGCGAACCACCCTGGGCACCGTAGGGGTTCTCCCGACCGCCAGAGCCTTCGCTACCGAAGAGGTCGCCCAAAGAGGTGCCGAAGGCCGAGGAGCGATCCGAGCGCCCAAGACGCCTGACAGTCGGGCGTGGCTCGTCGTCTGGAGGATCGCCAGCGTAGCGATCCTTCGCATAGGATCGCCTGTCCTCTTCCTCCTCGTAGTAATCATCCTCGTCAACGCCGAAGCCGAACCACGCAGCGACGTGCTCCAGACGGTCTCTAACTCCCATCCATCCTCCTCACGAGCGAGTCTCCTCAGCTTCCTCGATCAACGCCCGCCCGATCCTGATTATGGTGGCCCCTTCTTCGACGGCGACCCGGTAGTCGTTGCTCATGCCCATCGAGAGCTCCGACAGGTCGAAGTGGGGACTCCAACTGTTTTCTAGCCTATCACGGATCGCTCGCAATTTTACGAAAACATAACGCACATCTTCGGCCCGTTCAACCAGGGGCGCGAGCGTCGCGAAACCGCGAGCGCGCACCCTCCCCTCGCTCCGCACCGCCGCCTCCAACAGCGGCTCGACCTCGTCCTCACCGACCCCGTATTTCGACTCTTCCCCGCTGACGTTGACCTGTACGAGTACTTCCACCCCCTCTTCCGGCGCCCGCTTGGCGAGTTCCTCCACTAGCCTTACCGAATCGACGGAGTGGATGAGGGCGACGCGGGCGACGACGTCTTTGGCCTTGCGTCGCTGCAGGTGGCCGATGAAATGCCACTCGAAAGCGTCTCCGAACTCCTCCTGTTTTCTCAGGAGGTCCTCGGCCTTGTTCTCCCCCAATAACTCCACCCCGGCCCCGGCGAGCGCGGCCATCTGCTCCGGCGCGTAGTACTTGCTGGCGACGAGTATCCTCACTTCATCCGGTGGGCGCCCGCTTTCATCCAGAGCCTCGGCGACGCGCCCCCGCACGACGTCCAGCCGCTCCCGGATCAGCTCCTCGGTTCCCACGCTCTGCCTCAAAGCGAAGTCACCATCAAGCCACGTCCCGGCTCGAGGCTTTTCTTGCGGGATGAGCCGAGAAGGTTCGGCCCGCGTGCGGTACGCGCCTCCGGCGTACCTGTAGGGAGCGCGGTTCGCAAGACGAAAACGGGCCGGCCCGTTTAGCGACGCCGGAGGAAAGCCGGGATGTCGAGGACGTCGCCCTCGGGCTGCGGCTGTTCCTCACGCGGCGAATCGTCCGGGATCGTCCCTTCCTCGCGGCGCCGGGTCGCGAGGCGCTGGTCGAAGCCTGTCGCGATCACGGTGACGCTCACGCGCTCGCCGTACGTCTCGTCCACGACGGCCCCGAAGATCAAGTTAGCGTCCTGGTGGGCGGCGTTGTGTACGATCTCGGCCGCCTCGTTGACCTCGAAGAGCCCGAGATCCTGGCCGCCGGTGATGTTCAAGATGATCCCGGTCGCCCCCTCGATGCTAGCCTCCAGCAGCGGGCTCGAGATGGCCGTCTTGGCCGCCTCGGCGCCCCTGCTCTCGCTGCTCGACTCCCCGATGCCCATTAACGCCGATCCGGAGTTCTGCATGATCGTGCGCACATCCGCGAAGTCCAGGTTTATGAGCCCCGGTACCGTGATGAGGTCCGTGATGCCCTGCACACCTTTGCGCAAGACGTCGTCGGCCATCTTGAAGGCATCCATCATGCTCGTGCGCTTGTCGGCCACCTGCAAGAGCCGATCGTTAGGGATGATGATGAGCGAATCGACGTTCTCCTTGAGCCGCTTGATCCCCTCCTCGGCGTACGTCGAACGGCGCCGTCCCTCGAAAGCGAACGGCCTCGTGACAACCCCGACGGTCAGAGCCCCGGCCTCGCGAGCCAGCTTCGCGACCACGGGCGCGGCGCCCGTGCCCGTGCCGCCGCCCTTGCCCGCCGTCACGAAGACCATGTCCGCCCCCTTAAGGGCCTCCTCGATCTCCGCCTTGCTCTCCTCGGCGGCCTCCATCCCGAGCTTCGGGTCCGCCCCGGCGCCCAGGCCGCGGGTGAGTTTCTCCCCGATGTGGATCTTCATGTCGGCGTCGGTCATCTGGAGGGACTGAGCGTCGGTGTTGACCGCGATGAACTCGACCCCCGACAACCCGGAGTTGATCATGCGGTTCACCGCGTTGGTCCCACCACCACCGATCCCCACGACTTTTATTACCGCCAGATAACTTGTGCCCGAGTCCACTAACATACCCCTTCTAACCCTTCGTCCGCCTAGATTTCTCCCGCCCGCCCTCGGCCTACTACCGTGTACGCCCTCCCGGCTACACTCCGAAGCCAAACCATTCCTTGACCGCCGTCACTATGCTACCAAAACTGGTATCCCTTGCACCTTTACTCTTTGGTCTAAGGTCATCGTTTTTCGCGGAGAAGTATAGCAGACCGACGGCGGTTGAATACTGAGGCTTTCGTACAGGTTCAGAATCGCCCTTTACGCGGCGTGGAATAGCGATCCTGGTACGCATCCCGAGAATCTTCTCGGCGAGCTCGTCCATGCCCTCCAGAAGGGAGCCGCCACCGGTCAGGACGGCGCCCCCGGGTAGGAGGTTCCGAACCCCAGCTTCGTCCAGCGAATCGCGGGCGTACTCGAATACCTCGCGGGCTCGGTACTCCAGGATCTGGCTTATAAAGCGGGCGTTATAGTGCTTGTCGCCCAGCCTGACCGCGGCCACATCGTCTATGTCACGGGAGATGACGGTTCCGTACTTGAGCTTGAGCTGGTCGGCAGCCTCGAAGGGCAGTTTGAGGCCGTAGGCGATGTCGGCGGAGAAGCTCTGGCCGCCTAAGGGGATTACGGCGGTGTGGGTCAGGGAGCCGCGCATGAAGGTGGCGATGTCCGTGGTGCCGCCGCCGATGTCTATGAGGACTACCCCTAAGTTACGGTCCTCGTCGAGGAGGCACGCCTCGCTCGAGGCCAGGGGTTCGAGGACCACGCGCGAGACCCTCACGCCGCAGTCTTCGACGACGCCGAGGAGGTTCTGGATCGTCGAGACGGCGCCGCTCACCACGTGCGCCCGCATGGTGGCCTTCCTCGCCGCGAGACCGACCGGCTGCCTAACCCCTTCGGCGCCGTCGAGGACGAAGGAGCGGGGGACAACGTGGATCACGCTCTCGTCCTCCCCGATCTCGGCCTGCCGGGCCTCGGCCTCCAACCGCCCCACGAGCCGCTCGGTCACGATCCGATCCCGGCTCCTGTTGGGCAGCGTGACTTCGGTGTTGTAAGAGGAGATGTGGCCGCCAGCGATGCCGACGCTCACCGGTCCGCCGCGCATAGCCCCCCCGCAGGCCTCTATAGCCTCGGCCACCGACTCGGTGGCCGCCTCCCGGTGCACGACCATGCCGCGCCGGAGACCGTGGCTCGGCGCCTCGCCCACGCTCACGACCTCCACCCACCCCCGCCTGCCGTCGATCACCCGACCGGCGATCGCCACTATCTTCGTGGTGCCGACGTCTATGCCGTAGACCAGCTTCGTCAAAAGCTACCCACCTGTCTCCGCCCCGGACTCCTCGCGGGGCTCCTCGCCGACCACGACCCGTTCCGGCGAGCGGAGGTCGAAGTAAGGGGTCTCGGGATGCTCCTCGATGAGGCCCTCGAGGGCCCGGACCTGGCCACCCCCAACGTCCCCGGCGAAGAGGACGCGGCGGCCCTCGACGGTCGCCTCGACGCCCTTCGCGTCCACCCCGTCGACCGAGTCTAGCGCGACCCCGTTCTCCTCGAGCACCTCTCCGACCCTCAAGATCTCCTCCAACTGTACCTCGTCGATCGCGATCCGCTCCAGGCCCACGCCCCCGAGGCCGGGAAGCTCCGTACCGTCCGCGGAGAGCATGATCCTGCGTCCTCCTAAGTCTCCGTCGAGCACGGGTCTACGTTCTTCAACCTCAACGGTAACTATACCGGACTCCCAATCTTTCAGCACCTCTGCACCTTTAACCCAAGGGTTAGACTCTATCCGGCGTTCGAGGGCGTCGAGGTTGAGGAGAAGCAGGCTAGCGTGCTCCGGGAAGGCCTCCCAGGCCTCCGATTCTGGGAACATGCGGGCTCCTTTGACCTCTACGCCGGTCACAGGGAAGAGGAGGTAGGAGACGATGAGGGCGGCGAAGGCGGTGAGAAGGGCCACGGCGCCCGAGATCGCGACGGGCCGGAGGAACTTCCGCAGTAGGAGCGCCAAGCCCTGGATCCGCCTAGCCCAGCAAGCCCAACAGCTCGTCGCCCACGCGGGAGATGTCGCCGGCGCCCATGGTCAGCACGGTGTCTCTCGGCTCGGTGATGGTCCGGAGCACGCCGGGGATATCGTGCTGGTCGGGGATGTAGTAGACGTCGGGGCGGGACGGGCTCTCACAGAGAGCGTCGACGACCAGCTTGCCGCTCACGCCGGGCTGGGGCATCTCGCCCGCGCCGTAGACCTCGGTTACGAGTACGGCGTCCGCGAGCGTGAGGGCCTCGCCGAACTCGCGGTAGAGGGCGCGGGTACGCGAGTAGCGGTGCGGCTGGAAGACCGCTATCACCCGTCCCTGCTGGCGCCGGGTCGCCCGCGCCACCTCGAGGGTCGCCGAGAGCTCCGTCGGGTGATGAGCATAGTCGTCGACGACCCGGATCTCGCCGCGCTCCCCCTTCAGCTGGAAGCGGCGCCTGACGCCGGAGAAATCCCTGAGGCTCGCGGCGGCCCGGTAAGCGTCGTGGCCGAGCCAGCGAGCGATGCCCGCCGCGGCCAGGGAGTTGAGGATGTTGTGCCGGCCGTAGACCCCCAGCTCGACCGCGCCTCGCTCCTCGCCGCCTTCGACGAGGATGTAGGAGTTGGGGGAGAGTATCTTCGCGCGCAGGTCCCCCGCCGAGAGGCCGTAAGTCGTGACCGGGCAGGGGGCGACCGCCGCGAGGCGGAGGCAGTTCGGGTCGTCGGCGCAGGCCACGAGGTGCCCGTCGGCGGGCAGGGCTCCGACGAACCGTTTAAAGGTCGCAAGGACGTCGTCGAGGGAGGCGTAGAAATCCGGGTGTTCGAACTCGACGTTGGTGACGACGGCGGCCAGCGGTTTCAGGTAGAGGAAAGAGCGGTCGCTCTCGTCGGACTCGGCGACGAAGAGATCCGAGTTCCCAAACACGACGTTGCTCCCGATGTCGTTCAGCTCGCCGCCGATAATGGCGGTGGGGTTCTCGCCCAGGGCCTTCAGGGCGTGGGCCGTCATGCTCGTGGTCGTGGTCTTGCCGTGGGTGCCGGCAACGGCGACGCTGCGGCCGCCATCGAGGATGCGGGCGAGGGCCGCGGCCCGGGGGACGACGGGTACGGAGCGCCGCCGGGCCTCCAGGAGCTCGGGGTTCGTGGAGGGGATGGCGGTGGAGATCACCACCTGCTCGGCGTCCCCGATCTGGTGAGGGTCGTGTCCGATGTACACCGTTACGCCCGCCTCCCTGAGCCTCCTGGTGTACGGCGACTCCTTGAGGTCGGACCCGGTGACCTCGTGCCCGGTCCTCTGCAACACCTCGGCGATCCCGCTCATCCCGGCGCCCCCGATCCCGATCATGTGTATCCTCATCCTCGTCTTCCTTTCTCTTTCGTCGCTTGGAGCAGCCGCCCGGCTATCTCGTCGGCTGCCTCGGGAGTCGCCAGCGTTTTCATATTGCCAGCGTACGCTTCCCGACGCGGGCCATCGCGCAGTAGTTCTTCGACGCGAGCGCGCAAAGTTTCGGCGGTTACTTCATCGTCGTTCAGGAGCTCTGCCGCGCCCTTCTCGGTAAAGTACCGGGCGTTGTGGAGCTGGTGGTCGCCGGTTGCGTGGGGGAACGGGATAAGGATCGCCGCTCTTCCCACCGCCGCCACGTCGAACAGGGAGCCGGCGCCCGCCCGCATTACCACGACGTCGGAGGCGGCGAGAGGGTGCCAGAGTTCGTCCTCGTACTCGACGATCCTGTGCCGGGGATTGTCGGTGGAGAAACGCGCGAAGTCTCTCCGGCCGGAGACGTGGAAGACCGTGTACGGCGTGGCGCCCCGGAAGGCCTCGGCCGCCGCGAGGTTCAGCTTCAAGGCGCCGCCGCTACCGCCAAAGATCAAGACGACCGGCGGCTCGAGCCCGAGCCTCTCCAGGGCCTCCTCCCTCGACGCCTCGAAGAACTCCCGGCGCGTGGGCATCCCCACGGGCGCCGCGTCCCGCAGGAACCCGGCCGCGGCGGGAAAGGTCACGAAGACTTCCTTCACGAGCCGGCTCGCGAGGCGGTTGGTCCTCCCGGGGACGGAGTTCTGCTCGTGGAGGAAGGTGGGGATCTTCAGGGTGTTCGCCGCGAGAACGGCCGGGGCGCTCGCGTAGCCGCCGACGCCGAGCACCGCGCCGGGGCGGTACTTCTTGAGGATGGCGCGGCAACGAACGAGGGCCTTGAGGAAGAGGAGGCCGGCCCAGGCGCGTTGGACGGGGCCGCCCGAGAGTCCCGCGAGGGGCAGGGCGTGCAGCGTGTAGCCTGCTTTCGGGACGAGGGTTGACTCTATCCCGGTGGAGGAGCCGACGAACTCCACGGCGGCGCCCTCCCTGTGGAGGCTATCCGCCACGCAGAGCGCGGGGATCGCGTGTCCCCCCGTTCCGCCGCCGGCGATCAAGACTCGCGGGGCGTCCCTTCCCGCTGCTCTTGGGCTTCTTTCTGGGTCCGACCTCACGCGCTCGCCCACCGTCCTCCGAGATGCGGTAGAGAATTCCGACGGTGACGAAGCAGACGATCATGCTCGAGCCGCCGTAGCTGACGAAGGGTAGCGTCATCCCGGCCAGGGGGAAGGCGCCCATTGTCGCCCCGATGTTGAAGCTCGTCTGGACGGTGAGCATCGTGGCGAGCCCTGCCGCCAGGCACCGGGACATGACAGAAGGGGCGTCTAGAGCTATCTTGAAGCTTGCTATGGTGAGAAAGCTGAATGCCCCGATCACGGCCACCATCCCCAAGAGCCCCAACTCCTCGCCAATGAGGGCGAAGATCATGTCGGTCTGCACCTCGGGTACGGCGACGCCCCCCTCCCCCGCCCCGGTCCCGGCGCCGAAGAAGCTGCCCGCCTTTATGGCGACCATGGACTGCACGATCTGGTACCCAGAACCGTCCGAGACGCTCCACGGGTCCAGAAAGGTCAAGAAGCGGTCGCGCCGGTAAGGTTCGAGGAACATCATCCCGACGAGCGCCACGAACGCCACCGCGCCCGCGAGCAAGAGATCCCCCGTCCTCAGCTCCGAGGCCCACAAGACCCCGGCAGCGCCCGCCGCGATGACGACAGAAGTGCCGAAGTCCGGCTCGAAGAACACGACCCCGACGAGCAGCCCCACGCCGGCGATCGGCCGGAGAGGTAACCTGGACCCCGGACGCGCCCGGGCCACCGCGCAGGAGAGCAAGAGGATCGCCGCCAGCTTCGCGAGCTCCGCCGGCTGCACGCTCAGCGGGCCCAGGTCGAACCAGCGCCGCGCGCCGCCGACCTCGGTCCCGAAAGCCGGGATCAGGACCAGCACCAGGCTCGCGAGCACGACGAGGTAGAACACCGGCGAGATCTTGCGCCACGAGGTGTAACGCACCCGCTTCGCCACGAGGAACGCGACCACCCCGAGAGCCACGTGCGCGGAACGCACGACCAGGTAGTGCGTCCCGAAATCTTTGGAGGTCGCCGAATAGACCATGACGTTGCCGAACAAGGCGAGCGCCAGCGCCACCACGAAGAGGTTCGTTCGGAGCGACATTACCGACCGACGGCCCCCTTGTTCGGCTGCTGTCTGTGACCGCCGGCATCCTCGGCCGCGAGCCCGGCGAAGGCCGCGCCCCGCTCGGCGTAGCTCGCGTGCTGGTCGAAGCTCGCGCACCCCGGCGAGAGCAACACCACGTCCCCGGTATGGGCGAACCGGCGCGCCTTCTCCACCGCCGCGTGCAGGTCCGGTACCAGGAAGACGAAGACGTCTACCGCTACACCCTTTCTCTCCATGAACTCGCAAATTTTGGGTCCCGCCTCACCCTGACACACGATCGCCCGGCAGTCGTCGAGTAGCGGCAGGATCTCGAAGAAGTCCGTCTCCTTCTCCGAACCGCCGAGGATCAGGACGGTAGTCCCCTCGAAGCTCCCTAGCGCCGCCGCCACCGCCGCCGGGTTGGTCGCCTTCGAGTCGTCCACGTAGGTCACGCCGTCGCACTCCGCCACGACCTGCAACCTGTGCGGCTCGATCCGGTACCCTAGCAACCCCTCCCGGATCTCTTCCAGCTCCACACCGAGCCTCTCCGCCACCACCGCCGCGAAGAGCGCGTTCTCGTGGTTGTGCGGCCCCATGACGGGCAACTCTCCAACCTCCGCCAAAGGCCGTCCCCGCAACAAGAGCCGCCCTCCTTCAACCATCGTCCCGCCTTCCCCGACGACGACGGTCTCCGCGACGATGCTGCCTATAGCGTCCTGGCTCACCGGATCGTTGGCGCTCACCAGCGCGAGGTCCTCGGGTCCCTGGCCCTCGAAGATACGCAGCTTGTCGGCTGCGTACTCCTCCAAAGAGGCATGCCAGTTGAGGTGATCCGGCCTGACGTTGAGGAGCGCGGCGACCTCGAAGCCCGGCTCGGGCAGATAGTGCAGCTGGAAAGAGGAGAGCTCCAGGACAAGCACGCCTGCCTCCCGAACCTCCTCCAGACAACCAGTCAGGGCTCGCCAGGAGTTGCCCGCCACCGCGTGCGGGATGTTCGAAGCGGCGAGGATGGTGTGCAACATACCCACCACGGTCGTCTTGCCGTTCGTCCCGGTCACGGCCGCGACCCTCACTCCCGGCTCCAGCAATTCGAGCCCCAGGGTGACCTCGGAGAGGACCGGGATGCCCCCCTCTTCGGCGGCGACGAGCACCGGGTTTCGCGGACGAACGAGCGGGCTCGCCACGACGCGGTCGACTCCCCCTTCTAACACCTTCGGGCCAGTTCCCAGGCGCCCCTCGACGCCGAGCGAGTGGACGATCCCTCTCGTACGCTCCGAGTCCTCCGAGTCGGCTACGATCACCTCCTCGCCCCTCTCGATAAGGGCGCGGGCGGCGGCGACGCCCGACTCCCCGAGGCCGTAGACGAGCGTCTTCATACGGCGTCGTTGTAGAGGGTGAAGTAGTAGAGGACGAAGCCGACGACGGCGAAGGCGAACTGGACGATCCAGAACCGCACCACGATCTTGTTCTCCTGCCAGCCCGACATCTCGAAGTGGTGATGCAGAGGCGCCATCTTGAAGACCCGCCGCTTGCGCCCGGAAAGCCTGAAGACGCTGTACTGGATTATCACCGAGAGCGCCTCCAGGACAAAGATCCCCCCAATGATCGGCAGGAGCAGCTCGGTCTTGGTTAGGATCGCGGCGGCCGCCAGAACCCCGCCGATGGCTAGCGCGCCCGTGTCGCCCATAAAGACCTGGGCCGGGTGGGAGTTGAACCAGAGGAAGCCGACGATCGCCCCGACCATCGCCCCGCAGATTATCGCCAGGTCGTACTCCCTCTCCAGGAACGCTATCGCCGTGTAGACCAGGAGCGCTATCGCCCCGGCTCCTGCCGCGAGCCCGTCGAGCCCGTCGCTCAGGTTCACGGCGTTGGTCGTCCCGACGATGACGAGGACCATCAGCAAGCTGAAGAGCGCCACCCCGACCACCACCCCAGGCCCTAGCACCAGGTTCTTGTCGAAACCGGGAATGACGACATTCTGCGTTATCCCCACGTAGCGCAACGCCATGACGTCCGCCAGGACCACGGCCAGCGTCAAGAGCAAGAACTTGTAGCGCACGCTCAAGCCCTCGTTGCGCCTGTTGGAGATCTTCTGCCAGTCGTCATACAGCCCGATCCCCGCGACCACCGAGACGAGCAACAGCGTCGTCAACGTCGCCACGTTCAGGCGCGCCACCACGAGCAGCGCGGCGACGAGGCCCACCAGCATCACCACCCCGCCCATCGTCGGCGTGCCCTGCTTGATCAGGTGCGTCT
>Ga0136624_1000376_pt1 | contig 16732 bp, 17 predicted proteins | sample AntDrymUQ4692206_2_FD_104802 | JGI IMG/M metagenome (GOLD analysis project Ga0136624, IMG submission 104802) | Polar desert sand microbial communities from Dry Valleys, Antarctica - metaG UQ469 (22.06) | ecosystem: Environmental > Terrestrial > Soil > Desert | place: Antarctica: Dry Valley... | reverse complement strand
TGCGTGACCCGTGCGAAGGACTCACCGAAGGCCGCCCAGTGCTCGAGGTCCAGCGCCTGGCGCAGCCACTCTCCCACCCGCGCCGCGGTCGCGCCCCAGGCGCCCTCGCAGACCGCCTCGTTCCAGGCCTCGAGGTGGTGCATTCCAGGCGCCAGCAGCAGCGGCAGCGTGGTGGCGAGCAGCAGGTGATCGAAGTCGCCCTCCACCTGCTCCTCGATCCAGCGCCACTCGTGCTCGTCGACCATCGTCCGGCGCTCGGGATCGAGCACTCGCCCAGCGCGCGAGTCGAGCACGACGAGTCGCGTGCGGCCCAGGTCGCGGCAATAGCTCCAGCGCGTGCCCTCGTGTCCTCGATCGACATTGGCGGCGAACTCGCGCAGCTCCGGGCCCGCGTCCGCCAGGCCGTTCACGCGTTGGAAGAGCCGATCTCCCGCGAGCTCGCGCGGCGACAGGTTGCCGAGGTGCTGGTAGAGCCAGTAGGACATGAAGGCCCCGACGATGCGCTCGTCCCACCAGGGCTCGGCACGCATGCGCTCGACCCAGCTTGCCGACGTGTTCCAGTCGTCGTGCACGTCGTGGTCGTCGAAGATCATCGCCGTCGGGACCGTCGACAACAGCCATCGGATCGGCGGGTCGCGCCAGGCCTCCCAGTAGAGGCGGCTGTACTCCTCGAAGTCCGCCACCTCCTCGCCCGGGGGCGCGTCGGTGTCACGGCTCGAGCGGATGAACTCGAGCGTCTGCGGCGAGACCTCGTCGGCGTAGATCTGATCCCCGAGCAGCAGCAGCGCGTCGGGCAGGTCGTCCGGCGGGCGCTCGTGCAGCTGTAGCGCGAGCGTGCGCAGGGCGTCGATCCCGCGCCCGCGCTCGTCCGCGTCCTTGGAGAGCGTGTAGGGGGCCACCTGCGGGGCGGTCACGCGGCAGGAGCCGAAGACCACGGTCGCGGCCCGCTCGCCGTCGATCGTCCCGATCGTGCTGGGCGGGAACGCCGAGTCGAGCTCGGGCCACGCCCGGCGCCCGTCGAGCGCGACCTCGTAGGCGCGGCGCTCGCCGGGCTCGAGCCCGTCGATCACCACCAGCGCGTAGTGGTGGCCCTCGACCTCGAACGTGCGGGCGCCGTGCCCGAGCACCTCGACCTCGCAGGCCGCGTTCGTCTCGACCCACACCGTCGCGTCGTGCTCGCCGACGTGCCTGAGCAGCGGTCCGAGGATCAACTCTGCCACGCCGTCAGTATCCATGTTGTGGCACTTCTGATCGCATCTTCACTCGCGAAGGAGGTCGCGGGCGCGCCGCTCCTGCGCGATGTCTCCTTCACGCTCCGTCGCGGCGAGCGGCTGACGCTCTCGGGGCGAAACGGCTCGGGGAAGACCACGCTGCTGCGCATGCTGGCGCGCGAGAGCTCGATCGACGGCGGCGACCTTGTCACGACGAGGGGAACCCGCGTGGCGCTCCACGATCAGCGCCCGCCGCGCAGCGAGCAGCGCTCGCTGCGCGAGTACGTCGTCGCGGGCGCAGGCGAGATCATTGCGATGGAGGCCGAGCTCGGCCGGCTCGAGCACGACATGGCCGCCGGGCACGAGGCCGCGCTCGGGCGCTACGCCGATGTCCAGGCGCGCTTCGAGCACGCGGGTGGGTGGCGCTGGCGCGAGCGAGCGATGGGCTTCCTGCTCGGGCTCGGATTCGCCGCCGCGGACCTCGACCGCCCGCTGGCGTCCTTCTCTGGTGGCGAGCTCACGCGCGCGTCGCTGGCGCGTGCGCTCGCGGGCGATCCGGACGTGCTGCTGCTCGACGAGCCCACGAACCACCTCGACCTGGCGGCGATCGAGTGGCTCGAGGGCACCCTGACGGCGCTCGACGCGGCCGTCGTGCTGGTCGCGCACGACCGCTGGTTCCTCGAGGCGGTGGGCACCGCAGTGCTCGAGCTCGAAGGCGGCAAGGGGCGCCACTTCCCGGGTCGCTGGCACGCCTGGCGGCGTGAGAAGGCGGCACGCGAGCTTGCCGACCAGCGCACGGACGCGCGCCGGCGCGAGGAGATCGAGCGCCTCGAGCGCTTCGTGACTCGCTTCCGGGCGGGCACGCGCTCGCGGCAGGCGAAGTCGCGCGAGCGCCGCCTCGAGCGCATCGAGCGACCGAGATCCGGGCGCCCCGGTGCACATGACCGGGGCTTCTCGTTCGCCGGAGCGACACGCACGGGGCGGATGGTGCTCGAGATCGAGGGAGCCACCCTCGGCCCGGGCGACGAGCCCCTCCTGCGTGACGCCGAGCTGTGGCTCGAACGCGGCGAGCGAGTCGCGCTCGTCGGGCCGAACGGGTCGGGCAAGACGACGCTGCTCGAGACAGTCGTGGGGCGGAGCGAGCTGAGCGCCGGAAAGCTCAGGCGCGGGCACGACGTCAAGGTCGGCTACCTCTCACAGCATGGTGACGAGCTGTCCGAGGAGCGCACGGCGGTCGAGGAGCTCGGGCGCTCGAGCGGACTGTCGCGGCAGCGCGCACAGGCGCTGCTCGCCCGCTTCGGCTTCTCGGGCATGGAGCAGGAGAAGCCGGTGGCCGGGCTCTCGGGCGGCGAGCGCCGGCGGCTCTCGCTGGCGGTGCTCGTCTCGGCCGGGGCGAACCTGCTCGTGCTCGACGAGCCGACCAACCACCTCGACACCGAGGGCCGCGAGTCGCTCGAGGCGGCGCTGCTCGGCTTCGAAGGCACGGTGCTGCTGGTCTCCCACGACCGCGCGCTGCTCGACGCGGTGGCGACGCGCACGGTCGCCGTCGAGCAGGGTGCGCTGCGCTCCTACGTCGGTGGTTGGGCCGAGTACCTCGCCGACCGCCGCGAGCGCGACGGGGGCCGGCCGAAGTCGAGCGCCGCGAGCGAGCGCGGCGCGAGCCGACCCGGCAGCGCCAAGCCGCGCGCACGCGGCGGCGACAACGTCGGCGAGCTCGAGCGGAGCATCGAGCGCGAGGAGGCGGGCATCGCGGCGCTCGAGGACGAGCTCGCCGACCCGGCGCTGTGGAAGGACGCCTCGAGGAGCGCCTCCGGCGCCTCGCGCCACGCCGAGGCCAAGGACCGCCTGGCCGACCTGTACCGGCGCTGGGAGCGCGCAGCGGAAGCCGCCGCGGACTAGGTCGACCTTTCGGTTTGGTCGACGCGGGCGGGGGCAGACTTCCTCTCGACCGCAACCCAACTTCGCTGGAGGCAGATCGAACATGTATCTCCTAGCCCAAGTGAACGTGGGCGACTCCGTCGAGCAGGGGCTCGTCACGTTCTTCGAGTTCCTGCCACGGCTGGTGGCCTTCCTGGTCATCCTGCTGATCGCCTACATCGTGGCCAAGGTGGTGCAGGGCATCCTGTCGCGGGTACTCCAGCGCGTAGGCCTCGACCGGGCGCTGCATTCGGGGCAGACCGGGCAGTACGTCGAGCGCTTCTCCCCGGGTGCCTCGCCGAGCCGCCTGATCGGCACGATCGGCTTCTGGGCGATCTTCCTGGTCGGCCTCTCGATGGCGGTCTCTTTCCTTGGCGTGCAGGCGCTGACGGACTTCCTGGCGGCCATCTTCGCCTACCTGCCGAAGGTGATCGCAGCGGTGCTGATCTTCGTGATCGCCGGAGCGATCGCCGCGGCGGTGGGAGCACTGGTGGCCCGCACGATGGGCGACACGCCGACCGGAAAGGTCGTCGGGACGATCGTGCCGGTGCTGATCATGGGAATCGCGACGTTCATGATCCTCGACCAGCTCGAGATCGCCCCGCAGATCGTGACGATCACCTACGCGGCCCTGATCGGCGCCGTCGCCCTCGGCATGGCGCTCGCGTTCGGGCTCGGGGGGCGCGACGTCGCCGCCCGCATGCTCGAGGACGCCTACCGCTCGGGTCAACAGCAGAAGGATCAGGTGCGCCAGGACGTCCAGCAGGGCAAGGACCAGGCTCAGCGGGACGCCGAGCGGGCGAAGCAGCGCGGCCAAGCCGAGGTCAACGAGGGCCCGGGCGACGGGGCGCAGACCGAGGTCGGCTCGAGCGCACCGAGGCGCTAGCGCGCAGGACCCGCTGTTTGCGCCACATTCGCGCCCGGCGGGGGCGGCCGGCCGGTAGTGTCGCGCGACGCCCGGCGGTCAGTCTGCCGGTCGCAAACACCCCCCGGGAAGGGGCCGCCCGTGCGGCCCCTTCCCTTTTTCTGAGAGGCCTCGCCGGGGTGGCGGCCGGCCGGCATCCTCGCGAGCCGGTAATGATCTGCCGCGATGGCCCGCGCCGCCCCACTCGCCGCCGCCCGACCGGCGCTGCTTCCCGCCGCCGCTGTAGTGGTGGCTGCCGGCGTCTCCGCCTGGCTCGCCTCGCGCTACGTCGCCCTGTCCGTGGACGCGAACTACTCGCTGGCGTGGGGCGGCGAGCTGATGCGCGGTCGCATCCCCGACCTCGGCGCTCCGGAGCTGACGACTCCGCACCCGCTGCCGATTCTCGTCGCGGCGCTGCTGTCGCCGCTCGGCGCGCCGGGCGCGAGCGACGCCTACGGGCTGCTGATGGTGCTCGCCTTCGGGCTGCTGCTCTACGCGGCCTTCCGCCTGTCGCGCGCGCTCGGCGGCCTCGCCGCCGCGCTGATCGCGGTGGTGCTGGTGGCGACACGGCCGCGGCTCGACTTCTTCGCGGCCCACGGCTTCGTGGACGTCCCCTTCACGGCGCTCGTGCTGCTGGCGGGAGCATCGGCGGCGGAGGCTCCGCGTCGCAACGCGCGCCGCGCGCTTGCGTTGCTGGCCGTCGCGGGCGTACTGCGACCGGAGGCGTGGGCGTTCTCCTTGCTCTTCGGCGCGTTCGTGCTCTTGAGTCCCGGTCAGGCGCCGGTCGGCGGGCGGCTGCGGCCACTGGCACTGGCCGCGCTGGCCGTCGCAGCGCCGCTCGCCTGGCTCGGCTTCGACGTCGCTCTGACGGGTGACCCCGCTCACTCGCTGGCGGGGACACGGGAGGGCGCGGTCGCGCTCGCGCGCGCCACCGGGCCCGAGCAGCTGTGGCCGGCCTTCGAGGTGGGCATCGAGCGGCTGGTGGGCGTGCCGGTCGCCGTCGCCGGGGTCATCGTGGCGGCGTGGGGCATCGCGGCGGGGCGCGGCCGTCGTAGCGCGTTTGCGCTCGCCGCAGCGCTCGTCGGCGCCGGCGTGGCGGCGTTCGCGGTGCTCGCCTACACGGCGCTGCCGCTGAACGACCGCTATCTGCTCGTGCCGGCGCTGGGGCTCGCGTGCCTCGCGTCCGCGGGCGCCGGCGGCTTCGCCCGGCGCTCGCCGGTCCCGATCGCGGCGCTCGTGCTCGCGCTGGGTGGGACGCTTCCGGGCGCCGTCGGCGACATCCGCGAGACCGCTTCGATGCTCGCCCTCTCGCGCGAGAAGCGTGAGGCAGATACAGACCTCGAGCGGCTCCTGGCGCGTCCGGATGTGCTTGCGAGGATCGACCGCTGCCCGCGGATCTCGGCATCGGGCAGCGCACGGGCCGCTGCGGCGGCGCTGCTCGAGCGCGACCCGGCGGACATCCCGATCTCGCGCAGCCCCGTGCCGCCTACGGGAGCGCTCGCAATCGGCACGGCGCCGTCTGTTCGCCGCGGCACCCCCGGGGTCACGCGCCAGGGCGCCTGGGCGCTCGTGGATCGCTGCTCCGCGGCCGGCTGATCCGAGCCGCCCGCGACCGTCTGGACATCTGTCCTAGGCGGGTCGGGAGACGTCAAGGCGCTTGCCGCGGCGGTCGATTCGGGACGCGAGGCGCCTGAGCCACGGCGCCCTTCGACGATCCATGTCCACTCCACCGACCATCGACTGGGCGGCGGCGCTCGAGCGCGTGACGGCCGATCCCGGCCTCGCCCGGGCGGTCTTCCAGCCGATCGTGGATCTGAAGCGCGGGATCGTCTGTGGGTAGGAGCTGCTCGCCCGCTTCGCCGGCCCGCCGCACGCGCCGCCGGACGCCTGGTTCGGCGCAGCGGCGGCGCTTGGGCGCTCCGCGGAGCTCGAGGGGCTGATGCTCGAGAAAGGCCTCGACATGCGCGGCCTGCTCCCGCCTGCGCGCTGGCCCGCTTGTTCGACGACGCCCCGAGCGACTTCGTGCCCGTGGTCGACGCCGAGCGCCGGCCGGTCGCGCTGATCGCGTGCTCGCGTCGCCCCGGCGATTCCGATGCCCTGCACCCGGCGCTCGTCGTCGTCCCCGCGAGCAGCGTGGCGGAGGTCGCGCTGCGCGCGATGACGCGTCCGCCGGGGGAGCGCTTCCTGCGGCTCGTCTGCTGTGACGAGGCCGGGCGCTACCTCGGGCTCGTGCGTGTGGAGCGCCCGGTCGCCGAGCTCGCCCGGTAGCCGGGGCCCCTTAAGCCGTCTCGCGGATGTTCAGCCGCACCTTCTCGGCGACCTCGGGCGGGACATCGTCCGTGCCGTGCACGCGGCGGGCGTGGTCTGCGACCTGGGACATGATCTCGCTCTCGCTCGCGGCGGTGAACTTCGCGTCGCAGTTGGGGACCACCGCGCCGCAGGAGAGCTCCTTCATCGGACGCTCCTCGGGTTGCCTTCCGGAAACCGTCTCAAGGCGATGCTACGCCTCGACCGCCGCGGCCTAGAATCGCCCCGATGCGAGCGGCCACCATCCGCGACGGCGAGGTCACCGTCGCCGAGCACGCCGATCCCGAGCCCGCCGGAGGAGAGATCCTGGTCGCCGTGCGCGCCGCCGGGCTGAACGGCGCGGACTTGCTGCAGCGCCGGGGCAAGTATCCGGCTCCGCCCGGATCGCCGCCCGACATTCCCGGGCTCGAGCTCGCCGGCGTGGTGGCGGCGCGGGGGCCGGACGCCCGGCGCTTCGATGAGGGCGACCGCGTGATGGCAATCGTGGGCGGCGGCGGCCAGGCAGAGCTCTGCCTCGTGCACGAGCGCGGCGCGATGCCCGTTCCCGAAGGTCTCGACTGGCCGCAGGCGGGCGGCGCCCCGGAGGTGTTCACGACCGCGCACGACGCCCTCTTCACCCAGGCCGGCCTCGCGTCCGGCGAGCGGCTGCTCGTGCACGGGGGGGCCGGTGGGGTCGGCACCGCCGCCGTGCAGCTCGGCCGCGCCGCCGGCGCACGCGTCACGGCCAGCGTCCGAAACGCAGGGCTGCGCGATGAGGTGGAGCGCCTCGGTGCGACGGCGATCGCTCCCGAGAATGTGGAGGCGCATGGGCCCTTCGACGTGATCCTCGAGCTCGTCGGGGCGCCGAATCTTGCCACCAACCTGGCAGCGCTCGAGACCGGCGGGCGCATCGCGGTGATCGGAGTCGGGGCCGGCGCCAAGGCCGAGCTCAACCTGATGGCGCTGATGCAGAAGCGCGGGCGCATCCACGGGTCCACGCTGCGCGCGCGGCCGCTCGAGGAGAAGGCCGCGGCGATGCGGCTGTTCGAGCGACACGTGCTGCCCCTGCTCGAGTCGGGAGCCGCGCACGTTCCGGTCGCCGCCAGCTATCCGCTCGAGCAGGTGGGGGAGGCCTACGAGCGCTTCGGTGCGGGCGGCAAGCTCGGCAAGGTCGTGCTCGAGATCGATGGCTCGGCGGGATAGTCTGGCCGGGCACCGGCGCCGCGACGGCGCCTCGACCGAAAGGGTGCTCACATGGGCAAGCACGCAGACGAGAGCAAGGGCCGGGTCAAGGAAGCCACCGGGTCGCTGACCGGCGACGACTCGCTCAAGAACGAGGGCAAGGCGGACCGCACGAGCGCGAGCGCCAAGGACAAGGTCGACAAGGTCACCGACAAGGCGAAGGACCTGCTCAACCCGAAGGACAAGCGCTAGGGACGCGGGCCGGGCGCCTGCTAGCGCAAGCGCTCGACGATCATCGCCATTCCCTGACCGCCGGCGACGCACATGGCCTCGAGGCCGATCTGGCCGTCATCGGTCTCGAGGTCGTTCAGGAGCGTCGTCATTATGCGCGCCCCGGTCATGCCGAAGGGGTGCCCGAGCGCGATCGCCCCGCCGTGGGGGTTGAGCGTGTCGATGTCGATGTGACAGGCCTCGGCGATCGGCAGGACCTGGGCGGCGAAGGCCTCGTTGACCTCCGTCACGTCGACGTCCTCGATCGTCATCCCAGCACGCTCGAGCGCACGCTCGATCGCCGCGATCGGCGCCACCCCCATGAGCTCGGGCTCGAGCCCGCTGGTGGCGGAGGCGAGGATTCGCGCGCGCGGGCGCAGCTCGAGCTCCTTCGCCCGCTCGTGGGACATCACGAGCACCGCGGCGGCGCCGTCGTTCAGCGGGCACGAGTTCCCGGCGGTGACGCGGCCGCCCTCGCGAAAGGCCGGCTCAAGCTCCGCGAGCGCCTCGAGCGTTGTGCCGGCGCGCGGGCTGTCGTCGTGCGCGGCGGTCTCCCCGCCCGGGCGCTCGACCGGCACGATCTCGCGGTCGAAGAAGCCCGAGCCGCGCGCGCTCGTCGCGAGATCCTGCGAGCGCTTGGCGAATTGGTCCATGTCCTCGCGGCTGACGGAGTAGCGATCGGCGACGTTCTCGGCGGTCTGGCCCATGTCGATGTAGGCGTTCGGCCGGCCGTTGCCGCCGCTCAGGCGCCCGTTGCGACTCTCCGGCAGCGTGAACTCGCTCTGCGGGCCGACGCGGCTGACGCACTCGATGCCCGCGGCGATGAACGTCTCGCCCTCGCCGGCCTCGATGGCGTGGAAGGCGGAGCGGATCGCCTGCAGGCTCGAGGCGCAGTAGCGGTTCACGGTCGTAGCGGTGACGGTGTCCGGAAGCTGCTCCGACAGCAGCACGACGATGCGCCCGAGGTTGAACGCCTGCTCGCCCTGGGGCAGCCCGCAGCCGCAGATCAGGTCCTCGACGGTCGCCGGGTCGACCCCGGGATTTCGCTCGAGCAGGGCGTCGACCACGCGCGCACCGAGGTCGTCCGGCCTGACGTCGATCAGCGAGCCCTTGAATGCCCGCCCGATCGGGCTGCGCACGGCGTCGACGATCACGGCTTCCGGCATCGAGGACCTCGGCTAGAGGCTGAGGACGAGCTTGCGATACGGGAAGGACGCCTGCCGCTGCCACGCGTCGGTGACCTCGCCGAGCCCGAAGGTCTCGGTGTCGAGCACGAGCCGGCCGGCGGCGGCGTGCTCCACGAGCTTCAGGTAGGCGGCCGACTTGAGCTCGCGTGAGGCGTTGAGGCTCGTGTGGCCGACGATCGTGAGCGTCTTGCCGCGCACGGGCCCCGAGGGGATCGTCGCCTCGGGCGATGCGGACTGACCGAGGTGCACGAAACGCCCGTCGGGCGCCGCGGCCTGCATCGCGGCGACGGCCGGCGGGCCCCAGAGCGGGTCCACGATCACGTCGATGCCGCCACCGGCGGCCTCCTCGAAGGCCTCGGCGAGATCGCCGTCGGCGCTCAGGTCGACGGTGGCATCGGCTCCGCGCTCGCGAGCGCGCTCAAGCGCGCTCGCGTCGCGCGCCGCAGCGACCACGCGCCCGGCTCCCATGAGCTTGGCCGCCTGCACCGCGATGATGCCGACCGCTCCCGAGGCGCCGAGCACGAGCACGGTCTCGCCCTGGGCGAGCTTCGCGCGCCACTCGAGTGCGAGCCATGCGGCCAGCCCGGCGATCCCGAGCGACGCCGCCAGGGCGTCGTCGATGTCGTGGTCGACCGGCACGAGCTCCTCCTGGGCGACGACGGCGCGCTCTCCGAAGCTGCCGTTGCCGCCGAGCCCACCCGGGGTCTCGAAGTACACCCGCGTGCCGGCGTCGAGGCCGTCGGCTTCCAGCACGCGGCCGAAGCCCTCCTTGCCCGGCACGTATGGGACGTCGGGTAGTCCCGCGTAGAACTTGCCGGCCGCGATCGTGACGTCGATCGGGTTGATCGGCGCGGCGGTGACCTCGACAAGCGCTTGCCCCTCGCCGCGGCTCGGATCGGCGGCCTCGCCGGCGCTCGGCGGAGCGCCGACCTTCTCGATCAGAGCGGCTCGCATCGCGGCCACGATAGTTGACCGGGGCGCAGGCGAGCACCCGCGGGCGCCGAGGCCCGCGGGTGGCCGCTGTCGCTACTCGGTGACTCGCTCGATCAGGATCGCTACCCGCACGTGCGCGCGCCACTCGTCGAGGTTCTCGCCGCGCAGCCCGGTCGACACGACGTCGACCGCCCTGATGTTGCGCAGCGTCTGCTTGGCCTCGGCGACCGCCTGCTGGACCGCGTCGTCGGAGCTCTGGTTCGAGCTTCCGACCAACTCGATGATCTTGACTACCGCCATGGATCCCCTCTCATCGCTTGGCGCGGGCAACCTATCGCTCCTGCCCGGTGCGTGGGGGATAGGCTACTGCCGTGGAGCACGGCGCGGCCCCAGGTACGGAGACGTCCGCTCGCGCGGGCGAGCAGCCGCCCGATCGCAACCTCGCGCTCGAGCTCGTCAGGACGACCGAGTACGCGGCGCTCGCCGCCGCCCGCTGGATTGGTCTCGGTGAGAAGGAGTCGGCCGACGGCGCCGCGGTCGACGCGATGCGACTGCTGCTGCACACGGTTCGCATGGACGGCGTCGTCGTGATCGGGGAGGGGGAGAAGGACGAGGCCCCGATGCTCTACAACGGCGAGCACATCGGAGACGGATCGCCCCCGCATGTCGACATCGCGGTCGATCCGCTCGAGGGCACGACGCTCACCGCGCGGGGGCTGCCGAGCGCGCTGTCCGTGATCGCCTTGTCCGAGCGCGGCACCATGTTCGACCCCGGCCCGTGCGTCTACATGCGCAAGATCGCCGCGAGCAACAAGTTCGCGCATCTGCTCGACATCGACCGCCCGCTGCCAGAGACGCTGCGCTTGATCGCCAGGGAGAAGGGCACCGACATCCGCGACGTCGTCGTGATCCTGCTCGACCGGCCGAGGCATGAGGACGCCGTGCGCGAGATCCGACAGGCCGGCGCGCGCATCCGCTTCATCACCGACGGCGATGTGTCGGCCGCACTGCACGCCGTCACGCCGGACTCACCCGTAGACCTGCTGTGGGGCATCGGCGGCACGCCCGAGGGTGTGATCGCCGCGGCCGCGATCAAGTGCATCGGCGGCCGGATCCTGGGGCGGTTGCACCCCCGCGACGAGGACGAGCGCCGCGCCGCGGTCGAGGCAGGCTACGACCTCGACGAGGTGCTCGACCAGGACCGCCTTGTGGGGGGCAGCGACGCCTTCTTCGCCGCCACCGGGGTCACCGACGGCGACGTGCTCCAGGGCGTGCGCTACGAGGGCGCTGAAGGGGCGACGACGGAGTCGCTCGTGATGCGCTCGCGCTCCGGCACCGTGCGCCGGGTGCACGCCCGCCACGATCGCTTCAAGCTGCGCGAGATCACCGGTGAGCGGGTGGGCTGAGGGCGGTGTGCGCGCGCCTCGGTGAGGCCTGGGTCGTCGCCTCACCGGCGGGCGCGCCGAGGGCGCCGACGTGCGTAGGGGCAAGGTCGAGGTTTGCGAGCGAGCGCATGAAGCCGTGCGTCACGAGCACGTGCACCCGCAGCTGTGTCAGCCGATAGAGCAGCCGCCCCACCCGGCTCCACCAGCCCCAGCCCGCGATCAGCGGGTAGAAGTTGGCCACCTGCGAGATCACGGTGAGCGTCACCTCGTCGCCCGTCGCGCGCTTGGGCCGGTGGACCGAGATCCTCAGGTGGCCCTGTCCGGCGCGCTGCGCCGGGGCCACGAGCAGCCCGCCGCTCAGCTCGTAGGTCACGCTCGCGTCGTAGTCGCCGAGCTCGTAGCGCGGCGCCTCGAACGAGAGCAGCACGAACGGTCGCCCGAGCACGACGAGCTCGCGCGAGCTCGGCGTGTAGACGACACGCAGCAGCCCGAGCGATATCTGGCCCAGGTAGCGCCAGTACGTGGCCGCCAGCCGCTCGAGGTTCTCGCGCTTCCACACCCGCTCGAGCTCGGCTCGCGGGAGCGTGAGCTCCGCGCACTGGCGCGTCGTGACGCTGCCGTCCTCCGAGGAACCGGACTCGGGCTGGCGCACCACGCGCACGCGGGCGGGCGTGTCATCGCGCCGTTGCAGCAGCCGTCTGGGGTCGCGCGGGCGCAGCCGCCGAGTCGTCAGAGCAGAAGCTCCACGGGCAGTCGGTCGCCGGGGGCGATCTCGCCCTGTCCGGCGGTGACGAGGGCGAAGGCGCCGGCACCGAGCATCGAAGTGAGTACGTGCGAGCCCTGCTCCTTGGTTGGAGCCACGTGCCAGCCGTCGTCGCGGGCCGAGAGCGTGCAGCGCAGCACCTCGTCGCGTTCGGCGTTGCGCGCGACGTGCGTGTCGAGCACAGCGGTGGCGCGCGTGTCGTCGGGGTCCCCGCCCGCGAGCCGGCGCAGCCCCGCGCGCGCAAACAGATGGAAGGTGACCATCGCCGACACGGGATTGCCCGGCAGGCCGAAGACGAGCACGGGGCCGCGCTCGCCGAACCAGGTCGGCTTGCCGGGCTTGAGGCGCACGCCCCAGAAGCGCTCCTCGACGCCGAGCTCGAGCAGCGCGGGCTTGACGTGATCGTGGGGCCCGACCGACACGCCCCCCGACACGCACACCACGTCGGCCGCATCGAGCGCCGCCGCAAGCGCTGCCACGGTGGCCTCCGGCGTGTCGCCGACGACCGCACGGGTGACGACCTCGGCGCCGGCTAGCTCCGCTTGGGCGGCCATCGTGTAGAGGTTCGAGTCGCGGATCTGACCCGGGCCGAGCGCGACGCCCGGCTCGACGAGCTCGTCGCCCGTCACGAGCACGGCCACGCGCGGCCTGACCCCGCAGTCGACCTCCGGTCGGCCGAGCGAGGCGAGCACGCCGAGCTCGGCCGGGCCCAGCGTCGCGCCCGCCCGCAGGAGCAGCTCGCCGGGCTTGACGTCGTCCCCGGCTCGCCGCACGTGGGCGCCCGCCTGCGTCGCGGGCACGCGCACGGAGCCGTCTCCCTCCGCCGCCCGCTCCGTCGGCACAATGCTGTCGGCGCCCGCGGGGATCTGTGCACCGGTCGAGATCCGGATCGCCTCGCCCACCGCCAGCGCCCGCGTCGCCGGGTGCCCGGCACGGGACTCGTCGATCACCTCGAGCTCGGCGGCCGAGCCGGCCACCACGGCGAAGCCGTCCATCGCCGAGGAGTCGAAGGGCGGCAGCGGCTCCGCGCTCGTCACGTCCTCCGCGAGCACGCGCCCGAGCGCCCGCGCGAGTGGCACGCGCTCGGGCGGCGACAGCGGGCGGGCGGCAGCGAGCACCCGCGCGCGCGCCTCCGCTATGTCGATCAGGGCGGCGCTCACCGGGCCATCTTGCCAGCGCAGCCCGGCACCCGTGCCGTCGAACGGGCGCTCAGCGTGGATAGAGGCGGGTCACGGTCGCGGCGTCGGGGCGGTCGGTCCGCCCTCGCGCCGCGCCGAGCGTGCGCGTCTCGCGCTCGGCGGCCTCGAGCAGCAGCTCGAAGTCGAGCATCCGCTCGCCGAGCGGCCGCACTGCAAGCTCCTCCATGCTCGAGCGCTCGACGACCAGCCCCAGGAAGCGGCGCAGCAGCGGCTCGCGAGCGCGCGCGAGCACTGACGAGAGGTCGGGGTGGCGGGGCGGGCGTCTCACTCGCGGCGTCTTCGCGCTCGCCGTGGCTTTTCCTACGGGACGCTCGGCGCGCGCGCGTCTCGTCGTCGGGAGCGCTGGCTACGATCGCCGCCGCTTGCCGGAGTCGCGCTCGTCCCCACCCGCCGTCGGCGCCCTCCTCGCGCGCTTGCACGCTGCGCGTGAGCCGATCGCCAAGGCGTGGCTGCTACGGCTTCTCGAGCGGACGCCGCTCGAGCAGGTCCGCCGCCTGCCGACCGACCGTATCGCCGGCGAGCTGCCGCGCCTGGTCGCCGCGATCATCGAGCGCAGCGCCGACGGCGCGCCCGACACCCGTGACGAGGCGCAGCTCGCGGCGCTCCTCGTCGATCTCGTCGGCCGGGAGTCGAGCACCCCGGCCGATGCGGCTCGCGACGTCGCAAGCCTCCAGGCGGCGATCTTCGCCGGCTTGCGCCGAGCGGACCTGGGCGCCGACGACGAGTCGTTCGCCGAGGCCGGCGAGCGGCTGTCGGCGACGCTCGCGGGCATACAGCTCGCCGCCGTCGAGGCGCTCGTGGACGCACGTCTCCGGGAGCTCGAGCGGCTCGCCAACACGGATCCGCTGACCGGGCTCTACAACCTGCGCCACCTCCGGCGCCAGCTAGAGCAGGTAGCCGCCGTGCACGAGCGCTACGGACACCCGTTCTCGCTGCTGCTGCTCGACGTCGATGGCCTCAAGCGCTTGAACGACGCACATGGGCACGCCGCCGGCGATCGCCTGCTCGAGCAGGTCGCCGCCGCCCTGCGGCGCTCGCTGCGCAGCGTCGACGTGCCGGTGCGCCTCGGCGGCGACGAGTTCTGCGTGCTCGCCGTCGATCAGACCGCGGAGTCAGCCGAGGTGCTGGCGCAGCGGGTGGCCGGCGAGGTGACGCGACTCGAGGCGCCGGCGGGCGTCCGCCCCTCCGTCTCGATCGGCGTCGTCTCCTGTCCCCGCCACGGCCGCGACGCCGGGCGGCTGCTGGAGCTCGCCGACGAGGCGATGTACCGGGCCAAGGCGGCGCGGGTGGCCGTGGTGGTAGCAGGCGTCGAGCCGGGGGGCCCGGTCAGCGCCGTCCACGCTCGCTGAAACCGATCAGCGAGCCGCCTCGTGGGCCTCGAAGCGCATCGCGTTGACCGTCGCGCCGGCGAGGATGATGAAGGCCAGCACGTAGAACCACAGCAGCACGATCAGGAAGAACGTGAACGCGCTGCCGAACGCTGCGAGCGTCGACACGTTCGACAGGTAGAACGGGAAAGCGTAGTCGATCACCGCGATCGCGAGCGTCGCGCCCGTGGCCCCGGGCCACACTGCGCGCCAGGGCACGAAGCGGTTGGGGACCGACCAGTAGATCACGCACAGGATCAGGAACAGCAGCACCAGCCCGAAGCCGAGCGAGACCAGGTAGAGCAGCCCGGGCACCTCGGAGAGCCCGAACGGCAGGTCCCTGGCTCCGGACGCCAGCAGGCTCTGGATCGTCGGCACCGCCACCGTCGCGGCGAAGAAGACGAGCACCACCACGAGCATGGCGAGCGCGAAGCGCTTCTGCTGGACCCAGGAGCGGCAGGGCACGTGATAGAGCTGGCAGAACGCGGTGTCGAGCGCGCCCCAGAACGACGAGCCGATCCACACGCTCGCCGCCAGCGCACCGAGGCCGAGTCCGGTCGAGGCCGAGCGGATGCTCGCGAGCGCGCTCACGATCGTCGACTCGGCGGCGCTCGGGAACAGCGAGCGGAGATCCTCGACGACGCTCTGCTCGAGCTCCGGCGAGTGCAGGTAGCGACCGGCGATGAAGAGCGCGAGCAGCGCGAGCGGGAAGATCGACAGCAGCAGGTTGTAGGCCACCATCGCCGACAGGCCAGTCAGGTTCTCCGAGTAGGCCTTGACCAGGAACGCCTTGACGTGCCTTTGTCGCCGCGCCCGCAGCCCTTCTGCTGAGGACTCGCTGGTGAGCGACATCGGCCGGCAGGCTACCTCAGAAGAGTCGCGGCAGGCGCCGGAGCACGGCGGTCGTGACGTGCACCGCCACCCGCGGCCAGAACAGCACGATCCCAGCCCACGCCTCGGCGGCGCGCAGGCCGAGGTCGACGATGTCCGACGAAGGCTGGGGCTCGGGCTCCTGGGCGCGGCGAACCGAGCGCACGGGCTCGGGGCGAGCGGCTCCGGCGGGCGCGCGCGGCCGCTCGCGCTTCGCGCGCTCCTGCTCGGGTGGATTGCGCTTGGCGCTGCGCGTGCCCGGGCGCGAGCGAGGCAGGTTTCCCAGCACGCCGTCGTCCGGGGCATCGGTCACGATCCGGTCACTCCAGGGCCCGTCTTTAGGCCAATCTGAGCTACCCGAACGAGCATCGGAGGCATGACCGGTGAGCTTACTGGCGAGCGTGGAGGGTCAAGTGGACGACGCGGACGGCCGAAACAGGAGATAGCCGGACGACGTTCGGTTGACTTCGAAAATGTAGTACCTAGACTCATGGCGATGCTTGAATGGCCCGGAGTGCGTGCCCGGGTTGTTCTGGAAGGAACGGAACGGGATGTCAGTCACTGAACTTCAAGAGCTCGAGGAGGTCAAGCTCCTCCTCACAAAGGGCCAGGCGGCTGGGGTGCTGACGTACGCCGACGTGGCAAACGCCCTCGCCGAGGTCGACATCGACGAGTCGGACATCGAGGATCTGCACTCGTTCATCGAGAAGTCCGAGATCGATCTGGTCGAGGAGGTCGATCCCGCCCTCAAGGCCGGACAGGAAGAGCGCGCCGTCGAGCCGAAGGGCCGCCGGCGCCGCGCCAAGACCCAGATCGACCTCAAGCCGGACGTCACGACCGACTCGTTGCAGCTGTTCCTGAAGGACATCGGCAAGGTCCGGCTGCTCACCGCTCAGGAGGAGGTCGACCTCGCCAAGGGGATCGAGCGCGGCGACCTAGACGCCAAGCAGAAGATGGTCGAGTCGAACCTCCGGCTCGTCGTCTCGATCGCCAAGAACTACCGCAACCAGGGCCTGCCCTTCCTCGACCTGATCCAGGAGGGGACGCTCGGCCTCGTCCGCGCCGCCGAGAAGTTCGACTACCGCAAGGGCTTTAAGTTCTCGACCTACGCGACGTGGTGGATCCGCCAGGCGATCGCCCGCGCGCTCGCCGACAAGGCACGCACGATCCGCATCCCCGTGCACGTAGTAGAGAAGCTGAACAAGATCGGTCGCGCCGAGCGCAAGCTGGTGACCGAGCTGGGCCGCGAGCCGACGCC